>ERZ1292625.1533-Hain-H41-01um-R1-1533-length-26747-cov-31_pt1 | contig 16298 bp, 27 predicted proteins | sample MGYA00564400_ERZ1292625 | MGnify/ENA primary metagenome ERZ1292625 (study PRJEB36523, sample SAMEA6512639) | groundwater metagenome | collected 2019-01-08 | study: AquaDiva: Metagenomics assemblies of 32 groundwater samples | reverse complement strand
GGCATGGCCTGGTCCCCGGCCGCGATCGTCAGACCCTCGAAGCTCGGCAGCTCAAACGCCATGGGTCACTTGGCCGTCACGTAGAACGCGAACGTGCCATTCGTCCGCGTGAGGGAGCCGATCGTCCCGGCGTAGCGGTCGACCGTGAACACCGTCGCGCTCCCGGACACGCGGAGCCGGATGCGACGAATCAGAGCCGTCGACGATGCGATGTCCGAGTCGTCCTCCTGTGCATCGTAGACAGCGAGCTTCCCGGACGGGAACGCCGTTGTCATGGTGATTTCAAGACGCCCGGGGACAGGATTCGTGAACGTGGCAATCGCGCCGTCGCGCTGGATCGCTCCGCGATCCTCGCTGTCATCGTCGATCGCGTAGGTCGCGCCGTTCCACGCGATCCGCAGGTACGTCAGCCCGTGCAGCGTGCCCGTGTGGATCCCGTTGACGTCGTGCTGATTCCGCACCGCGGCGTCAGCCTCCGCGGTCCACACGGCCTCCAAGTTGAAGCCACGCCGCGACGCTGCGAGCGCGGCGGCGAGGTTGGCTGCGATGGCCTCCGCGCCCCGGAAGTCGCCCGCCGCGTAGGCCAGCGTCTCCGCCGTGCCGGGCGCGAGGATCTTGGTCAGCACGTCCGGCACGCCTAGATCCTCCCGCTCTCGGTGAACACCAGCGACCGACCGGCGCGGAGGTGCGCCGCGTCCTCGGAGGTCGTCACGTCGTCGCCGAGCGTCCCGTGGTAAACCTCGGTCAGCCGCTCGGAGTCCGGGCGGATCACGATCTCGTTGTAGCCACCGTCCGCTGCGTCCACGACGGTGCGGATCGCATCGTCCTGGGTCTCCGACAGCGGCGCGAAGTCGAGCGCGAACTGCTCCTGCTTGGCTCCCAGGCGCGCGCGGCGGCGCGTCCCTGCGCTACTCACGTTGACCGCTGTGTGACGCTGCGGGGATCGCGTGATCGTCGAGAACGTCTTGGGGAGCGTCGAGTGATAGCCAAGCCACAGCTCGCCGATGTCCAGCGTAGCGGATGCCGTGAGGTTGACCACGATCCGGTAGTGCGCACGCGAAGTCGGCGCGTTCCAGGTCCGCCATCCGTCCGTCGCGCCCATCGGGAGGTACGCGATCAAGTCCGTCGCGGTGGAGTTCGTGGCTCCGTTGTACCAAGCGACGCTTGCGATCGATGCGCCCGCTCCCGGCACGAGCCCGAACGCTCCGCCGGAGGTGAACGCCTCGGCCGCCGTGAACGAGACGACAACGACGTGCTGCGATGCGGCCGTCCGCCGGCACGCGCGCTCGATGGTCCCATCGTAGAGATCCGTCGCCGCGTAGCCCGTCGCCGGGACGATCGCCATCCCGGCTCCATCCGTGATCGCCAGGAAGTTCGTCGATCGGATGCGGTTGGCGAGCGAGATCGTACAAGCGCCGGCCATCAGGAGCTCCTCGGTCGCATCGCCGCGCGCTGGAGCTGGCGCCGGTGGAGATCGCCCTGGCGATCGTAGATCCGTCCGATCTGCGCCGCCTCGATGCGCGATGCGACCACCTCGCGCGTCGTTTTCGGATCGATCGCGGAGACGTAGACCGTCGACCCGCCGGACCCGCCGCGCGACGCCGGACCCGCAGCCACCAGGCCGCCGTCCGCGAAGCGCGGAGCGCTGTCGAGGTTCGCGAAGAAGCTCGAGCCGTACTTCCGCACGGTGTCAGCGGGAATCACGTACTCGCCCGGCGTGAGCCAGGCCGGCACGGTGTCTCCGCTGCCAGCCCCCGGGACGCGGCCGCCGGAGGAGAACCCGATCGCATCGGCGAGCACTCCGCCGATCCCGCCAGCTACTCCGCTTGCCGCGTAGGCCTCGGGTGCGAGGATCAGTTTCAGCGCCACCGCGATCAGGAGCTGCTTGATCACGTCAAGCACGATGCCCTTGAGGCCTTGAAGCATGGCCTCGAAATCCATGAATCCCTTTTCGAGCGGCGAGACAACGGCATCTGCCAGCACGGTGGCCGTGCTCTCCGCGAGATCAACGAACGTCTGCATCACGCGCTCGGCCTCCTCGCGGATCTTCCCGAGGTTGGCGAGGAGCCCATCCATCGCCGGCTCCATCGCTGCGATCTTCGCAGCCTCCGCCTCGCCCGTGGCCGGCGCCGCCCGGGCGGACACGGGGACATCGATCGTGTCGAGGCGCATCAGCGGCGCCATGCCTCCGCCTGCTCCGCGAGCGGCGCCCGCCTTGTCCTTCGCGCCCTTCGCAGCCGCGGGCGAAGCCGAAGGCGCGGCTCCGATCTTCGCGTTCACGCGATCGATCCCAGCGCCCACGGCGTTGTAGTCGTCGAGCGTGTCCTGGGCCTTCTCGGATGCGTTCTCGAACGCGACGCTGGACACCGTGTTGAGCGTGTCTGCGACCTCGCGGAACGCGGTCGACACCGGTCCGATCGTCACGGTGGCGAGCGCGCCCCAGGTCTTCCCGAGCACGGCCGCCACGGCCCCGAGCGCGCCGTGGAGCGTCGCCAGCAGCCCGTTGACCGCGGCCAGCGGAGCACGCGCGAGAACCAGCGCCTTCGCGAGCGTGTCTCCGATCACGGTGCCGAGGCCGTCTGCTCCGGCGGTCGCCGCGCCGAGCCACTCCGCGAGGATCTTCAGCGCCTCGTTGAACGCCTCCGATCTGGTGATCGACTCGCCGACCGACACGAGGAAGCGCTGCCAAGCGTCCTCGATCGCTTGCATGTTTGCGTTGAATTGCTCGGTCGCGGCCGCATCAGTCAACGTCTTGAACGCGTTCGCAAGCGCCTTGCCGACCTTGTCGAACACCCCGATCGCTTGCTTGACCTGCTCGACCTTGATCGCGATCGTCGCCGACTTGTTCAGTTTCGCCATGGAGACGTGGAGCTGGCGGCGCGTCTTGTCGAGATCCTTCTGGAGCTTCCCGACGTCGCTCCGGATGTCGATCAGGAGCGTAGCGACCGGCTTAGCCACGGCGATCCTCCGGGGGCTTCGGGAGCAACATCCTCATGATCGTCAGCGCCTCGCGTGTCGTCTGCCTGCGCCTCCGAGGAGGCGCGAGGTTCGGGAAGAAGGTCGACGGATGCATCGCCGTGGACCCCGACCTGCGGTTGGCGTTGGCGATCACGGCTGCCACGAGCCCCGCCCTGTAGTCCGCGCGGTCCGAGGCCTGCTTGTGCCGCGCGAGCAGCGCGCCGAGCTGCGGCAGCGTGAGCCTCCAGAATTCGGCCTCGGCCAGCCGGAGATCGTACCGGCCGACTGCCCAGAGCTCACGCCACGTCAGGGGCTCGGCGCCACCGGAGGGCCCGCGGGGGAGTCCTCCTCGGGCTCCGGATCGTCGCCGGAGATCGCCCGCTGTACCGCGGACATCACCTCGCGGATCGTCCGCGTCGTGATCAGCTCCTCCACCTCGGCGAGCGAGGGCGGCTCGGCCGAGGGCGGGATCATCGCGTGGACGAAGAGCGCGACGCTTCCGAAATCCTCGGGGTCCAGCGCGCCGATGATCTTGCCGGGGTTCACCCCCTTGATCCCGATCGCGATCCCGATCCGCCGGAGCGCCGCCACCGACAGCGAGAGCGGCCACGTCCCATCGCCGAGCCGCACCATCACATCGTCAGACGCGATCATCAGTCGACCCAGGTCGGGAGCCCGCTGATCTGAATCGTCAGCGCGTAGCTCAGCTTCCCATCGATCGGCGCCTTCGGCTCCAGCTTCGTCACGAGTCCAGAGAACGAACAGGTGGTCACGCCCGAGTCAGAGAACTCGAACGTCCACGAGATCAGCGTGCGCGCGAGCATGTCTGCGCGGAGCGTCGCGTAGTCCCCGCTCGACACCGGGAGGAGCTCGCTCTCGACCACGACTTCGCCCGGACTGATCAGGCCGCCGACGTACTGCCGCACGCCGGACGGCGAGCTGTAGTCCGTCGACTCGACGGCCTCCATCTCGAAATTGACCGGAGGAGACGAGACATCGAACACGCCATTGAGGGCGGTACCGGCGCGCTTGATCACGCACCCGTAGCCGTGGACTGCGTTTGCGGACATGGGTTCTCCTACTCGCTAAATGCGACGCTGAAATCTGCCGCGTGGTGGTAGATGCCTGGCTCCGACTCTCCGAGGTCGCGCCCGCCGAGCGGAACGCACTTCACGAGGTGGTTCCCGAACGCGCCATCGTGGCCGTCGAGCGCCTCATGTAGCGCCTGGGCCACGGCCTGGACGCTGCGGTACCCGCCCGATCCGCCGTCCGTGTCCTTGCCCCAGATCGAGAACTGCACACGCGCGAGCTGGAGCCGCGATCTTCCGCCGTGGTGGAACACGCGCTCATCGCTCACGATCTGGTACGTGATCGCCGGGTACGTCGGAGCCTGCGGGAGGTGGATCGGGTAGATCCTCACCGGCGCGTCGGCGCTCGTGCGCAGGAGCGCCGTCAGCGGCGCGACGTGCGAGAGATGCGCGAAGATCGCCTCGCCGAGCAGGCTCACCGGAGCGCCTCGGCGAAGTGGGCTTCGAGGTGCGAGCTGATCGCCTTCACGGCCTCGTCACGCTTGTTGTCTGCCGCCGTCCGTAGGTGCGGCTGCGCCGGCACGTTGCCCTCGTACGTCTTCCCGCGGATCGTCGCCTTGTAGGCGTGGCCGTACTCCAGGAGGTGAGCGAGCCCGTATCCGCCAACGACGCCGATTGCGGCTTCGCGCGATGCGTTGCGCGAGTGAAGCTTGATCGGGCGAACGTACAGGCTGTCGCGATATTCGCCAGTGTGAACCGGAGCCAATGCCTTGGCTTCCGCGAGAACGATCTCCGCGCCCCTCGTTAGCGCAGCGCGAAGCAGCTTGTCACGCACCCGCACGGGGAGCGTTCGGAGCAGGTCGTCTATCGCCTGCGATCCGAGGCGAGATCGAGTCGTCGCCATCACGTCACCCCAGCGAACGCAGTCAGCTCCCATCCGTCTGCCGCGCCGAGCTCCGCCACGCCGCTGATGTCCCACGCGCGGCCCTGGTACTTGATCCGGTTCGACTTCGGCGACGGGCGCCATCCGTGCCCGCGCCAGCGGATGCGGAACTTGCTCGTCTCCTCCGCAAGCGGCTGCTCCGCGGCGAACCGCTCCGACGCAACCACGGGCGCCACCGCGGCGCGCGTGGTGAACGAGTCCACCCACTCAGATGTGGCCTGCCCGCTCGCGTCCTGGCGCTCCACCAGGCTTTGGATCACGATCACGCGCCGGAGATCCCCGCCTCTCACCCGCGCACCAGGTACGGAGACAGGAGCCGATCAACCGCCTGCGATTCGACCTTGGATGTGATCGTCCCTGTGATCTCCGACTCGCGGAACGAGTAGGCGTCACCCACCAGGATCCAGATCGCCTGCTTGATCCTCGCCGGCACCGCAGACGCCGCGCCGTACCCGCAGACGATCCGTGCCGTGATCGGGTTGCTCCGATCGCTCTGCACGTCCGGCCAATCGTAGCCCGTCGCGAGCTCCACGAACCCATGCCCGCCCTCGACGTGGACGACGTAGGACGCCGCGGCCCACGTCTGCTGCACGCCCGACGTGTCGTAATACTTGACGTGCGTCACCGACTGAAGCGGCGGAAGCGGCATCTCCATCCGGCTCGAACGCGGCGCCCGCTGTTCGTCGAACGCGGCTCCGTAGACGATCCGCCGCGTCGTGCTCCCGGACGGGAACGCCGGGAACGAGACGTCCCACGTCTGCGTGATGAGCGCGCGGCGTGTGTGTTTCTCCACGTACTCGCGCGCCGCCTGGAGCATCACGCCGATCTGCGTGTCGTCGTCCGTGATGAGCGGATCGATGCGCGGGTACGCCTTCACCTCCGCGACCGTGAACGGCTCCGTGGCGGGAGCCGTGATCAGCGTGGCGGTCGAGGCGCGCATGGTTACGAGGTCGAGCCGATGATGATCACGTCGTAGCTCACCTCGGTACCGCCCGCGCTGTTCGCCACCTTGAGCAGGTCGCCGGTAGCTGCGGTCACGACGTAGCCGGTCGCGTCGGGAGCCATCAGGAGCAGCGCGCCACCGGGCCGGATCACGAGGATGTCGCTCGCGTTGCCGACCCAGTTGATAAAGTCGTTGACTCCGTTTCCGCCGAGAAGAACGTTGTTCGTGTTCCCCGCCGCGGCCTTGACGTAGATCCCCTTGACCCGCGCGAACAACACCGTAGCGCCGAAGGCGTTGGTCAGCACGCCGGCGAGGTCGAGCGTCTCCGTTGCGGACGCCGTGAGCGTGCGCGTGTCGGAGAAGATCTGGTTGATCTGGTTCGCCCCAGCGCCGTCCGTGAGAGTGAACGTCTGCGTGAGCGCGACCGGAACCGTCGCGGTTGCGAGGTCGAGGACGTTCGTCTGATGGAGATCGAACTTGACGATCACCTGTCCCGATGCGGCCATGGTGTCTCCTGTGGCGTGCTACCGCCGTTGTGCTGCGTTCTCCGGCGGAACGTGGTCCGCCGTCTCGAACCTCGGTTGAACCTCGTCTGCGAGTCCGTCGCGCACGAGGCGAGCCCCAAGCTCGGGGCTCACCTCGTACTCACCACCGCCGATCAGGAAGCGCCAGCGGAGCGTCTCGCTCTTCGCGTTGCTCTGGCGAATCCTGATCCGCACCGCTACACCGCGTAGTAGTGGATGTACGCGAACCCGACGATCCCGGCAGACGCGCCGGAGGCGACGGACCCAGTGATGTACTGCGTGGCTCCGACGTGGACCGCCGAGACACCGTTGGTGCCCGCGTCCTTGGTGCTGTTCTTCACGCCGGCCGCCGCGGCCGAGACGCCATCGATCAGCGTGTCGTTCAGCGTCGTTGCGTCCGCGGCCACGCCGCAGTCGAGCGTGCAAGCGCCCGTGGTCTGCGTGGTGATATCGAGGTAGAGCCCCACCACCACCGATGCGGCTGCGGGGGTCCATGCGAACACGCCGCCCGCCGTGTCGACCGCAGCGAGCGCGACGCGCTCCACCTTGATCGCTCGGTCCGCGCTCGACAGAAGATTCAGCTCGGCCGCGGTCGCAGACACCTGGATCCCGCCGATCTTGACGGTGCCAGCGAGATCGACCGTGGATCCCGAGAGCGCATCGACGGTGCCGCCGCTCTCGACCACGAGCGCCGCGCCGCCATGGTTGATGTGTACGCCTGCGTTGTAGCTCGGATCAGAAGAAGCCATGGGTCACGCTCCAGAGCCGGGGCCCGCCTGCGCCCCGGCTCGGTTGGGTGGTTACGCCGTCACCGTCACGGGCGTGATCACGTTGCTCCCGTGGGAAGTCGGCGCCTTGGTCGGGTTCGACAGGATGCAGATCATCCGGTCGTGGACCGCGTTCTGCGTCCCGCGATCGAGCACCGCGTAGGCGTACCGCTTCTGCGGCTTCTGCATCGTGAGGACCGCGAGCTTGCCGCTGTCGGTGTCGGCGATCGTCACGGTCGCGCCCGTGACAGCCGAACCAGACGCGGCATCGGCCGTGTGCGTGTAGCCCACCAGCGAGGTCACGGCGCCGCTGGTGATGGTGCCGATGGCCGCGATGAACGTCACCGTCTCGTAGCCCTCGCAGTCCACGACGTCGGAAGTGAGATCCGTGGTGCCTGCGGCGGCAGCGGCCTCCACGGAGATGATCTTGCAGTCGGTTGCGGGATTGAAAAGCATGGGCGTCTCTCTTTCTTGAATGGTTGGTTAGCCGAGCTTCACGCGGGAGAACGCCTCGGCGAGCACCGGAGCGCCGTCGAGCCACTTGCGCCCGACGAACCCGATCTGGCTGTTGCCGGCGTAGAGCTCGACGAGCCGCTGCATCGAGAACGCGCTGGGCGCATCCACGATCCAGTAGTAGTCGAAGTTGCCGACGATGCCGACGTAGAGCCCCGTGGTGAAGGTGTTGGGCGCGTACTCCGACTGCACGACCGGACGATTCAGCAGCGTGTCCGGCACGCCGGCCGCGAGCCCGGGGGCCCAGAGGTACTGCCCCTGGCCGTCCTTGAGCTTGCGTGCCATCTTCACCGCGTCGCGGTGCATGAGCCACGTCGCCCGCGCCTGGTGCTGCGGCTTGAGCGAGTAGAGGTTATCGATCAGGTTGTCCGCCACGAACGCGGTGGTGGAGTTGCCGGTCGAGACATCCCGCGCGGTGGTGACACCGTTGGCCGACGCGGTGAACACGCCGAGCGGCTGCGCAGCGCCGGTCCCCGTCTCGAACGCGGCCTCCTCCGTGATCGCGAACTGGTACGCGAGACGCTCGTTGACGATCGCCTCCACGTTCGGCGCGCCCTGGAGGAGCTTCATGCTCACCCTGATCATCTTGGTGAGCTGGTTCGGGGTCAGCTCGCGCTTGCCGACTGCGAGGCTGGAGTCCTCGGAGAGCGCTCCGATCTCGGCCGTCCACGCGGGCGCGGCCATGTCGGTGGTCAGCTCCGGGCATCCGAGGCTCGCGGCGCCCACGAGATCGATCTTCCGGGCGAGCTGGCGGAGCGGGGTCGCGTTGTCGACGAACTTGATCATCTCGGCGAGGAACATCTCCGGCGGGATCAGGTAGCCGCCCGAGGTGCTGAGGTCCGCCTGGAGAGCGCGGAACTCGCGCTCCTCCAGCGCCGCGGTGCCGAGCTTGACCCACTTCGAGAACGCCGCGGCTCGCGCGGCCCCAGCCTCCGCGGCTGCGTTCTCGCGGCCCGGGGGCTGCCCGGGGCCCGCGACGGGCGCGGGGGCGAACCGGCGCATCTCCGCGTCGAGATCCTCGACTCGCTTCCGCGCGCTCGCCTCCTTCTCGATCTTCTCGATCTCGGCTCCGAGCGCGTCGACCTCGCCACACCAGCCATCGAACTGCGCCTCTTCGTCGACGGTCCGGGTGCGGCTCTCCTTGGTGCAGCGCTCCAGCATCTCACGCATCTTGAAGACAGCGGCCCCGCGCTTCTGGCGGAGGTCATTCAGCTTGGCGATCATCGGTGCTTCCTTTCGTTCTTGGTGGGTGCCGCGTCGTGATCCAGGAGCGCAAGCCGCATCCGCGCGCAGTCATCACGCGCGAGCACTGCCCTCCGCTCCTCGTAGACCGACGCGGCAGCGTCTCGAAGAGCAACCTCGGTCGACGGGTACGCCGGATAGGTCACCGGCGAGACGTCGCCATCGTTGATGTCTACCTCCAAGAGCGTGCGCTCCTCGCCCTTGCCGACCGTGCGCCACGAGTCGGAGATCGTGCGGAACGCGAAGCTGGACTGCGAGACGTCTCCGCGCTCCACGGAGAGCGCCGCGTCGCGGCCCGCCTGCGTGTCGGGAAGATCGATCTCGTACCGAAGGCCTCGCTCGTCTGCGGCGAGCCGCAGCGTCCCGGCCTTCGTGCGCCCCAGGATCCTGCTCGGGTCGTGGTTCCACAACGCGCGCACGTCCGGCCCCGCGGCAAGCGTCGTGCGGAACGCGCCCCGTGCGATCGTCTCGATGAACCGCCCGCCGATCGGGGAGCTGCGGCTCTCGAAGATCGCCGCGTAGCCCACGAGCGTCCCGGGGCCAGCAACGCCCTCGCGCCTCTCCAGCCGCATCCCGCCGGCCGCGTTGACTCGTCTCTCAGTCGCCACCTGGCACCTCCTCTGTCTCTGCGCCCGCCGGGGCCGGCTGCGGTAGCGCGTCCGATTGCGCGGCCCCGGCCGCCTGCATGTTCAGCGGCACGAGGAACTCGGCCAGCTCGGCCGGCCCCTCATTGAGGTTCTCGAAGCTCCGCGCCTCGGCCCGAGAGAGCCAGCCGTCCCGGATGCCCGCGCCGTAGAAGACCGACCGCGCCGCGGAGTCGCCGCGCAGCAAGCCGTTGAAGTCCAGCTCGATCGAGTACTCCTCGCGCTCCGCATCCGTCAGGAGATCGCGGTCTGCGCTCTGTTCGATCCGCTCCGCCCACGGGGCGAGCGTGTCAGTCACGACCTCGATCGACTGGTGTTCGATATTAGAGAACGTTGCGTTCGTCAGCTCCGCGACCTTGTGCGGCGGGACGCGGAACGCACGGCAGATCTCCACGACTTGGAAGCGCCGCGTGTCGAGGAACTGCGCCTCCTCCGCGCTCATCGTCATGCTCGTGAACTTCAGCCCGCCGTCGAGCACCATCACGCGCCCGACGTTCTCCCCGCTCGTCTGCGCCTGGATCGACGTGCGCATCCGCTCCGCGGCCTCGTCATCCCAGATCGCATCCGTCGACAGGAGGCCCGAGGGCCGCGCCGCGTTCGCGTAGAATTTGGCGCCGTACCGCTCGGCCGCGAGCGCTAGGCCGATGGCGTCTTTCATTTTCAGCAGCGGCGCCACACCCACGAGGCCGTTCATGGAGACGCCCGCGACGTGCCAGAACTGATCGCGCCGCAGCGTGCGCGGCGCCATCCCGGGGATCCGCACGTCCAGCTCGAACGACATCCCATCTGGGGTCAGCCGCAGATCGCAATGCTCCGGCTGCCGCGGCATGATCTCCGCGATGCGCCCCGCGCCGTCCCTCACGATCTCCGAGAACGCGTTGCCGTACCGCAGAGACAGGGACCAGATCATCTGCTCGCGGAACGCAAACGAGGTCATCAGCCTGTTGGGCGCCTTCGCAAGCAGCTTGTAGAGCGGGTGCTCGGTCGCCAGCTCCTTGCCCCCACCGCGTCTCCGCCGGATCACGCGCACCGGGAGCATCGACAGCGTGTCCGAGAGGTAGCGGACGCAGCCCCACACCGTGAGGTTGCTTGCGGCGTTGTGCTCGTTGATCGGCACGCCCGACAGGGACATCGGTCCGGACATCCCGAGTGACAGCCACGGGGGCGGATTCGCGAGCGAACTCCTCCGCTCGGCCCCGAAGAGCCGCCGCATGGAATCCAGGAAAGCCAGACGTCACCCTATCCGAACGCGATGATCGGCCGCGTGCCGAGGTACGATTTCTTGGGCGTCTCGTCTCGCAGCGCGCGATCGAGTCCCATCACCAGCGCAACGATCCCGTCGATCTTCTCCGACGACTTCTTTTTCGACGGCTTCACGTTCCCCGCCGCGTCCTGCTCGACAACCACGTTCGAGGCCATCCATCGCAGCGCCTCGTTCCCGCCGTGATGGATGCGGCCCTGGAGAATCCGAACCATCAGTTCCTTGGTCGGATGCGCCATCGACGCGAACCCCTGCCCGAACGGAATCACCTTCATCCCGTCGCGGTCCAGCGACTGAACCATCTTGGTGGCGCCCCACCGATCGAACGCGACCTCGGCCACGTCGAACCGCTCCGCGTCCTCCCCGATCTGCCGAAGGATGTACTCGTAGTCGATCACCTCGCCCGGCGTCGTGCGGATCAAGCCGCGCTTCAGCCACGCATCGTAGGGCGTCTTGTCTCGTGCCACCCGCCGCCGGAGCCCCTCCTCGGGGATCCAGAACCGCGGGAGCACCCTGTACTCGACCGGCGGAGCCTCACCCGGCTTCGCGCCCTCGACCGGGGCACCGGGCACCGGGAAGACCCAGACCAGCGCAGCTACGTCCGTCTCGCTCGCCAGGTCGAGGCCGCCGAAGCAGCGCATCCCAGCGAGCGATGTTTCGTCGAACGCCTCGGCACCACAGGCGTCCCATTTTGCCATCGGCATCCATCGGATGTCTTGCTCCGTCCACTGATTCAAATGCAGCCGCCGAAAGGCGTTCTCCTCGGCCGGCGTGTCCTTCGCCGTGGCGCACAGCTCCTGGAGCTCGCGGAGCTTCAAGCTCACGCCCAGGTTGGGGTTCGCCTTCCGCCACGTCTCCTCGCTCGTCCAATCCTCGTCCGGCCCCGCCGAGTAGACCACCGGCAAGAAGCTCGGCAGATCAACGAGTCCGTCCCGCACCTTCTCGGCGCGGAGGTGCAGCGTCCAGCAGAGGCTCTTGCGATCGAAGCCCGCCGTCGTGATCGCCACGACTAGCGGCTGTCTCCGCGCTCCCGTCGAGGTCGTGAGCACGTCCCACAGCTCACGGTTCGGCTGTGCATGCACCTCGTCGAAGATGATCCCGTGGGCGCTGAGCCCGTCTTTCGTGAACGCCTCAGACGACAGCACCCGGTAAGTCGAGCCGGTCGACGGAACCGAGATCGCGTTCTTGTAGACCTTGCAGCGCTTCGACAGCTCCGGGCTGCGCCGGACCATCTCACAGGCGTCTCCGAAGACGATCCTCGCCTGATCCTTGTCGCTCGCCGCGCTGTAGACCTCGGCGCCCGGCTCTCCGTCTGCCGTCAGCAGCTTGAGCGCGATCCCCGCAGAAAGCGTGCTTTTCGCGTTCTTCCGCGGCACCTCCGCGTAGAGCGTCCTGTACCGCCGCAGCCCGTGCTCTGGTGTCCCCGGCGCGTCCAGCTTCCAGCCGAACAGCGGCCGGATGATCTCGTCTCGCTGCCACTGCTCCAAGACGATCGGCGTCCCGGTCCACTCGCCCTTGACGTGCCGGAGGAAGCGCTCGAAGAAGAGCACGGCATCATCCGCCGCGCGATCGTCGAACACGTATTCAGACACGTCTCGACCTCGTCTCCTCCTGCGTCTTCTTCGCGTGACAGCTACGGCAGATCGCCTGGAGGTTCTCCAGGTCGAGCCGCGCCCCGACCATCCTCAGCGGCACGATGTGATCCACCTCCGTCGCCGGTGTCGTGACGCCGCGTTGCTCGCACGGCTCGCAGACCGGATTACGGCCGAGCTTCGCGAGCCGCAGCCCTTGCCACGTCCGATCGTAGCCACGCTTCCGCGCGCCCTTCCGCTCCGCGTCGTAGTCGCGCTCCGACTCCGCGCGCCGTACCTGATGATCCTCGCACCGCCCGCGCCGCACCAGCGCCGGGCAGCCCGCCGCGGAGCACGGGACCGGCAGACGTCGCGGCATCTACCTGCGCTCCTCCTCCGCCTGGAGCATGCGGAGGACGGCCTTGATCTCCCGGAGGTCCCCGGAGATCGCAGCGAGCTGCTCTGCGAGCCGCGCCGCGCGTCTCTCGGAGGAGAGCCGGTGTTCCTCCAGCTGGAGCGTCACGGCCGCACGGTGGGCCGCGGCGTCGAGCCGCAGCGATTCGATGTCGCGCTCCGCCCGCGCCAGCTTCGCGCGATCGACCGCAACCCAGACGGCGAGGCCGATCACCGCGGCGAGGAGGGGCCAGACGCGGAGCAGCACAGTCAGGGTATCGGGTTCGGTCATCGCGCGGCCTCAGCCTGGGCAGCGGCCTCGATGTCGAGGTCGACGAAGAGCGCCCCGCGGTTGAGAAACGCCCCGGGATGTCGGCGCACCATCCTCTTCGCGGCGCAGCGGCACACCAGGGTCACGAGCCCACCACCCTGGGGCTGGAAGGTGATCACTCCCGACCCCTGGCAGGCGTGCCCGGGTTTCGCGTAGCGGGCGAGTTCGTCGCGCGTCGGCGGGCGGAGTCGCTGCTGTGGTGTCTCGTTCACGGGCACGCTCCGGTCACAGGCACGCCGAGCTGCTCCCAGAGCGCGCGGTCGCAGTGGTGAGGGTCCTCGGTCCCGAGGATCGTCTCATCCGGCTCGTGGTAGCGCACCGAGCAGCCCGAGAGCAGCGCGAGGCACGAGGCCACCGCCACGGTCCACGAGCCGCGCCAGTAGGCGAGGAGCCGCGCCTGGATCTTCTTGCGGCGCCGCGAGAGGCGCTCGCCTGGCTGGAGGATGCTCAGCTTCGGGGTCACGGGCGAACCTTCCGCTCCCACACCTGACGCGCGAAGACACGCGCGTCCTGGCAGGCGAGGTTCGCCGCCTGGTCCGTGGCGTGCGTCGAGCGCGCCGTCTCGCACGCGGCTAGGGCGAGCGCAACGTCACCCGCCCCGGAGAGCGCCGCCTCGTAGGCCGCGCAGGCCTTCTCAGCTGCGCGGGCCGACGCGCGGGCGGCGGCCTCCAAGGCGACGCACGACGCGCATGCCTTGACCTCGGCGAGCGCGTCCATCGTCGTGATCTTTGCGGCGGCCACTTCGACCGCGGTCGGCTCGGGGACCGGCTGCGACGCGGCGATCTCTGCGAGGTCTGCGGGGGGCGCGCTCACCGGCGCGGCCGTGAGCGTCGCCGTGGTCGTCTCGCCGAGCAGCTCCCCGCCCGTCGCCCCCGCGAGCGCGCCGAGTGCGAGCGCGCCGACGATGGCGCCTGCGAGCTTCGGGTCCATCAGCGCACCTCCCACGCAACGTTGGCGGCTGCGACCGTGCAGGCTGCGTTGACGGAGATCGTGAACGACCCCGCGGCGGGTACCACCGTGGTCACGTTGAGACAGGTCGCGTTCGCCGAGGCGAGCTGCGCAAAGACGGACGACGTGGCCGAGACGAGCGAGTCGGTGATCACCACCGACGCCGCTCCGATCGCGACGGCCGCACGGCCCGCGTAGGTGTCGCACGTCGCAGCGCCCGGCGTCCCCGTGGAGTCGCACTTGTCCGCGACGAACCCGGGCGCGGTCACCGGGCCATCAAAGTCGCTGGTCCCCGTACCGTCCGACGTGACCGTGCCGTCGAGTTGGAGAGCACCGTCGCCGAAGATCGAAGCCAGCTCCGTGGTGGTGTTGTCGAGGACCTGCACCACCTTGTCCGCCGCGGAGAAGTCCGTGTTCACCTGGAGCGCGTTCCCGATGTCCTCGCCTCCGGTCAGCGTCGTGGCGCTCACGAGGGCCATCTTCCCGTTGATCGTGAGCGCGAGGCGCACGAGCCCGCCAAGGTCCGAGTAGTTCGGCGAGTAGAAGCGGTCGCTGGCGATGAACCCCGTGGCGTAGAGGAACCCAGAGCCGGTCACCCGCGCGACGTGGAGGCCGTTCGCGGTGAACCCCAGCTCGCCATCGGCGTACAGGTACAGCCCCGTCGTCTCGTCAGGCCAGAACGTGATCGACGGGTTCAGCACGGTGCCGCGCTCGAAGTGGATGTGCGACGGGGTGCTGTCGAGCCCCGGGCCCTGCGCACGCGCGAGGAGCGGGTGCATCAGCGCCACCAGGAGGAGCGCGAACAGCGCCACGACTGCGAGCCGCGCTCTCACTGGGTCACCGTCTGCACCTTCACCGTCACGTCAGCCCCGTTCGCGCGGATGCAGTTGATCGCAACCGCCGTGTACCTCCACACGATCCCGCCCTCCTTCATGAGCTGGCTGGCGGAGGTCGCGGCCGAGCCGATCGCGAAGCGGACCCCGTACTGCGCGGTCTCGTTCTCGATCCGCACCCACCGCGGGGACGCGGCCGCGGCGAGCAGCTCGCCCGACGCGACCCCGCAGACCACCGAGGCGCCTGCGCTCTGAGCCGTGACCGGGAGCGGGTTGGTCGTCGCGATCCCCCAATCCTGCGGGCCGGGCGAGTCCGCCGCCACCAGGAGGACGGCCGCGCCGATCAGCGCAACCGCGAGCAGAATTCGACGCATTACTTCATCTCCTGGCACTGGATCGACATCGTGCTTGCCGCGTAGCACTTGGCCGTCACGGTCGGCGCCAGCTTCGCCGCCCACCGTCCACCCGAGCGCGTCGCGGGCGTTGCAGCCGTCGGCGTGCCCGTCGAGATCCGCACCTTGCCGGCGCTGTCGTTCGTGCAGACGAGCCACCTATCTCGATCGTCCGCCACGTCCGCGTCCTGGATCTCAGCGGGCGTCGTGTCGCACGCGACCGTCACGCCGTCGCCGATGATCGTGAGCGCATCGGTCGAGAACACCTCAGCAGTCGCCGGGTGCCCGACCGTGATCGCCAACGCGCACGCGAGACCCGCGAGCACGCCGAGAAGCAAGCCACGTCGACTCATGCTCCACCTCCGAAGATTCGTGCCTCGTCGCTGTCGTGCTCCGCCTCGGTCGGCGTCACGTCGAGCGACATCCGAGACAACGCGCCGATGCCGAGCAGCCGCCCGAACTGAGCGATCTCGCGCACCGCGCGATCCCGGATCTTGGTCGCGGGATGCGGGTACGGGATCCCGTTGGGCGGCTCGACGATCAGCCCGCCCTCGTCCAGCAGCCGCATCGAGTCGCGGAGGAGCTCCACGGCAGCGCAGTAGCACGCGAGGATCGGCCCGTCGATCGCCGAGAGCGTCCCCGCCCGCACGAGCTGCGGGCCGAGCTCGTCCCAGGTCTCGATCGCCAGCGCACCCACCAGCCACGCCGGCCGCGGCGGCATCCCGGGCTCTGCGCGGGGCGACGGGCCCGGCATCGGCCGGTGTCCCCCTCCGCCGGCGAGGGCGCGGAGCCGCGCCGGCTTGGGAGGAGGACCAGACATGTGGGATATTCTCCTACCGGGTCACGGCGCAAGCGATGCGCGAATCGAGCGAGCTACGCACAGGCTGCAAGGGCCCTGGCTTGCCCTAGGAGCGGCTTCATCCGAGCCCACCCCCGGTGGCGTTTCACGGATTTCGGACGCCCCAGGGACCGGCTAGGCCCCAAACCCGGGGCCATGCGCGCGAAGA
>ERZ1292625.2590-Hain-H41-01um-R1-2590-length-16304-cov-6_pt1 | contig 16304 bp, 26 predicted proteins | sample MGYA00564400_ERZ1292625 | MGnify/ENA primary metagenome ERZ1292625 (study PRJEB36523, sample SAMEA6512639) | groundwater metagenome | collected 2019-01-08 | study: AquaDiva: Metagenomics assemblies of 32 groundwater samples | reverse complement strand
GACTGGAAGGGCAAAGAATCGTGTAGAACTTGTCAAACAATTTTGTATGATAAGTGGCCAGAGTAATTGAAGGAATATTATGAAATTTGTTAGAGGAGAAGAAAACAATAGCCGCGGCTTTGAGATGTTGGGTAGAGAACTTAAAGCTCAGTGGGTTTGGATATTTAGTTTTTGGAAATATAATATTATTGTCGTGAAGCGCACTAAAAATACGTGGAATGGAGCATAATTATGAAAGATATACTAGGAACTTTTGGATTCATAATTGCAATAAAGTCGATTATATTTCAAAATACTTTAAAAATTGATGACGTTGCATATTGGATTTCACTTTTATTTTTTGCAGTAGGTATGATTCTATATGAATGGTCTAGAGATATCAACTCCTAAAGGAGAGATCGATGAATGAAAATGGATCAATTTCTGAATCTTCACCATATGATAATTTTGTAGGTCAAAAAGATCAATCTGTTTCTCTGCCTACGCTAGATGATTTTATAGATATTGAGTCAGTAGATGACAATCCTGATTGGAAGAAGCATTGGACTGGAATGCCTGAATTTATTCAGGAAGCGAATGCTCCATATAAATTGATCAATGTTCGATTTCGCAACGAAGCTGATTATATTGAATTTGCGAAGTTGATTTGTCAGAATTTGACAGAAAAGACAAAGAGCATTTGGTATCCAGAACTAGATAAATCTGGCAATAGTTTGAAGCGTTGGATTGAAGAGTAATAAATGTTAATTTCACAGAAAGAAGTTAAATTACTATTCACATACAACGATGGAGAACTATTCTGGAAAAACAACAGAGCAAACAATAAAGTAAAGCTAGGAAGTTCTGCGTGTATATTTCATAAAAAGTCTGGTAGATATAGGGTTTGTATAAACAGCGTTAGATATAACGCCCATGTTGTAATATTTCTATATCACTTTGGATATATTCCAAAAATTATTGATCATAAAGATTGTGATAAAACTAACAATAGAATAGAAAATCTTAGAGAATGTACAACGTCTGAGAATAATTGTAATCAAAGAAAGAGAAAAGATAATAGAAGTGGAATAAAGGGAATATCTATTTACAACAATCTCAAATGTATTCATGCTCAAATTCAAATAAATGGAAAGAAATATCATAAACATTTATATCCAATAAATGATCATAATATGAAAATTGCCACATATTGGTTATCCGAACAGCGATTGATTCATCATGGCAAATTCGCTAGAATCGAATAATATGACATTAAAAACAACGACATGTCCCCAAAATCCAATATATATTGTATCTAAAGGCAGATCAGACTCTATGATTACGTCAAAATCATTAAGTCGAATGAAAGTTCCTCATTATATAGCAATTGAACCACAAGATGAAATTTTATACGAGAGTGCATTAGATCGTTTCAATATTAGACCGTATGTAACTCTTCTCATTCTTCCATTCTCAAATCACGGAGATGGTCCAGGCAGGGCTCGCAATTGGGTATGGGATCATAGTATTTCCATTGGAGCTAAAAAACATTTTGTTCTTGACGATAATATTTCAGACTTCTATCGTCTACATAAGAATCTTCGTGCTAGAGTTGAAACAGGTGCAATTTTTAGAGCAGCAGAAGATTTTGTAGATAGATACGAAAATGTGCCAATATCAGGCTTTTCATATCGATCATTCGTAGCTCCTGATACTAAATATCCTCCATTTATAACCAATACGAGAATCTATTCATGTCTTCTGATTGAAAATACCTGTCCATTTAGATGGCGCGGTCGCTATAATGAAGATACGGATATTTGTCTTAGAGTGTTGAAGGCTGGATTATGTACGATTCAATTCTATGCATTTCTTCAGGGAAAAATGGCAACTCAACAACTCTCAGGCGGTAACACAGCCGAATTTTATCATAAAGAGGGTGAGTTAGATAAGTCAAAGTGGCGAGACGGCAAGATGAATGCTGAGGGAACACTTAAAAAGTCTCAGATGCTCGTTGATATGCATCCTGATGTAGCCCGTCTTGTGTGGCGATATGATCGTTGGCATCATCATGTTGACTACAGTTCCTTCAAAAAGAATCAGTTGATACTCAAACCAGGCATAGTAGTTCCTCAGGGTATCAACGAGTATGGTATGAAATTTACAACTAATTTTCATGAATAGAATTACAGAAAATAAGAGCGTTTTAGATCGCGGCAGTATAACAGACTTGCGTGAATTTATGCTGCAATGTGCCTCAGTGACACAACTTGACGTTGAAGAAGCTGTTCAGATCGCACATAAGATGATTCGTAATAACATAGCGAGTCAGCAATTGCTTGATTTAGAAAATCGATGGTATGCGTCACTTGATTATGGAAAGCCAGATTATTCAGTATATTGTGATCCATATTATTTTTGTGATATTTGGGCTTGTTGGGTGAAATATTCGCGAAGATATCTGAAAATGATATCATCTGATAGATCACGTTATGGATCGCCACAGAATGTTTTCGATCTAGGATGCGGATTTGGCTATACAACATCTGCTCTGAAAGATATATTTCCCTATGCCGATGTTTATGGTACAAATATTCCATCTAGTAGTCAGTGGAAGTTAGCTGAACAATTTTCACAACATCATAATTTTCATCTTATTGATGAAAGTGTATGTCTACCTATATTACATAAGAGTCCTAGTTTAGTTTTTGCATCGGAGTATTTTGAGCATTTTGAATCGCCATTGATAGAATTAATGCGAGTGATTATAGAGTATGATCCGACGTGGCTAATTGTGGCTAATTCATTTACTGGTAGAGCTATTGGACATTTTAATCAATATAAAGGATTACACGGAGAGACACATAGTAATAAAAAAATTGGTAGATTATTTATGAAAACGTTAAAATCTTTAGGTTATCACCGAGTATCTACGACATATTGGAATAGACGACCTGAAGTGTGGATGAAATCAGAACCTGAACAAGATCTTACTCAATTTATTTAAAATGGAGAATATAATGGAACAAAATGAACTCGATGTTGATGGATATAAGAATTTAGTTGAGAAGTATGGAGCATCTAAACATTATTTGAATTCATATGTCATGAGACGATATAATGCCGTTCGCAAGATATTTGCCTTAACATTTGGATTTCAGAGTAACGTAGCAGACTTTAAGAAATTTGCAGATATTAAATATTTCACAGACGACTCTCCTAGTAAAATGTCTAAATTTGCAGGCCTTGTAGGACTTACCTTTGCCTGTGCTGAACAGTTGGATGAGGTCGATGAGTTAAATAGGGCTTTAGAACATTATGGTGTTAAACTAGAAAAGATTGTTCCTCGTCCTGCTCTCATGGAGGCGCAATTAGATCCTAAGAAACAGAAAGCTCTTAACAGATCTTGGAAAGTTCTTCTAGGACCGAATTCAATTTGGCCATCGGATAAGAATGAAGTGTTTAATTTATTGTTGAGTCAATCGCAAGATCTACAGAAAAGCATCTGTGAGTTTTCAGATAATATGAAATCATCTGGAGTGCCAGACGCTAAAGATAATTATGCAATCGAGGGATCTAATTTCAAGATTGCTGTAGGCATCGAAGCTGGTCGCATTAAAAAGTCAAGGACAAAGCATGAGGAAAACTTAAAGACGGTTAAAGCCAAACGTGTGACAAACTTTGAAAGGGCTATGAGGGCATTCGATGAGTAAATTTGAAAATGAGGACCGTTCAATCGTCCGTGGCGATTGTGTATATTATTATGATGTTGACTGGGCTTATGCTGACGCTCAGTTATATTTACAACATAATCAACATCATGTTATTATGTTGCAACATATGATGTTGATGTCTTTAGCCTGTAGAGTCGTTAGAATTTCTAATGGTGTAATACTAAAGGATAAATTAAATGAACAGAATGATTATAAGTAAAAGCGTTGTTGATAGTTATAATGAGTCTAATATTCTTATGTTAGAAGCTGCGAGATCTTTATTCTTTGAATACACTAAAGCACTCCCGGATAAAGACGATTGGCTTGGTGTAGATGGATGGAATGGTCAATCCGGAGACATAGAATTTACAGAAGATTCAATTGAGTATTCGTGTTATTCTTATTATCGTGGAGATACTAACAGCCACTGTCTTTCATTGCCTATATTCGCGTTGTGGAACGAATTATTCATAGAAAATGTAGTAAAGGAGTGGAAAGAAGAGTGTGAACTTAAAGAGAAAGTTGAGAAAAATAAGAGAGATGTGTATGAAAGTAATCAAAAAGTTACGATTTAGAACTATATAACAAAATTAAAGATAAATATAATTTATAAATTTCATCAAAATTGACACTAAGACGTATAAATACTTTTATGCAAGAACGTAAAGAACATTGTTCCTATTTTAGTGTGAATCCATTGGCCGTATGGTCCATGGTATCATCGATCATTCAGACAGATAATATTATGTAAAAGTTTATATCTCCCAGTATAAACGAATTCATTAAAAGCCTGGGAGAAATCCTGGGCTTTTTATTGTCTAAAGGAGTAAGATGGATTTAAAGTCACGCTCACTCAGTTATGATGAACGGAAAGCGGCAGAGGCTGCCTTTCAGGGAGATACTCCGGACGAGAAGTGGAGTGATTCAGCGAAGAAGATTTACATCGGAATGTCTATTGCATTAGCTAGAAAATAGGAGATAGTATGAAACGTATTCTTTCAATTGTGCTTACATTCATCTTAGTGATGTCTTCAATTCCTGCACATGCAGGAACGTTGATTTGGGATTATGCGACTGTGGGTGGAGTTCCAGCATCATCAACCGTTACTCTTGAACGTTCAGCGGCGTATACCGGACCATTTACGACAGTTGCAGTCATTCCATCGTTGCCATCTACGTATATTCTTCCTCCAAATAGTTGGGGATTTTATCGTATCACAAACGCTGGCGGATATTCGAATATTGTTCAATATTCTTTGGATGTAACATTAGATCGTGTTGTTCTTGATAGAATCTCAGCAATGGAATTGAGATTAGCTGTATTGGAAACTCCTGTTGTCGTTGTTCCACCGGTACCAGCTGTTAGTAATTTTACAACCCGTAATATTGACATTGATCGTATTGAGATTGTTGGTAATTGTTTATCTATGAAAACAACTGGAACTGGTACAACTAGAGTGATCACCTGCGTTCATTAGTATGGGAAATATATGACACTAGACATTATATCAGGAATGTTTGTCTTTTCTATAGTTTATCTTCTAGGTCTTTTGGTGATGGATCAGCCTGAGAAAGTAACTTGACAAGAACGTTAGTTTGTGTTACAATCTGAAACATGAGTTGAGAGATACGAAGTTAATTAGATTAATGCTCTAGGAGACATTTGGCATAGTCGTCTTCCTGTCGAGAAGAAACAAGCCGGTTCGATTCCGGTCTAGAGCGCCAAAATCATACGCAGGTCGTCCAAAACTAGGACCTCCACTTGATAGGTGGATGACATTGGGGGAGTACCAATCCTGCGTACCATATAATGCATTCGATGGTGAATGGCAAGCCATCTCTTTTACAAGGAGAAACAAGAAGGTTCGATTCCTTCCGAATGCACCAATATGCTAGTAGTCGCTATGTGAAAGATGGGACATTCTAGACCCATTATAAGCAAGTCTTGACGCTAGCAATATAGTTAAAACTCCTGCTGGTGATCGAGGCAGGCCCGACTGATACATGAGAAGGATTTGCAATAACCTTAAGTGTGAATCTCGGGAAACATAAGACGCAGCTTTGACTGTATTCGAGCAATGAGTTAGCGATTTACTGGTCGTGAACTCGAAGGTGGTTGGCTGAATCGATCACATTTTAATATGGGAATGGCGTAATGCGAAACGCGACAGTCTCCAAAACTGTAGTTCCGGGGGCAGTTCCTGGTTCCCATGCCATGTCGATATAACTAACTGAGGAATGATATTATGAATCCAACATTAGTGTTAGATCAGAGCTACCAACCTATACAAGTGGTGGATTGGCAGAGAGCCGTCACACTTTTGTTTCAAGGTAAAGTTGAAGTGATTGAAACACATGACGAAGAGATTCATTCTATCAGTTTGACGATGAAGATTCCTTCAGTTATCAGAATGCTTTCTTCAATCAGAATGAAGAAACGTGCTCCAGTTAAGTTTACTCGATTGAATGTCTTTTCGCGTGATGGTTTTATGTGCGGATACTGCGGCGAAAAGAAACATGCAGATGATCTTACTTTTGACCACGTAGTTCCAGTTACTCAGGGTGGTAAGAAGAGTTGGACAAATATCATTACGGCTTGTGAGCCATGTAACTCTCGTAAAGAGGGTCGGACTCCAGAACAAGCTAAGATGAAGCTGTTGAGGAAGCCGAGGCAGCCAATTTGGGCGCAATGTGTGACAGTAACGATTGGCATGAAGAAGACTCCTGAGACGTGGAAAGATTATTTGTTCGTTCATGCTGAGTTGAGTTAAATGCTGCGGTGAGTCAGATAGTTGATTGCCTCTCTTGTAAGGAGGATTAGGCTGGTGCAAGTCCAGTCCGCAGCTCCATTATGTGCCCTTCAAGGTAAAACCTTGCGAGGAGTGGCTAATACCCACTTAAATGCCAGTTATAAGTTGGCGAGGGCGCTCCAAAACGAGGGCGCATAACTGTCAAAGCGTCTATATAAATTTGGCAGTATATCGACCCCCACATAGCCTTACACATAAACATGTAAAGACTGCACGGACGATATGGCGCGGGAGTCGAGTCGCGCAAGAATATAAATCATTTCGACCGTCAGGGCCGGGACTACCACGTTAATCCTTGTCCCACATTTTTCTCAGAGAGAAACTGAGGATCGATTGTGTACGTAGTTCAATGAGAGAACGCGAGGTTGTGGTCCTCGATACGCGGGTTTGATTCTCGCCGTACACCCCATTTGGTACACCTAGTTTGGCTCAGGTGTTAAATGAATTATGTGAAGTAATTCAGCCAAAATATAACCTTTGGTCTGGGCATACACTCCCACTAAGTGCATACTGATGAAGTGTGCAGCCAAAGACGAAAATAACTCTTGACAAGTTATATGAGTTGTGTTATACTCTGAACATCATTGAGGGAACATTATGAGAGTTTATGAGTTGATTGACATATTAAAGGGTCTTCCTAATAGTGCTGAAGTCTACTTTAATGGAAGTAGTTCATGTGATGAGTGTAATCCTGAGGGATTTGATTTTACACATGAGATAACTCTCGTGTCATTTAAAGAGGATACAGGATATCCGAATACTGAAAAGAATGTTGTTGTGATCGAATAATGGGGGATAAGTGTTGATAGGAGCACGTCTGACTTGCAATCAGAAAGGATCGGGGCGGTTCCGATATTCTCCACCATTAGGGGCAAGCCTAGTCGAGATGCCCTGACGCTAACAGTTAGAAATCGGGACTAAATTTTTAGTAAATATCAGGGTGTAGCAAAATCTGGTCTTGCACTCCGTTTGGGGCGGAGAACAAAGCCGGTCCGATTCCGGCCACCCTGACCAATATGATGTTCTAGAGAGGTATACAGGGATTCGGTAAGGCATCAGTTCGAATCTGATCTTACAGTCTAAAAGCTGTATGTGGTGTAGCGGCAGCACGTACCGAGATGTATACAAATAACGAGGCGTTCATATCACCCACGCCTACAACTAGAACTGAAAAATATGCTCTCGTAGACTACTGGCTAGGTCACTAGGTTTTCACCCTGGAAGAGCGGGATCGATACCCGCCGAGAGCACCAAAATTTATGGATATTAGTAAACTGAATAAAGACGCATTAGACATTATCAGAAAAAGGACAGTAGATGAAGTTGCGACTGAACTTTGTTCTGTGCAACCAATGTCTGAAAATGTATATTGGAATGCGATAGGTCAAGTCCTAGAACAAATTTCAAAACGAGGATGTTTTGGCGATTTTGGGCACAAACATGATGGAGAACATGATGGAAGATAATTTTAAAGACGTTGTGCCATGTGAGAGATTTCTTGGCATTGAAACTCCCGATCCCATTTATAGCATCGGAGAACAAGTTAGAAATCGTAAGTCTATTTTTGATATTGTTCTTGTTGTTAGAGATGTGTGTTGGAATTCTCAATATAATAGATGGGAGTATGGTCTCAACTTCAAGGATGGTAGATCATATTCTAACACGATGCCGGAGAGTTGGATTAAATATTCAAAAGTTTCAACACATGATTATTTTAAAAAGTTCTTAGGATTCTTATTGTCTATATACGATGATCTATATGTGGCAGTATTTGATAGGCCACCAAAGTAAATATGGAACGCCCGTAGCAACGATCTAATGTTAAGGGCCGGCGCAACACCGACCGGGCGTTCCACGCATTTGCCGTTGTGAAGGGAACTGGCATACCTGTTCGGTTGAGAATCGAACGTTTAGGAGTTCGAATCTCCTCAGCGGCACCAAAGTTAGCATAGAGATGTTGAGTTTTGATTCAACTATGATGGGCGCAAGCATATTCGTGTCGTCTAACTAAGACATCATACTGTTATCTAATATTATGTGTGAGTGTATAGCGGGTGGATGGGGCTGTTGCTCCTACTGGGCTCATAACCCGGTGACCATGGTTAGATTCCATGGCCCGCAACCAAAATTACGCTCTGAGCACAAGCGCAGCAGGACATCCTCATAAGGTGTACCTAGAAGATGCAAATTCTTCCAGAGCGACTATATATCGGGACTAGGGCGAACGTCAAGCTGCCGATACACATTGGTCTCGGAGAACCTGGTTAAATTTCGGGAGTCCTGACCAAAACATTAAGCCGTTGTGATGGGAACTGGCATACCTTTCTGATTTAGAATCAGAAGTTTAGGAGTTCGACTCTCCTCAACGGCACCAACATAGAGGTTCGCAAGCTTTAACTAGATGAGCACCAGGCTTTTACCCTGGGGAACTTGGAGCGTTGCCAAGGCGAACCACCAAACATATCGAGGACCAACAATTGGTGAGACAGCGTTGGTCGTAAAGGAAGATGCAGTTACCAATCTTCCCCTCGGAATAATATTCCACCTGTGTCTTGGAAGACAAGAAGGTTTTATAAACCTTTTGCCCTAGATTGGGGCCTCGACCCGGATCGAAACCGGGCAGGTGGACCAAGCTCGTGGACGTAAGCTAGCATAGCGTCCAAATCTGGGTGGTAGCCCACAAGCAACCCCAGATGCGAGGAATTAGTTGAAAATACTTCTTGCATTGTCTCGATGTTTGTGTTATACTCTCAACATAACGAGTGAAACAATCCTGGGAGAATATTATGAAAGATGTCGTTACGATAGAAGATTGTTTGATTAGACTTAATGATATTAAACGTGATCTGGCGTTGATGTATGCAGAATCAGATGCCGATGAACACGCTCTATTTCGTGCAGATTTGCTTATTGATGATGTGTGTCGGACAATTTATTTAGTCAGAGGTCCCCATTAATATGGCACTCAATAAAGCAATATCATCAGGAAAAGAACATCGTAAGCCGTGGTACGGCTCAAGTCGATTTGATTATTCATGTCACCCAAATAAGAGTTGTGCATATTGTAGATCAAATCGAACCATACAAGAGCAGCGTGAACGATTGAAAAGTGAAGTTAAAGATGATGAGTGTAGCTAGTAACTCAGTGACGCTAAGGCGTATCTGACCTACTAGATAGCGGGCGATAGAGATACCGCATGTACAAATAATTCTATCCAGAGCGAAAGCCAGGCGCGAAGTGAGGGTTGTGGAGCGCGTTATAAGAAGCCATCGTCTCATCATTAAGTCTTCCCGGGACATCGGAAGCAGAGCAGGTTGCACAGCAGGCACTAGTCTGTCCTCACAAGGTTAAATGTGCAACGGTTTAAGTCCATCCAGAATATCGATGGCAGATTCGTGGGTTCCCCAGAAGGGCTGACGTGGGAACATCTGGCCAGACGTTCGTGGAGTCCTCCCTGTCTGGGAATAACTGAGGACCTAGGCCCTTCAAAAATTTAAGTCCATCCAGAATATCGATGGCAGAACAGTCGGAGAATCCGGTTCGATTCCGGACGTGACATAGCACCCTGAGAGCGTACTGTTCGGACAGGGTGGAGAGGTTGCTACTCTCGGCGGGAATTGTCCCGCCGCTTACGTGGTCTACTGGCTAGGGCGCCGACGTATTCGTTGCTAGTGGTCGCAAGTAAGTCTAGAATCTATATGCAGGTGTTGATCACACTGCTGGATTCGATGATCGATAAATGAAAGACGCTGGCACATTTCATAGTGTTCCACCTACTTGTAGGAGAAATAGACCTTTTCGCGAGCCGTCTATAGGAAAGTGCAACTCTTTCAGGTGGAGCCAAAATTAATAATGGAGATATATTATGTTGTTCAGTAAAGAATCGTTACGTGAAGAAGAACATGAGACAGTCTATGAGAAGATTGTTGATCACACGATATGGTCAGTGGACTACGAACGTGTTTTTAAACACGATGGTAAGTTTTATATGACCTTCTATTCAGTAGGCGCGGATGAATCGCCTTATGAATATGAGGGTGATATGATTCAATGTGATGAAGTGTTTCCAGTAGAAAAGACTGTAACTGTTTACGAATAACATTAACAAGGAGATATTGTGAAGCGAATTGGAATTATCTTAGTGTCGTTGTTGGTCGGATGTACGACAACTTACCAGATTAGCGAACATGAGTATGCAGTAACTCAGGCAACTGAAGAACGGTCTTCTTTCGGTACGAATACCGGTGGTGCTAGGATCGCATATTGTGATCGTCGAGAGAATCCAGTTTCCTCATGGACTGAACCATTTGCAAGTAAGTGGATCTATGATGTGAATTGTGTGCCTCAGACTCCTTGGCAAGTTGTTTCTAGTCCTGGTCAGGGTGGACAGATTGTTTCAGGTGTAGCACAGGCGGGTGGATTGATCGGTCTCGGAGTGTTAACGAACGTGGGTGGATCGACTGTTAGTGCAACTCAAAGTCAGTCGATGACCGCTCCAGCAGCGACAGTTAAGGGTCATAAATAGAGTCATGATTGGAATGTAGTGATATACCCGTAGAGGGCGGGGGCTGCCTGTAGAGCAGTTCTTAATCGACCGATGGTGCGACTCCATCTCACTACACCATAATCTGAGTAGAAATACTGACATCGAATTAATGTGACATGAAGGTAAATTTGAAGACTTTGGCACATGGTCAGTTTTCGTGGGCATTGTTCTATATCGTTGGTAAGAATTATGTCGCGGTAGCCAAGGGGATTGGCAGCGGTCTGCAAAATCGTTCACGTTGGTTCGATTCCAATCCGCGACTCCAGCTTGTCTCACTATAGCTCAGTTGGTTAGAGCCTTTGGCGCGTCAGTTCGAGTCTGACTAGTGGGACAAATTATCGGTCCGCAAAATTTAGTAGATGATTGCCAGACTCTTAATCTGGAAAACGGGGTGCAATTCCCTGGCGGACCACCAAATATAATAGGGCTTTAGTGTAATTAGAAACACGCAAGACTTTGAATCTTGAGTTCTTGGGGCAGATCCAAGAAGCCCTGCCATTTTAGGAGTTCTCTGCATGCTGTTGATATGAGAGTTGTCTCATGTAGGTAAGGCAGGCAGCGTTGAATCGCCGGCTCCTAAACTTGTTGCCGATTGGTAGATCGATTATACAGAGGACTCTGAATCCTCGTAGCCTGGTTTGACTCCAGGATCGGCAACCAAAATATTTATATAACGTGCTCCCACTGAGTCATCTGGGTGAGGACACCTGCCTGTTAAGCAGGACAAAGCTTGGATCGAAGCCAAGAGTGGGAGCAGGTTATATAAATCGAGCGTTGGTGTAACGAGAAACACGCCAGCCTGAAGAGTTGGCTTACGGGGTGCAAGTCCTCGACGCTCGGCCAAATATATCGGGGGTTTCCGCGGGAATGGAAGTGGACTAAGCTGAATGCCCGTTATTTACTGCATTCAGGCCATCCCGATATTTCATTAAATTATGCGGGTGTGACATATAAGATATTGTGCCTCGTTGCATGAAGTATAAATAGAGCAAGCGGGATTAATGTTTAACAGCAGCATAACTGGTTGCCAATCAGTTAGTATGGGTGCAATTCCCATATCCCGCTCCATTTAAAAGGAAACTATGCTATATTTTACTGTGTATAAAACTATCAATATTATTAATGGAAAATTTTATATAGGAAAACACATAACAAAAGTAGTCAACGATTCATATTTAGGATCAGGAAAAAGATTACGTCTTGCTATAGAAAAATATGGTAAGAAAAATTTTAAAAAAGAAATATTGGCAGTTTTCTATAATGAAGATCTGATGAATAAAAAAGAAGCTGAGTTAGTCACTGAAGCATTATGTGTTGATGAAAATTCATATAATTTATGTGTTGGTGGTAGAGGTGGATGGAGTTATGTTAATAGATTAGGTCTAGGGCTCAGAACTGGATGTAAAATTTCTCAAAGTCAAATAGATGCCATGCGAAATGGGAGGGGTCCAGTTTCTGAAGAAACTAGAGAAAAAATTAGACAAAATAGTATACGAACTTCAGAAAGTCGTAGTGAGAAAATTAGACAAGCGAATCTTGGAAAGCCTAAACCAAAATCAACTGAAACCAGACTAAAAATAAGTAATTCCTTAAAAGGAAGACATTTAACAGAATCTACAAAACAAAAAATAGCAGACGGAAATAGAGGAAAGATAGTTTCAGATGAAACAAAAGCGAAATTGAGTCTTATTGTAAAGGCATATCATAAAAGAAATCGAGATAATAAATTAAATCTTTGTAGTTCTGAGTCGCCACTCAGCTAAGCACTCCGTTGGATCGCGGAGTAGGCTACATTCAAAAGTATATTATGAATATTGATCCGACAAAATGTCGATGTGACTATCATATCAACAGTTCTACTTATCATGTGATGCCTTGTTGTTCTAGAACGTATCAACGTGGCTTTGCTGAAGAAGTGATAGATGAATTACTTGAACGATTGTTGGTTCAAGCAAGATTGGAAGAGTAATGTTTTCATATGATGGCAAATGGCTTCCCATTAGAATTATACGGCCATGTGAACATCCACTAACAAAATATCATACTGAACAAAGTTACAATACGTCTTATTGTTGGACTGAATGCCTTATATGTCATAAAGAATTTAATCATGGTAAACTAGATAAATGGTAAGAGTTATGCGGGATTAGTATAGAAGAAATACGACTGGCTTCCAACCAGTAATCAGGGTGGCAGAATCCCTATCCCGCTCCAACACATGGTACGCAGAAGACTTTTTATATTCGTCGTTATAGTGGGCCTTAGTGCTCGACTGTAATGTTAGCCACGTTTGGGTTCGCGGCCCTTCTTGGAGAGTATAACTCGGAACGTATTGACGTAGTGGTTGCAAACACTATGCAATTTGTGAAATCCTGCACCATTCAAAATAAAACATACTACGATGCGGCAACGATCCACAATCCCATTCCAGTGAGGAGAGACTTGGAGCTAAGAGTAGTAGCTGGATTGAAATTTTAGCTTGACAAATAAATGTCTAGTATGTTATAATTCAATATGATTTATTTAATAGAAAAAGTAGAGTTTGATTCAATGGAGAACGATTTTTCTAGAGCGTTGATGTGGAAAATTATTGGATACACCAACACCGAGAGCGAAGCAATTGCATTCTGTGATACAGGAATCTTATATAAAAAGGGTCATATGTGGGCTGTATTTGAAGATATGCCTCAATTTAGATATAACTGTATTGAAGAACTTGCCTTCTAAGCATTGTCAGTGATGCGCTAGTTTCGTAAATTAGATAAGCCGACGCAAATTCGGCAGAAGGCTCCAAAATTAATGCGCCTGTAGCCCAACGGCAGGAGGCAACAGATTTAAACCCTGTACAGTGGAGGTTCAAATCCTCTCAGGCGCACCAACATTATGCCGAGGTGAAGGAAATTGGCAAACCTCACTAGCTCAAACCTAGTGGCTTGAGAGTTCGAATCTCTCCTTCGGCACCAAATATGCCCGTTAAGTAGAGGTAGTTGACACGCCACTTTGGTAAAGTGGAAACGGTCAGTGCAAGTCTGACAACGGGCTCCATCCGTTCAGTAGTTTTCGATGTACATTAATCATGAACAGAAGGAAATAGTGAACATGGAAGATAATAAAGAACTCATGACTGGATTATATAAGTTAGTTCTGGCTTATCTCTTAGATCGACAATGTGGCCAGGTGACTATTCCTCTCAAAGATCTCAATCTCACAGATTCAACCGTGAGATTAGCATTTATGCCCGATGAAACGGTCGTGGTGACATTGATTAGTAAAGAGCAGGCTCAAGAAATGATGGATAGCGGCATCAAACATATCAAAATATAATGCGACTATTAATTTGTGGTGATAGAAATTGGCGCGACGGTGAGATGATATATGACGCCGTTCTCTCACTCGATCCTGAAGCTATTATTCATGGATGTGCGAATGGCGCAGACTTTATAGCTGGACTTGTCGCTAAAGTTTTAGATATTCCCGTGTTAGAATTTCCAGCTAACTGGGATTTGTATCATAAGGCAGCTGGACCGATACGGAATAAGCAGATGTTAGAAGAAGGAAAGCCTACTCACGTTGCTGTCTTTCATGATGATATAGGACATAGTAAAGGCACAGCAGATATGGTTCGACGTGCAAATAAAGCTGGCATTCCTATTATGTTTTATTGTCATATGTCGAATGAATTGTAATATGTCCTTGTAGTGAAGTCTGAACATCACGCTAGCCTGCGAAGCTGGAGACATGGGTTTGAATCCCATCGAGGACACCAAATTAGGAGTTAATTATGGCACACAATCAAGTTCAAATTGAAGCTAGACGCCGTGGTGATGGAGCAACATTGGTGACGTGGGTTGAAAATGTGTCTGATTTAAAGCCAGGAGTCACTATAGATCTTAAAGGTGAAGACGGGCTTTGGGTAGTGAGTGAAGTTTTCTCCCAGAAACTTAATAGAAATGATATTAGCCGACATTGGAATGTTGGTGGGTTATAATATTATTTGGAAAATGACCAGCACAGGGCAGCTGAACCGATTGCTAATCGGATTGAGGGTAACACCTTGGGGTTCGAGTCCTCCATTTTCCGCCATTTGTTAACGTTTTCATAATAGGTGAATGAAATTCACATGGAGAGTAAACTAGACAGTCGTGCTAGAGTCGCTTCGAAAGCGAATTGTGGTGAAATTCCATGGGGTTAAAGTCCTCTGCTCTCCGCCATTAAGGATTATTGTGTTAGATGAACATGTAGTTATGTGTAAATATAAATGTCAGAAATGTCATCGTTTATTTACAAAAACGTTTACGACTCCTCATCTATCACATGAACTGCGTATGATGCGATGTATTTGTGGATCGTATGGTATTAGGGAATTGGAAGACAAACAGTGCAGGGTAGCTGTCCCGCTTGGAAAGCGGTGAGACCGCAAGGTTGCGTTTCGAGTACGCTGTCTTCCGCCATTTAAATAATATAGTGAACGTTTTTCATAAACGGTGAATGGAATTCATGGGTACATATTTTGTGTTAGCGGATCGAATAACAGCATTATGTGATAAACTAGAGCGTGAAGGAAAGTTACAACAATTATTTGACGGACATCTTGGAAGACTAACCGGACAAGCGCACCGGAACCGCCTTGAAAGCGGCTTGTCGTTGAAAGACGATGGGGAGCATGTCCTCAGTCTTCCGCCAAACTTAACATTATGGGCCTGACAAGAATCGACGGGAACATATAGAGAAGAAGAGACATGCCGAGGACCAGGACCTCGTTAATACTTGGAAGCATTATAAATGCTGAATCTTTCGCTCTCGCAGCTTAATTAGCTGCCGTTGAATCTCCGATGACTATGGGAGTGGATACGAAATTATAGTCTAGCGTCTTAGTGGTGATGTCTCAGGCCGCAGATCGCGAAATTACTGATACAAAAGATTTTATCTAGTGTCGTTCATAGATATAATCTTATATTGAACGTCTAGCATGAAAATCCAGCTTTGAAGTAGTTTTCGGACCCGTGTGCAACTCACGGCAGGTCCACCAAAGGATATTATGGAACTCAGAGTCACTGAACGTTATTTAGATGGTAAGTGGTCTGTAGTCAGATTTAGTGATTTATCTGAAGGAGATATTGTAAGAATAGATGATCTGCCGAATCAATTTTGGAAAGTATATTCTACTCCAAAAATGATAGTGAACGAATCGGGCATAGAGACTATGAGTTTTATTGCCGATCCACTTACGCTCCTATAGATTATTAGTTAGATCG
>ERZ1292625.2588-Hain-H41-01um-R1-2588-length-16335-cov-5_pt1 | contig 16335 bp, 23 predicted proteins | sample MGYA00564400_ERZ1292625 | MGnify/ENA primary metagenome ERZ1292625 (study PRJEB36523, sample SAMEA6512639) | groundwater metagenome | collected 2019-01-08 | study: AquaDiva: Metagenomics assemblies of 32 groundwater samples | reverse complement strand
GAAACTTTTGGATGATTCTATGGCCAGCGGGAAGCGGGAGGGGTGAGGGATGAAAATTAAATCAGATTGTAGTAAGGGGCATCTAGGGAGATTCCACTACTATCTTGATAAAAAGAAGAAAGTAGGATACTTGGGTTGCTCCTGGTGTGGCAGTGGTATTGTGTCTAGGAAGAACGGCGCGGCTTTGTGGAACCTTTACCGAAATGGCTTCAAGGATGCTGTTAGAATGTACCAGGAAAAGTTCCATCTCATAACTCAGCTTCCTTCTGAAGAATTACCGAGAAAAATAAATCCATGACCGTCAAGGGCTGGACCGACGTGGAACTTAATGGGAGGATGGGATGAGTAAAAAATGGGTTAACCACAAAGATAAGTATGACACTCTGATGAAGGCTGCTATTGAACCAGATTTGCGGAAGTGTCCATTCTGCGGCGGTGTCGCAGAACTGGCACGAACCCACACTAAATATTGGTGGATCGAGTGCCTGGATTGTGGCAGTCAGTCCGGTTCGAGGTATGGCTGTAAAAATGCCGCACAACTTTGGAATAAGAGGGAGGTTTAACGATGAATTGCGTTTGCGGTCACACAGAAGAAGATCATAAAACCGTATCTGGGAGTTGTCGCTTTAACGATGACACCGCCGAAGGGTGTCTTTGTGGTGGATTTGAGGGGGAATAATGACCCCCTCAATCATCCTATCAACCATGTGCCTGGGTGGGGCTAGATGAGAAAGGTTTGTCCTAAATGCGGTGGTCACTCTGGATGGGAAGCAAATGTCAGGGTCTACGGATGGGCGTATGAATACCGAGACTGGCATGATAACGGCGGTGGGATGGAAATGGAGAAAGTCAACTATTCTGACCCATCCTATGTTAAATGCCAAGATTGCGGAAAGAAGGTTTTGAAGCCATGACCCCCGAAACCGAAGCCGCCCTGCTGCGCCTCCTGGATGCTGTCAGGTGCGGGTGCGGCGGGACTCAGTGTTTTAAGGTGTTGGAGGCGTTGGAAGCCGCGGAGATCCGTGCTCTATAACGAAAACGATAAAAACGCCGCCGCATGGCTGCGCAACTTAATTGCGGCGGGAGAATTACCGGAAGGAGAAGTCGATGAACGATCGATTAAGGACATTAGAGGAAGAGATATACGGGGGAAACAGGCCCATTTCTTCGCCGGAATCGGAGGCTGGCCGCTTGCCCTCCGTCTCGCTGGGTGGCCCCAGGAGCGAGAAGTCTGGACGGGGAGTTGTCCCTGCCAACCGTTCAGCGCGGCGGGAAAGAGAAAAGGAGAAGCCGACGAGCGGCACCTCTGGCCCGACTTCTTCCGGCTCATCGCTGAGTGCCGCCCTGAAACAGTGTTTGGAGAACAGGTGGCGGGTGGAGGGGGATTGGGGTGGCTCGATGGAGTATTCTCAGACCTGGAAGGAGAAGGCTACACCTGCGGGGCGGTTATTGTGGGCGCACACAGCGTCGGGGCGCCGCACATACGGCAGCGGCTCTACTGGGTGGCCCACACCAGACAGCCAAGCAGCGAATCGCGGGGCGACGGATACGGACGAAAGGCACAGACCAAGCGGAGCGTACCGGCAGGAAACTCTAAACGATTCAGCGTTAAGGGCGGGATGGGGCTCACCGAGAGCGACGGACGGGACGCACGGCGGGCCGAATCAAGGCGATCCGTCGGCTCTGCCGCCGCAGGCGCAGACGGCGGGATGGCCGACAACTCGGGCCAACGATGCGGAGAAGCGGGGAGAGATAGCGGACGATCCGAGGAACGGTCTGCCGAGCGCGGCCAAGAAAGTGGGGTGGATGACACCACGGGTGCGGGGGGATGCGGGTGGGAGTCGGTTCGAGAAGGGCGAAATAGCGAATTTAGAGGACGAAGTGAAGTTGAGCGGGTGGGTCCCTGGTCCGACTCCCGCCTCATCCCCTGCTCCGATGGAACCGCGCGGCGTGTTGGCGCCGGAGTTTTCCCGCTGGCTCATGGGATACCCCGAGACATGGGACGAGGCATCCCCCGGCTACGAGAAGTGGCGCGAGGCGCAAGCCGCAATCGCGTCGGGCGGCTCAAAGGATATGGAAACGCAATTGTCCCGCAGCTCGCGGCCGAGTTTGTGAGAGCGTTCCTTTGGTCGCGGCGGTGGCGTTCTCGACTCTTTGGCACCGATTAAAGGCTTGATGCGCCGGGAGCCGGAGGAGGCCCCTCCTGCGTGATCCTAGTCCGCGGCAGGTGCCTTATGGGCAGGGGATGCTCAAAGACCTGCGGCCGGCCGCGCTCAGGGACCGGCATGCCTGGGAAATAGGAGCGATATAGGCGAGACGTGACCGGCCATATGGGCCAGCCCAGGAAGTGCCGCAAAACGGTGATGTGGTGGACGCCTATCACCCGCGCGATATGGGCCGCGGTATAGCCGTTCTCGACCGCCCAGCGGCACATTTCGGTATGGCAGGTGGGCAGGTAGCCCTTGCGGCCTGGTATTCCTGGCATTAAATTGGCTCCTGGGCGTAGGCCCGGCAAATCTTGACGGCATAGACCCATTGCTTGTCCGTGAGCTCGCCATTGCCCTGTAGCTGGGCCGCTAGGCTCTCGCCAAAGCCCTTATCGCGCGCGGAGAAGCGGTGGGCCTCGGCCAGGGCCAGCAAGGCCCCCTTGGCCCATTCCTCGGCCTTGCCGGAGGCCCCGCGGCGGCCGGTGGCGGCTCGGGCAACGCTTCCCACGTTGGCCGCAGCGGCCTCGAGCTGGTCGGGGTGGACGGCCATGGGCACTTCCGCGGGCTTGGCCGCGGCCTTCTCTATTGAGCCGTCGATGATGGCCTGTTTGGCGATCAGGATGTCCGCTACCTGCTCGTCTATGGTGTCCGGCGCGGTCAGGATGCGGATTATACAGCCCCGGTCCTGGCCGATGCGGCAAATGCGGTCCTCGGCCTGGCAATTCAGCGCCGGGGTCCAGTCCTGGTCTACGAATAGGGCATTGTGGGCGTAGGTGAGCGTGTGCCCGACGCCTCCGGCGCCGATGGTTGCGCCCAAGCCTTTGAACTCGCCGGCCTGGAAGCGGGCTACAATATCGGTGCGCTCGGAGGCCGGCGTCTCCCCGGTGAACCAGGCCCAGCCCTTGCGGTGGGCTAATGCCTGAATCGGCGCGCGGTGGGCGCTGAACACCACAACAGCCACGCCGTCATCCTCGTATTGGTCGAGCAGGTCCATCATAGCCGGAATCTTGGCCGTCGCCAGAGCTGCGCGGGTCTTGGAGATCATCTCAAAGGCGGCCCCGGAGATCCGGCCATCGGCTACCATTTGGTCAAGCGAGATCCCGGCGGCATCGATGGCGGCTCGGGCTTCATCGCAGAGGGCGCGGGTCTTGTTGTCGATGTCTACGGGGATTACGGCGCGGGTCTTTGTCGGTAAGTCTGGCAGGACCTCCTCGCGCCGGCGGCGGAGCATTACCCGCTTAAGAATCGGGCCTATCGCGGGCGATGGGTCGCCCCACTCCTGGCCGCCGAAGTGCTTGGGCGTCGAGCCCCAGGCGCGGCAGAAGCTGGGCCAGTCGCCGAAAGTTTCTTTGAGCAGGTCGAAGGCTGAGAGCAGGGCGTAAAGTTCTTGCGGGCGATTAAGGATCGGGGTTCCAGAAAGCCCCCAGGTCCGGCCGCCGGCGCGGCGCACGGCGCGGGCGAGGGCGCGGAAACTCTTGGTTCGCTTCGCCTTCGGGCTCTTGTAGGCGTGGCACTCGTCGGCTATCAGGTCTATGCCCGGCGGGCAATCTTCGAAAGGTTTGACCTTGTGGACGGCCCCTTCCTCGTCCTCCTCCTCGACCTTGGGCAGGATATCCGGGTTGAGGATAACGGCTTGCCCGGGTTGCGGCCAGCAAAAGGAATTGCGCCCGGCCAACACCACGGCCATGACCTCGGGCCGCCAGCGGGCGAGCTCGCGCTCCCAATTGCCCTTGAGGCTTGCCGGGCAGGTGATTATGGCGCGCGGAGTCGTGCGGTTCATGGACATGACAGCTTGCACGGTTTTTCCGAGTCCCATTTCGTCGCAGAGCATGGCCGATGCTCGGCCCTCCAACCAGGCCACGCCCGACACCTGGAAAGGGTAGAGGCTCAGGCCGCGCGCGGTCAGGTCCTCGATCAGGGATTTAAGGCGCTCATTCGCGGCGGCCATCGTCGCCCGCGCCTCCTCCGCGCTCGCCTTTAGGTTGACGGCCAGGGCCTCAGATACCACCGGCTGAAACCCTGCCGCGCGCAGGGCCTCCGCGAGCCCCGGGACAAGTGCTGGTAGCACCACGGAAGCCTTAATCTCGTGGTTATACCGCGCGCCGTGCTGGGAGCAGGCCATACGGAAGGCGGCGAACAGCGGCCCGCCCAGGTAGGTAAGCGGGGCTATGGTGACGCGGCCTTCGGCGTCGAGGTCTAGGCCGATTCGGGGGGCGGTCATGCGCTGAATCTCTTGGCGCGCTCCGCCATCATTAGGGCGGCCAGTTTGGCCGCATGGGTGATAATGTTCTCTTTTGGGAAACCCTCCACGATCTGGGCGTTGAGCGCGGCGGCGGCGAATCGGTCCCAGGCCGTGATGTCGCTGGTGTCCTCAAAAAATTCTCTTTCCGTAGCTTTCGAAGATGGCCCAGCTTGAAGCGGGCATTGATGGCAAATCAACCCGTCCGCCGGCTCTCGCGGGAAATCAACGGCCTTACCGAGGACCTTTCCGCATCTGGTGAAATTTGCGCCTAGTGTTGAGTGCCCGGCCTCGTGAAGTTTGCTTTTACCGCTTGGTGTTTCGGCGTAGTAGTATCTCATGCGTCCTCCTTGGTGATTTTTAGTCCAACTAAACCGGCCACTTCTTGAAGCGCCGTCCAGAATGGGACGCCGCGCAGGTATTCGCGCTCTACCTTCTCCGCTAGGAAGCGATAGGCGGCAGGTTCCAGGCGTCCGCGGGCCGGCTCGATCATAGGCGCGGGCCTTGGCAGGCCGTGGCCGCCCCAAAACTTGCGCAGGAGTTCCGGTGTCAAGACTCGGATTTGATAGCCGCGCTCCTTCCAGTCCTTGCCGAGTATCCGGCTTGCGGCCTTCTCCGCCTCTCGCGTGGTGCGGTGGATCGTTCGGTCAAGCGCGGGAGTTCCGTCCATGTAGGATACGTACATTTTAGAGTTCCCCCTTTCCGCCGCAAGTGGTGCAGGTGTCCCAGGTGTCTTGCTTCGGGGTATCGCCTTCGCGCCTGATTTTACCAAGCCCTACGCAATCGTCGCATGATTTCATAACCCTCCCTTAATCTCAACAAGCGGCACGGTATGAAGCATCCGCGCCCGCTTCACGTTCCCGGCAGCGGCTAACAGCGCGGCCTTAACTTGCCCATGCGCCATCATGTCGCCTTTGCGGCTAAACAAGACGAGCAACCGGCGCAGCTCCTCGCCTACAGCATCTATGCGCGCGCTTACCCGTTTGCTGATTTCCGGGCGGTGGCCGTCCACGGGAACGGCGGCGCGGATCTCAAAGGACCCGGCGCGCGGGTTGTCGTACCAGGTCGCATGCGCTCCGCAGGCTTTCGAGCCATGTAGGGCGCAAGTAACGCATTTGCGGCATGAGGGATGGAATTTCAGGCTCATGTCTTCCCCCGCGCCTCATGCTCGGCTTTCCCGATTGTCATGCGCAGCATCTCCCGGTCCCAGCAGACGCCGCACTTGCCCAAGCGGCTCTTTTTCGGATGATGGACGCTAGACAATGCGCCCAAAATCAGCTTTGAGTATTTTAGCAGGTCTTCGGCGGTTTCGTTTTTCATGCTGACGCCTCGCTTAAGGCCTTGCGCGCCCAATGCTCTAAGGATTGATCCGCGCCGTTAATATAGGCGCTCTCACCGTAAACCTTTATTTCGACGGTGCCTAACAGGTTGGCCGCCGTCAACACCTTTTCGATGAAGGCCCGCGAGTAGGTGCGATTCTCAAAGATGTATTTGCCCTCTCCGTAAACCTCGGTCCAGGCTGTTGACTCATGCGTGTAAAGGTCGACCATACCATCGAATGAGCCGCCGCTGTACTTGTTGGTGATCTTCTCGACCTGCGGCACGGTGGGACCATCGGTCCAGCCGATATTGATATTATTGCCTCCGCTATAGCGTTCCGTCTTCACCTGGAATTTAACGCCAGGGAAGGCGGCGGCAAGCTCCTTGCGCATATTCTTAGCGGCGGTCGTCAATCGGTTCTGGTTCGTGTCGTCCAGTTGGAGAAGCCCATTTTTAAGGGCGCGCAGTTCGGCCAGCCGTTTACTATATGCGGTGGCCTTGGCTGATTTTACTTCCTCGTCGGCGCGGACCTTGGCTTTATTCTTCTCGACCAGGTCTAAAAGTTCATCGCCGGATAGGGTGAGCTCCGTGATGAAAAAATGCTGCCCGTGCCATACCCCGTCGTCCGCCGTCTTGATACTGTGATTGTCGACCCGGTGCGCGCCGTAGTCCTCTAGGCTAATGGTGTCGTAATAGGTTCCGTAACTGCCTTCCGTGCGCCGGATGATTGCGAAATCCTGCGCCGGGAATCCCATATTCCCGCCCCAGTGTAGCACGGTTCCGGCGGGTAAGTTGTTCTTTAATCCGTTGGCCGGGTTGTCGATGCGGACCAGTCCGCCTCCGGCTCCCATCTCGAATATCTCATGGCTCATATTTTCCTCCTTTTACGTCTTCCCCGCTTCGTGCGGGATATAGCTTGCTTAAAACTGCCGGACTTGAATCTGACGATCCGAATTATTTGGGCGTATTGGTAGCGGTGTTTCTTCACGCGGTACGCCTCCATGCGCGCCGGAAAGCTGCGCGGGCGCGGCTTAATCGTGAGCGCACTGTCCCCGGAGGTATCCCCAGGGCCTTGGCGGCGGTCCCGTAATCGTGGCCGTTCGCGTCAACGACAAGCAAGACGCGCAGAAACGGCTTGGAGAGCCGCCCCAGGGCGCGGGCCAGCCTTACGGAGCTTTCACCGCTGGCTAGGGCTTCCAGGGCGCCGGGCTCCTTCCCGGCGGGATCGGCAAAGAGTAAATAGCCGTCCTCGCTTTCGCCTATCGGCGCGTCAAGGCTATCGGCGCTGTCGCTGTACCGTCTGAGTGAGTCGATATAGGCGTTGCGCATAATCCTAATGAACCAGGGCGCGAGGTCGGACACGCCGTCATAGGTAGGCCACGCCTCCAACACTCGCCGGGCGGCCTCTTGTACGGCGTCCTCGGCCCTTGCGTAGTCGTTGCCCCAGGACAAGGCGCGGGCCAGCATGGCGGGGCGGTTCTCTTTGAGGAAGTCGGAGAGGTTCATAGCAAGCCCCCCTCACGGAACGAATAGAACCTATCCGCGCTTGACCCGACAATGACATGGTCAAGCAACGGGATACCCAAAAGCTCCCCAGCCTTGACTATCCGGCGCGTGCATTCGCGATCCTCAGGGCTTGGGCTGATATCGTTCGATGGGTGATTGTGGGCTACGATGATTGCTGCGGCACCTGCCAGGATCGCGGGCTTGAACAGCTCGCGGGGGTGGACCAGGGACGCCGACACCGTACCCACGCTGACCACGTTGACGCCGATTACGCCGTTGCGGGTGTTGAGTAGTACAACAACGAATTTTTCACGGTCGCTCTCGCACATCAACGGCGCGAGGAGTGCGGCGGTTTTGGCGGGGCTGTCCAGGGCTCCGGCTTGGCCTGGGATAACGGACTCCCGGACCAGGGAGACGGAGTAGAGCGGGAATTTAACGGACTTCCCTTTTACGATGGGCGGTGCGGCTTGTATTAGGTCTTGCTGGGTCATATGTGTTTCACCTCCATTATTTGGGTATCGCCCATGCCGGTAAAATTATGGGCTAGCAGGTCGCGTCCGTTGTCGGCGAGTGTTACGGCTACCTCGGACAGCCCCTCGGGAGTTGAGACGACTATAATTTGCCCTTTAAGCAGGCGGTATGATCTCCGCTGTAGGCCATTGGCTATGTTGGGGATTCTCGCGGATTTCGATTTCATAGTAAGTTCTCCTGGGCCTCGGCCCAATTCTTAACGGCGGTCGGGTTGTGCTCTCGGTTCGCGGCGCCGAACCATTCCGGCCCCTCGCACCCGGCCCCGATTAGAACGGGGCAAGGGCTCACGGGGTCACAGTGATGGATCGGCGCGGCCTCGCCCGTTGGCCAAAACGGCAAGCGGGCTAAATGCTCCGGGCAGAGGTTAGACGGGTTGGGCTTCTTGATCGGCTTGGCGCAGTAGACGCGCTCGCCGAATGGTCCGACGTCACGGCGGCAGAGGACATATTTGTCGGCCATGTTAGCGGAGAATCCTCAAGAGGGCGTCCTTCGCCGTTCTCATACCATCCTGCTCGTCCTGGCTTGCTCTCATGGACGAGTTTTGTAAATGCTCCAAGAGTCCTATAATATCTCCAAGAAGTTTTTGTCTAATCATCTAGCGGGCCTCCTGGGCTTTGGCGATGGCGGCGCGAAGATTATTCAGGGCCTTGTTGTCGTCAGGCCCCATCGTGACTTCCTCGGACACTCTCTCGATCCAGCCGCTGATGACTTTCGCCGCTTCCAGCAGGTCCGGCGCGGCGTCCCTAATCCGGCAGTAGGGACAAAGTTTCCCTATCTCTTTGAAACACGACCCGATTTTTCCGGTGAGAATGAACGGTCCACAAGGTAACGGATTAGCGTCCGGCGTGTGCGTCTCGGTTTTGGTTTTCATGCGGCCTCCTTAGTGTTGGCGCGTGATTGTTCGCGGATGATGGCCCAAGTCAGGTCATGGGCCCAGGCGTTTGCTGCGGGGTTGCGTAGGTCAGAGGCGCGCGGTGTTAGCCTTGCTTGCGCGCCCAGCGTCGTTAGTGTTTCCATTTTGCTCCTCCTGCTCGGCGTTGACGCGCCGATGCTTGGCAATAGGTAAAGGATAGCAGATGCTTGTTATTGTGTCAATGGGATAAATTACAATTTTCATGCCAATAGGAAATTAGATTTCACATGGATATGAAATGATATTTCACACTTATGGGAAATGAGATTTCACATCCGGTATTGGTTTAGGGCTTGGTTTTGTGGCTGACCGGGTGGTTAAGAAATGCGCTACGGAATCAAGATCGCGGAAAAATTTTCCAGCCAGCATTGAACCCGGCGGGCCCGGCGCGCCTTACCTCATAGCCCAGGCCTCCGGCCCGGATCACCGAGCGCCCGAGCTGCGCCTACGCACAATTTCTATGCCAACTTTATGCCATTTGACCGCTTAATTTGCTCAGTTATGTAACATAATCACCATTATCAACAGTAAAGGCAAAATAACGCATTTTAAGCCACTTCCCAAAACTGCCGGATCGGACCGGAGCCCGGCGCGCAATCGGCATGTTTTGACCCGTCAAGGCCTAGGCCCACTTGACAAAGGCCGCAGCGCGGCGGCCCTTGACACCGGCGCGGCTTCCGTGGTATCCTTCCGGCAAGCCTCGGGAGGGCTTCACCGCTTTAAGGGCTCCCGCACCTCTCCCGAGGCTGGGAGCCCTACTTTTTGCACGGAGGCGGCATGGAAAAAAAATTCAGCATCGAGGACGGGAAATGGTTCCAAGCGTCAAAGGACCTAATAGAGGCCCTGGCGCGCGGAGACTTTGAGGCCGTAGAGCTTTCACTGCTCCTTTGGATGGTCCGCAAAACATACGGCAGGCGCGAGCGTACCGGGCCGGGAGAGTTTGAGGCCCAGAGCTACACCCCATATAAGGCCGCCGGGATCGCGCGGGAGACAGGCCGGGACCCCAAGAATATCAAGCGCGCTGGAGACTCCCTGCTGGCGCGCGGGGTCTTACGGAAAGATGAGTCTGGGAGGATTGGAATTAACCCATATTGGGAGCAATGGGAGGCCGGAACGGTTAGGGGCGATGACTTCGCGGAGGGGGCTAACAGCCCCCAAACCATAGGGGCTAACAGCCCTAAAAATAGGGGGCTAACAGCCCGAAAAGGGGCTAACAGCCCTGTCCAGGAGGGGGCTAACAGCCCGGTCGAAGGGGGCTACCAGCCCGGTAGGAAGGGGCTAACAGCCCCCTCCGAGGGGGCTAACAGCCCTAGCTCTCAGTACGCGCGCGCGGCAGATAGCAGACATTCAGAGGGGGAGAAGCAAACGACCCCCCCAGCAGTAGCTAGGGAACATACGGCAAACGGCCTCCGGCAAGATTGGTACCCAGCGGACCATTACCCCCGCATTCCAGGCCGCAACCCAGCCCAAGGCGCGGATGGTCCCTGGCCCTGGCCCTGGCCCCTAACCAAGGGCCAGTTAATCGGCCCGCCTCCGGCCCCGGATGCCAAGCCCAAGCCCGGGACCATCTCCGAACTCATGCTGATGGCCCGCTTAATCAGGCCCATCCGGACAGAGTACGAGAGCCGCATTGATTGGGACCCTTCAGACCACCCAGCCTATGACCGCGCGCAGTTCGGGGACCAGGAGCGCGCCCGGGACCTGTTCAAAGAGGCCGCGAGCATGGCCCGCTACCATGCCCAGCAGAGGGGCAATGACTGGCCGCGCCTAGATGACGCCCCGCCGCCGCCGGAGCGCGGGACCATCTTCGAGGAGCGCGGCTATGTTCCGCCGGAGAGGCCGCCGAAGCCAGCGCCGCCAAGCCCCGAGGATTTACTCAAGGCCCCGTCCTACAAGGCTTGACAGGCTGGGCTTGACGCTGGTATATCCGGGCATGCTCAAGCGCGCGGTCATTGTCCCCGTCCTGCTGGCGGTGGCCTGCCTTGCCCTGGCCTTCTGCGGGTGTGTGTCCATGCCAGCCGGGAGGGAGGTCTGCGAAACCAGGAAGCGCCCGGGCCGCCCGCTTGAATGCCTGCGCTTCTACTGCCGGGACTCCTCGGGCCGCTACGCCGCATGCCCGGACAATGCCGCGCGAGCGATGGAGCGCTACCGCTGTTTTCAAGGTCTGCCTTGACAGCCGGGCTTCCCGCTGGTACAATCTCCGCGCGGGGTAGCTCAGGCCCGGAAGAGCGGTCGGCTCATAACCGACAGGCCGCTGGTTCAAATCCAGCCCCCGCACCCAACCCCTTGACGCTGCGGCGAATACCTGCTATCCTGGGATGCCGGGGAGCTTGACGGCTTCCGGTTTCATGCCTGCCGCCGCGCGTGGTGCTTGGCAAAGCAAGGTTGCCCTCCTGCGACCTCCTTCCACCGCGGCGGCTTTCTTTTCCCGGCCTTGACATTTCCCGCTGAAGGCTGGTATCATTCACGCATGCCAAGACAGCACGCGATCACGGACTTTATGCCGAAGCGCCTTGAGCCCTCGGTGGTGGCCTGCAAGTGCGGCTGGCATTGGCGCAACCCCTTGGCGCTGGCTCTGGTCGTAGCGACGGACTCCCTGCTTGATAAGTGGCTGGACCATCTCGCGCCAAAGCGGGCGGTAGCGGATGCGGAGGCCTGATATATGGCTGACCTATTCGACGAGGAAGGAGACTTGCCGGGAGCCGGTTCCGCTGACCATCGACGTCCGGCCGAAGCGGGAGACGTGCCGCCTGAGCGTGTGGCACAAGGACCCGCACCGGAGTCTACATTGGGCGTGGTCGGAGAAAAAATTCTGGCGGCGAAGACGCCAACAAAAATAGTCCGGCCCGAGTACGAGCCCAAGGAAGTCGAACAGAATCAGGTGATCGCGGGTAACCCACCAGCGCCTCCGCTGTCAAGATCGGAGGGCGGGCTCTCTTCGGCGCAGCGCAAGATCGCGGAAGTGGCGATGGCCAACCCGGGAGAAACCCATACCGAGATTGGGCGCCTCGCCGGCTACAGCGACCGCGCGGTGACGCTAGCCCTGAACAAACCGCAGGTGAGGATGTTCATGTCACAGCATTTGATCGCCGCCGGGGCCACGCTGGAGAAGGTCGCCAGGGTAATCGCTGAGTCGATGGACGCGGAGAAGATTACTCATTTCGCGCATAAAGGGGTCGTTGTGGATTCTAAAATTGACGTGGACCATCCAACCCGGCAAAAGGGCGCCGATATGGCGGCCGAGCTCCACGGCGCGAAAGACGACAAGGGCATGCAGGTTAACCTGTTCCAGAATTTGACCGATGAGCAGCTCATGGAGATCCGCGCGGGCCGGGCTCGGCCGGAAGATTTCATGCAGGTCAGCGCGTGAGCGTGGTGATTGACCCAACCAAAGATCAGTCCGAAGCCGATGCCGAGATTCAGCGCAGGCTGGCGAATGAGCAATGCCGCTACTACGTCCCGAACGGCCGGCTGGACGCCCTTATCCAAGCCGTCGGTAAAAGGTTCGAGCCCGGGTCGAAGCGCATCTATATCTGCATCTTGCGCGCTGGAAACGGAATCGGCAAGAGCTGCTTCGCCGCGAATGTGGCGAGCTATCTATCGGACTCCTACCCGAATCTATATTTTGACCAAGCGCCTTATCTCCGGAAATTCCAGAGGCCGAACCGCGGGCGCATTCTCACCACGGTCAACGCGGCCAAGAATAATTATGATGGTGAATTTTCAAAGTGGTTGCGCCGCGGCCAGTACAAGACCGTGCGCGAGGGCAAACATTTCAACAATAAATACCGCTTCGGCGGCGGATCGGAGTTCGACATCTTCACCTTCGACCAAGCCTTTAACCAGGGTGAATCCATCACGCTTAATTGGGCCATCACGGATGAGCCAATGAGCAAGTCGCACTGGAAACCGCTCAAGGCCCGCTTCCGCTTCGGCGGGATAATCTTCATGCTGTTCACCGGCACCGCGGGCGCTGGCTGGATCAAAAACGAGTTTGAAACTGTCGAGCGCCTTGGCGATGATGTGCTCATGATGCAGGGTTCGAGCGAGGACAACTGCATCACGCACGGCGTCCGCGGCATGATGGCCCACGAAACCCTTGAGGACCTTTGGCGGGATTACGATGATGACGATATGACGGTGCGCCGCGACGGCGGCTACGCGGAGCAGGCCAGCATCACCTACCCCACCTACCGTGACGACACGACCGGGCACGTCCTGGCCGAGATGCCGCCCTACTACGCCGAGTGCTGGGAGAAGGGGCTTTACACGCTCTACCAAATCATCGACCCGCATCACCGGAAGCCGTGGGCGATTGAATGGCGCGCGGCCTTTCCCAACGGTGTTGATATTGCCGTTTCTGAATGGCCGGACGAATCTATGCGGCCATTTCACAAGATGAAGTCCTGGCATTGGGGTTATGATTCCTACGCCAAACTGACCTCTGAAACAGAGAAAAGCCTTGGCGTTGGGAAGCCAGCGCATATGACCATCATGGACCCCAACTATGGCCCGGCCGCGGTGATGAGCAAGGAGAAAACCACGTCTGATGGCGCTGGATTCGTGGCTGCATACCGCGCCCTGACGGGCCGCTTCCGTCGAATAATTTTCCCGAGCGATGCGGTTCAGCCGGGGCACCTGCTGGTTAAGGCGGCGCTGGGCAACCCGGCCCGCGGAGTCACGCCGAACACCTACTGGATGGATTACTGCCGCAATGGCCGCTTCGGCATGCTGAACTACGGAATCAAAGAAAAGAAAAACGAGAGCGACGGCATCAGTGAGGTCCCCGAGCTGCAGTTCAAGGACTTCCCAGATTTGCGCCGATATTTCGCTACGGCCAAGGCGCGCTACATCGAACTAACGGAAGAATTGCCGGAAAACATGGTATACTCACGTCCGCGAAAAGGGAGATACACCTGAATGAGCCTGCTTGACGCCTACGGAAGGCCGGTTGGCCTCGGCCCGCGTCCGCGGCTTTCCAAGTTTTTTGACGCGAGCCGGAAAATATTCGAGGGTCCGGTCAAGGTCGAGTTTTGGGATGACCGGCTGGTGGCGAAAGGCATCTGCTACCATTGCTCCGGAAGGATCGAGTACATGCTTATACTCTCGAAGGGTCAGGCCAAGGCCTGCAGCACGGACCAGCAATTCAGAAAGAATATGTTTGACCTCATGCTCGATAACGTCCAGGACGAGCATCAATGTCCCTTGGTGGATGAGGGCAAGGACAACATCTTCGACATTCATCACCTTGTCCGGCAAGAGAGTCGGGAGAGGCGGACCTAATGCCAGCGCGCGGCCTGACGATAAGGGACATTCTCGCAAGCCCGAAAGAGAAAGCGGACCTGCTTACTCAGGCGGCGAAGCGCTACGCCGCTAGCGAGAATTACTATCGCCCGCGCTTCGAGAAGGGCATAGAGTGTTGGGAGATTTACCGCGCCATCGAGGAGGCCGCCGACGACTCCGACGAAACAACCACCGGCCCCGGCTACGCCTACGGAATAATCGAGGACTCGGTAGCCTCGATGTCAGAGTCCATTCTAAACATGGGGGTGCCGACCCCAGCGCGCCATCGCAAGGCCGAGCACAAGGAGAAGGCGCAGAAGTTCAACGGCATGGCCGCGTCATATTTCTCAAACGGCGACTACCAGGAAAAATATCCCAACAGCGTCCGCGAGCGCATGGTCGTGGGCTGGAATTGGGAGGTTGATAGCTGGGCCTGGCAATACCGCAAGGGCAAACGCTGGGCGATGGTGGAGTCGGTCGATGAAGTCACTGGCGCCGTCTCCAAGGCCATGCAGGAAATCGAGGAGGACACGCCGGTCAAGGTCGGCTACTTCACCCGGTTCCCGTCGGCCTTCAATATCTTCCCCCAGCCGCGCATCGAGTCCCAGGACAAGATGAAATGGCTCATCGAGATCGAGGAGCGCGTGGCTCTCTCCGACATGCGGGAGATGCAGTACGTCGATCCTACCACGAAAAAACTGGTTCCATTTTTTGACCTGACCGAGGTCATGGCCGACAAGGAACGCGGAGTCGCCATCCGGCCCGAGGAGGTCAGCAAGGACGTCTCGGATCATCGCCAGGAATTACGCGAGATCACCGACGGAACATCGAACAGCACCGGCGACGAAACGGCCGACGACATCGACCAGATTACTCTCAAGTGGGTTTGGGAAGCCGACCTACTCTACTGCATCGGCAACGGCAAATACATCGTGGCCTACATCGAGAACCTTTTTCACCGGCCCGGAATCCCGCACCGATTAAAGGTCTGCACGCCGCAGCCGCATTCTCTTCTCGGCCTCGGCATGATCGAGCCGGCCATCCCGCTTTTCCATCAACTTGACGACATTCATATCCTATCCATGCGGAATTGGGAGAGGATCATAAATCGGATGATCGCCTATAACCCGGACTCGGTCCCTTACGCGACCAATGACTTAAAGCCCAGCGCGCAGGGGCGCATCCGCATCCGGCCGCAGCTCGGCAACAGCATTCAGGGCGAGATCATGTCCTTCGAGCAGTCCGACCCGACGCCGTCCATGCTGAACCAGGAATCAAATTGCAAGGGTCTCTTGGAGCACAAGCTCGGCCGCGCCGATTTCACCGCGCCCACCGCGGGAACGCAGAAGACGCACGACACCCTCGGCGGCCTGAACAAGATCGAGGCGCAGGTCCAGAAGCGCGTGGCCGCCATGCTCCGGCAGGAATTGGCCGGATTCCAGAAGCAGATGTGGCGCATGGAGGGCATGTATCTGCAATTCCTGACCCAGAAGATGCCCTTCTCTGTCTACGGCCCGGACGGAAGCACAGTCATGATGGAGATGGATCTCTGGGATATCGACACCGAGGGCGCCGGCTTCGACTTCGTCTTGGAGTTCGACCCCTCTCTCGGCGACGACGCCCTGATGCGGAATCAGAAGATGGTCCTTATCGAGCAGGGGATCAAGTATAACGAGGCAATTATGGCGCAGTTCCCGCCCGGGACCAAGGCTCTCGCGCAGTTGGACGAGATCATGGCCGACGCCTTCAAAGCCTTCGGCTACCGCGACACTTCAAAAGTGCTTGTCCGCCCGGACGGAGTCTTGGCTCCCGACGCCGAACTTCAACTTATGATGCAGGGCCAGCCGGTGCAGGTCAACCCGCTTGAGGATCTTGTCGGCCACTACGCCGACCATATCCGGCAATCCCAGGACCCGCAACTCTTGGAGGGCATCCAGAGAGGGGCCATCCCGCCGGACGTTTTGGTGCGGCTCTACGCCCACATCGAGCAGACCGGCGGCGCGATCCAGCAGGCGCTTCGAGACCCGATGGTCATAATCCGCATGAAAGAATTTGCCAAGCAGGGCGCGGGTCTTGGCGGAGGCCCGGCAATGGGCAATTCGCCGACAAGATCAAATCCAAGGGAGGGCGTGGCCGACGTTTCACCGCGGACGCCGTCGGCTTAAAATAAAATGACGAGCGATGACAGGGAGAGCGCGCGCAAGCAGGCGCGGCAGGAGCTGGCGACTGAGTGCTCAAAAAAAATCGAGGCGGCCCGTCTTATCAAAAGTTTCATTGCCTCCGATGCCTGGGTCAAAGTGGTTCTGCCGAGATTACAAGAGGAGCAAGAGAAGGCC
>ERZ1292625.1969-Hain-H41-01um-R1-1969-length-20884-cov-5_pt2 | contig 16359 bp, 12 predicted proteins | sample MGYA00564400_ERZ1292625 | MGnify/ENA primary metagenome ERZ1292625 (study PRJEB36523, sample SAMEA6512639) | groundwater metagenome | collected 2019-01-08 | study: AquaDiva: Metagenomics assemblies of 32 groundwater samples | reverse complement strand
CGAAGAAGTAGAGTTTGATGTTGAATCTAAATCACGACAAGTATCACCTAAAAAAGAAATCGAAGATGTAGAGTTTGATGTTAAGCCTCAATCACGACAAGTATCACCTCAATCACGACAAGTATCACCTCAATCACGACAAGTATCACCTAAAAAAGAAGAAAGCAATATCGATATAAAAAATCTGAAGGATTTGAACGAGCCAGAAGAAGTCACATTTACATAAAAATGATTTATATTTTTTTAAAAAAATATAATTAAATGAATGGATTAGATCTCTATAAAAGTTTAATTCTTAATGTTTCTAAAAAAGATTTATCTCTATCTGAAAAGAAGGATTTTATGAATAAAATTGTAAATTGTGACAATGAAGGCCACTTTCTACTTTATTCATTAATTAAAAATTATTTTATTCAAAATTCTAAAGAAAGAGATACTTCAGCTTCTTCATTGATTATTCCATACAATGGAAAAAAGAACGATAATAAGATTGATTTTAATCTTTTAGATTTTCCAAATGAACTCAAACAATTAATTTATAAGTTTTTAGTTTTACACACTAAAAAGATCCAAGTTGATAACGAAAAACAACAAAGCGTTAGCAAGCACGAAAATAATTAATTAATTTAAAAATAAAAAAATATTTTTAAATGAAAAGAAAGCTAGAAAATGAAGAAGACGATAAACTTATATCTAATGATTTCGTTACAAGTTGTCAAAAAAAATTTAATTTAGATCCAAGTAACATTATAGCTAGAAATGCTATTAGTTCGGTTGGATCTGTTCTTAGCACTACAAATATTGATCGTGTTAATAGTATCAATCACATCTTTCTAAACTCTGTTAAGAAAAAGAATATTAGAGCCACAAATCAAGGTGCATCTGGACGGTGTTGGATGTTCGCTGCGCTTAATATTTTTCGTCATATTCTTATCAATGCACTTGATCTCGAAGATTTTGAGTTTTCTGAAACATACCTGTTTTTCTGGGACAAATTCGAACGTTCCAATAGATATCTTAACTGGTTTATTTCAAACCCGCAAGAGACTGCTAACAGTGAAAATTTTGATTACATGATTTCAGATTTCATGTCAGACGGTGGTTGGTGGAATACTTTTTCAAATTTAGTAACTAAGTATGGCTTAGTTCCTCTTTCTTCAATGAAAGAAACATTTCAAAGTGATGATTCTGACGATATGAATCTGATTATTCAAAACCATCTCACAAGCACAGTTAACTATATAATCAACAATAGAAAGAAACTGAGTTCTGAAGAGCTTCAAGAAATCAAAAAGAAATCTCTTGAAAATATTTACAATACTCTTGTGAAATTTCTTGGAGAACCACCGAAACAATTTACTTGGAGTTTTACAACATCTGAAAACGAACCAACAGCTATTCATAAAGTAACACCAACCAGTTTTTTAGAAATGTTTTCGCCGAACATGGATATGACTCAAGATTTTGTTGTTCTTTCAAACATTCCTATGAAAAATATGAAACTTTACCAGAAGTATTGTGTAAATATGACAAACAATGTTGAAGAGGGTGAATGCTTTTCCTTTTACAATGTTCCCATCAATGAGCTTTCAAAATACACTATGAAAAGTATTGAAAATGGCTTTGCTGTATGGTTTGGTGGTGATGTTACAAAATATTTCAATCCTTATCATGCATCTCTTGATGACAAATTAAATGATACTGAAATTGTCTTTGGAAAAACATTTCCATTTTCTAAAGGCGAAAGAATGCTTTTCAAAGACATTCAAAGTTGTCATGCCATGGCTCTTACAGGGTTCAATACAGACAGTAAAGGAAAACCAGTAAACTGGCAAGTTGAAAATTCTTGGGGTTATTATGATAAAGATGTTGCTGGTCTTGATGGATTTCTTTCGATGTCACATAGTTGGTTTGAAAACTATGTGATTAAAATTGTTGTTCATAAAAGTTTTCTTTCAAGATCTTTGATGAAAAAAATGGAAACTGATGAAACCATAAATTTGAATCCATGGGATAATATTGCACCAGAAATTATGAGAATCAGACCTGTGAAATGTTTAAAACAGTTTTCTCGTTTTAAATAATAGGTTTCCATAAGTTAATAACCTCATCCCATGTATGACTTGGAATTACGTTATTTGCCTTATTAAGGGTTTTGTCACCCTTAATAAGATTTTCAAAAGGAATATAATCACCAACTGTTTCTTCAAGAGCGCCTATTTTATTGACAATAGGAATGCAAGCACAATATTGTGCTTTAATTGCATTTAAACAAAAGAGTTCTGATTCTGGTTCTTTAAGAGGTAGAATCCAATATTCAGATTCCCAATATAGTTTTTCCATATCATTTTTACCGATGTTAGCAAGATATCTTATATCTAAAATTTTACATAGGTCTATGATATAACCCTCATTTTTTTTATTAAGTTCTTTACCAAGATTAGATGAGAACTGATTTGCAACTTTAAATCCATAAGTGATTGTCAGCTTCAATTCAGGAAAATGTTTTTTGATAGTTGACCAATCATTAAGAAGGGTATCTAGACCACGACAAAAAGAAGATGAATAAAGAACTGTATTGGGAATCTTTACGGTTTTATTTTTATTTAATGAATCTTTGTCAATACCGTGAGGAAGAACAATTGCGTCATTCCATTCATTTCTTGTTTTATGAAAGTTCGTAAGACAAACTTTGGTTTCAATTAAGTTTGACAAAGAATTATAATTTGGAATAAATTTTTGAACATCTGAAGACCAAAAAATAATTTTTTTGAAAGAAGAAAGTAGATTTGATAACAATCCTTTGAAAGGATTTATTTTAAACAGAATTATGGTTTCAAAAGAATTAAAAAAGATTTTAAAAAGATCAAAATCGAAATATGAAATATCGTTTCGAATTTTCGTTTTAATTTTGTTAACAACTACCTTGCTTTCATCGCTTTCGCTGTCTACATTGCAATAAGTAAAAACTGAAACCTTATATCCACTTCTTTTTAGTGCTTCGGCAAATAGAACAATTACTTCTTGTGATCCACCTAGTATATCGTCTATATCATCTGGATACCATGGATCATTAAAATTTTCTGTGATTATTGCGATCCTTTTCATTTTTTTAAAAAGATGTTTTTCTTTTTAAAAATGGAATTAATCATCAATGAAAAGAAATAACATCATTGTCAAATAAATTCTGACTATCGATAAAATGTGATACGTTAGTTGGACCAAATCTTTGTTGATATGGTCCAATTTGATTACCTACTAAATTTAACGGTTGTACACCTTTTCTAGATCTATTAAGCGCGTCTCCTTCTCTTTTTATTCTTTCAGCTTCGTCGAGGTTTCTTTTTTGTTCTTTTTGTAATGCTAATCTTTCAGCATTAATTTTATTTTCTGCCTGTGTTTTTTCTAACTCTTTTTTCAAATCAGAATGAGGATCCACTTGCGGTTCCTTAGGTTTATGTAATGATTCTTGTTGCACACGTAATGCTTCTGCTTTTTGTCTTTCTTGTTCTATTTTTGTTTGTATATCAAGTAATCTTGCTTTTTCTTCAACATCCTTTTTAGTGTTTTCAAATTGTTCTTGTAGCATTTTGATTGTTTTCTCGCTTTCAGAAATATCGCTTTGGTTTTTAGCTTTTGGTGCGTTTTGTAAGTTACTTAGTCTGTCTGTTGCCATTTTTAAACTTTGTGATGCGGTTTCTAGTTGTCTTTCTTTTTCAGCTATTTCTAGTTGTGTTTGTGCTTTTCTTTGAGCTTCGGCCGTGCTTTCTTGAATTTGTTGGAGTTGTTGATTATATGCGATATTTTGTAATTCAACTTCTTCCGAAACCCTTTTTTGTTTTTCTTGCACAACCAATTTTTTATAGTGTCCAGCAAGCCTATAACCGAAAATAACCAATATGACAATCCATACCATTGCTGAAAAAATATTGAAAAATAATAATACTTGATCAAATGAAGTGAAACTTCCATCTTGACATTCGGGTTTTGAAGAAATTTGATTTCGAAGCTGAATTCCCATTATGAAATTAGCCATTCCTACAATAAAACCCAAAGCCAAAAACCAGTTCTCACCAACAACATCTGAAACTGTCTCAGATGTACAAATTATTTTACATGCAGAATAAGAAATGAATGCTGTTGCTGATACAGAACCAGAAATTAACAATCCTCTAAGATTAGATCTAACATCTGGATCAATACAAGTTTTAGAAAGCATTGAGTTACCCCAAATTCCTATGATAATTATAAAGATTGAATATAAAATAAAAACTATACTTAAACCAGCATTAAGAATGCTTGTATCTCCTCTGTGTCTCATTACTCTTTTAGATGAAGATATTGTATGTGATTTATTAGATCCTAAAACAGAAGCAGGGCTTGGACCAGGATCAGAACCATTAAAATCAGCAAGTTTTTGTGATCCTACGCCTACATGACTAGGAACGGGTGGTTTTGTTGCTATCGACATATCTTTTATCTAGTTTAATTTTTTAAATAAAAATCTTTTTCGTAAATATTATATGCGATAACAGAACCAGATCCCAATAATAAGACTAAACATGTTCCGAAAATAAACCAAATGTTTGTCTTGAGATTGGGTTGATTGGTAATACAAGATTGGTAATTTTTCAATGATGTTCCCATAGTCAAAGATAACACACATAAAATAAGTGTTAAAGCAGAACAGATTCCGAGATAGAAATCGCTTATATATAAAGATGACCTTTCTTCCGTATAACATGTCTTATTTGAGAAATTACAAATCATGTATGAAACGGCCATGGTTGTTAACACGGCACCTATTGTCATAATTGCAAGCATACCGTCATATATGACTGGAGCTATACATTCTTTCTTCATAAGATTGAAACTGTTTGCAGATACTACAAACAAAAAGAATCCAAAGATCCCGAAAATCAACATGAAAATCTGATCTATAGTTTTTTTGCTAACCATTTTTCTTTATTTCAGAAAAGAAAGAAAGAAGAAAGAAAAAATTAAATGTAAGATCCTGTCTCATATTCAGATACGGCGTTTCTGAAATAAATATCGAAGTCTGTGTCTGTAACCAATGTTTTAAATTCATCGTATAGTTCTTCGCGAATGTCAGACATGTTCTGCCTTAAAAACTTGAGAAGATGTTTTCGTTTATCCGTTTCTGTGGTATCGAAAGTCATCTCTTCTAAAATAAGTCCTTGAAGCCGTAAGTTATCCATATCTCTGATTCTTTTGTTTAGACGTCCAGAAAAATTAGATATGATTTGATCTCTCCAAGAAATCTTCATTTCAAATCCATAAGAGGATAGAGAATTGATTATTCCAGTTAGAAATCCAGAACTACACAGATCAAACGTAAGTTCCAGTTCTTCACACAGTCTTTTCTTTATCTCATTAGAATGCTCGTGATGAATAATAAAAGACCACGTTTTAAGAAGAACCAATGTTAGTGTAGCATTCGTTTGTCCATAAAAAGAATTATCCATAGAGATCCTATTTAGAGCAATCATTATTTTTTCTTTATCGAAACTAAGCTTGTTTTCGTCTATAAAAAGAAATATTTCTTTTTGAATGTAATCAATATTAATGAGGTTGCCATTCACTTTTAATATATCGTAACTTTGTAGTTTTTCTATAGATTTCTCGACACTGTCTGAAATCTCAGATGTATGAACATTTTGAGCGTTACCGTAGAAACCAAAGCCTTTTTCACCTTCGATTCTTCCCTTTTTACCAAGTTCTTTAATTATATTTCTAGCTTCATTTAACGTTTCATTTGACGAAAATTTTAAAAGTAAATCTGTTGAGTCTGCTCTAGTATTGTAAAGCTCGTTTTCATTTTTTGCTATACACAATAACTCTTCAAATATATTTTTAATTTCACTTTCATTACAAGCTTTTTGACATTTTGACAACAAAAATTGAATTGCAAGCAATCTATGTCTTACATTGTTATTTATATTTTTATAAAAAGAAAGACAAGCGAAACTAGAAAATTGTATCCAATTATCAATTTCTTTTTCTAAAGACAGAATTGTCTTCAATTTATTTTCTGAAGTTATTTTAGTAGTTTTCAATACTTTCTCAAACAAAGATTGAGCTTCGTTGTAAAAATTTTTATTATTCATTAAAATTTTTACAATGGCTATTCTTTGAAAGACATTAATAGCTTCCGATAAAGCAAGTTTGACAAAAAAATTAAAAACCAAATCATCACTCGAATTGCAATTATATAAAGAATAAACAATATTCAATTTAAAATTGTCATTCAGGTTGGTTTGTTCTAGTATTTCGAAAAAAAACTTTCGAATACTACTTACTCTTGAGTTTTCATACATTGAACAAAGTTTGTTGAGAACCTCAATTATGTCTTCATTTTTTTGAGATACTATAAGATTATTAAGAAGAGACAATCTAATCTTGCTTTCGAGAGATAAATTAAGAATATCATTAACTGGATCAAGTTTGCTTTCAAATCTTGTTTCTTCTTTTTCATCCAAAAAAGAATCAATTGAAGTTTTTTGTGGCTGTTGCATTTTGTTCTTCTTTGTTTGTATTTAAAAATCTTTTTAATTTTTAAATTCTATCTTGATACTCAATTATAAAAGTATAGTGTTCCATGTGTGAATGGGCTTGGAAATTTGTCTTTATTTTTTTCTGTGACAGGAACAAATCTTTCGTTTGGTTCACGTAGATCGTTGTAGTAATATACTTCACCATTATCGAGTATGTAACATGTATAATGTTGATGATCATGAACCACAATAGCTCTAAGTTCAAGTTTTCTTTCTTCTATATTCAGAACCATTGGAAGATTTATTTTTGTAAAATTCCTTTCCTCTTCACCAGTATGAAGATTTATTCCAACTCTTTTAACATCAAATACAAGGTATGACGCGTCTACAACTTTAAATGTTTCAATGCGTCTTTTATACAGCTTATTTTTATAAGTAACTAAATTATTATTGTCGAGAATAGCATCTTCGGTTTTGTTTAATGCTCCACTAATATCATATTCTCGTAGACCAAAGATGGTTTGAAATTCTATTGTTAGAATAGGTGTTCCGTTATCAAGTTGTTCATATAAAAGAACCAAATCATTCGGTTCATTCGATTTTATATCGTTTGTTAGAAACGTGCTTCTTGTTGTGATTTTAGTTACCACATTAAAAATACTAAAAATATAAGATAGAAACTCACCAGCATCCTGTATTCTTGTAGTATGAAATTCTTGCGTTCCTTTACAGTATTGAATTATATTTCTAAGATTAGAACATGTGTAATCATTGTTCTGCTCATTAGATCTTATTCGGTCTCTAATGACGGAAAGTTCACGTTGAATATTTTTTCTTATTTCTAAATCTTTGTTTGGATTGTCATTACACGTTATTAATTTATTTTTATTTTTAAGAAAATCAAATCCGGCATTGAACAGATTGAATTCAATATCATTGTTTTGAAATAAAAACAAAGGCACAAGAATGCTATCCATATAGCAACTATTTTGATTATATTTTAAACCAAGTTTTGAAGATAGTTTTGTTTGTTTTTGTTGATTTCCTAGTTGAGAAAGATTTATGGTTGGGATTCGTTCTTTGATTTCAGACTGTTCATATTCTTTTTTCTTGAAATTATTTTCACGATCTTCAACGTAACATTCACTAGGAATGTTATTTTTTGAATACAATTCAATCCAACTGCCTATCATCTCTTCTTTTTGTATTTTTGAAAAAGAGGAATTGCTGTTTATAATCAAGCATAATCCTTTCAAAAAAGGAATAGCAATTTCAAGACCAGCATAGATAAGAAAATTCATTATTGTTCTTATAAACATTACATTGTCTAGTATTCTATTTTTTTCTATTTGAAGTTTATTTCCTTCTTCAAATACTACTTTTTGAACGTTAAAATTATCGATTTTAAACCCAAAATACAGGCCTATTTTGATTACAATTGTATTGATACTTTTGACACTTTCTCCAAAGCTATTTGTGAAACGTATTTTATAACTAAATAATTTTCTAAAAAAATTAAAATAAAACTCAAATTCCTCTCTATTTGTTATATCATTCAACATTTCAATAGAGATCTTACTATCTGGATAAACAGGGTTGTCTATCATTCCACCTTTTAAAAAAATTGTGACGTCTTCTTTGCTCATTCTTTCTTTTTAATAAAATAATTCTGTTTTAATTATTTTTCCTTCTTTTGAGGTTTCTCTCAGAAACCTGCCACCAGATCTTACGATTTTAAAAGACCAGATTCCGCTTGAGCCTGCTTGAATGGATAATAGATTTCCATTTTTTAATTCTTGCAATGCAACTATCCAATGCAGTTCAGATAAAGTTTTTACTAAAACTGGTTTAGGCATTGGCATTGGTAATGAAATATTTAGATTATTAAATTCATTTATCACTTCCATTTCGATTTATTGTTTTGTTTTTAAAAAAATTTTAAAATCATTTTTTAAAAATTACGAAAAAAAGAATTAACAAAAAGAAAAACAAAAAAAGAAAAAGAGTATTGTTTTCACGTTTTCTTTGCTGATTTAAATATGTTATTAATGTAGGTTCATACGAAGTTCCAAGAACATTTTTAACATAAAGAACCATACATTGCCCTAATGGAATTCCATTTGGGTCTGGAAGACAACCACCTTGATAACCAGAAAAAAGAAACTGTGGTTGATTGTTCACAATTCTAAAATCGTTTTTTGTCGCTTTATGTCCACGTGTTCTTGTTAAATTTGATCGCGGATCTACAAGCACATATATAGGTGAGAAATATAAACTTGTATAATTGGGAAGTAAATCCGGTTTCAAAGAAACGTTTATATTATTGCCATTTTTCGATATGTATAAAGGTGTGGTGTATGGAACTGGATCAAACCAAGCGGTAAAACGAACACATTTTTCTGAATAATCGAATGGGTTGTATATTGGAGATATATCTATAGTTGTATTTTCATTTGGAATATTTTTAGCACAAAGAAGGACAGTTCCGGGTGGAATCGGTCTGATATCTGGATTTATACCGTAGAACTGAAGAATCATTTCCATACCAGAGATACTTGGACATTCTATAATGATTTCATCTTTTGCATTAATTTTTTTTTCAGGAAGGGAAATAAGGTTGGTTTCATTCAGTGTATTTTTATATAAACACACAGGTATTATTGCTGGTTCCATTTATTTAAGATAAATTAATTTACAAAATATTTGGAGTATCCAACCTTAGAAAGTTCTTTTCTGAGGTAGTTCTCTGTTTCATTAGGTTTAATTTTATAGCTATTAAGTTCAATCAGTGTTATCCCTTTTTCTTTACATATAAATTTTTTCATTTCATCTCTATATCGCTGGTTCAAAAAAGCTTCTTTGTTTCTGTGCATATACGGCACATATTTATAATGTTGAAGATGATTTATTTCAACTGCAAGTTTCAGTTCCTCATTGTAACAATCCAATTCAAGATTATTATCTCTTCCATCAGTGCTTGTCACCGGATTTCTAAGAAAATCTGGTCGAATTCTTGAGAATGGTTTATTAAAAATTTTTTCGAGGACGCGTCTACATTCTATTTCACCTTTGCTATCTTTTGGAATGGATGATCGTCTTTCGTTTGAATTCGTTTCATATGGATTACCACGTTTTCCCTTTCTTTCTATAATATATCTTGCCCATGTTCCGTTTCTTTTTCCAAACAAATAAATTAGAAGTAGAAGAAGAAGTGTTAAAACCAAGACAATCTCAAAACCGTAATCTTTCCAGATTTGTTTGATTCTTTTGATCATTTGTTTTAAAAAAATAAATTTAAAATTAAAATGTCGATTTGTTATGTCACGGCTTTTCTTGATTTGGAAAGAGAATCATGGTCTACTTTTTCAAGAAAATTCGATGATTATCTCAAAGGATTTACACCTTACGTGAATATGTTTGAAAAATGTAAAGACAATCCTCTCTTCAAAATGGTTTGTTTTATCGATGAAAAACGAATTGAAATGGTTCAAAAACTAAATCTGCCGTCAAATATGATTTTAATTAAAATCAATGAAAAATATTTAAATGAAAATAGTGTTCTTTGGAGAAGGTTGAATGAAGAGACAAGAATAATGAATTCTGAAAGTTATAAAAACAAGGTTAAACATCGTCTTCATTTTCCAGAAAATACAAATCCAAGATACACGCTTATCAATCACTCTAAAATAGATTTTGTCAATCTAGCTTTTGATATTGTGAATTCCGAATACTATTGTTGGGTTGACTTTGGATATTTTTCAAAAGAAATAAACATTCCTACTTATATGATTGATATTAACAAACTTAATAAAAATAGAATTAATTACACGTTAATTAATAAAATTCAAGACAAAGATAAGGATTATATGTATACTTTAACTTGTGTACCAGAAAAAATAGGCGGATTTTTCTTTTTTGGAGATAAACAAAATCTTAAACAATATCAAAAATTATATCACAAAGTTCACGATCAATTTCAGAAATTAGAAATAGTTGATGACGATCAATTTATGGCTTTACAATGTTATTTTGAAAATCCGTCTTTATTTCATCTTCATTATTTGGGTGAATGGCATAAAGCGCTATCAGCCTTTCAAAAATCATCATTAACAGAAATAATGAATCGAAATGGAAGTGATAAAGGTAGCGGACATCATAATTATACAACTTATTATGAAACGCTATTTTCGCCTTTAAGAGAAACGAAACTTGATATTCTTGAAATTGGAATTGGAACTAACAATCCAAACATACCTTCTAACATGTCAGGAACACCTGGAGGATACAAACCTGGATCCAGTTTAAGAGGATGGAAAGAATATTTTTCTTTAGCTCGCGTGCATGGTTGTGATATCGATAGAAATATTTTGTTTCAAGAAGACCGTATTGAAACCTTCTTTTTAAATCAGACAGATAAACAAAGTTTACAGGAGCAAATTGTCTTTAAGAACCAAGAATACGATATTATAATTGATGACGGTCTTCATTTCTTCCCTGTGAATTGGTTCGTTGCAAAGGAAATCATATGTAAATTAAGAAAAAATGGATATTATATAATTGAAGACATAAAAGACTTTGATAAAAACGTTTTGAAAGAACCATTTTGGAAGCTGTATAAAGCTGAGTATATCGAAATTCCAAATAAAAAAAATAAAACCTACAATAATATTTTGATTATAAAAAAATCTAAAATAAATGGAGATTGAAGAAAAAATTCCTAATATGTCTGATGTGGACGTTCAACTCAGAGAGTATTGCGATGAGTCTGGTGGAATTAATATTAATACATTAACTCAACTACCACTTCAGTATAATGCGACAACCATTGCTATATATGATGATGCGAAAAAAAATATCAAACACTGTTACGATGTTAATGAAATAGTTTCATTGATGAGACCAAATATAATCGGTAAAAATAGTCAGCTTCATAAGTATGTTGATGGTGTAATGTGCATCAGACTTTATAACTGGGATATATATGTAATCGAAGAAGATATGAAAAGATGTTTAAATAAAGGCGCAAATACACTTTTTGTTAGAAAAGTTCCAAAAAAAAACCATTATTCTGTTCACACGTCTTCTCGATCAAAGATTCTTGGAGATGATTATGACATATATATAAAAAATAATTTTACACAACCGGACATATCGGATGAAATATCCGAACATAAAATAGCATATAAGAAGTATATCTACTATTTTTTCGATGTTTTCGAATACGATTTTAAAAACGATACATTGCCTTTGCGAAAAGATAAAATATTTAAAGTTATTTGGGTTAGAAATAATAAACATGGAAAACCGATCATTGATAGTTGTGATGATAAACCTGCTTTACAAATCAATGGAGAACATAGTGTTGATTTGGTATGGTACAAAAATGGTAAAATAAATAGAAAGAATGACAAACCAGCTTATGTATCTTATTCTTACAATGGAGATATAATTTTAAAAGAATGGTTGATGGATGGTGAAAAATATGAAAGAAAAAATGGTCAAGCAAATCATATTGAGTTTTTCAATACTAAGCTTACAAATGGTAGAAAAAATGTTAAATCCATGGAAGTATGGTTCAAAGGAGAAAAAGAACATCGTGAAAACGATTTACCAAGTTCAATTGAGTATCACGCAAACGGTTCAATAAAAGCAAAGAGATGGAGGAGAAATGATGAGTATTACATTAGACCCGATAATCAAGCTAATGTAATACGGTATTATACCAACCAAACAAAAGAAAGAGAGGAATGGTTAAGAAAAAATAACGATTTTTATAGAAGTGGTGATAAACCAAGTAAAATATCATATGATGAAAAAGGAAGATTATCTATAGAAGAGTGGCTTCTAGGTGGTGAAGAAGACTATTTCAGAGAAGATGAAAGTAAAGCTGTAAAAATAATGTATGCATACAGAGATGAATTTGTTGTTGATGGTAGAGAAGCAAAGGTTCGTGAAAGTAAACAACAACCAGATATAGTTCCACAAACCGATAATGAAGATAATGAAAATAATAACAATGATTTCAAATACGTCACAAAGAATGCAATTAGTGCAAACGCAAATGCGAATGCAAGTGTAAATGCGAATGTAGGAAATCAAATAGGTAATGTAGCTAATATAGCGTATCAAAGTAATTTTGGAGGAGATGATGTAGATCGAAAACTTATTGAACTTAACTATAATTTAGGTGATGAATATAGCCATCTAAATCCTGCTCAAGCTAATTATATTAGAAACTATGTTCCAGAATTAAAAGAACTTGAAGCTGAAGAAATAGAGGGAGATATCATCGATATGTGCGTTAAATATGTAAGAATTTATAATAATGGTGATGTTGGTGGTGAAAATGAAAGTTTACAACAAGTTGAAAATTGGTTAGTGAATTCAATTGGTGGTGATTCTGATGGCCAATTCGATTCTTATTATGTTTATCAAGTTTTGATTGGTGTTCTTAATCCACAACTACGCGGTAATCAAGGAAACGTAGGTAATAATCAAGGAAACGTAGGTAATCAAGGTAATGCAGTTGCTCAAAACAACGCACCACATTTGGCAGATATCGAAGAAGACCCTGAAGCTAAACTTATTGAACTTAATTTCAACATTGATGATTACAAAAATCTGAATCAAGGCCAACGTAATGCTATAAGACATGTAGTTGAACAATTACATAACGCTACTGATAATGAAATAGATCATCTGGTTGAAAGATGCCTCACTTATTTTAGAGCAAACCATAATAACGAGGATACTGAAAATGTTGAAGATGATTTGTCATTTATACTTCATTTACCGGAACGTGAAGACGGTTCATTCGATGATTCTTATTCTAGAGAAGTCATGGGTATTGTTCTTAGTCCGCAAGTATTTGTTAATGCAAATAATGCTAACGCTCATGCTGTCGCTAACGCAAATGTCGTCGCTAACGCTATAGCTCAAAATCCAGACCTTCACCCAGATCTTATAGATGCACTATACGGAGACTTAGATGACGAACCTGTCATTGGTATCGAAAATCTATTTGGTAATCCAAATGCTAATGCTAATGCTAATGCTAATGCAGGAAATGCTAATAACATAATAGACGTTGTAAATATAGGTGCAAGCAACGTTGGACCAATTCATAATCCTGTCAATTATATTAATAATAATGATATCGATTGGAGTGATATTAATAACCTAAGTGCTGGTCAACTTAATGCAATAAGAACAGAACTGAAAAATAATTTTGATGAAGCTAAAATTACCGAAATTGCACGTCGAAGTGCAGGTGTTTTAGTATCAGCAGATGATGCTTATAATATAGAAGAATATGAACAAAATTGGACAGAAGCTACAGGAATAGCAGAATACGACCCAGATATAGCGAGACGTATTCTTTATATAGCTTTTAACCCACAACTGTATGTTAATTATCAAGGTAATATCAACAATGAAGAAGATGGAGAAAGCGATGATGAAGAAGAAATCGAAGAAGAAGAAAAGGAACCGATAAGTTATATTATTGAACATGATCTTAATCCAGATGATTATAAACATTTAACTCAAGGTCAACTTGAACGTATTTATGAAATTTTAGAAACTGAAAATGTAGATGATGAACAGATCGGTAGAATAATAGATCTAGGTTTCCAATATATTCGAAATAGATACCATCCAGGTATCAATAGAAATCCTGTTCTTCAAGCACAACAAGAGCAACAACTTAGCGAATTGTTTAATATGGATGTGTTTGATGAAGAAATGTTGCTTCAAATCATGAGCGCTGTTTTCAATCCTTAAATTTTTAATTTTCAGAATTAAAAATGTAATCATTTTTTATAATAAATGGAAGAGATTAAAGAAAAAATTCCTAATGAGAAGGACGATAAAATAAAAAAAATTTTAATAAAGCATTGTGATGATCCAGATCGGTTTGATTTTTTTGATGGAAGTCCAATTCCTTACAATAACACAACTATTGTTATGTTTATCAAAGGTAATAATAAGAAGCATTGTTACAACCTTGGAGAACTTGTTAATTTATTGAATTATCCACCCGGAAATATCAACAGAATAAGAATTGGTAATGACAATTACTTAAAGATTCCTGGATGGGAGATTTACGTTTCAGAAAGCTCTTTGTTGCATACTCTAAATACAGGTTCAAACACCATTGAATTAACACCTTCTGTAGTTCAAAATGGAAATGAAGTTTTTCAGTTTTATCTAACAGGTATTGCTAGCCGAAATGTTTTTTTGTCTAACGAAGAAAAACACAACGATATTTTAGACGTATTTGTTAAACCTGTAATTGAAACATTAAAATATATCAATAAAGATGGTAGTAGAACTATATATAGAAAATATACTTATCACACTGTAAATATAAATCCAAACACTTTTAATTTTAATACAAACGAAGCCAAAACAACGAATGGAATTACACTCACTCTTTTCTTTAAAGAAAGCCAAGAAAAGAAGGGTGAAGATCCAGTTTTACTTTTGAATGATTATAAAGACAATCCAGCATATCAATATAATCTTTTCAATCGAATCAAAGAAGTAAAATGGATGAAAGACGGTAAATTGCATCGTGAAGACGATCTTCCAGCTTATGAATCATATTATGCTGGTGTATTTATCAATCCACATGAACGAGATGATAAAGTTAAATCGTGGTGGAAGAATGGAAAAAGATATGAAAGGGAAAACAATCTTCCAAACGAGATTCAATATTACGATTCAGATGTTGTAGTTGGAGGTATTAATAGACCTAAAATCGAACTGTATTACACTGATCAAAATAAACTTCAAAGTAGAAACGATAATCCAGCCAGAATTATGTATAGTAAAAATGGAAAAAAGAAAGTGAAAGAATGGTATATGAACGGTGAATTGTTTAGAATAAATGAACTTCCGACCCAAGTTGTTTCTCAAGTCGTCGACGAAAAGGAAATAGATCTTTCTCATAGATGGGTTTCAGAAGACGGATATTTCAGATCAAACGACAAACCAAGCAGAGTTACTTTTGATTTAAAAACTAAAAAAGAAACGAAATTGGAATGGCTTTCTGGTAACAAACTAATGAGAGGGAATGGAAAACCATTAAAAATAAGATTAGATTACGAAGAGGAAAACGAAGAAGAAAAATTTAATTTTAATAGACATATCTTAAATAATGATCTGTTTGATCTTGAAGAAATTAAAGATAGTTTAAGACTGATAGATGGAATGGAAAATGAGGGTGGAATTGTTTTAAATGAATTGCAAAAGGAAAAGATATCGATAATTCTTGATTATGATTTGGGTGAAGATGCGGATGAAGAATACAGGCATTTGTCACAAGCCATTCAATCTTATTTTTCGAATAATGTAAGAAATGTTCCAGAAATGTTTGATGATGTTTTAGTTGAATTTCGACGTTTGGTTTTTCAAGAGTTTGATGAATACAAAGATAGCATGGATATTCTGCTTTATGTTATAGCTCATCCAAACTTTGAACAAGGTGGTGAGGATGGTGAGGATGAACAAGATGGTGAGGATGAACAAGATGGTGAGGATGATGAGGATGAACAAGATGGTGAGGATGATGAGGATGAACAAGGTGGTGAAGATGGTAACGAAATTAATTTTAATAATAATCAAAACGTTATACAACAAAATGCAGGAAACGTGATAGACGTAGCTAATATAGGTGTTGCAAACGTTGGACCAATAGACGATGTAGTAGGTTATATAATGGATAATAATATTATTTGGGGTAACATAAATAATCTAAATGCAGGACAATTAAATGCTATTAGAGAAGAAATAGATGGAAATAATCTTGAAGAAAAAAGACTAATGCAAATAATGGTATCAA
>ERZ1292625.2585-Hain-H41-01um-R1-2585-length-16373-cov-28_pt1 | contig 16373 bp, 18 predicted proteins | sample MGYA00564400_ERZ1292625 | MGnify/ENA primary metagenome ERZ1292625 (study PRJEB36523, sample SAMEA6512639) | groundwater metagenome | collected 2019-01-08 | study: AquaDiva: Metagenomics assemblies of 32 groundwater samples | reverse complement strand
TCACCCGCGTAGAAGAAGAACCGATAGGGACCAACCTTCAGAACTGTCGGCATGACCATGCGCTCATTACGAACGCATCTTAGCATGTTGGCTCTCTCAAGCTGAAGCATTCTGCTGCTTCCCTACGGGCGGACTGTTGGATATCTGTCTTTTTAATCCGTGTGAGGACTGGCCTCATTGGACGGCCATATTCCATGCCAAAAGGGTCTTTATATGTATGGCTTTTCATTACGACGCATCGTCATTGGCCCAGGTGGCAACACTATTACTTACAAGCGCGCGCTGTCAGGACAGAAAATCATCCTGCTGGAACGGGGATGGCTGTTGATGACTGAGCGGACATGGGCTGAGGGCCAAGCGCACCAGGGTCCTCTTTGTGAGAGACCCTGGCGGCATGAAATTGGTGGGTCCGAGTACTACTGCACGTCGACGGTGATGCTCTGGCTAGCTGCGACGAGGGCGTGGTCCTTCGTGGCGCCCGTCACGGTGATCTGGTGCGTCCCACGGCTTAACCCCTTAACTGTTCCGCCAAAACCCTTCTGATACTCGTTGTCCACGAAGACGTGGGCATGAGCCGCTTGCGACCCCTTAGTCAACTCGTATTTCAGCTCAAAGCTATCGCTGACCTTGTCTCCGGCCTTGGGAGACGTAATCACGATCTTCGACCCATCCTCTATTGGTTTATCGGCCGCGAAGACCGGTGCTCCGCTCAGATAGCCAGTTAATGCGATGCCTAACCCCATGAACACAATACGACTCATCACATGCATCAAGGACCTCCAGATTTAAAATTGTTTATTGACTCTTTTACTCTAACACCCGATCCGGGATAAGTGTTGGTCTCAATTGAACAGTCCAGTAGAGGAGGTTTCAGGGAACACTGTCTCTTGTGAGAAGACCTTCTTCTGCTCACATTGCCTCGTTTTCCCATCCGGTGCTAGACTCGGCCACCGTGATTCCTTCATTCAGTGCTCCAAATGCTGAGTAGGTAGGATGTCGCCTTCTGAAGGACAGCCTGTGACGACACCGGGGCAAGTGGTGGATCAGCCGTCGGAAACGTGGGCGATCCTTCGCTGCATTCTCGAGGGAGTGGCTGCCGATGTCGGCGAGCAGTTCTTCCCGTCCCTGGTGCAGCAATTGGCCACTGCGCTCGATGTGGACTACGCCTATATTTCCGAGCTCAGCGAGGAGGGGGATCGGTTCCGCTCTAAAGCCGGGTGGGGTAAAGGACAGCCATTGCCGCCGTTCGATGTGCCGGCACGAGGCCCCTGTGAAACGGTGTTGACGAAGAAATGCATCCACCACCCCGATCAGCTTCGGGCGCTCTATCCGCAGGTCCCACTCATTCAGGAGACCAAGGTCAACAGCTATTGCGGCGTGCCGATTGTGGATTTCGGCGACCGGGTGGTGGGACATCTGGCCATCATGGATTCCAAACCCATGCCGGACCCTGTTCGTGCGATGTCGATTCTCGGCATGTTTGCCATGCGGGCGGCGGCGGAGTTTGACCGGTTACGGTATGAGCAAACCTTGCGGAAGAGCGACCTGACGTTGCGGAAGATCGACGAAGGGACGGCGGCATCAACCGGGGAAGCGTTCTTCCCCGCACTGGTCCAAAGCTTAGCGGAAGCGCTGCAGACGAAGTATGCCTTCGTGTCGCGGTTTGTTGGGGGACACCGGGCGCGGGTGCGTACCTTGGCGTTTTGGAAGGGCAACGGATTTCTGGACAATTTCGAGTACGACCTTCCCCATACGCCCTGTGAGCGCGTGCTGGCTGGTGAGGTCTGCCTCTTTCCTGAAAAGGTACAGGACCTCTTTCCCGACCATCGGGAGGATCTTGCCAAGTTGGGCGTCGAGAGTTACTTGGCGATTCCAGTGTCCGATCACTTCGGCGCGGTGATGGGGCATCTGGCGGTCATGGACATCAAACCCATGCACGATGACCCGCGGGTGCTGTCCGTTTTCAAGATTTTCGGGGTGCGGGCTGGTGCCGAGCTGGAACGACTTCAGCTGGAACTTCAATTGAAAGAGAACGAGCAACAGTTGCGCGATTTGTTCGACGAGGCACCGATCGCCTATGTGAATGAAGGGCTTGATTCGAAATTCATCCGTGCGAATAAGGCCGCGCTCGACACTCTTGGTCTGACGCCGGAGCAAGTGGAAGGGACGTATGGGAAGACATTTATCCCCGATACGCCGGATGCACAACGTCGACTCAAGGAGGCCTTCGACTCTATCGGGAAGGGGATCGATACCAAAGGCGTGGTCCTCGAGCTGCGCCGAAAGGACAACGGCAAGCCGCTGTGGATTCGATGGTGGTCACGACCTGACCCGAGCGGTGCCTACACACGGACAATGTTCCTTGACATCACTGAACAGGTGTTGATGGAGCAGGAGAAAGCCCGGCTCGAAGCCCAGGCCTTGTACCTGCAGGAGGAAATCAAGGGCACGCACAACTTTGAGGAGTTGATCGGCTCGTCCTCGTCCCTCAAGAAGGTCTTGAAGAATGTCGAGCGTGTGGCTCCGACCGATTCGACCGTCTTGATCACCGGCGAAACCGGTACTGGTAAGGAGCTGATTGCACGGGCGATTCACAATTTGAGTCCACGCAAGAACAAACCGCTGGTAAAGGTCAATTGCGCGGCGATTCCGGCCGGCCTTACCGAAAGCGAGCTCTTCGGCCATGAAAAGGGCGCGTTCACCGGCGCGCTCACGAAAAAGATGGGCCGCTTTGAGGTGGCTGATAAGGGGACAATCTTTCTTGACGAAATCGGAGAGCTCCCGCTGGATCTGCAATCCAAGCTCTTGCGTGTCTTGCAGGAGGGTGAATTCGAACGAGTTGGAGGGACTCAGACGTTTAAGGTAAACGTGCGCGTGATTGCTGCGACGAACCGAGATCTCGAGCAGTTGTCCAAGACAGGCCAGTATCGGCCTGACCTCTATTACCGCCTCAATGTGTTCCCGATTCACCTGCCTGCCTTACGTGAGCGAGAAGGGGACATTCCCTTGTTGATGCAGTATTTTGTCCGCAAGTTTGCTGCCAATCTTGGCAAGAAGATCGATCGGATTCCGGAGCGAATGATCACGGCCCTTCAGCGGTATCAGTGGCCCGGCAACATTCGCGAACTCGAACATGTGATCGAACGTGCTGTGATTCTGAGTGAAGGGCCTGAGCTAGAACCGATCGACTGGCTCTCGCCGTCCGACAACCAGGTGGAGAGTGCAAAGACGTTGACACTCGAAGATATGGAACGGCAGCACATCCGTGATATCTTAGAGCAGACCAACTGGCGTGTCAGCGGTGAGAAGGGCGCAGCGAAAATCCTCGGTCTCAACCCGACCACGCTCGAAGCGCGCATGAAAAAACTCGGCATCGCCAGACCAAGCTAACCAACAGGAACATCTTTTCATCTCTGATGGGAGGAGGGCCAATGCCTACTCGGATGGTTGCCACGCCTCTGCTCGGCGTCGGCATTCTCGCCATAATTCTGATCGTTCAGATTGGAATAGCCGATGCACAGGTCCAGTGCTGGGGGCCTCGTCAGAACGAGGGGCCTGTCACCGATAAACGATGGGCGCGCCATCTCAAGGCCATGAGTGCCGCAGAAACCATTCTCAAACAGTCACAGGAGTTCCTGAATTCGCCGGTTCCTGTCCGCCTGCGGACCACGATGGCGACCAACCGGTATAAACCGAATGATTCGCGGTTGATCGTGCAGGCCTATCCGGAACAAACGTCACTCGGTATCAAAATCTGGCAAGGAGCATGCGGGATTAGTCCCGATGCAGACCGCGTGGCCGGATCGATCGGAAAGATCCGCATCTTTTTCAACCACCTTTCGAAGGACATGTTCATGGGCCAGGATGAGATTCCGGAGCTGACCGGCATGATCGGTGAGTATCCTGAGTACAACGGGTGGGTGGTGATCTCGAAGAATGGGCGGCTGCCATGGATTCCTCAAACCCTTGGCGATCGGCTGGATCGCGTAGGGGCTGTCCGTGAACGGGCCTTGGCTGATTGGCGTAACGCCATGGCGTTACGCAAAGCTCCCGATCAGACTCTGATCGACCGGACTGCGGCCTTACGGAGAAAGACCGATCCAGCCGGCGCCGACCAATATGTGGAGAACATGAGGCGACTGACGGCAGACCTTCAAGCAGGGCAAGCCAAAGATGCAGCACGAGGCGCACAGCTCATCAAACTGCTGAGCGACTATCATGCCTATCGGGCGTTGTTTACGGTTCAGCAACTCGCCATGCCGGCAGTATGGGCGGATACTGACGGCTCCGTCCGCAAGGCGATGGAGGCTCAGATTGATGAGCTGCAAACGCTCAGCGTGGATGAGCAGGAGAGAGCGGGTGCAATACGCGAGCACAGTCGTACGTTGGAGAGGGAGGCGGCAGCGAGCACTAACGAAGTGGCAGCGCTTCAGCTTCGGACTCGAGCCATGGACCTGTTGCAGGATGCCGACCAAGTGAGCAAAGACCATGGAGAACGTGCTGCATTGGAGGAAGAAACCTTGCGAGATGCGTATGAATTGACCAACCTAAACCCGGGCCTAGTAGAGCACGCGCTTGCCTATAAGATGGATCCGACCTTTCCGAGCCTGAGTCAGCCGGGAAAGATCCAGGTCATTATCCTGTCGACAGTGACCTTGGCCGAAGAGGATATTCTGCAGCGCCCTGAACAGGCAGCGCGCAAGGCTTGGCTCGACCGAGTCAAGGAGTCAATTGATTACGCTGCCTTGGCGGCATTGCTGGACTGATAGTCGAAGACTCACTGGTTTTCCCATTCATCCCATTTCATAACCCCCTCGTTCCCATGTACGTCTCCCAACTAATTGGGACGTTCCCAATATTTTAGGAAAAGACCACACCGCTTCTTTCCCCGTCACCCGATAGCAGAACGTTCGTTCGCTCAATCAAATCCATATCTTGTGCTGTCAAGCTTGCTGGATTTCTGCTGTGGCATTGCCATTGCTCAATAGGCTGGCATCACGTTGAGGCAGAAGGAGAGGCAGCGATGTTGAAGATCACGACAATACAGGAAAGCGGGCGAGATGTTCTGCTCAAGCTGGAAGGTAAGATCACGGAGCAATGGGCAGCTCTGCTGGATGGGGAATGCCGCGCCTACCTTCGACAGAACAAAGCCGTATATTTGGATTGCTCGCATGTCGAATACATCGATGGACGGGGAGTCGAGGTCCTCAATGCATTTCCCCATACACATGTCACCGTAATGAGCGCGCCGGCCCTTGTGACGGAGCTGCTCCAGATTGGAGGCCGATCATGAACGTTGATACTTTTATCGTCACGGAGTCTATGAGTCATCGGATGGTTGCGGGTCGGAAGTCAGAGCTGAGTCAATCAGCCGCTGTGGCAAACAGGGAGGTCGCACTTCTGGCGCGACTCAGGCAGGGGGATGAAGGGGCGTTTGATGAATTGGTGACTCGACACCATAGTGCCTTGATCAGGATGGCGATGGGCTATGTGGCGGATCGGGAAGTGGCGGAAGAAGTTGTCCAGGATACCTGGATGGTGGTCATCGAAGGGTTAGGCCGATTCGAAGGACGATCGTCGCTGAGAACCTGGATTTTCGGAATTATGATTCATAAGGCCAAGGATCGCGGGGTGCGAGAGAAACGACACACGACCTTCTCTTCCTTTGAGTCTTTGGATGAGGAAGGTGAGGAAACGATCGATCCATCGCGGTTTTACCAGTCCGGCGAATGGGCCGGCCATTGGGCCTTCCCGTCTCAGCCTTGGGATGATCAGACACCGGAAAAGCTCCTGGCGTCACAGCAGGCGGTCACAGCCATGAATCGGGCGATCGAGGCGTTGCCGAGGAACTTGAAAGATGTCTTGATTCTGCGCGATGTCGAGGGAGTCGAGGCAAAGGAAGTCTGCGACATCTTGAAGATCACCGAAACCAACCTCTATGTCAGGCTGCATCGAGCCAGAGAGCGGGTACGCCAGGCGGTGGAGACGTATCTGGAGGGGCGACCCTCTGCCGTGTAAGAAAACGCCGGAAGGACCGACCCAGTCATAGGCACTTAAGGGGAGGTCTTCACGATGGCACAGGAAGAGGGGCAGCCAATTCTCTCAGAGATTACCTGCCAAGAGATCGCACAGTGGGCCTCGGCCTATCTCGACGAACATGTCGCGGACGAGCGGAAGCGTCACATAGCCCTGCATTTGGCCATCTGTGCCGGCTGTGAGACCTATGTGAAACAGATTGCCACGGTTCGGGACGTGGTGGGGATACTGCCGAAGGCTGTTGAACAACCGGCCGATTCTCAGCGATTACGACAGGCCTTTGTTGCGCAGGCCAAGCGATCACCAGCCGGCGGTTGACCGTCATGGCAGGGCCAGCCACGACATCGATCTGAAGAGGAGCAGCCATGAAAGCCATTGCAGTCATCCCAGGACAGCCGGATTCTATCCATCTCGCCGATCTGCCGAAACCCTCGGTGCATGAAATCCCAAACGAACGCGGGGTCTTGGTGCAAGTGTTGCGTGTCGGAGTCGATGGAACCGATAAGGAAATCAACGCAGCAGAATATGGGCAAGCTCCGCCTGGTTATGACTTCCTCGTTATTGGCCATGAATGTTTTGGGCGTGTGGTTGAAATCGGCCCGAACGTGACCGAGTTCATGCCCGGCGACTATGTGGTCCCGACCGTGCGGCGGCCGGGCGGGAGCTTTTACGACCAGGTTGGCTAGTACGACATGACCAGCGAGGATACCTATTACGAGCGGGGAATCAATCTACGGCACGGCTATCTGACGGAACTCTTTGTCGAGGACCCGGAATATCTGGTGAAGATTCCGAAAGGATTGAAGGATGTGGCAGTTCTCTTGGAACCTACTTCCATTATAGAGAAAGGCATCATTCAGGCTTTTGAAGCGCAGCGTCGATTCAAGATCTGGCGGCCAAAGAAAGCGGCGGTGCTCGGAGCAGGAACAGTCGGGCTTCTGGCTGCTCTGTCGCTCAAAATGAAGGGTCTCGATGTCACGAGTTTTGGGAAGCAGACTGGGCCTTCACGCAATGTGGATCTCTTGGACAAGCTCGGGGTGCGCTATGTATCGACGGACGATCTGTCCATCCGAGAAGCGGCCAAGCGGTTTGGCCCGTTCGACTTGATGTTCGAAGCCACTGGCTATTCTCCAGTTGTCTTTGAGGCAATGGGAGCGCTTGGTAAGAATGGTGTTCTGGTCTTGGCCAGCGTGACCGGTGGCGACCGCGAACATGCCATTCCCGCCGACAAGATCAATCTGGACTTCGTCCTTGGTAACAAGCTGGTCGTCGGCACGGTTAACGCGAACCGCGAATACTTCGAAGCCGGCGTCTACGACTTTGCGAGGGCAGAGCTGGAATTCCCAGGCTGGCTCTCAAAGCTGCTGACTCACCCAGTGAACGGTCTTGAGAACTATCACGAGATGATGTCAACGCTGACGACGGAGAAGGACGCGATTAAGGTGTTTGTGAATGTGACCCCGCATTAATTGGGACAAGCGCCATGTGTCTGTAAGAGTTCCCCGCTTGGATCGACTCTGTTTCAGAGACCAGAAAGGCATATCGTCATGAATCGATACGCGAACATATTGATCTTAACCGCCTGTTTTCTCTTCTCTCATTCTTCTCTTGTATTTGCCGCACAATTCTTTGAACTGAACGGCCTGGCAATCGACGGCCATGATCCGGTCGCCTATTTTACGGAGCAGAAGCCGGTGAAGGGATCACCGGAGTTTCGCTCGGACTATCAAGGCTCGACCTTCCAGTTCGCGTCAGCCGCCCATCGGGATACCTTTGCCGCTAATCCAGAACAGTTCGTTCCCCAGTATGGTGGGTACTGCGCCTATGGGATGGCGAGAGGCTACAAGGCCAAAATCGATCCGGCGGCCTTTACCGTTGTCAGTCATAAATTGTATCTCAACTACAGTGAAGCTGTCCGTTCCCGTTGGCTCGCAGATGTTCCAGGCTATATTCAGAAGGCAGATGCCAACTGGCCGGAGGTTCAGATGTCTATCAAGGTGCAGGAGTAATCGATGTAGGTTCTCGATGATTTTTAACCATTCCAAACGAGGAGGTTTCCGATGAACAAGATGATGCTCTCAATCGCGGCAGCTGTTTGCCTGATGTGTGCAAGCTCCGTTTCTTTTGCCAATGAGATGGGCAAGATGGCTAATGAGATGAAAGGTGAGATGAAAGGCGACATGAAGGCTGCCACTGATGCGATGAAAGCGAAGCCTGATGCGATGAAGGGTGAGATGAAGGCCAAGACAGATTCGATGAAAGCGACAAAGGATGCCATGAAAGACGACATGAAAGCCGCGAAAGATGCGATGAAAGGCGACATGAAGGGAGCCATGGGCTATTAAGTAGCCTCCTCTTGTACCTGCATATCCAACGGCCTGTGCTTAGGTGATCCGAGCACAGGCCGTTGTGTTTTCTCGCCCCCACCATTCGCCGCTGTAAGAAACCATCCGTGCTCCCGACGAAATGCTAGGTAATGCATCTAGGGGAGGTGGAATCATGGCGCTACTCATTCAGTCGGGAAAAGCTATCAGTAGGGAGGGAGATCAGATGCCGATTGTAGAGCCGTCGGCATCTGAAACGTTGTCGACAGTGAGCACCCCCATGGTTTCGTCTTCCCCTGTGATCGAACGGGTGTACCGTCATCGTCTCCCGGTGCGAATCAGCCATTGGCTCAACGTCCCGTTCCTGATTATTCTCATCATGAGCGGCCTGCAGATCTTTAACGCCCATCCGGCCCTCTATTGGGGGGACCGCTCTGATCGCGATCAGGCTTTGCTGGCCATCAGACCGGTGCAGAGTGAGAGTGGTGAGGTGAAGGGCATCACGACAATCCTCGGACATCAGTTCGATACGACCGGTGTGCTCGGCTATTCTGACGACATGAGACGCGGCTTTCCGGCCTGGGCGACCATTCCCAGCGCCAAGTGGCTTGCGATGGGGCGGCAATGGCATCTGTTTTTCGCCTGGCTTTTTGTGATCAACGGGCTGATTTTCACCGCTTATGCTTTCGCGAGCCGACATGCCACTCGCGACCTGACTCCAACCGGCAAAGACTTTCGCGGCATTGGCAAGTCACTCAGAGATCATCTGCTTCTGCAACATCCAAGCGGCAAAGAATCCAAGCAGTACAACGTCCTTCAGAAGCTGGCCTATGCCACGGTCTTGTTCATCGTGGCGCCGCTGATTGTGTTGACTGGTCTGGCGATGTCGCCGACGGTCGATACTGCGTTCCCCTGGATCTTGACCATATTAGGAGGACGCCAAGCGGCGAGGACGATTCACTTTGTTGCCTGTTTTTCGTTTGTCGGCTTCATCGTGATTCACGTTCTCCAGGTAATTCTCACCGGGTTCTTCAACAACATCCGTTCGATGGTCACGGGGTGGTTTCTCGTTCAACATAAAGGAGTGCGTCATGAAGTCTGAACGTGCAATGGAACGACGCCGATTTCTCAAGGGAACGTTGGGCGCAGCAAGCCTGGTTGCGCTCTCCGGCTGCGACAACCTCACGCAGAGCAGTTGGTTCCCGTCCATTCTCAGTAAGGCAGAGCGATGGACGGAAACTGTGCAACGGGCGGTCACTCCAAAAGACGCATTGGCAAAAGAATATGGTGTGGCCGATATCTCGAAGATCTTTCCGGCGAACGGCAACACTGATCCCGGTACGGAACAATATGCCGAGCATGTCGCACGGAGCTTTTCTGGATGGATGCTGGAAGTGGTCGGCTTGGTGCAGGTGCCGAGAAGTTGGTCGCTGGCCGCATTGAAAGAACTGCCCGCCCGAACACAAATCACCCGTCACGATTGTGTGGAGGGTTGGAGTGCCATTGGAAAATGGACTGGTATCCCAGTCGGTGATTTGATGCGCCAAGTCGAACCGTTGCCGAATGCCCGCTATGCTGTGTTCCACTGTGCCGACGTGGATGACGAAGGGATTGCCTACTACGAGAGCATCGCCGTGGCCGATTGCTATCACCCTCAGACGATTTTGGCGTACGAGCTCAATAGTGCGCCACTGGATGTTTCACATGGTGCTCCGCTCCGGCTGCGTTTTGAGCGTCAGCTCGGATACAAACAGGCGAAGTATGTCATGAAGATCGAGTTGGTCGAGTCCCTCGCCGGCATCGGAGGTGGGAAGGGGGGATATTGGGAGGATCAGGGGTATGAGTGGTATGCAGGAATTTAGGATGCTGAGACAGACTTACGTTTCGCTTCGTTGGTTGGGAATTGTGGTTGTCGTTCTATTGGTAGGATGGTTCACTCTTCGTCCGGTCGACGCGATGATTGGCAAACCGGCTCCTGACATCGCCAATCCAACCTGGCTGAACAGTGCACCGCTGCGGATGGCTGATCTCCGCGGCAAGGTGGTGATGGTCGAGTTTTGGACGTTCGGTTGTTACAACTGCCGAAACGTCGAGCCCTACGTGAAGGAGTGGTACCGGCACTATGCTGATCAAGGCTTTCGCGTGATCGGCGTCCATTCACCGGAGTTCTCACACGAACGTGAGATCGAGAATGTGAAACGGTACATGAAGGAGCACGACATCCGTTTCCCTGTACCGATCGACAACGAGTTCTCGACCTGGAACCGGTACGGGAATCGTTACTGGCCGGCGATGTACCTGATCGACAAGCGCGGGATCATTCGCTATGTCAGAATCGGTGAAGGGGGTTACGGCGAGACCGAGCGGCAGATCCAAGCCTTGTTGGCTGAAGGGTGACGGTCAGCGCCGTCCGTCGTACCACACCGAGAGATGTTTCTTATCCTGTAAGGTCCGTTTTCGGAGGAAAAAGATGCGGAAGATCAGCAAGGCAATCTCTCGGCTCGAATAGAGCGACACTTTACGCGACGAGGTGTCGAGAGGGTGTCCCGTTAAAATTGTGAACTGAAGGCTGCGCTGCCGTCCCCATTGTTTAAGCTGCTTACTCAGCCTGATTTCGTCCAATGCGTAGAGCTCCTGGTCGAACCCGCCGACATCCTGAAACGCATCACGCCGACAGACCACGAGCGCCCCGGCAGCCCAACGACAGAGTACCGAGACCGACGTCCAGAACTGTAGGGTCAAGTTCGCCCACCAGGGTAGCCCATCCATGCGCAGTGTGCTGCCGCATCCAACGTATTGTCCTGACTCAATTAGCTGCAGAATATCGGCTAGCAACCCAGGGCTTAGTAGGCTATCGGCATCCAAGAACAGGAGCCAGTCTCCCGTGGCGTGAGCGGCACCGGCGTTGCGGGCCCGGCCGATTTGATTAACCGGTTCAAAGACCACGCGTGCGCCGGCCTGTCGGGCGAGCTCGGCTGTATTGTCAGTGGAATTGTTATCCACGACGATGATCTCGGATGTGAATCCGGATTGCTGATTCGTAGCGATGGAGGCAGCAACGGATTGCAGCGTTCGTTCAATCAGGCGCGCTTCGTTGAATGCCGGGATGACGATAGAGAGGTACATGAGATCGCTATGATGGCACATTTGCCATGGGTTGCGAAACGGGCTGTCAGTTTTGCATGATGTTATAGGTCGAGGACGCGCAGGTGTGCCCTGCTGACATCTTTCATGCGTGATAAAATGCCGCCGATGTCGCGCACTCGATTCCATCCGGTCATCGCAGAATGGTTTGCTTCGCAGGTCGGTCAGCCGACAGACGTACAGGTTCAAGCGTGGCCCGCGATTCAATCTGGAACGGATGCGCTAATCGCCGCGCCGACCGGCTCCGGCAAAACCCTCGCGGCCTTTCTTTCCTGCATAGACCAGCTCTTCAAGCAGGCCTTGGCTCGTGAACTGGACGACCATACCCATGTGCTCTACGTCTCGCCGCTCAAGGCCCTGAGCAACGACATCCAGAAAAATCTTCAGAAGCCGCTGGCGGAAATCGGTCAGCTTGCCTTGCAGGCTGGGCTGCTGATGCCGGAACTGCGCGTCTTGGTCCGTACCGGCGACACGCCCATGACCGATCGTCAGCAGATGCTGAAACGGCCACCTCATATCCTCGTCACGACCCCGGAGTCGCTCTTCATCCTATTGACTGCCGAGAAGAGTCGAAAGCTCTTGCAGACGGTGCGCACGGTGATCGTGGACGAGATTCATGCACTGGCACCCAACAAGCGCGGGGCTCATCTGGCACTGTCGTTGGAACGGCTGGAAGCGTTGACTCTGGCGAAACCGCAACGGATAGGTTTGTCTGCGACTCAGCGACCGATCGAATTGGTGGCGGAGTTTCTTGTCGGCGCTCGCCCACGTCCGAGGATCATTGATGTCGGGCATCGCCGCGAATTGGATCTGGCTGTCGAAGTGCCAAAGGATGAGCTGAGTGCCGTCGCCACGAATGCGATCTGGTCGGATGTCTACGATCGTGTAGCTGAGTTGGTTCGCCAGCACCGTTCCACGCTGGTGTTCGTGAACACCCGCCGGTTAGCTGAGCGGGTGTCGCATTATCTGGAGGAACGTCTCAAAGACTTGGGCCCTGATGTCGTGGCGGCCCATCATGGGAGCCTCTCGCGGCAGATTCGCCTCTCGGCAGAAGAGCGATTGAAAACCGGCAAGACTCGTGTCGTGATTGCCACGGCCTCGTTGGAACTGGGGATTGATGTCGGCACGGTCGATCTTGTTTGTCAGATTGGGTCGCCGAGAGCCATTGCCACGGCGCTCCAGCGGATTGGCAGGGCCGGCCACTGGATCCACGCAATCCCGAAAGGTCGTCTGTTCGCGATGACCAGGGATGAAGTGATCGAATGTGCTGCCTTGGTGCGGGCAATCAGGCGGGGGACGTTGGATCAGATCATCGTGCCGCCGGCTCCACTCGATATCCTGGCCCAACAGATCGTGGCTGCTTCGGCCAGCCAGACCTGGGCCGAGGAGGAGTTGTTCGTACTCTGCCGCCGGGCCTTTTCCTATCGCACTCTGTCACGGGACGACTTCGATGCGGTGGTGCGGATGCTGGCCGATGGGATTGCTACCCAGCGGGGACGGGGCCTGGCCTATCTCTATCACGACCGGATCAATCATCGAATCAAAGGCCGACGCGGGGCACGGCTGGCAGCCATCACGTCCGGCGGCGCGATTCCCGATACGGCCAACTACGCGGTCGTGGCGGAACCGGACGGCACGGTGGTTGGGTTCGTCGATGAAGACTTCGCGGTGGAGAGTCTGGCGGGCGACATCATGCTGCTCGGTAATACCTCATGGCGCATCAAAGGCGTTGAAGCGGGCAAGGTGCGGGTAGAAGATGCGCAGGGGGCGCCGCCCAGCATTCCGTTCTGGCGAGGGGAAGCCCCATCGCGCACAGCGGAACTCTCCGCTGAAGTCGCGTTATTGCGGGCTGAGATCGATAGAATTGCGACCGAGACTCCCTCACCCCTCAGCCCTTACACCTCACCGGTCCAGTGGCTTCGCCAAGAATGTGCACTCGATTCACGCGGTGCCCAGCAGGTCATCGAATATGTGTTGGCTGGCAAGGCGGTATTGGGAGTCGTGCCGACGCAGGAGACGATCGTGGCCGAGCGGTTCTTCGATGAAAGCGGGGGAATGCAGCTGGTGATCCATGCGCCGTTTGGTGGACGCATCAACAAAGCTTGGGGGCTCGCACTGCGTAAACGATTTTGTGTGACGTTTGATTTTGAGCTGCAGGCGGCGGCGACGGATAACGGCCTCGTGATCTCACTGGGCGAGAAGCACAGTTTCCCGCTGGAGTCCGTGTTCGGCTATCTCCATTCCAACACGGTGCGAGAGGTCTTGATTCAAGCGGTCTTGCTGGCCCCGATGTTCACCACCAGGTGGCGTTGGAATGCGTCGCGCGCGTTGGCGTTGCTGCGCTTTTCGAACGGCAAGAAGGTGCCGCCACAGATTCAGCGGATGAAGGCAGAGGACCTGCTTGCCGCGGTGTTTCCTGATGCGATTGCTTGTCAGGAGAATCTAACAGGCGAGCGGGCTGCTCGTCAGATCCCCGACCATCCGCTGGTGGCGGAGACGATGCGTGATTGTCTAACGGAGGCGATGGATCTTGAGGGGCTGACGGCGGTGCTGCAACGGATCGAGGCCGGCCACATTCGTTGTGTGGCGGTGGAGACGCCGGCGCCCTCTGTGTTCTCACACGAAATCCTGAACGCCAATCCCTATGCCTTCCTGGATGATGCACCGTTGGAAGAGCGGCGGGCGCGGGCCGTGGAGATGCGTCGGACGCTGCCGCCGGATCTGCTGGGGCAGGTGGGGGCCTTGGATCTAGCTGCGATTGAAGAAGTTCAGCGTGAATCCTGGCCGGTGGTGCGTGATGCCGACGAATTGCATGACGCGCTTTTAACGCTGGTGTGGGTGCCAGCGGCTGCCGCGAATACCTGGACGCCGTTCTTTCCGTCCCTAGTCGAGACTGGTCGTGTGATAGTCCTTGCCGTTCAAGATTTACAGGGATGGGTTGCCACCGAAAATTGTGAGCGAGTCCGACAGTTGTTAACCGGCGGTGAGGACTCGACCTGTGACGCCGTTGTGCTTGGGTGGATGGAAAGTATTGGTCCGACGACGACGGCAGAGCTGGCCGAGCGGCTGCATCTTCCGGTTCCTGCTATCGACGCCGCGATGGTCCGACTCGAAGGGCAAGGCCAGGTCCTCCGCGGCCAATTCCATCCAATCTCAGCATTCAGTCCTCAGCCTGCTTCGCCTGCCCAACGAGGCGAGCACTCAGCACTATCGGGCGCATCTGGACGGGAGTGGTGTCACCGCCGCTTGCTAGCCAGGATTCATCGGTTGACGATCGGGATCTTGCGCAAGGAAGTGGAACCGGTGACGGCGTCGGACTTCATGCGATTTTTGATGCAATGGCAGCATGTTGTGCCAGGGTCGCGTCACCATGGCGACGCGGGGCTCATGGAGGTCATCAAACAACTCGCCGGGTTCGAGGCCGCGGCCTCTGCGTGGGAACCCCAGCTGTTACGTACGAGGATGGCCAAGTATGAGCCGGAACTCTTAGATCGGCTCTGTCTGAGCGGCGCAGTCAGTTGGGGGCGCCTCTCGCCCCATCCGAAACTGGCATCGGGTAGTGAGACGGAGGGGCGGTGCATCACCCCGACGAGCATTGCGCCCATCAGTATCTTTCCGCGGGAGGAGTGTGACTGGTTGCTCGCCGCACTCCATCGTGATGTGGCGGCAGTAGGCCCCGATCCGTTCACACTGCTGCGTTCGGTAGCCCAAGATCTTCGTCGTGCGTTGCAGCAACAGGGCGCCAGTTTTTTTACCGACCTGGTGCGGATCACCAAACATCTTCCCTCTGAAGTCGAGCAGGGATTGTGGGAGCTGGTGACAGCCGGTCTGGTGACGGCTGATGGGTTCGATAACCTCCGTGCCCTCATGGACCCGCATCGGCGTCGCGCCGAGGGACGGGAACGGGCTCGTCGGCCTCGGCATGCAGCCGGACGGTGGTCGCTGTTGCGGTCAGCTGAGAGCGGTCATCTGACGGCTGTTCGCTTATGCGAACGCACCGCCCACCAACTGCTTCGTCGCTATGGGGTTGTGTTTCGTGATGTGCTGGCACGGGAATCGATAGCTCTATCCTGGCGGGATCTGTTGGTGCAGTATCGGCGGATGGAGATGGCCGGAGAAGTCCGTGGCGGTCGATTCGTGACGGGATTTACCGGCGAGCAATTCGCTCTGCCGGAGGCGGTGGAAGGGTTGCGTGCATTGCGCAAGAGCGGCTACCTGAGTGCCGGGGTGGAGGTGAAGATTTCAGCCTGCGATCCGCTGAACCTTGCGGGGATTGTGTTGCCGGGGCCACGAATCCCCGCTGTTCCCACAAACTTTCTCATCCTCAAAGATGGGATTGTGGTGCGGACGGTCATCGGTCGTCAGGGTGAGATCGCGCTCTTCGCCCAAGAGCAGGTCGGTGCACGGGCCGTGCAGCAGCGTCCTTGACGTCAGGTCAGCGAACAAACGACCTGGAGGTGTCCTTCAACAGTGCGAGCAAGGCCGTGGAATCCCGATCTGCCATCTGGGTATAACTTGCCTGGGCGGCGGAGAAAAATGCCGGTTGCCGGTCTTCCGGAACCCCCAACAGCTTACTCATTGACACCAAATATTCTCCTCGTCCTGCTGCCAGATCCTGCCGTAGGTTCTCGTGATTGAAGCTGACAAACGCCGTTGTTTTAAAATCCGGCTTAATTTGGCCATCTTCGCTCCACCAGGCAGCTCCTGACGTGGTGCCGGTGATGTTGGATGTCGTGTCGGTCGTTTGATTAATGGTGGCTTTCAGGGTGCAACCTATTGTGCCAAGTATCAGACTAGCACCGATGGCTGCCATATTTCGAAAAGATTTCCGCATGGAGTCCTCCCTCTTCAAGCAGGATCAAGATGTCT
>ERZ1292625.955-Hain-H41-01um-R1-955-length-38543-cov-24_pt1 | contig 16376 bp, 14 predicted proteins | sample MGYA00564400_ERZ1292625 | MGnify/ENA primary metagenome ERZ1292625 (study PRJEB36523, sample SAMEA6512639) | groundwater metagenome | collected 2019-01-08 | study: AquaDiva: Metagenomics assemblies of 32 groundwater samples | reverse complement strand
GCGACGAAGATCAACACCCAGTGTGCAAGAAACGATTGCGATTGGACGATGACAATGCTGAAGCAGTGGCATGTGTCGCAGATTCAACCAACAGCGATGACAATGACAAAGCTGAAGTAGTGGCACGTGCCGCGGATTCAACCAACAGTGACGACGACGACACTCGGATGCCCGTGGACTACGACGTGACATTTATTAACCGATTTGCCAACAAGAGCGTGACCGCTATCAGTAAGATCTTCGACGAGCAAGCGACCAAGTTAATCGGACCGATTGCGCCGAAGAGCCAAAAGTTGCATGTAGTTGACGAGATCAATCGGGACCTGGCAATTAGTGAGTTGGAAAGCATCAGCAATGTCTTCAGGATGAAGACTAACACTCTGCTGCACGAACACGCGGATCGCGTGCTCAAGGCCGCGAAACCACTGCGGGTTAATCATGTGCGATTTAACATTGATGAATCCGCCAATACCAATCAGTAGCGATTGAGTTCTGACATTGGGTCAAGCTTGATCGTTAACCGTATTCTTCATCTTCTTCCCCTTCCTCTCCTTCTCACTTGCTGTAAGTTTAGTATGGATTAAACAGCGATCTCGTAGTTCATTCTATGACACTCTGATGGATTCTCGGTTGCCATTCGCTTCGCCGCCTTGTGCACCTGGACACAGCGGAACTCCGTCTGACATCCTCGCGACCTGGGAGTCGGGATGCATAGACAAAGAAGCACAACGGCGACGAGACGAATTTATATCCAGTATTTGTTCATGGGATGCCATGTTCAAGCCGAGTTCTCGGAAGCGAACAGCTGCTGAGATTGGTGACTTGTCAAGCGACAACAATAGCCAAATGTCAAGCACGCATGCCAACATGGATGGGCAAGAGTCAGTGGCAATGAAGGAAGTCGAAGACGAAGAAATGAACGAGGACGATGGATTCCAATTAACAGTTGAGACGAAAGAAGCTTGGAAGGGCCTGCTGCCACCAACCATTACCGCGTGGCACGACCCGAGTCGCGCAGATCTCGAATGCACAGAACGACTCAGAGACGAAGAAGAAGAAGAAGGCAAACTGAAACCCATGTCACTGCTTGTAACCGACGACCAAGAACTACTGGGCCGAATGTCCCCAAATCAGTTCAATGTCATCACTCCTTCGAGTACAGAGACAGTTGTGATCCGCGGGATAGTCTCGGATTTTACTGCTCGGTTGATCAAGCAAGTGGACATTCAGTCTCCACTTAAAGTTGACTTGGAATCGCATTTACATTCACTGGGAAACGCAAACCAGGAAGTAGTGGAAAATGGCAAACGCAATCGACTCATGAATCAAGCAGAAGGTGCCAGTTTCCTACTTAACGATAACCCGGTTACGTTGACTAGACTGATCGCCTGGGAATATGCGTGTAAAGTTGAAATTTGTCTCCAGCCCGTTGCCAATGCTTCACTCGATCACGTGGTGGTGTTTGAATCTCACGATCTGAATGGAGAACGTACTAGTTCTTGGACAGCACCTCTCAATGCCAATACCATTGATCTGCTAATTGGGCAACTGAGCGAGAGAATCGTCAAGGCCATTACAGATTCTAATGAAACCATGGCTCAATTGGGAGTGGACCAATCAATGGAATAAAATCTAGTGTTTTCTTTTTATTGCATTTAACAACACGAACGAGAGTCACGCCGCGGATACGCGTCACTGATACTCGCCAGTCCAGTTGGTAACATACTTGCTCTGGGCAAAGTCGGCGACAACAAGAAGGATACGAGGATCGTAGAGTCCACGAACCAGGAACTGGGTCCATGGATTCACGTCATCCGGCGCAAAGAAGCCTCCGGTAATTATGGCAGACAGGCGGACAATCTCTTGGCGATCTTGGAGGATGAAGATCATTCTGTCACCAGCGATGCGCAGCTGGTCACACTGAAGAGGATTGCCTGTACCAAATGTGAGCAAAAAAGATGAGAAATGAAAACGAGCAGATTGAACCAACCTGAACAGTTGAACTCGCAAAGACGAGGCAAATCGCCAACAAAAAAAGGAATGCGGATGAACGAGTTTCGACTCAAATTCAGGGATTTCAAGCAAACAAGCTTGGTGATGGCCAGAGGCAACTCGCTCAACTGGTTGTCATGAGCATCGAGATTCTCCAGATTCGGCAGTTCGCATACTACTCGAGGAAACTCTTTGAAGCAGTTCTTCGAAATGTTGAGCAATTTCAGCTCTCGAAGTTTGGCGAACGATCGGGGAAGAGACGACAGCTTGTTGTTACGCAACTCAAGTTGGTTTAGGTTCTTCAACTCGCAGATCATTTCAGGAAACTGCTTAAACACGTTGTCGGCAAGACGGAGTTCCAGCAGATTGCGAAGAGAGGCGAAGGAGGAAGGAAGAACACTCAATTTGCAACCAGTAGCAAACAATTTCTCCAATTGCTCCAGTTGGCATATGACTTCCGGGAAGCCCTCTGACGACGACATTGCTTCAATGAAGAGCCCCTTCAGCTTGGTGAGTTTGGCGATGTCAGGAGAAAGAGGCTTGAGATCGTCGACCCAGATGATCAACTGCTCCGAGTTGGTGAGTTCCCAAATCGATTCGGGAATGTACCCGGCGCAGATGTCAACTGACAAACGCGCGCCTTCCTCTTGGATTGTACACCGTGGACGGCGACCGTATGATTCAGATACGTGCAACGCCTTGATCTCGGTTCTCTGCTTTTCACTTAGACCTTGCAGAACATCGCTCGCACAAGATAAGTCGTTGGGACTCCGCGCCCGCGCTTGCTCCGGTGGTTGCAGATGCTCGTGGTTCGGCGATTGCTTGTGTCTCGGTGGTTGTTCTTGAACCCAAGGTGAGGATTCAGTCGCGGACTGCCCATCAAACCGCGAACCAGGGGGATTGGACGGCCGAGGCGGATTAGCGGCAATGAAGGATTCACGCAGTTGCTGCAAAAACTCCCCCGCTAAGCGGACTACGAACTGACGTTGAAAGTCGGTCAAAAAAGAACCGGGGACTTGGTTCGCGGGCACCTTCGATTCTGTCGCGGGTACTGGATCTTGAGTCAATCCCAACGCAGCTCTGAGTTTCTTGTGCATTTGATCCATTTCTGTCTCAAGAGATCCAATTTGGATGTTTGAATTGTGAGGTATCCCGTAGCTTAAAAATGCACATGACAGGCTAAGAGTTTGGGCGGCCCAAAATCCTTTTTTTTGACTATAAGGGTTTGGGCGGCCCAAAATCTTTTTTCGCTGACTCTGAATTTCAGCCTACCTGGAATTTTTTTCGCTGACTCTAAGGGTTTGGGCGGCCCAAAATCCTTTTTTCGCTGACTGTGTTTGTTTATTTGGCAATCTTGGAAGCTTTCATCAGTCACTCGACCTTTTTTTGCGCAACTTCCTTGATTAGATTGACGATATCGGCTACTTCTTCCGTTCTAACGTTAATCCTCCGCTCGTTGGGATTGAAATGGTTATCATCGAAAAGTGGATAGCTGAGTTTGCTTGTCAAAAACCAGTTTTTGAGTGATTTTGTTAACTCTGGCCATGTCCTGCGGTCTCTAAATATATCAGCGAGTATGACAATCGCATGGGCGTACAGAAGAGCTAGTAGCAACGGTGTTAATACTGGCGTTCCTGATTTTCATGGCATACCTGGTACACGGGCGTTGATATACTCCTTGAGATTCGCGTCGCCCCGCAACTCCTCCGGGTTGAGGAAACAAATGAGCGCGTATTCTGTATCGACTCGCGGTTTAAAGGATCGATCCCAGGCTTTGTCTGTCATTACAGTCTCCACGTTGCTCCATTTGGATTCCTTCTGTAAACTCTTATGAATCGCTGCGATAAGCAGCTCGATCGGATAGAGTGTAAAGCGAGTATACGCCAACACCAGGGTCTTTTTTTGACCGGCAAGGTTAGCAGGTGCTGCTTTGACCTCAGAGACGGCAGCATGCGCAGCAGCGAGCTGAACAGACTGAGTAGGGGCTGCTTTGACCTCGGCTTGGGTAGACGGGGCAGGCTGATTATTGTCAGGTTTAACTGGCGCTACTTTGACCTCGGATTGGATAGGTTGGGCAGGGGCAATTGGGGCAATCGGTGCGATAGGAGCAACCTGCACAATGGATTGCAAGGAAACAACCTTCTTAGTCAGAACGAATCGAGAGAGCACTTCCACTTGTCCCGGTTCAACGACAACTCTGTTCTCGCGTCCGACAAGAACGCTAAACCCTGCCTTGTGTGTACCCGTAAACGCAGCGAGCGCTTTGTGTACCGACTCCCCGACTTCGTCGGGGCCTGAACGCGTAACGGTTCCAAACATGGTAATTGTATCCAGGCGTAGACCATCTAGTAACAAAGACGCGTCAGAAACGTCTTTCCCGTTGTTCATTTCATACCTGGCACATAACCACGGATGTATTCGTCGATTTTGTCAGGATTACCACGGATGGGGAAATCCTGGGCAGCAAGGAAAAAAATGACAGCGTAGTCTACGCCGCGTCTGCGTTCAAATGTGTGTGCCCAGGCGACAGATGTCTCTGCGAATTCGATTCTATCGTACACCTTTGCAGCCGACACGCGCTTATAAATTGCGTCAATGAGCGGCTGGATGCCATATGGCTTAAAATCGTTAAACAGTAACACCAAGGTTTTCTGGTTGCTGACACGTGCCATTTCCGGAGTCTGTATCAAAGGTGCCAGCCTGTGCCTAATAAAAGTGAGTACTTGGTCTACGTCTGTTTGCTTGAAGATCGACCCATGCGTTGGGTGATCTGCGATGTTCACTGTCAACGATGCACGCACCGAGTGGTTAACCTGCGCACATTCTGTGTAGCCGTACTTCACAGCGACAGCGATCACATTGGGGGTCATATTTTCTGCAATTCAGCGAATTAGTACATCTGACCACCTGCGCCCGCGATCACCACGCGCCGTACCTGGCACAAAGTCGTCACGTATGCTCTGAAACTCCCCTTGACAAAAGCGAGTCGCTGATGTGTGGAGAACGAGGAAAACGTAATCTGTCCGTGGTCTCGACGGTAACGGGTACTTCAGTTGAAATGGCGTCGCGGCAACGATTTCAACTTCTCTGTAGAGACCGCTGGTTACAACGGCATTGTAGACTGCGAGGATGAATCTATCAGTGTGGAGATCAAGTTGACAATTATACACCAGAACCAATGTGTCCGCTTTAGCCGATGTCACCTTGTGCTCAACAGGGATGTGAGTTTGCTGCTGAAGAGGGGCCTGCGGGACACTCACGTTCTGCTGTTGAGGAGGAGGGACCTGAGGAACAATCACGGTCTGTTGAGGAGGACGAACTTGCTGGGCAGTCAAGTTCTGCTGTGGAGGAGGAGGAGGGACCGGAGGGAAAATCCAGTTCTCTTGCAAAAGAGGAGGAGGGACCGGAGGAGGGACTTGGGTAAAAAGATTCGGAGGGACACTCGTAATCAGAGATTGTTGAGGTTGATGAGTACTCGCTGCTGCGTGCTTATTCTCCTGGGGAGCGTTATGATTCATTACACCCGACGCAGGACAACTGGGTTCAAATGGATCCCACGATCCTTCGCCATGAACTGGGCAACAACCACTCGACTCTACGTGGCCAGCTTCGACTTTGGCCTCAACTGCCACCTCGGCTATTTTTGCTTCTATTCTTGGCACCGAGCAGACTGGCAGCCGAGAAGAAGGGAATGAACCCTGTGTCCAGCTTTTCAACTTGCACAGATGAGGCGGTGACAATGCGAGATCAATCTTGCTGATGTGGGAGCCAAATGTCCGACGAATGCAGTCGTATTGAAAGACATTGCCATGAGTAGCCAACAGCTCGCAAACAAGGGTTGAGATTAGACCAGGTACAGTGGGCTTAACGCGGACATGCCCGGCTGGTTTAGGTCGATCGGACAATCCGGGTGCACCAGAGAAGATCAACGCAGCCACGGCTGCTTGTCGTTGCACTGGAACTCGACTCCACAAAAGGTTTAGTGAACCCACGCTGTGTTTTGGGTTCACAAACAACAAGAGGAACGTTTCAGCAGTCAAGAAGACCGGAGAGCCGCTATTCATCTGCAGGGATGCCGTGAGATTCTGCAGGAAGACTTGATCTGATACCAATGAGCACTTTTGCGTGCAGATAGATGCCACGCGACAAAGAAGCTCGAAGAAACTACGCACGTCGCCAAAGTCGCGCAGAAGTGGATGTTGCATCTTAATAATCATGTCCTTGACGTCGCCTTCTTGAAATGACTTGATGCATTGTGGAGTGAGATCTTTCACACCGAATCGGGTTTCCTTTGTCCATCCCTTCTTTTGCAATTCTCGTCTCTCTTCCGATGTCAACGTCGAGCGGGATTTGTTGGGTGTGCATTGCAACGCTCTGGCTCTGGCTAAGGGACACACACGGTCATCGGGCGCGGCGGGTCTAATGGGGACTGAGGGTTCGTCGAATAGCTCATCCAGTTGATCCGATAGTGTATCGGCATCTGGCTTCTTCAGTGGTGTATAGGTACCGAATGCAGCCCAGTCTAGTTCGCTGCGACCGTCTTCGGTGCCACCTTTCGATTCTAAGTTCATCCGAAATAGCCTGGATGCTTGCCGGTGATGATTGTTCTCACTGGGAAACACCATAAACACATATGAAATCTGATTGAAGTGGCGGAGTGCTGCAGTCGGATTGCTTCGCGACAGAGTGTGCGACTTGTGGGTATGCGAGTGCTGTTTGCTGGTTACGGTTATTGCTATCAGTTTCCACTGGACAGAGGTTTTATGTAATACTCAAAACCAGGAGTTAAGAGTGGCCATTGGTGAGCAATTCAGACTCTTGAAACGATGGATTCGATAAGACGCTTGTTTGGATTCAGAAGCGCAGTTGACGATGACAATGCAAAGGAAGAGAAAGACAATGCAAAGAGAGAAGAAGAAGAAGAAGAAGAAGAAGAAGAAGGAGAGAGCGAAGAAGATGAAGATTATTCTCATGACGTTGACATCATGTTTCCATCTGCGGCAAATGCAAGTTACAGTCAACTCCAAACCACCGACGACGTTGAGTTGAAGACTGTGACGGTCCAACCGATCCGAGCAGCAAATGACACCGACGAAGACAGCGAAGAAGACGACTGGAAGATCGATGGGAATAAGCTTGCCGATCAAACCGTAGACGATGAAAGCGACGACGACAATTCAAACCAGCAACCACCCCATGGTCTAACAGCATCCTACAGGAATGCATCGGTCAGTCGTAAGCCGCCACGCCGACTTGCCAACAAGAACCCACAGTCTCGAACTGAGAGTCACCTCGGTCCACCGACTTGAGACGTTCATGTGTGCTCGGTTGGGTTGGTGTGCGTGTGTTTTTGGTTGGCTATAAACCTGTTCGCCTGTGCTTCTCACAGACACTGTTGATTTGTATATAAAGATCATTTGCGCGTGAACCATGCCCATAAAAGGTGCACACGCGATGCCTTTGGTTCCACTGCCGTTTCGAACTCACGTTTGTGGCTATTTCCGCGTGGACTGGTTGCGTGTGTTTCGTCTAGCCATTATCGTTGGACTAGTGGTGGCATTCGCGTACTTTGACTACAGTCAAAACAGCGCGGTGAACCGAGAAGTCAGTAATTGGTTCGATGAAAGAGATCCACTGTTAAGAATGTTGCATCCGGTTAACCAGAGTTTAAGAAACTCACCCGAATCCGTGCCATTGATAGCCACGGTCATTATCGCGGTCCAGTACGCACTCTACATCTGCTTGACCTTCAAGTTTGTCGGACATGGTGACCTCATTCTGTTTGAGATCTTCTTTGGTTGGGGAGTTGGACTCTTGACCAAGTACGTCATGCCTCTTCCGCGGAGCTCGTTGGCCATCGACTACTCGTCCAATCTACCATATCCACTGCAGAAGTACATTGACGATGTCTCCTTCTCCACCACTACGTTCATGGCCATTGTGTGTGCAAGACACTTGACTCGCAGCGAGAAAGACTACATGGGAAAACTAGCACTTTACACCGTAGTGACGGTGACCATGTTTTTCTTGTTGGCTACCTACAACACCAACTTTTACTCGCTGGTGTTTGCTATTCTTGTCAGTGTGTTATCGAGTAGATGCAGATCGGCATTGGCAGTGAAACTTGAGCAAGCGAAGAACAAATCAATGGAAGTGCTATTTGGACAAATGAAACGAAAAGCACGAGTGGCATTGGACGAGGTTGCACGCAATGGCAAAGATAGCTTCACTCGGATGTTTGATCTGAATGGTCTCGTGCAACAACGACGAGTGCAAGGTCCAAAAGCAGATGACATCGACCTGGATGATTTGATTCGATTTGACGAGCACGATGCAAAGTCAAGCGAGGACGGAGACACATCACCACGTGAGAATCCTTTCATTGACGACGCAGAAGTGAAAGTACAACAACTAGTACCGCCCACACCCATTGTCTCTGAATTTGCTACTACATTGCGCGTGATTCAACCACGAGACGACCATAAAGAAGAAGAGGAAGAAGAAGAGATGGGTCCGTACACAGATCCGTTTGCTTCACTAACAGAGACAAAGACAGATGACCATTCGCTTGTAGATTTATAAAGGTAGTTTGCTGCTATTTTGAACGTGTGTAGCTCTGAGATAAGACAGAGAGCGAAGAAATGCACCAAACTCCCCAAAATCCTCATGTGGACCCTCAGTTGATGTCTTCCACGGCTTCCAATGGTCAGAATTCCCAATCTCAACTCCAACCCAAACTCGAACTCCAATCTCAATCCCAGCAGCTAGTCGCTACGGTTGTAGATCAGTCGCGCCGGTTTCACTATAATGGCCAGCAAATAGTTCGCTTCTCAGACATTCATCGAGAGGAATACAAGAACGGCAACACAGAAGTGAAACTGCCCGTGTCTTGCTCTGTTTCTTCGACTGCAACACGGGTCAGTTCCAGTGTAACTTCCCAGTTTCAACAAAGACGACCATGGCGACGGAGAGTTCAAACGTGGCTGCAACAGATATGCAACAGACTGTTAACCGATGAAAATGCAACCGATGGCGAACTACGATCCAAGTCTACACTGGAACTAGAAAGGAAAGAAGCTGATACGTTTGCTTTGCAGTTAAAGGATTTGCAACTACCACCCGTTCTGGAGCGAGGGGTAATGGTCATCATGAAAGGAGCTGGACAGTTAAACGGCGTTAAAGATTCTCCGCTGCCTTCAGCCATTTCACGCACAGTGACAGTGACAAGAAACTTAATGAATGAAATTTCTAGGGTCAGTGTGACTCTCGGTGGTTACTGTGAAATCAGCGCGCTTCAGCTAGGAGAATGCATTGATCAAGTTGAATCAGTGGTTGGAGACCTGTTCGGCGTCTCATCTACAATTGACCGTCTACAAGAAACTGTCCAGATCAGCATCGACAAGAAAGTTTAAGCGTGGGTTGGATGGTGCTTGGATGGTGCATGAGTAGTGCCTGGATGGTGCTTCTGTAGTGCTTGAGTGCGTGTATTCGAGTGTAAATTTAAGAAGGTCAATGCCAATCGGTTTAATTACAAGTTGATTCGAATTGGCACGTGGTCACTTATCCGCCTTTTTCTTGATAGTTTCCCATCTCGGATCCCCTTCTTCCCATTTCGGATCCCCTTCTGTCAGCTCCGTTTCTGACACCTGCGCGATTTTCGGTTCGTGTTTGCCTATGGGTAAGCCTGTTTCCTTTTCACACAACACCACTCCTCGGTGTAAGAGATCCGTCGTGCACATGGTAAACAGTTCATCGCATTGCTGTAGAAACGAGCGCAGCGAGCCTGAGTGCTGGATGATATGAGCAGGATTGCCAGAGTTGATCAGTTTCTCGTACTCTTCCAGTGATGTGAGTATTTCCAAACATCCACACATGATGCCATCCGCTCGCTCTTGTTTGTCCTCTTTGGTGTACGTTTCTCCTGGTAAATTGTTGGCATAGTAGACATCCAGGTTAGCTCTAGAGAGCTTTCGCGTTTTGCACAATTGGGCCTCTTTTTTGTCATCAGGCATTGGCCAATCTAAAGCAATAGAGTTGAAAATGCCAACACACGTAGTCAAAGTAGCTCGGTACGCTGCTAGCATTTTCTTCATCTCGACAGATGGATCGCCGTGAAGTCCAGCTTCACCATCCAGGAAATCTTTCATTTGTTTGAAGTTGGCAAATCCCAGGAGCGCGAGTGCCTTTTTGAGCTCGACCGAGGTCTCGTCTACTCGCTTGCGTGCCACGAGAGCAGTTTGAATGACTTTGCCGCACTTGAATACCGCAGGGCAGATCTCGTATTCTCTCGGCTTGCGAGAGTACTTGTCTTCTTCTTCTTTCTTTGGATGGGAACTCATCGAGTGGAGTATTTAACCAAGTGTATTTGTTGGTATGAATACAAGCTTGAAGTGTTTATTCCTCTCTATCGGTCACTCTTCTTCCTAGTTATCTCGCACAGGTACTTGCTCACAGAGTCGATGATCACAGATAATCACCCCGAAAGTATGCCCACCAAGAATACTCCTTGACATCGTCTCCAATCTTAGCACACGAATACTTGGACATGGCATCTGCAGACGAGAGAGACTTTATGTCTTCACAGAGTATCATTTTCTGCAAGCACTTGCCATCTCCGTCTCGCATGATCGTGTCTTCAATGCGTTTTCCCGACACTGAGTCGGTAGAAGAAACCTTGATCTTCTCGAAGTATCTGAACTCACAGCCAGAGGCATGACAAATATCCACGCCTGGATCTATTTTCAGTGTCCACCTCTTCTCGATTCGCGGATCCCAGTACACTCCGTTTCGGGTACAGAACAAAGACTGTCCATTCCACTGGGTAAACGTGCCACAGTCAGTTTCTGGGATTTCGAATTTGCAACTGTAGGATTTAAAGGCCGGAGAAATGTAAGTGTAGACCTGATGACACGCTACCATCAGCAATGATACCACCAGCAATATCCTGAACAGCTTGTTTTGCGCTTCTTGCATTTGTGTAAAGTAAGAAGAACCTTGCACCACGAAATAAAGAAAATCAAACGGCTTGAAGTTTTCCATGAACTTCAGCTCGTCATCCCGGCGGGGTTGTTTGCAAGGCCAAAAGTAACACACCACTTGACCCAGTCTGCCGTACCAAGTAGGACTCTGACCACCCAGCTGTTGGGCCACTGATGCATACCCGGGCAAAGCTGTTGATTGGAACAGAAGTGGTTGCGGTGGAAGCAATTGGTGTTGCAGTAAGGGTGGTGGGTGTTGCAGGTGTTGCGGGTGTTGTGGGTGTTGTTGTAAGAGCGGTGGTTGTTGAAGCATAGGAAATTGGCCCTGTCCAATCACACTTGCTGACGAGGCTCCCGGGTAAGCTTGTTGGTCAGGAATAGCCGGCGGATTGGACATTAAAATTTGGACTTGGGCTTGTTGTTGAGATAATGATAGACTATCCCTGTTGGCCAGTTGCCCACCGCTAGCATTCCACGCAAGCGGAGGACGCGGCGGAGGAATCAAAGGTGGTCGGTTGAGAGCGTGCCCGTTCTTGCGTTCGTATTCCGCGTGCGCATCCAGTTGAGAAGATGGGTACTTGGGTTTACCACTGAATCGAGTCTTCTGGAGATAACGAGGAGATAGATCGAAATTAACACGTTGTCTGCTATCAGTAGTCGGAGCCTTCTTGTTTTTCTTCTCTTCTTCTGACGATTCAGATCTATCGTCAGCCAGCGACGCTCGTTTCTCTTGTACTTCTTCTTCTTCTTCTTCTTCTTCTTCTTCTTCTTCTTCTTCTTTTGCATCGTCTTCGTCTTTGAGTAAAGCTCTCCGGTTTGCTTCGATTTTCCTCTTGATTCCCGGAGCACGAGATTGTCTTAACTGGACAGGTGATTTCACAGCTCCACTTCGAGTCGTGATTTGACTGGGGAAAATTGGACTTGTGGGTAATCCGTCATCTTCTTCGCCCAACTCTTCTTCGTCTCTTTCTTGCTGCTTGTTCCATATCTGAATGACTGGCGGACGAGCTCCTTGAGTCTCCCTCTCAACAGAAAGGGGTTTTGGTGGTGGTGCACTCGATCCAACGTCGAGAACCGGCTTGTTAGGCACATTTCTGCGTCTAAGACTGTTAATATCAGCCATTTCTTGTTTCTACTCAATTGGATGGACATGACTCAAGTATACCACTTTCGGCCCAATTGAAACACACCAGGGCAACCATGTATCCTTATCCATTTGTGTGTTCAGTGAGATATAGAGGCGAAACGTGTGCCCATTGAAATCACTTTTCAAAGGCCACAAATCAAACGTCTGGTTTTTTTGACTGGGTGTTATCTCTTTGCGAATGGAGACCAAACACAAAGATTCTCACAGTGAACCCATTTGTCTGAAGCTTGCAGACACACTGCGACAAACAGCCGAGTGCATTTACAAGTTACCAGCAAGTCCGTCTCAGACAGACACGACGGACTTACGTGAGTACTGGTCACGATGGTCAGACCGATTGTATGCGATCATTGCAGCGCGCGGGTTTTCGACAGACGAGCCCCTACAGCGCACTGCGATATTGGAATGGAGGCACGAATTCGTCTCAATGAACACAGCCAAGGACGCACCCGCATTTAAACAAATCGAACGCTGGTACTTTTTGGATCCATTCCTACTCACCGACCTACAATTCGGGAAGTTGGTAATCTGGGAGATGTGGACCTTGTGTGCCTGGATTCGCAAAGCGAGCATGCTGGTCAAGCTCAATCAGTTTGTTAACGACGTTGTTTCAATCAACGACAATACTCGTCTCTTTGCTGAAACCATGGCACGCGATTTTGTGTGGGAGTGTGTCTCTAACTGTTCGATTGAGCGATTGATCGAAACGCTCAATGACAGAATGAAGTCGTTGTCGATCAAGGATGTAGACTCGTTGCGTGTCCATTCGCTCCTTTGTCTGGGGTTTTGTTATTACCGAGCAAAAACCGTCAAACCAAAATCAAGTAGCAGTAACGACCCCGGTCAAAGTAACAGTAACGACCATTCAAATCAAAGTAGCAGTAACGACCCCGGTCAAAGTAGCAGTAACGACCCCGGTCAAAGTAGCAGTGATCTCAACGAGAAACCAAACCTCGACAAGTCTAGGTCTATTGTGACTCCACCCTTCTCTGCTGGGTTCGCATTGGGCAGTGGGATTGCGAATCTGTACGCTGTGATTACTCGTGCCCCTGATCGATTGACTGTCGACACCGCGCAACTTGACCCCCCGAGAATTAGAGAATGCAAACTACCTTCTATCAATCATGCGTTTATTCTACATGCCTTGCCGAGCTTGAAAGCTGTAGCCAAGGCAATGGACATCATTCCAGATGACGTGCGCGAACTCTTTACGTTTACCCGAGACCTCCTGTTGAAACAAGACACCGATTCCACGGACTACGTCTATGCGTGGTTAGAGATCTCCAGTCTGCTACCGGCAGAGTACATGAAAGTACGACTCGCAGCTGAGGGTGAATTGTCAGAATGCAAAGAACGCTTTAAGACTTACTGGACGCAGATGTTCAGAGTAGCCGTTAAAAAGATCGTCGGTCTTACTGGACTCATGGAGCTTGGCCTTCAATCTTGCACTGCTTCTCCGTTTTCTTCTACTCTGACTGTTAAACAACAGGAACTGCTTGCCACGATTGCGCGCGCACAAGAGAGCGCCCATGTACCTTCACGTCCAGTGACTAGTGCGTTCGAGGACTTTAGAATCAACCCAATTATAATTGGCACGCTGAAATTGACATGTCTTGACACATTCCGACAAACCGTGGCGTGTTTCTGCGATGTTGATCCAGAACACAAAGGACCAGCGTTCGCGGCGCACGCAAAGGCCAACGGGACATTGTCTCCATCCAGCTATCGAGATCGAGAATTCCTGGTCGACACACTGATGTCTGCATTGATTGACATGAAACGACTCGTCGGTGAAGGCGTTGATCGTTCGCTACGCGAGTTTGTGGCTCAGTTGGAATCGGTTGCAATGCACGTGTTCACGGAAGAAACTCGCACCTTGGCAATCACAACCGACAATGCAAATCTAATCATCCGACAACACAATTCTCAGTTGGACGCTGACACTGCGTACACCAAGACCCTGCGTGATTTAATGAGCGAGTCGCTCAGCGTGCTCCTTAATTTTACTCAGGAGATGACTTCGGAGTTCGCAGTGGCTTGGTTTTCCACTTGGCCTGCTTTTGTTAACGGAACAAGCGCTGCTCATGTGACCGACCCTACAAGCTTCACTGTGACTCGACTGGACCCGTCCAAATTTCCATTGGATCGACTCCTAATAACTCACGTGCCAGCCATGGAGTATGTTTCGGTGTCAACCGCAAACACTGGCATTCGGTGTACACAGGAAATGCTGGATTTGGTGTGGCTTCAAGTCGAAAAGGGAATGATGGTAGCGTCTCGTGTCATTGGCTCGAATGATCCTACCTTTAGAAATGCCAAGCTCTTTGAATTTCTGTTGGCCTTCTTTGCGCGGCTTCATCACAATTGCCTTTGTTGAATTTATAAACAATTTACATTCTGGTGTGTAGGTTTAGACTAGTTTACTGGTGGGTATATCACCACGCACAGTTACATGTTTCCTTTCAACTGTTCGTGTGTGCACGTGCGTCGACTAAAATGACTGATTGCCAATCACGCGACCTCCGCATTGCTTGCATTCTCACCTGCAAACGCGCGTGTGCGTTAGCTTGCCCGCTTGGTTACATTGATCGCGTAGAAGGCGACAGCAACCATGGAACTTACACCATCAAGGACGGTAGCCAAATCAATGAGCCATTCATGATTTGGGTTTATTCTGTCTCCCCTGGCCGACTCAAATGTTATTGGTACGGTGGAGCATGGGTGGATCCTAAAGGTGGCATGTTCTTTGTCGTTTCTCCTGGTGGAATGCACGTTGGAGTTGTTAAAGTGTTCCCGGCATTGCCGTCAACGAACAAGGACTCTGGGTTGTCAATGGAAAGAGACACGAGCCAGAAACAAGAGGTAATCAACCTGGGACACTTTTCGTTTCCTTTGTTCTTTTTTGAGAACAATCTACCCCGTGCACCTAGTTTGGACCCCTATCATAACCTGGCAGCACGCTCAACAGTGAAACAATTTGGCAATGTGCCTATCTGGGTCTATTTCAGCGATGTCATGCGTCGTAACAATTGCCCATTGCTGAGCGAAGTTCTTGTGGGTGCTATTATCACTCACGTGCACTGCTATGTCCCTGTGGCGGACAGACCGGAACAATTGGCTCAGATTATCTACTCGGTCTTGGCTTTAATGACCAAGACTCCTGATTTGTCGCCAATTCATATTCCATTTGTTATCCAGCCAGCAGAAAAGACGGCACTGAGATCAGCATCAACGGCAACACCGCCTCAATCTGCTTTGCTTCGAAGTGCCGAAGACGCCTTGGGTGCCACTAAATCCGTTACAGTTGGTGCACAATCTCCAGAACCGGTTGGCACTAAAAATGTCACAGAGTATACCAGCAGAACGTTGGTCAAGACTGATGTTTGGACACATCCACTGTCCAGACCCAGCCAGCAAACTCCTCATGGTGATTGTGAAGATATGACGTGGTTGGCTCTAGATCTATTTATGGAACTGTTGGAACGGTTCGCGCATCATGTGCCGCTGATAGAGCAATATTGTCCTTTTGCCTTTGACACTATTGTCGATGGCCCCGGTGGAATCAACTCTTCTGCTTCAGGTAGATTCGGGTTAGGGTAAATGGACGTGACTAATCCTAACCATTGCTTCGTTGTTTTTTTTGTAGATGACGTTATCATCGTGGGCGCGGATAAATCTGAAACAGTGACTGCTGTCAATCCTTCTTTCGGCATACATTCACTCAAGAAGGCCGATCTTCGCATGCACATCGTGGCTTGCTTGGTTCCTTGGCACTTGGTGCTTGACAAGTGGCTCTTTTCTCCTGGTCTAAAAGAGAGAGCAGTGGATCACCTCAAGGGTGTTAAATTGCTACAAAATCTCCCGGTCTTGTTGATCGAGCCAACCCTGTGGAGAATTGGTGGATCTGCCAAAGACAAGACCATCGCCAGGTTCCAGGAGAAGGTCTTTACCATTCTCACCAAAGAGGGTACTCGATCTCAAGTCGACCAATTAATGGACTTTCCTGTCCCCTTCGAAACCAAGACGGATCAAGCTTATTACCAGCGGTTCGTGTCAGCCTACTCGCCTTTGCTCACACAAGTGTGTCGCGTCACTGGCTTTACTCTGACCAATGGAAAAGACTTGGGGTGCTCGTATGCGGAACTAATGGACCCGAAAGCTGTTCAGACTATCAGAATGTTCCCCAAGTCAAACACAACGTTGACAGATGCTCACATGGCTATCGTCAAAGACTTCTTCCGAGTGGGTCATTTACCTAC
>ERZ1292625.2583-Hain-H41-01um-R1-2583-length-16381-cov-4_pt1 | contig 16381 bp, 15 predicted proteins | sample MGYA00564400_ERZ1292625 | MGnify/ENA primary metagenome ERZ1292625 (study PRJEB36523, sample SAMEA6512639) | groundwater metagenome | collected 2019-01-08 | study: AquaDiva: Metagenomics assemblies of 32 groundwater samples | reverse complement strand
ACGTAGGCTATACATTTGATTCTTTTTACTAACTCTGGAATGGAAGCTTGTGGTATTTCAAGAGATAAAACATGTTCAAGTGCCATTTCGAGATGTTTCGGTGTTTCTGTGAAAAGTGATGGTATTTGTGCCGATCTAACCTGCGGTTCAACAAATTGTTCTCCAAGATCAGCTAAAATTTCTAAAGCTGAGGGTCTTTTATTTGGATTATCTCGATTTAAAATTTTGATAAAGAGCGGTATAAAATTTTCATAATCCGTGCCGTTAAGATTTAATTTTATTTTCTCGGATATATCCATATTTTGGAGTGCTTCGAGATAATCTCTATCTTTCGACGAATCTGTTTCAAAAAATTTTCCTCCACTTAAAAGTCGAAGTCCTAAAACTCCCAATGACCAAATATCTGACGCCCTCGAATAATCGATTGTCGCAGATTTCAGATTTTCCAACGGTCGGTAATCGGTCGTTATAAGCGGTGTATCTGGATAGTGAACCAACTCGTGAACAGAAAGACTAAAATCACATAATCTATAATCATCTTTTCCGAATACTAGAATATTCGACAATTTAAGATCCAAATGTAGAAATCCAGCCCAATGAAATGCGGCTATTGCATGGACTATTTGTTTAAAACAAACTAATGGATCAGAAATGTACCCAGATCCATTTCCATAGGCGATTGGCATCTTTATGCCATAATCTCGCTTTGTTAATCGAATTAAAACATTCTTATCACCACTGAATTTTGTCTCTTTGCCGCGTTTTGTGGGTGTTTCTGAAGCACCCAATTTGGGGAAAATTATCTCACCAGCGACAACATTGGGATGTTTTAATCGAGAAAAAACTTCTAATTCTGAGATGAGTGGAAAACTAAAAGTACGTTCGACAACCCTTTTGAAGGCTCTGTTGTCCGTTGTTTCATAAACATGACCATAAACTCCTTTCCCTATCTTTTGCTTAACGACACATGTCATCTTTATATTTAAAAACAAACTTTTTAAATGAATCGTTTAGATCATCAATTTACGCAACTGGTCAATTTCAATTTTAGCATTGACCAAACTAATGAATAAAAATAATCCGGTGGAGCCAGTTCGGAAACGATTTTCACTAATCTGTCTAAACTATACGTTTGAATACCCTTTGTTTCCGGATATATTTCCATTTCTGGTACAGTTCTACCTTGTCGAATTTTTTCGCGTTTATATTTTTGAAATAGAATGTCAAATTTAATCATTAATTCATTTTCCATACCCTTCAATTTTTCGAAACTCATTTCTTCGGAGGTATATGGATATAAAATTAAAACGCTATTTCCGAGAACAATGACGGCGGGATTTCGTGAAATTAAATCTTCCTCAAAGATTTCTGGAAATGGATATTTTCCTTCAATAGCAGAATATGTCTCTTCGTCGTACTCTCTGATGGCTGCTAAATCCCTTCTTTCTCCTGTTTCTGGTTTTCCTCCGAAATCTCCAACTTGGTCGTATTTTGTTCCAATTGGAAGAATAAAATTCAGCTCTCCATCTTCTTCAAAAAATGGAATAATACCAGTTCTCGATATTTTATTACAAAAACGCCCGCTTCCAATTTGCGATATTGCATCTTTATATTTCAACGACATCTCTTTTTTAAGAAAAAGATCTTTACATCTTTTTATTTCATTCATAAAAGATGCCATGCATCTGATTTTTTCAATTGCATTTGGTATACTTCTTGCATTTGCTATATTGACCGGATTTTGTTGGTCCGTAGTAGCAACTGTTAATGCCATTGGAAATCAGAGACAAATAATAATAAAACGCGCTAAACGCCCGAAACAGGACCTGGAGGGGAGGGATGGCCGAGCGATTCGCGAGGAGAGGACGGGCCACGACCGGACGACCCGCGAGGGGAGGACTGGCCACGACCGGACGGGACATACTTCTCAAACCAATTTACGAGTTGAATGATGAATCCAATATTTGGAGATGCGATTTGACGTCTTGATTTGATAATCCTTGAAGCCTCCATTAAATCCTTTGCTTGATTCGTTCGTAAAAGAAAAAATACAGTTCCTATCACAGAGCGGGATATGCCAGCTCTACAATGTATCAAAGTTTTTGTACCTCTATCACAATAACGTTTCAAAATCTCAAATGGATAATATTGCGATTCTAAATCATCAATCCAAATATGAATATGTTCGATCTTATTCTGTCCGTAAAACTTTATAACTTCTGGACTTTTATAAAAACTACCGACGCAAATTACCCTTCTAATTTTATTCTTTATCAAAAAATCAAAATTTTCAGACGATTTGTAATTTCCTAAAAATAGATTATCTGTTATTTTATCCACATCAGCCGGGAACGCCAATGTTGAATTTAAAAACACATTATAAATTTGTTCAGAAAGGCCTTGATTTATAATTTCTCTCGACCATCTCTCTCTTATCGGAAATATAATTTCAGAAATCCATTCTTTACTATCATATTTTGATTTTATGAGTCGAGAAATTTTGATTGCATCTTCTTCAATATTTGTATTATTTAAGATTTCCAACTCTTCTTCGAACCGCTTTCTTGTAGGTGAACTTTGACCTCCTTCACCATCTATTTTAACTTTTATCCCCTTATTGGACATTTTTTAAATGAAGATACATTTAAAAAATGATCTCATTTTTAATATGCGAGTCTTTTCTTAATCTTCTTTTTGATCTCTAAAGTTATCGGAACTCTTTGGTCTTCATTTCGAGAAATGTCTTCAACGACCCCATTTTGTGGCTCGGTTGTGTCTAAAACGTCATTCGATACTATTATTTCTGGAACCACAACTTCCGGTTCGACATTCGTCTCCGCATTCGTCTCCGCATTCGCGTCTTCTTCATCATCGATCGGAATCACACAAACTCCATTTTGACAATCGACAACAGCATTGGCCGCAATGTCCTCGCAACACCCACCGCAGTCAATTTTATCTCTCTTTATCGCAATCTCTTGCAAATAGTTCAAAATAGCCAAATAAGTCGGTTCTTCTTTCGCTAGTTTTCTGGAAAGTACTTCTTTCACATTTTCTTTATATTCAGGAAAATCGCAATCTAAACTTTTCTTCTTATTTTCTAATTCTGCTTTCGATATTTCTATTTCGGCTATTATTCTTTCATATTCTTTTAGCGAGGCATGGGCCCTCCATAATTGATAAATTACGTGACTATATGAATCAATCGATTTGGGATCCTTCAAATTTTCATTCTCTTCTCTAATTTCTTGTTCTCGTCTCTTTTTCTCATCTGATAGTTTCAAATCTCGTTTATGAGCTTCATCCAATCTGTCGCTAATCCCAGCGGCCATCGAAAATTGTTCAACGACTGGAGTTTTCGAAATAGTGAACCAGGATCCTCGCGAAGATACGACAATTGAGCGAAAACCAGTCGTTTGAATTAAGTGTTCTCCGTATTTTAACGCCTCATCTTTTGACCTAAATGAGCCCAAAAAATTGACTAAAGCCTTTTCATCCGAATTGTCGTCGTCAACTAAAAAATATCCAAAAACGCAAAATGGATTTGTTTCATTTTGCGGACATACTTTGGTCAATGCCTTGTACGTATTAATAACACTTGAACTTTCCATTTTTTTGTTTTTTATTATCGTTAAGTAGTTTGTTTTTCTAATCGATAATAAAAATGACAGCTGTCGGATATCCAGTTTTCGACTTCCAAAATAATCCACCACCGCAAATTGCCCAGATAACGTCGCTTGTTTCTACGACGTTGGGATATTTCAATAAAGCCCTCCAGGGCCAGATCACCGTGAAGAAGGCGCGAGACATTATCAAATGCTTATTTCAAGATCTAGAAGATTTTGAAGTTCCATGCGAACAATATGCACTTAAGATAGTTTTACCCAAGACTAAGGGCTGTAATTTCAAATGGTACATTAACATTCGAGTGAAATACTATTGTTGTAGCCCAGATAATCCGAATACTACCGTTGTCGTGTTTTGTTCATTTTCTGTGATGCCAGATTATCTCGGAACACACGGAATGCTCATGGTTTACCCATTACTGAACGATCATGTTTACGATCGGAATAAAGTTAATGCACTTTATGTTGATGCGACCCTAGTATTACCCGCAGATGCATATCCGATTGTTACATTCAAGACAAGAGTCAGATGGAATACTGTTCGTACGAGCTGGACTAATGGGGAGACCATGCAGGTCCCGAAATATACACAAATCACCTTCATTACCAGCGACGGATCGCCTCATACTGTCACTTCTACTGGTGTGTCTGGTCTCGACTCATTCAATTTATCCATTCCGTCCGGTTCAGATTCGACATATCCACTTTCTGTCGATCACACTTTTACCCAGATTGGAACCTACACTGTCACCGATACTATATCTGGTGCGATAACTCTTTACGTGAGAGTCGTCGACGGGTGTTGCGTCAAGAATCAATGTGATTCAGAGCCTCTCTCAGTGGCTTCGTTAATCACCAACCCTTGTAGGAGATTCTGTTAAAAATCAACATAAGTACATTGCAAATTAAAAAAATGAACCGACAGATAGTCTCAGAAGTTTTGGGACTAAAAGATACGCCAGAATGGGAGATCACGGACGAGGAAGACGATCTCGCAGTAGTTCACTACACCAGTTCTGCGGACATGGAGAAATTAGCCTGGCTTAGGGGTGTAGTTGTTGATATTAAACGAAAGATTATAATTTCTGATGGAGGAGACGGATATGTCAAAACTGTTGTTCATGATCCTTCAATTCCTATTTCTGGAACAATTATAAAATATAGGGAAGGAACAACGATTCGCGTTTTTAGAACTAACGGAAAGACATATTTTAGCACATATAGGCGGCTCAGAATGACGAAATCTAAATGGTGTGATTCCCAATTCTTCGACAAAATATATTCGTCATTAGATGGACCAAAAGAAGAAGAACTTTTTGATCTGACAAAGCCGGATTCGCCATGGACACATTATTTCCTTCTTCATACACCGGAACTTTTACTGACTTCAAGGGAGGAATTATTGAAGGGTTATATTATGTACTATGGATTCCGAAAGCCGAAGTTTTCGCCATTTTTGGATGTTCAATTGAAAGTACCAAAATATAGCACAGAAGAGCCGTTCGATGGATCAGCTTTTCTTCATTTTCCAATATTTTTATCTGGAGAGGAAGCATTATTCGAACTTTCTAATAATCTTCCATTATTTATTCGGAGCAGTTCAACTAAATTAGTAACAGAACATTATAACTTTTTAACGGGTATTAGGGGAGGAACGTATGATATTCAATATCGATTATATCAATTGCTCGATGTGCGGACAAGTACCCCAGTATTTATGCCATGCGAGTTGACTACTCTTCCTCAAGAGATTCCGGTTGTAACAGATTTAACACTGAAGACGAGGGCTGAATTAACAGATAACACAATTCGTGCATATTATATGTCAGTGCCGCTTTGTCTACGACGAAAAGTGGTTTTTGAAATGACTCAACTTAGAGAAGATCGCGAAAAAGTAATTCAATCACTAATTGAAAATTTTAATAATAGCACTTCGCCACAAAGTTCTCGAGCAAATAAAATCCTCGCAATAGCCAGTTCTGTCGGCGACAAAAATATGATTCGTAGAAATATAAGAAATCTTGTAATGAAGGAATTTGGGGTTTCACTTTTCCATTTAGTTCAGTTGATGAAGAAAAACGAATTGTGAAAACGTTAAAAACGACTTTTCGTGAGATTTTGGAAAAATCGAACTTTAAATAATCTACTCTAAAAACTAGAAATGATTGAGATTTATATGGACGGATCAAGTTTTGGCAATCCGGGACCGGCAGGATGGGCAGTTGCTGCATTTGTTGGTGATGGAAATGATCCATTCGTTACTGCATCTGGTGGTTTTCAAAATGCTACTAGTGCAGAAATGGAAGTTTATGCACTATATGGAGCGCTTTACCTCGCTTTTACCCACATTGTGGCCAAATATCCGCATGAAAAAGAATATCGATTGTATTCAGATAATTCCTACGTCACCGATTCATTTGGAGTTGGACAATATCCAAATTTGAAGTCAGGATGGATGTTCAAATGGATGAAAAATCCCGGGGGAATTGAGGCAGCGGGAAAGGCTCATCCAAAACTGTGGAAGAAAATCGCTCATTATGGGGAAGAACTGTACAAGAATGATATAACTGTCACAATGTCGTGGATTAAAGCTCATGTTGGGCATCCGAGAAATGAATATGTCGATCAACTCGCAAAAGTGAAATCTGAAGAAGAAAAGAGGAAACTTAAGAAAAAGACCTGAGGGCTGGGGGACCGAAGGCAGGGAACCTGAACAGAACCCCTAAAAACAGGAAATCAGGAAAACCTGAAATCAGGAAAATTGATTCGAAATTTCAAATTGAGAGACGGAAAATGTCGTCTTCATCAAACAATCGTAGATTTGTGCGTGCGTATAATCGGCGAAATCGAGAAGACGTTGAAGAACGCGATGGAACATCAGAAACACCAACAACCACGGTAGATACTTCGATCGATGCATATCGACGAGATAATAATGGTAATTTATATGTTCGTCGCAGAAATGAAGAAAATGTGATTTGGGAAGAAGCCAGTTCGAATGAAATTTCAAATCTTTCCTTTGGAAGAGTGAAATTGGTAGTTTTTTCTGCAGATGAAACAAAAATGGCAATCGTGCTTTGTGATAACCGTAAAGTAGACAATTTTATTAAATGCGATGTTTTACATGTTCCTAATCCATATTTATATGCGAGTAAATTTACGGATGCATTTAAAGAAAAATATACAATTTTAAATAATAACGAAATAATTATAGATGGAATGGACGTGGATTATCTATTTTCTATGTTCAGGCGATTAATTATTGAATAATAGTTTGGAATTTCGATTAAAAACACATCAAATAAAAAGTTTTTTAAAATTTTCCCGATCGAGTTTGTGAGATTTGATGCAGAACGAAAATATAACGGGTAGATGCGGCAAAAAACGAGGTCCAAAAAACATCAAAATTTAGGTATGGTGGATCATAAAAATTGATTTTTTGGACTTGTCTTTTGAAAATAAAAATGCTAATGTCGCTGATAGAAACCGTGATGTTTCCGATAGTTAGTGTAAAAACACGCCTTTTTATAAAATAAAAAAGTCCATACGTCCAAGGCTAAATCATTTTTCTCGAGTCATTGTCATTTCTAATTTTTCGAGAGTTAGTGTTAAAATTTTTGGAACGCTCTTAAAAAATATGTCAAATAAAATAATTTTTAAAATTTCCCCGATCGAGTTTGTGAGATTTCTTGCAGAATGAAAATGGAACCAACATTTCCAGCGACGATTCGTACCCCAAAAACATCAAAATTTAGGTATGGTGGATCATAAAAATTGATTTTTTGAACTTGCCTTGCGAAAATACGAACGAATACTACACGGATAGTAACCGTGATGTTTCCGATAGTTAGTGTAAAAACACGCCTTTTTATAAAATAAAAAAGTTCATACGCTCAAGGCTAAATCCATTTTTATTATTAACACAAGTAAAACCGAAAAGATTATTGTCGTAAATCACCCAGTCCAATCGAGATACTTTTATTATGAATAGAAACTTTTACATTGTAATCATCAGCATTGACTCTAGAAGTTAAAAAATCGAAGACATCTTCCATCATATCACTATCCGAGAAAAACAATATAATACCATTTCCAGGCATTGGATGACTTATCGAAAGTACAAGAAATCTATCCATTACTTCTTTCAATAGCTCGATGATTGTCAGGTCTGTATCTACTTTAATTTTATGCCAAATTTTATATGTCGAAAGATCCTTCAAAATTTTCTTTTTCATGAAACCTTTGGCATCAAACTTTTCATAAATATCGAGTAAAATTGGATTTTCATTAGAATGTATTTTGTGTCCCAACAAAATTGTATCTTTCACGGTATCCATATATCTGTTTCTAACAAATGTCTCTTCTGATTTCAATATTTTCAGAAATTCTTTTTCGGAAAGAGAAGTTATCCTCGGAACATCGGCATTTACAAAAATAGTGCGGTAGTCACCGATAATTTTCTCTTTTATATATTTAAAATTTGATCCGATTGGCAAGACAATCTCAAATTCTGATTCATGATTCGAAATATCTTCCAAAGGTAAAATTGTGGATCCTTTCGGAATTTTAATTGCAATAACACAACATTTGGGATTTTCGTCGACTCTATCGGCAAAGAAAATTGCACCATTAAATGTTCTACTTGTTGAGACAAAACTATTCTCTTCGTAATCATGATTCTTGTAAAATTTAGAATGTATTCCCCGATAGACTGTTATATCCTTCTCTGTCGGTGGTGATCTCGATATAATATCCAAAATAATATTAATTATTGTTTTGATGTCTTTGAGTTTAAAGTTGGTTGTTTCCCCTCTGCATAAATTATTTACATCTATGAAACCATTTGTTGCGTAAAATTGTAAAATACCCCTTTCTAATGGGGAAAGAGATTCGACAAAATCTAATTGTCGTTGTATACTTTTCCTGTTCATTTTAAGATGAAGTAAAAATATTGTTTAATGAAAGAGTTAAATACTTAAAAAATACGTCAAATAAAAAGTTTTTTAAAATTTTCCCGATCGAGTTTGTGCGATTTGTTGCAGAACAAAAACGGAGCTGACATTTCCCACAATAAGCCGCCATCCAAAAAACATCAAAATTTAGGTATGGTGGATCATAAAAATTGATTTTTTGGGCTTGTCTTTTGAAAATACGAACGGTGATTTAGCGGATAGTATTCGTGTAGTCTCCGATTATCGTGTTGAAAAGATGACTTTTTATAAAATAAAAAAGTCCATACGCTCAAGGCTAAATCATTTTTCTGAGACATCATCATTTCTAATTTTTCGAGATGTGATGATCATATTTTTCGGAACATACTCAAAAAATATACCAAATAAAATATTTTCTAAAAAGTTCCCGATCGATTCCGCGAGATTTGTTGCAGAACGAAAAAAGAACAGGCAATTCCAGCGACGATTCGTACCCCAAAAAACATCAAAATTTAGGTATGGTGGATCATAAATTTTGATTTTTTGGACTTGCCTTTTGAAAATACGAACGATGACTTAGCGGATAGTAACCGTTGAGTATTTGATTATCATCACAGAAAAGTCTGTTTTTAGAAAATAAAAAAGCCCATACGTCCAAGGCTCCACAAAAACACTCAGCATGCTTTCACCGGATTTCCGCCCAACCCAATTGCAATAAAATTACTTTGCATACTGACTTTTATATTATGTTTATCGTGATCTATTTTCGATTTTATAAAGTCAAACATTTCTCGTGTATTTTCATCTTTTCCAGAAAATATGGTGAAAGTACCATCCATTAATGGCGGTGATATTGATATAATGGAAAATTTATTTAATAACATTGTAAGAAGACCGATAAGAGTCAGCTTGTCGTTGACTTTGTATTTATGCCATATTTTACCCTCTTTACTCAAAAATTTCAATATTTTATCTTTCATGAAACCTTTCACATCAAACTTTTCATAAATATCCACTAATATGGGATTTTCATCCGATTGTATTTTCTGACCAGCCGAAACTCTTCCTTTTACCCTTCTTGTGTATTCTTCAACGATGAATGGAGTGACTGTTTCAAATGCTTTCACCAATTGTTTTTCTGAAATTAGATCTGGCTCGGGAACATCGGCGTCAACACAGATAGTTCTGTATCCGTTGACAATTTTCTCATTTCTGTAGTCAAATCTCGTTCCAATTGGAAGAATGATTTCAAATTCAGATACAAGTTGAGAGATGTCTTCAACAGCTAAAACCGAAGAACCTTTTGGAATTCTAATTGCAACTATGCAACATATCGGCTTCTTGTTGGTTTTGTCGGCAAATGTTCTTGCACCATTGAATGTTCTGCTGGTAGAGACAAAACCAATCTCTTCATAACCATATCTCTTGTAAAAATTCTTTCGATATTTAGAATGTATTCCCCGATAGACTGTTATATCCTTCTCTGTCAGTGGCGAACGCGATATCATATCAAACATAATATTAACTATTGCATTGATATCTTTCAGTTTAAAATTACATGTTTTTCCTCTGCACAAATTATTGATATCTGTATATCCATTTGTCGTATAAAATTCTAGAACCGCTTTTTCCAGAGGAGTAAGAGATTCTGTAAAATCTAATTGATTTTGTATACTCTTCCTGTTCATTTTTAATCAGATATATTTTTAACACGATATAAAATCTGACATTAAAAAAGTATCGAAATAAAAAGTTTTTTAAAAAGTTCCCGATCGAGTTTGTGAGATTTGTTGCAGAACGATTACGGAACTGACAATTCCAGCGACGATTCGTACCCCAAAAAACATCAAAATTTAGGTATGGTGGATCATAAATTTTGATTTTTTGGCGGTTACACCGGAAAATACGAATGCTAATATTGCGGATACTACCCGTGAAGTATTTGATAGTTTATACAAAAAGATGACTTTTTATAAAATAAAAAAGTCCATACGTCCAAGGCTAAATCATTTTCTCGAATCATCAGAATTTCTAATTTGTCGAAACGTGATGATCATATTTTTGGAACATACTCAAAAAATACATCAAATAAAATAATTTTTAAAAAGTTCCCGATCGATTCCGCGAGATTTGTTGCAGAACGAAAAAAGAACAGGCAATTCCAGCGACGATTCGTACCCCAAAAAACATCAAAATTTAGGTATGGTGGATCATAAATTTTGATTTTTTGGCGGTTACACCGGAAAATACGAACGATGACTTAGCGGATAGTAACCGTTGAGTATTTGATTATCATCACAGAAAAGTCTGTTTTTAGAAAATAAAAAAGCCCATACGCTCAAGGCTCCACAAAAACTAAAAGAATAATAACTGAGATCTACCAGCAAGAATCGGAATTGTCGTATTTCGTAAACTCACAGGATCTTGCACAGTTAACCCGCTCTCGACATAACATGTATGATAGTATACTCTTCCTGCCTCTGGAATCAATTCTCCCATATAATTTCTATTTCTATACAATTTTACGCGGCTATACTCAGTGAAAATAGTAATTGTAAAAAACCTTATCGAGCGGAATGATAATGAAGGTGTCAAAGGCAATGTACAGTTTTCAGAATATACCGATGAGGTGTTAAATCGATAAAAAGAGAATGTCAAAGATTTACCGACATCAGCGTAGGCTATTACCCCTTTCTTAGTTCTAATATTATTTTCGTTAAAAGATGAATGATCAAATCGCGAAAATAGTGAAAATGCAGTCAAATCGTTATTTATCGTATTTTGATGCCCAGTTTCATTTATTTGATAAACATTCACTTGATATAACTGATGAGGGACGGTAAAAGATGCGTTTTGCAGAAGGAGCTCCCGCAAAATCAAAGATGTACCCAGTGAATATAAAAGTGGATGTTGAGGAGGATAGACTGCAACTTCAATGCGAGATTCCAAAAATCTCCAAGGAACCAGAATCTGCCCTCTTCCAAGAACAGATGTGCCATCGGTAAATCTAGCGGATATTAAAGGATACGGATTGGTTAGATTTAACACTGGTTTATATCCTGATCGTGTTTCATTGTAAACCTGTCGGAACGAAATGGCTCGAGGTGGTTCGCAATCTTGCGGACAGATCTCGCCAAATTGACAGAAAAGATCTCCGCATACGGGACAATCGCGAAAACATCCCAGATCAGTCCCATCAGTATCGCATATTCCATTCCCACAAGATGGTGTTTTGAGACAATCTCCATATTTCGCAAATTGAAGTCTATTATTTATTAAATTACAAATACTTTGTTGAGAACAAGCCGAAAATTGAGTAGCGTTATTCACAAACGCGTTCATAATATATGAACCTTTGCATTCACATCCAGTACAGTCTAGGCATTGGCCAACACACAGCGAATGTGGTGGATCTCCGTCGTGGAGTGATCCAAAAATATGTCCCATTTCATGAACTCCAACTAAAAATGCTTTTGCGAAATCGAATGTAAATGTAGCCCATCCCACGGCGGAATCAGTGCATAGCGAAAATGCACCAGCTCTTCCGACTACCCCAGTGAAAGGCAATTTAGAATGATGAACTATACTCATCGCTGTTCCGAATCCCGTAGTCCTGAAAGTTCTCATGAGTAGCAGAAGAATATCAGGATTACCACCCGGTTGAGCGGTGTTCAAAAACGATGATCCTCCAATTTGCATATTTCTTATCACAATTCTCACCCCAAATGCATTTTGGTACCGAAGAGAAACCATTGTATAGTATGCAAAAAAATAATCAATTACTTCGCTGATAGAGCCGTTAAATCTTTGGAGTGTTTGAGAATCTATCGCGACATTTACTAAAGCTGTATGGTAATTTTCTGGAGCAGTTAGACATCCCGCGTTATTCCATGAAATTTGACCACCTGTTATTGCAGTTGTCTGTAACGACGACACCGGTTCAGAGGCATCATATAGTTCAGTTTTGAGATCAGATAAATCTAATGAAGAAAATGCTGCTTCTGTAGGTGAGAATCCCGTTATTGAATAAGTAGGTGTTATAAAAGTATATGGTGTACCATCAGATTTTAATGCGAGAAAATATGTTTGTCCTCTGTTCCAAACAGTAGATCTAGGGGTAATTAAGGTTCCATTTACGTCAATAGGATATGGTAAATTATTTTGGAAAACTGTTACAGGCGTTTTTCCTTGAACTGTGACTCTGGCAGATGGTATCAAATCATCTCCAACTGATGCCGGTGGTAGCGGTACGAATGAGAATGGTGCAGCCAAAACGGAAACAACCATTCCGACAGCCATCAAAAGCCACCCAATCATTTTATTTGGTTGATTTGGAGTTTAAGTCTTTTTTGGAATTCTCATTTTTTCGAATTTTCCAGAATTCTCATTTTTCTAGTTTTCATTTTTTGAGTTTTTCTGAAATCACATTTTCCGAGTTTTTTCAATTTCTCATTTTTTGAGTTTTTCGAAATCTCATTTTTGAGTTTTCATTTTCGCGAATCGCGGTCAAAAATATAATTGAAACAAAATATAATTTAACATCGAAACTCAAAAATCAAATTTTAAGAAATGATCATAAAAAAGAAAAGTCTTTTTAAAAGATGGCTGACACTGGTCGTTTAGATGACGAATCTCTTTCGGACGAATATGAAGAAGAGACTGCAGCAATTCCCGAAGATGAGAATAAGGAAAATCCCGACGAATATGCTGGCGATGAAGGCGAAGATGATTTTGAAGAAGAGGAAGATTTAGATCTTCCAACTTATGAAATTCATAAAACTCAAGATGGCGCCGGAATTTTGATTCGTGCACCGGAAGAAGAGGATGATAAGCCTTCGAGACAGAAGCCTCCAGCAATCAAAAGTATAGGAAGCATTGCCCGTTCAAATATGAAGAAAATTGAGCCTCCCAAAAATATCGAGACTTATCTCAAGCGATCCCCCGAAGAAGATACAACAGTTTATCAAATGCGAGTTGAATTTACGAATAAAATATTTGCTCTTGGAAGTTATTCGGCCGACAGAGCCGCTGCTTTGGGTTCGATGATCGCTAAGAAGAAGAAACTCAAAATTAAATTTTCGCCGTCTGACGAGGATGAAATTAAAAGAGTTTTACGTAGTATAAGTTCTTAAAAATGGAAAAGCCAAAAGTTTTAATTTTGGCACCTTGTGGAATAAGAGTGCTCGCTATGCTGGGTGCTATCCGTGTTTTGAAGGAAAAGCATTTTTTGGATGAGATAGATGAATACATCGGGGTCTCTGCCGGTGCGATTGTTTCAATGTATCTTGCATGCAATATTCCAATTGATGAGATTATTTCACATATATTTAGTCAAAATTTTATTCAAGAGATAGAACTCGATAATTTTTTTGAGAGAAGAGGATTTGTTTCAAAAGAGCGCGTTTCTGAGCGTCTTTCCGCAATTTTACCAAATCGTGATATAAAATTTAAAGATTTAGATAAATCGGTGACCGTCGTCGCTTTTAATATCACAAAAATGAAACCTGAATATTTCAATCGAACAACAACGCCGGATCTATCGGTTGTAGAAGCTGTTTCAATGTCAATATCTATTCCGTTGATTTTTGAAGAGCATAAGTGGAATGATTGTGTTTACATCGACGGAGGTGTTGGAAACAACTATCCTTGCGAACTCTGTAATGGAAGACCAGGATTAGGGATAAGATTAGAAACAAATTTCAATCACGAAAAAAGTACGATCGAAAACCTAATGAGATTATTTTCATATGTCATGGCAGATTTGGAGCAAAAAAGACAACAACTTTCAGAAAAGATGGTGCATATCGTGATAAGAACTGACATTGAGGGTTCTGCTGTGGTTCATGCAAATGACAATAAGAAAATTGAATTAATTAAGGTCGGATGTTCTGCGGCCGAAAAATGGTTATCGGAGAGTTAAAGATAATGTTGATATTAAAAAAAGAGATGAAACATGTTATTGTTATTGTAACTGCAAATGACTGTCCGCATTGCCATTCTTTCGAAATGAAAGAGAATAAAGATAACAGTGTTGTAAGAACATTGGAGAAATCGGAGGTAATAGAGGTAGTAAAAGTAAAAGTTGAATCAATGACGAAAAATGCGATAACTTCGGCTTTATCGGGTCTCCCCCACGGAATTCGTAAATTGGTCAAACATTTTCCTATTTTTATTATGTTGAGGGGAGACGAATGGGAAATGGCGAAGGAAGATCCAAATTTCAATTTTAAGGACTTTTATGTGTACAATTATATTGTTGAACCAAATGGAACTTACCGATCGATAAGTAATCCGGTTCCTCCTACGTCGAATTCGCTCGTATTATGGGTAGCTGATTGTGTGAGAAAATTCCATGACAATGCTCCGCGATCGGGACATGGAAGTGCGGAAAGATCGAATATATCAACCGATGGAGTCTGTTCCTCGATGGGTAATTTTGTTCCGAGGAGACCGGTTTATCGGAAAAATTGATGACAAAATTGAGATGATTTTTTTTCTTGGTTTAAATTTTGTGCAAAAAACGATTTTTTGGAAATCATCGAAGAATTCCAAAAAATCGAGATATTGTAAAAATCGAAAAAAGCAATTTTTGATTTTTCTTGTTTCAAGTCAAAATATATTTTAATTCAATTATATTTTTAACTTGAACTCGAAAAATGAGAATTCGATAAAAACTGTTTTTTAAAAACTTCGACGAAAACGTTTTTTAAAACAGTTTTTAATAATGATAAAATGGAACTTTATAACATCTATTTAGAAAAATCTCAGAGCATAAAAGATGTCGATTTGGGGAGACTTTCAGTTTTAATAAATATGCTGGATTCGGACCAACAAAAGATAATTTATGCAATTATTTTAGAACATGCGAAAAGGGAAGGGGTAGACATCTCTAAACCTCCGTATTCCTGTTCGATGGTTACAATGGGAAAAAGTAGCGGATCGAAGGATATTAAATGTGAATGCAAAAATTTACCGATTGAATTGGTTAAAATTTTATCTGCTATATTTATCTCTTAATTACTCATCTTGATATTCTGTTGCTGCATCATCTTCCCAAACAGCTTCAGTTGCAGTTGTTTCTGCCCTTCCGCGACGAGATTCCGGCCATTCATTCCACTTTCCTCCAAATTTCCGACTCCTCGTTTCTATTTCATTGTTTTCATCTTTTCGAGCACGCATAATACATTGTTCCCTGTTTTCCCATCTATCTCCGAGAGATTTTGCCGCACTCTTTACCGCAGCAACTCCAGCTTTACCGGCACTCCCGATCTTCTTCAAAAGTTTAGCATTTCTTGCAGCAAAAACTCCAACTGCAATTGCCAATGAACCGGCAATTGCGGCAAATATTATAGATGTAATGGCCATCGATTTCGCACCATTTTGTGATAATTCAGCATTTCCACCAGCATCACCTATTTTCCAGTAAAAATATGCATTGAAACTCACAAAAATAGTGAACAATAGTAAAAACGCAAATAACACCCATTGAAGGGTTCCATTTTCTTTCAGATGATCAACTGCGTCTGGCATTTTTAATTAGTGCAAAAAAATAAAATGGTATAAAAACACTATCATCATTAAAAATAGATGGCGAAAGTTTACGTCGGACGAACATGGAAAAATTTCGATGATAATATTTCCAAGCACGCAAGGGAAAATCATGTTTACATTAAGGTATCTTCTACCGATGTCAAAGGAGGCGAAATTCGAATTACTGGTAGTGGAAAGATGTTTTCGGACCATCCCACGTGGATTTATCTCCCAGATTTGAGAATTGCAGGAATACGACCAGATGTTGAAGAATTTTTATCGAAGCTACCAACT
>ERZ1292625.1030-Hain-H41-01um-R1-1030-length-36671-cov-6_pt2 | contig 16383 bp, 26 predicted proteins | sample MGYA00564400_ERZ1292625 | MGnify/ENA primary metagenome ERZ1292625 (study PRJEB36523, sample SAMEA6512639) | groundwater metagenome | collected 2019-01-08 | study: AquaDiva: Metagenomics assemblies of 32 groundwater samples | reverse complement strand
AAGAAAAGGTCGATCAAGTTATCCACACCGTCACCCCTTGATGTTCACTGTACAGGCCCTTGACGGAGTGCGGGGTTGTGGTATAAACAGTTTGGCGGCAGTAATTTGTCTTCAACAATCTAATTGTGCCTTTGGCACAAGGAGGTAAGTCATGAGTGGTAGTAAGCCTGCCCCGTTGAACAGTGTTCGCCCGACAAACAATTCGCGTGTCGGAACGAATGATTTCATGATCCAGGGCCTGGGTCCGTCACCCGAAGGTGGCGACGTTCACCTGAGTTTTCAGGTGGATGGCGACGGTAATATCACCGACAGCCACGTGACGGCGCGCATCAAGGGCGGCAAGAGCATCAACACCAAGGAATAGTAATTGGTTGGTGCCAAATCGCGCGGCTCGTACAGTCCAAGTACGAGCCGCATTTTGTTTTTATAAGAACTAGAAAAAAGCTGGGAAAAACCTTATATTTAACTCATACTGCTTTGGCTACTGCAGTTTAAAGCTACAAATGATTTATCGGGAGTATGCCTGCGGTGAGGACATTCGGGTGAGCTCAGTCGAAGCCCCTGCCGCCTGCCCGTCCGAATCCGCCAGTCGGCGGAGCCAGTTGGCGGAGAAGGAGGGAATCCGTCGAAGGGCAAATTATGATTAGGTATTTGAATAGGTATTAAAAAATTGTTGGGCTAATGCGTGTTTTAACCAAAAACCAGTCGAGAGGCTGGTTTTTGGTTCGATGAGGATGTAAAATTACGTTGAAACATATGGAGTTAACTTTTGACCAGCAACTTGTAACTAATTACAAAAGCGCATCACAAAAAGTGCGCGTCTTAACAGAGCAATGGGTTGATAACTCGATTTTTTGTCCGAATTGCGGACAATCAAGCATAGATAAGTGTCCAAATAACCAGCCAGTTGCTGATTTTTATTGCTCGACTTGTCGTGAAGAATACGAATTAAAAAGTAAACAAAGTGCGATTGGCATAAAAATGCCTGATGGCGCGTATCGCACAATGCTTGAGCGATTAAGGAGTAGCAATAACCCAAATTTTTTTCTACTTCATTACGACTTATCAAATTTTTCAGTTACTAACTTTTTTGTCATACCGAAACACTTTTTTGTGCCGGGGATAATCGAGAAGCGCAAGCCGCTTGCGCCAACTGCTCGTCGTGCTGGTTGGGTCGGTTGCAATATTTTACTCAATAGTATTCCGCAAACTGGTAAGATATTTTTTGTAAAGAACAGGCAAGTTGAGCCAAAAGAAAAAGTGCTTGCGGAATGGAAAAAGACATTATTTTTGCGCGACGAAAAAGAAGTATCCGCGAAAGGGTGGTTACTCGACACAATGCGGAGTATAGAAAAACTTGGTAAGCAAGAATTTACGCTCAATGATATTTACGCATCTGAAAAAGAGTTAGGTAAGCTTCACCCCGAAAACAAGCACATCAAAGATAAAATCCGTCAGCAATTGCAAATTTTACGCGACAAGAGTTATCTTGATTTCGTGTCGCGTGGATATTATCGTCTCATCTAAATTTATGGACTATCAAATTATTCAATCTCAATATGATAGGATTTATTCCTATTTTAAAACAACTACTGAACCTTTCGATTTTCTAGAATGGGACGGGAAGGTTGCAATGGTTTGGAGTGAAAATAAGATTATTGAAGAGTATAACCTAGAAGATTTTGATATATAAAATACTTGATTTTATTTTGTATGTGATCAATGATCAACTTATGATAGGTTTTGAATATTATAAATCAAAACAGGAACTAAAAACTTTTCGAAAAAGTACAGTGGTAAATCCTTCAGTTCCCATTCCCATGGAAAAATTTAGAAAACTAATTGAGCTCGAAATTGCGGTAAGAGGTCATGGTTGGTCTATGGATGTAAAAGGCGAAAGACGAAAAATGGCTAGGTTACTAACACAGATAGTATCAAAATCAAGGAGATTTAGGATTGTAAATTCTTAAAAATAAAAATGGATATAATTCCTGAGAATGTTCATTTTCCCCTTAGTTAGTTTGTTGTCCACGGGTAACGGTGATATAATTATTACGTAATAAATATATAGAAATGGCCAGAATTAACGAAAAAAAGTACAAAAACGCTATTATCTTCTTCGCAATGAAGATCCAAAATGGCACTCTTGGGAAATTAAAGATGATGAAACTTCTGTATTATCTTGACTTTGATTTTTTTGAAAAGTATGGAAAATCTGTAACGGGAGACGAGTATCTTCGTTTCGAGAGAGGGCCAGTGCCACATATGGCGGAGAAGTTTCTTAAAGAAATGAATGGTAATCAGATAAAGATTACGCGCCGAAAAGTTGGGGTAGGATATAACGACCAGCAGCATATAGAGGCCTTAAAAAATTTTGACGTGAATGTATTTGATAAAGAAGAGTTGTTAATGCTCGAAGAAATCGCAGGTAAATGGGAAAAATTTACTGGCGCAGAAATGAAAGCTGCTAGTCACGGAGAAGCGCCTTGGATTTCGACAAAGCCAAACGAAGTTATTGATTATAACCTTGCTTATTATCGCAATAAATACGGAGAGATGTCGCGTATTTAATTCTGATTTTTTGGCCTAGATGTGGATTTCTTGGCACGGGGATATAGAAAAGGACTTAAAAAAATTACGGCGCTTCTCAGCGCCGCTTGAGTCACTCGAAGCGTGGGAGAGGTATTTTAATTTGAAGGGACTACAAGAAACTCCATCAGTTGAATCTTTTCCTGGGTTTAGCGAAAGAAAAATTTTTAAAGGGAGGGTTGTGCCGCTAAAAGAAAATTTTGGAAAATCAAAAGGGTATAGGGTTGTTTTTGAAATGCAGTCCGAAGATTCTTGCTTTATTTTAGTTTTCTCTCGACATGGTATTTATCACAACGAAGCTGACTTAATTAAATTAGTGAAAGAGAGGTTGTGCTAAGCCATAGTTTGTTGTGAAATTTTTTTGTTATTACCAATAGTCACTAAAGTGATATAATAGAAACATGAATCCCATTAGAAATTTGAGACAACAATTTAATATTAAAAATAATATACCCAATAGGCTTGTCGAGCTTATTGAAAGTTTTACTAGGCAACATATTTCAGTTGTCTATTTCTAACGGGATGCGAAAAATTATTATTGGGCTGGTTATAGTGGTGGTTTTAGGAGTTGGGGCGTATTTTATTTTTAAAGGTTCGCCTAAAAGCGTGGATATAACGGGGAATCAGAATGGCGCGACCGGCACCACAGAGACGCCGGGCACGCCTCCGGTTACAGGGCAAAATAACGGGCAAGAGGCAATCGGGAAATCAGCCGGAGGGCGGGATATTCTCGCGTATCACTACGGCACCGGGGCGAAAGAAATCTTGATGGTGGGTGGAATTCACGGCGGGTACGAATGGAACACGGCGCTCGTGGCTTACGAAGCGATGGATTACTTGAAAGCGAATCCGGGTGTGATTCCGACGAGCACTAAAGTAACCGTGATTCCGGTTTTAAATCCCGACGGTTTGGCGAAAGTGGTTGGCGCGACCGGCAAGTTCTCGGCGGCGGACGTGAACACTTCACAGACAGTTCAGGTGTCTGGCAGGTTTAACGACAATCAGGTGGACCTTAACCGCAACTTTGATTGCGACTGGCAGACCAAAGCGGTTTGGCAGACCAAAACAGTAAGCGGAGGAAGCGCGGTTTTTTCCGAACCGGAAGCACAGGCTATCAAAACTTATATAGAAACCAATAAGCCCGTGGCGGCTTTGGTTTGGTACAGCTCGGCCGGTGGAGTGTTTGCATCGAACTGTCACAACGGCGTCTTGCCGGAGACTTTGACGATTGCCAATATTTACGGCAAGGCATCGGGGTATAAGGTTTATAAGTCATTTAATTTTTACGAGATTACGGGGGATATGGTGAACTGGTTTGCCAAGATGAACATTCCGGCGATCAGCGTTTTGCTCACCGATCACACGAATACCGAATGGACCAAGAACGAAGCCGGCATTAAAGCGTTGCTCAATAATTACGCTAAATAATGGGGATTATTTTTAGGAAGCGGGGGCTTTTTGTGCTTCTCGTGGTTGCTTTGGCGGCTCTGGGTTTAGTTTGGTTTTTTGTGTGGCGGGGCGGACGTTCGGTTGCGCCTACGCCATCAGTAACGATTGAAGCGACAAGCACTTCGCCAAAGTATGAGCTGGTGGGCAAGTCGGTTGAAGGGCGAAAGATTGAGGCGTATACCTACGGGCAGGGGCAGACGAAGCTTTTATTTGTGGGCGGGATACACGGCGGGTATGAGTGGAACAGCGTGGTTTTGGCTTACGATTTTTTGGATTATTTAGACGCGGCTCCGTCCGGGACGATTCCGGCGAATTTGGCGGTGATGGTGATTCCCTCGGCCAATCCGGACGGAGTTTTTAAGGTGACGGGCAAAGAGGGGAGATTTGCGGCCGGGGATGTTTCGAAGTCGCAGACGGTTTTGGAGGCGGGGCGGCTGAACGCGGATAAAGTTGATTTGAATCGAAATTTTGATTGCAAGTGGCAGGCGAAGGGGACTTGGAAGAGCCGGCCGGTGAGCGGGGGGACGAAGGCGTTTTCCGAACCGGAGGCCGCCGCCCTTCGAGATTTTATTTTAGCGGAGAAACCGGCGATGGTTTTGTTTTGGCACAGCCAAGCGAATGCCGTTTACGCGTCTCAATGCAAGGGCGGGATTTTGCCGGAGACGTCGGCGATTATGAAGGCATACTCGCGCGCGGCGGGATATCCGGCGGTTGAGACTTTTGACGCTTACACGGTGACGGGCGCGGCTGAAGACTGGCTCGCCTCGATTAATATTCCGGCGATTACGGTTGAGCTCAAGACCCACGAATCGGTGGAGTGGACGAAAAATTTAGCGGGCATCAAGGCGCTTTTTGAATACTACGGGAGGTAGGGGATTTGTTGTCTTAAAACATTCTCATATTCTTGAGAATGTGAGAATGTTTATTTTTACGTGAAGCGGAAACTTTTTTGTGATATTATTTATGAGGAAGGAGGTGTGAGATGTCAGAGAATCTACATCTCAGCCTTAATCAGACAAGCGTTGTTTAGGCTATGGCGAGAGCTGGTCCTGATTTTGGGATCAACGAAGGGGAGCTCTCTCTTGCACCCAAGCAAGACGAAAGAACCTTCAAGACAGAGAGTCTAGGAAAATAGCCCGGCCCTACATCGAATCGCTGTTGGTTGAGATTTACCCACACCAACGGTGATACGTCGTGATGGGAGTAAGCACCGGACTCTCGCAATCGTTTGTCTGATCGCACGAATTTAGCTCAACTCTTGACCAACCGGAGTTGAGCTAAACTTTTATTAATAACTGAAATAAAATTGTGGTAAAATAAAATTATGAATAAAAAAACATCAATACTGATTTTAGTGGGCGTGGTTTTGGTTTTGGGGATTTGGCTATTGGGCCGAGGTGGGGTGCCGGCGAGTAATACAGCGACTCCAAACGGAAATACGGCGGTTAAATCGGATCCGCTAAACACGACGTATCAAATTGAAGGGACGGCCGTGACGCTCGTGAATGGAAAATCGGAAGTTGAAGCCGCGCCGGGATCAGCCACAAAAATTGTGGACCAAGTTTTTGGCCAGCCGGTTTTTGGTGATTTAAACAACGACGGGGTGCCGGATGCCGGATTGATTTTGGTGGACCAACCCGGAGGCACCGGAACTTTTTATTATTTAGCTGCGGCGATTAATCAGAACGGAAACTATGTCGGCACAAACGCGATTTTGCTCGGTGATCGAATTGCTCCGCAAAATATCCAAATCCAAAACGGCGTTTTGATTACCAATTACGCTGACCGTAATCCCGGCGAACCTTTTTCGGTACAACCGAGCGTGGGTAAAAGTTTTTACGCTCGCATGAGCGGGAATCGGCTGATTGAAACGGAAAATATTCAGGGGACACCGGCTTTGGATTAAATTTTATGTCTCAATACTATAATCCAAAAAGACAGCGCAATTTGTATGACCCTAAATCGACGGAGCCATTTCGTTTAAGCCGAACGAGAATCGATCTTTTTTTGAACTGCCCGCGATGTTTTTATCTTGACCGGCGGCTAGGCACCGACCGGCCACCGGGATATCCGTTTAGTCTTAACTCCGCTGTCGACAAGCTTTTAAAGAAAGAATTTGATATTCACCGAGCTAATAAAACAGCGCATCCTTTGATGAAAGAATACGGAATTGACGCGGTGCCTTTTTCGCACGAGAAGATTGAGGAGTGGCGGGACGCTTTAAAACGAGGCATAACATATCATCACGGCGATACCAACTTGCTTATAACCGGAGGAGTGGACGACGTTTGGGTTGATCCGAAGGGAGAATTGATAATCGTGGATTACAAGGCAACGTCGAAAGACGGAGAGGTGTCGCTGGATGCCGACTGGCAGATAGGGTATAAGCGGCAGATGGAAATATATCAGTGGCTATTTCGCAAAAACGGGTTTAAGGTTTCCAGAACGGGATATTTTGTTTATTGCAATGGTGACGTAGACAAAGAAGCTTTTGACGGCAAATTGGAATTCGACGTGAAAATCATTCCTTACGAAGGGGACGATTCTTGGATAGAGAAAACGCTCGGCGAAATCGACAAGTGTTTGCGGAGCGAGAAGTTGCCAAAAACCGGAGAGGACTGCGACTATTGCAAGTACCGCGCGGCGGTTAAAGATTTAGGAGTGGAGTAGGGGGTTGCGGGCAATTCTTTTTTCTTTTTGATTTCACTATTCTCTTATTCGCGCGAATAAGAGAATAGTTGAGGGAAGTGTTGTATACTAAATAATATAGTAATATTTAATCATGAGGGAGCTTGAACGATTGCTTAAAACCCTCGCGAACCAGCGGCGGCTTGCGATTATAAAATATCTAAAGCGCAAAAAGGAGGCTTCGGTTGGCGAGATTGCGAGGGAGATTCACCTTTCGCTCAAGGCAACGTCGAAACATCTCGGTCTTCTTTCGGCGAGAGATATAGTCGAAAAGGAGCAAAGAAGTTTGTCGGTATATTATCGGTTAGTGCTAAAGCAAGAGCCACTGGTGAAATATATTTTGGCTTATTTTTAAATCTTATGGATGGAAAAAACCGAGAAAATATTAAGCCGGGCTTAGAGGTTGAAATTGTGCTCAAGGAAGATCAACTAACCGGCAAACTTACACGCGGGATTGTGAAGGAAATTTTGACTAGTTCTAATACTCATCCGCGGGGCATCAAAGTGCGACTGGAGAGCGGGGAGGTGGGGAGAGTGCAAAATATTTTGAGCTAGTCGCTATTTAGGCGATTTTTATCTATGATGGATGAAAACATGAATATTACATCGGCAAAGTTTTTGAAAGGGGTGGATGGAACCAACGAGACGCTCGAGGACGGGACGCCGCAGATCGCTTTTATCGGGCGCTCGAATGTGGGCAAGTCGAGTGTGATTAATTCTCTAACCAACCAAAAAGATTTAGCCAGAACTAGTTCGTTTCCCGGACTCACGAAAGAGATAAACATATTTTTGATAAATAATTCTTATTATTTAGTTGATTTGCCGGGATATGGATTTGCTAAGGCGTCGCATGAGGAGCGGGAGAGGCTCCAAAAATTAATTTTTTGGTACCTTTTTGACTCAAACTGTAAGCAGAAAAAAGTGGTGTTGATTTTAGACGCCAATGTAGGGCCGACGGAAAATGATTTGGAGATGCTTCGGGGTTTGGAAGAGCACGAGAAGAAGATTGTTATTGTGGCGAATAAGATAGATAAAATAAAGGAATCGGAATATAAAGAGAAACTTAATAAATTAAAAAGTTTGGTTGGGGAACATAAAATTATTCCATATTCGTCGGAGACTAAGTTTGGGCGAAGCGAGTTGATAAATGAGATTTTGGGGTGAGGGGGCGTATGGTATAATTTAAAACATGAAAAAATTATTATTAGTTTCGTCGATTTTAGCAATTGTCGCGGGGGTTATTTTGGTTGCGGGGTCGATTTGGGGAATTACGTTTACTTATCAAAATATCGCGAGAGAGAATATCACGACGCCGGAAGATTCGGCTATTCCCGGAGCGCCTGTTCGCGGACCGTTCACTTTGAAAGCTCAAGGCGACATTATCCGAACTCACGTTTTAAAAATAACCGGAGGGCAGACTTATTCAGAGATGCCGAGACAGATTGCGAAAGTGGATGCGAATGGCAAGCTGGTTTTGGACGAAAAAGGCCAGCCCGTGATGGTGGCCAATACCGCGCGGGATATTTGGATGACAGCCACCACTTTAATTACGGCGCTTAATCTTGGCATTATTACTTACGCTTTTTCTGGTTTTATTCTTCTCTTTGGACTTATCTCAATCTGGACCGGCATTACTTTTTACGCTTTGAGAAAGAAGTTTTAGGTTAGCAGGTTTTTCTAAAATTTTTGAGCAGTAAAGGCCGTAAAATTAAATAAATATGAAAATAATTAAAGATTGGCTTTTTCATTGGTGGGAAGTCAGTATTATTAAGTTTTGTTTGATTTCTCTAGGGATTATTTTAGGTTTGTATTTCTATGACGCCTTGATTGGCTTGCTTTGGCTCTGGTGGACGCTTTTTGTGATAACCACAATTTATTTTATAGTTAGGTGGTTAAGGGAAAGTAAATAGGTCGATTTAAATTGATTAAAATAAAAATATGAAAAAAGGATACAAAGATAATATTGAGAAGTTGACGGTTGAGAACGCGAATTTTCGCAAGGTGCTTTATACCGCCGAGCATTGCCAGCTGGTTTTAATGTCGCTTTTGCCGGGGGAGGATATCGGATCCGAGGCGCACGAAGGGATTGACCAATTTTTTAGATTTGAAAAAGGAGAGGGGAAAGTGGTGATTGATGAAAGTGAATATATAGTAGGGGACGGAGATACTGTGATTGTGCCCTCTGGTTCGACGCATAACGTTACTAATACTTCCGCAACCGAGGCGCTAAAGCTTTACACAATTTACGCGCCGCCTCATCACAGAGATGAAGTTGTGCGGGCGACTAAGGCGGAGGCCGAAGCGAATGGGCCGGAATTTGACGGAAAAACGACGGAGTAGGGCTATTGGACACGTTATGAATTAAGGTTTAGTATTATGTGGCTATGAAATTGAGGGTTTACATTCTTATTTTGGCTTTTTTGGTAGTTAATATTCTCGGTTTTACGAGCATGGCGCACGAAAGCCATCTTTCGCATCATGCCTGCGTTTTTAGTCTTACAAATAATTGCGCCCAAGTAGTGGACCCAATAAATTCAGCGCTTGATCATTTGGCGAGCCTTCAGAGTTCACTTCAGGCCAACTTAGGAGAACTTGGGAGTTTCTCTTTGCTTCTTCTATCTTTATTCTCTATCGCCTCCGTTTTGGTTTTAGCGAAACTTAAACCTAAAATCCGGCAATATTTTTACAGCACACAGCTACGATTTTTTCAAAATCTTTTCGAGTTTAAAACGCAACTTTTGGCCTGGCTTTCTATTTTAAATAAACGAGATCCTTTGGTTTTAGCTTTGGCGCGCTAACGCTTTTTTAAAGCGAATTTTGAAGCGCGCCTTGAAACACCTAACATAGGTGTTTTTTCGTCAAGAAAAAATAAAAATTTGAAAGTTAAATCACATGAAAAAAAATATATTGATTTTCGGAGGGATGATTGTGTTTGTGTTAGTGGGGTTCTTGATTCTGAATGGAGGCGGGAGTGGTTCAAAGAATAATGCTCCTTCCGCGAGTGTCTTAAGCGCGTTGGAAGAAAAATTTGATTTTGGGACGATCGCGATGAAGAACGGTAAAGTTTCACATAAATTTCCGGTTAAAAATTCCGGTACAGAGCCATTAGTAATCGGAAAGGTTTATACGTCCTGCATGTGTACGGTGGCTAATATTATCGATGCGCAAGGGAAATCTTATGGCGTTTTCGGTATGCCAGGACATGGCGGTGGAATTTCGACGGCTGAAATTGAGGTGGGGGCTGGTGAGACGGTGATAGTGGAAGCCATATTTGATCCGGCGGCGCACGGACCTTCGGGTGTGGGTTTAGCCGATAGGGTTGTTTATCTTGAAACGAATTCCACCCAAAGTCCGAAAGTCGAGCTGAGTTTTTCAGCGACGGTGACTAATTAATATGGATATTATTTTCTCGGCGTCAATTATCGCAGCGTTTATGGCGGGGATGGTAGCGCTTTTCGCGCCATGTTGCATAACCGTGCTTTTGCCGGCGTATCTCGCTTCGGCTTTTCGAGAGAAGAAAAATATTTTAAAGATGACTTTGATATTTTTCTCCGGCATCGCGGTCGTCTTGATTCCGATTGGTTTAGGAGTGGCGGCTCTGGCGCAGGTTTTCCAAAACTATCATACCCAAATGTACATTTTGGGTGGATTGATTATGATTGCTCTCGCTGTTCTTTCTATTTTCGGGAAAGGATTGGCTTTGGTGCCGATGTCTAAGCGCTTAAAACCCGGCGCGGATTTTTCCCACCCCAAGTCCGTGTTTATCTTGGGAATTTTCTCGGGCGCGGCAACTTCTTGTTGCGCGCCGGTTTTGGCAGGTGCGGTGACTTTAGCCGTTGTCTCGGGGGCGTTTTGGAAGGCGATCATTGTTACCTTCGCCTACGTCTTTGGCATGGTTTTCCCGCTCTTTATCGCGGCTTACTTTTACGACTGGTTCAAGTTAGAAAAATCAAAACTCATTCAGGGAAAAATTCTAGAATTGAAAATTTTTGGTAAGAATTTGATGGTGCACTCCACAAATCTTATCGCCGGAGTAATTTTCCTGGTAATGGGAACGGTTTTGGTTTATTTGGGAAAGACGGGGAATGCCTATTGGTCTCCGGCGTGGCAGGCTAAAATCGGGACGGCCTTAAACAGATTTTCTAATTCTTCATTAAATGTTTTAATGAAGGTACCGAATCTGGTTTGGGGTTCGGTGATACTTCTAATCTTTGCGTTTTTTATCGTAAAGGCGAGAAGGAAGATGAAGGATTCGGACGCTGTGTCTTCGGATGATTCGGAGCCGGCGCCAAAAGACGAGGAAACAGTCGAAGATAAAAAAAATTGTTGCCACTAACCCTCCTAAATTTTGTAACCAAAACTTAAGAGGATAAAGCCCGCCAAAGTTTTTTTCAGAAAAAATTTAGGAGGGTAAAAAAATAAAATGGAAAACGAAAATATTGAAACACCAAAAGAAAAGTCAGGAAAATCATATTTGCCTATGAGTATCTTTGCTTCGGCGATTATTCTTGCCGGAGCGTTGATTTACTCTACGGGCTTGAAGTATCAGCAGGGGCAACCAAATTCGCCGAAAAATACAAGCGGGGAAGTTGCCAGCCAGAGCGAGGTTCTTTCGAGTGTGAAATTGCCAATTAAGTGGGGCGATATCGGTCAAAAGATGGTTAAGTCGGGCGTGATTGATTTACCCCAGCTGGAGTCGCTTTACGCCAAACGAGGAGGTTTGCCGAAAGACGAAATGGCTTTGCTGGCCGAAAATTACACCGGGGACGTGGTGATGACGCAGCAGAACTCAGCTTTTCTTCTGAATGTTTTTTGGGCCTTTGGTTTGGCGGATAAAAATCAGATCCTTGAAAAAGGTCCGATGCAGGATCCGCAGTATGGCGGAGCAGGGAAGTTCGCTTCAACGGGCGGTTGGACGCTTGCGAAAGGTAATCCGATGGACCATTACTCAAAATATGAATTAGTAAAACTTAACCCAGAGCAGCAGCTTTTAGTTGAAAATGTCTCAAAAAACATTTATCGCCCCTGTTGCGGGAATTCCACTTATTTTCCCGATTGCAATCACGGGATGGCGATGCTGGGATTGCTTGAACTTATGGCGGCTAATGGCGTAACGGAGAGCGAAATGTACCGCGTAGCGCTTAGCGTTAATTCACTTTGGTTTCCGGATACCTATCTTACGATCGCGAAATACTTCGAGGCGAAAGGAGTGGCGTGGGATAAGGTTGATCCTAAAGTTGCGCTTGGAGCAGATTATTCAAGCGGTTATGGCTACGCCAACATCTTAAGCCAGGTCCAAACTCCAGAGAAGAAATCGAGCGGGGGAGGAGGATGTGGCGCTTAGTTTTTTTTCCTTTATCCCCGCGTTTATTTGACTAGTATACCCCCCGGGGGTATACTAAAGAAATGAATAAACAAATTAAACAGAAAGCGGTTCGGAGGCTTAGAATTGCTACCGGTCAAATTAAGGGTCTCGAGAAGATGGTTGAGGAAGGTAAGTATTGCATTGATGTCATTAACCAGTCGCGAGCCGTCAAAGAAGCCCTCTCTAGTTTTGAAGATTTGATTCTTGAAAACCATCTTTCGACTCACGTAGTCGAACAAATGAAAAGCGGTAATTCAAAAAAAGCGATCAAGGAAATTCTTTCCATTAGCCGGCTTTCTCGGAAAAAATAGTTGAGCAGTTAAAATGAACACGATATTAAAGTCGATTATTAAGGGTTTAGCGGGCACCATTGCGCTTCTTATTTTATATTTTGGGGTGGTAAGCGCTATTTCCGGTTGGAGTTTTGCCAAGGATCAGTTTTCTCAAAACTGGTACTGGTTTACGGCTCTATCGATTGGATTCGGAATTCAAATCGGACTTTTCACTTATCTTCGAGCTTTGCATAGGGCTCAGGTGGCGGGCCGGGGTGTTGTTATCTCCGGCACCACCTCCGGAGTGGCGATGCTCGCTTGTTGCGCTCATTATCTTGTAAATATTATCCCGATTATAGGAATTACCGGCGTTGCGACGATTGTTGGCCAATATCAGACGGAAATCTTTATTCTCGGACTCGCCGCTAACCTTGCCGGAATCGGCTACATGTTCAAAAAACTTAAGGAAGCCAGTGTGGCTTAAAACCATGAAAAACAACAAACTAATCATTGTAGTCATAATAATAATTGCGATTGTAGTTGCGGTCAGTCTCTTGAATTCCAATTCATCTAAGAAAAAAGAGGAAACGCCGGCGACAAATTCTATTCAAACTCCATCTAAAACCGCGCTAGAAACGGTGGAAAATTCAGAGGGAGGGGTCACGGTTGGTGTTACGCCGCTTAATCTTTCTCCTGATTCCACTACTTGGGATTTTGAGATTTCCTTATCTACTCATTCCGTTGATTTAGGCCAAGATTTAGCGGTTGTTTCCGAATTGGTTTCGGACGGCGGTAAAACTTATAAGCCTTATCTTTGGGAAGGCGACCCTCCGGGCGGGCATCATAGGAGCGGAATTCTTAAATTCAAGCCGATCGTTCCTCAACCGAAATCTATTCAGGTAAAAATTACCGATATTGGCGGGATACCGGTGAGAACTTTTTCGTGGACGCTAAAATAATTCATTAACTATGGAACTGCTTTTAGGAACATCAATTATTGCGGCGTTCATTGCGGGCTTGGCGGCGCTTTTCGCGCCTTGTTGCATCACAGTGCTTTTGCCGTCGTATTTCGCTTCGATTTTTCGGGAGAAGTATCGAGTCTTCTTGATGACATTTATCTTCTTTTTGGGTGTTTTGGCTATATTTCTTCCAATAGGATTGGGAGCGGCGGCGTTCGGTAAATTTTTTAGCAGGTATCACAACGTAGTGTTTGGCGTAGGCGGCATATTGCTTGTCGGTTTAGGGGCGATGCTCCTGAGCGGTAAACATTTTTCGCTTCCATTTAAAGTGAGCCCAGCACTTAAAAAACATAATGCCTTTTCGGTTTTTATGCTGGGCGTGTTTTCCGCAATCGCTACAACTTGTTGCGCGCCGGTACTTGCCGGAGTTCTTGCTCTTGCCGCCCTGCCCGGGTCGATGTTTTGGGGAGGGATATATACAGTAAGTTACGTTTTTGGGATGGTGGCGCCGCTTTTTCTGATTTCGCTTTTTCTCGACAAGATCGACTTTACGCAAAAATTCAGCAAGGTGCTTAGTAAGTCAATTAAATATCATTTAGGCAAAAAGGAAGTGAGCATAACCGTTTCTGAAGTGGTATCAGGTATTACTTTTCTCGCGATGGGAGTTTTGATTTCGTACCTTGCGCTGTCTAATAAACTCTTCGCTCATGGGGAATATCAAACAAGCATTAATATTTACCTGACGAAAGTTTTGCAGGCAGTGAGCGGTATAGCGCGAGCGGTTCCTGAATATATTTGGGCAGCTCTCCTCATCACTGTTGTCGGAACAGTTGTCTGGTGGGCTATTTATCAATTCAAAAAAGAAAAAAATGACTAATAAAAACGTCTTTATTATAGTTTTGGTAGCTGTTGTTGGGTTAATTGTTGTTGCTTTCCTATTTCGCGGTACCGGTACCAAACCGAGTACCATTGCCGTTGATAATCATAACCATTCGATGGGCGGAGATACCGGCCCGACGACGGTTTTGAGTGATATGGTAGGTAAGCCGGCGCCGGATTTTAGTCTTACTGACCGGGCGGGGACCAAATACTCTTCACAAAGTCTTCTCGGCAAAAACGTCGTTTTATTTTTTAACGAAGGACTTATGTGCTACCCGGCTTGTTGGAGCCAGATTGCGTCGCTTGCTAAAGATGAGCGATTTAAAAGCGCCAATGCAGTTGTTCTTTCGGTGGTGGTAGATTCAGCAGACGAGTGGCAGAGCGCCGTCAATAAGATGCCTGAACTGGCGGCGGCGACTGTAGTTTTCGACAAAGATGGGATTGTCTCCAAGAAATTTGGCATGCTGACCACTCCTTCTTCGATGCATTATGGATCTCTTCCCGGCCATTCTTATGTGTTAATCGATAAGCAGGGTGTGGTTCGGCATATGTTTGATGATCCCAATATGAGTCTTCACAACGACCAGTTGGTCGAGCAACTGGCTCAAATTAAATAACCGCCATGACTTACGGCTATAAAAAACAAATTAATCTTTCTTTTGAGGAAGCTGTCTTAAAAACGAAAGCCGAGTTGGCTAAAGAGGGATTTGGCGTGCTTACGGAAATTGACGTTAAAGCGACGTTGAAGAAAAAATTAGATGTCGAATTCGACAATTACACGATTTTAGGCGCTTGTAACCCGCCATTTGCTTATCAAGCGCTTCAGACCGAGAAGGAAATCGGGCTTTTAATGCCATGCAATGTGATTGTCTACGAAAGTGAAAATAAAATATTTGCGTCGGCGATTCTTCCCACGGTGGCGATGTCTATGATTGATAATCCAGCGCTTGGCGAAATCGCGAAGCAAGTGGAGGAAAAATTAAAAAAGGTCGTTGATAATATATAAACCAATAACCATGGATAAGTTATCGCTTAAGAAGTATGGATGGAAGTGCGTACTTGGTTCGGAGGTGGCTTATTTTGCCTGTCTCTTTGGCGGGCTCCTTCCTCTTCGTTCCGCGGAAGCAATAAAATTGCATCACACGCTTTTCGAGACTTTGCCGGGATTTTCTTGGATTAGCGCCGGAAGCGTAATCTTGGGAGCAATTTACTTTTTTGTTTTCGCTTGGATTTTCGCTTGGTATTACGTTTGGATGCACAATACAAGTCTTACGTCAAAGTAAGCAAGGTGTTTGTTTGCTGGCTGTGAGTTAGATTTTTTTGGGTTCACCCTCCCAAATTTTTGGGAAAAGTGATTGAAGTTTAAGGGATGAATACTCTATTAAGTAAGTTTTTGTTAGTCTAATAAAATGTTTGGGTCCGAAAACTTGGGAGGGTAAAGGTCGATAAGGATTAGTTAAAAAATAGAAATTATGTTTAGTTTTTTTAAGCAAAAATGCCCGGTTTGCAAGATGGAACTGGAAAAAGGAAAAACTTATCCTGAAGCTTTCGGCAAAAAGTTTTGTTCGGAAAATTGCAAAGAGGAATACCGAAAACAGTTAGCTAAGGAACCATCTCAGCAAGCTAAGGGCGGTTGTTGCCATTAATAATTTTTTGACGATATTTTAGCATTTAGCCCGTAGCTACAATTGATTTCCGATCTCCGTTATCTTTGCGTTTGGTTTTGGTTGGACGGGGATGTAAAATAATAGGAAATAAGATGAAAAAAGAAACGTATAAAATTCACGGAATGCACTGCGCCAGTTGTGCCGGGACGATTGAGCGGGTGCTTTTAAAGGCGGCGGGAGTGCGTTCGGCTTCGGCTAATTACGCTTCGGAATCGGCTCTGATTGAGTTTGAAGAAAAGGTGGTTTCCGAACTGGATTTGGCAAAAGCGGTTGAGTCGGTGGGTTATCATCTCGAGATTGGTTCTCAAGGAAAACCTGTCCCCACTCAAGCCGGGGCGGATGAAATAGGAAAAGGAGAGGCAGCTGCCAGCGGGAGCGCGGAAATAATTTCAATAAAGGTGTTGGGAATGGATTCGCCTCATTGCGCGATGACGGTTGAGAGCGCTCTTAAGAAATTGCCGGGAATAAATAATTGCGACCTTGATTTCGCGAATCATCGGGCTAAGGTTGTTTTT
>ERZ1292625.2582-Hain-H41-01um-R1-2582-length-16386-cov-10_pt1 | contig 16386 bp, 14 predicted proteins | sample MGYA00564400_ERZ1292625 | MGnify/ENA primary metagenome ERZ1292625 (study PRJEB36523, sample SAMEA6512639) | groundwater metagenome | collected 2019-01-08 | study: AquaDiva: Metagenomics assemblies of 32 groundwater samples | reverse complement strand
GTTGTTCATGTTTACTTATAATTACCACGACAACCCTGAATAGTAATTAGTTAGTCGGAATCCGTCATATCAAACCTAACGGACTCCATTTTACTCTTTCTACACGATTACCATAGAAAAAATCTTGTATAAGTCAAGCAAATTATCAACTTTTAGGAAGATTTTTCTTTAATCACACTTATCCCGCCAAGTCTGGATGGTTTTTGCCTTTTTGGACAATAGTTCTCCTGTCTCTTTTCCATAATTCTAACAACTTATTACACCCTTTCATCCAGACGCCGGGGATAAATGTCTGATATTGTTTAAGAGACCGGAAAATATCTTATGGTTAATGACGGTCTCGGCTAATAACAGGCAATAATATCGGGCATGCTTGATTAACCGTCCGCCAATCTTGATTAACTTCAACTGAATACTTCTTAATGACCAGCGTTTTATTCCTTCGGGCAAGGCTAAAGTCCTTAAGAAGTTCCCCAGATTGTAAGCCATAATAAATAACTTTAACCTCGCCTCGTTCTCTACAAACCTCTGGCAAGATAGTCTCGTCCAGTTCAAAGCATACTTACCTTCTTTTATCCACTGTTCGCAGGTGCCTCGCTTATTATAAAACTTTACTACTTTCTTATCACACCATTTCAGGTTAGTCACGATAAATCCAACCCGCGGAAATAACTCGCCTGGATACTGCTCTATCTTGACGATAATCCTTCTCTCTTTATCCCAACTGGCGGCCTGATAGCGAAAGTCTTTATAGAGCGTGACGACTTTCTGGTTATCTTTTTTGATAGTCTTGGCTAGATCATCCACTAACTCCTCTAAACGGTTATTTGACTTGATTCTAATCACATATGCTATCCCAAGTTCTTCGCATAATTTCAATAACTCAGGCTCGGCAAAGGCCGCATCAGCCCGAAGTTTTACCTTGAAACCTTTACCAACATAATACCTCAAAATTGGCGCCACAAAATCTATGCAACCGTCCGCACTATGTACATTACCCGGCCTGAGTTTTACTTTCAAACAATCTCCATATTGATTGAAACAGAAAAGAGGATGATAACATTTGCTCTTAAAATAACCGTTGTAAGCAGAACCTTCTTGGTCTCCAAAGACCGGACTTTCGGATGAATCTAAATCAAGAATTATTGTTTTCACGCCACGCACTTTATCAACCTTTTCTATCCACTTAAATAACATTTTATCCATTCGGTTTAAGTTGTTTCCTTCGGTGAGTATTTCGGTTTCAAATCGTCCGACGGTCTTTTCAGCCGCTCCGCCTTTTTCCAGAGAGCGCTCACTCAAAACCGACCTTAAAGCCGGGTCGTTTCGCAATTTCTCCGCATGAATCTGGGGACACAATACTAGTTAATTTCTCATGTCCGGTGACACACACCTGGCCGTGTAAGCATTGAATTACTTGACATTCAGGGTGTCGTTTTTGTAAAGTAGCCCTTACGGGGCGAGACGAATTATGGTGGCCATTTTAGGAAAACAGCGCTTGCTAAACCGCATAAATAAAAGGATAGGAGTCGAGGTGTGTGTCACCGGACAGATGATCCCTGCCGGAGGTAAGGGCGAGAGCATATCAGGGTAATCATGACCCCATACCGGTCTGACCGTCAGGACTATTACCCCCAAAGGTCAGGCCCCATACCTGTATACTAAACCCCATATACCTGTAACCATCAGGCCTAGCAGGGATAACCCTAAGGGGATATACCCGTATGGTAAACCGGTAGTAGGGGTTAAGGTAAGACCGGCGCGGGGTAAGGGTGATGGGGGTGCGGGGGTAGGGTAAGGGGGGTGGGGGGATAGGGTAAGGGGGGTGCCCCCTCTTATTTATCAATGGGTTATGACAACGAAGGTGTCCAAAATATCAAATATCAATAACCAAAAACCAAAAACAAGGCGGAATTACACGATTGACGGATGACGAAGGTGTCCATTTCATACATCTCACGGAATATCAATAAGATAAACAACTGGATTTAGCTGATTTAACCGATTTCCTTCTGCTAAATCCGTTTAATCCCGTTGTAAAATAAAGGCATCTAAACCGTTCTTGCGGTATTTATATATCCATCTTCTGAGCGTTGTATAAGACACGCCCAAAGAATTAGCAATATCACGGAAAATCTTCTTCTGGTCGGAGAGGTAGAGTGCCTGGAGCGGCTTGCGCTTCTTCCATTTTTTGAGCGTCACCAGCCGCTGGAGTTCGGCCTTCAGCCGGAGCCGTTCTTCAGGGGTGAGTGTGATGAAGGTGTGGGGGTAGGGCATAGTATGAAATTAATATATAATCGTCGACATAATTATAGGTTTTGCCGGCTCGAATTTATCAAATTTTTCGCCTAATTCATCAATCATTTTCTCGTGTAATTCATCTATTTTTCTATTTAGTATTGCTTTTGCTTTTTTAGCTTCTTTTGGATTAGTAAATGATTGCTCCAAGAACAGATTCCTTTCTTTTATCTCTTTTAATTTATATTCTAAAATAATATTTTTTATTAGAAGCACTGGTGCTTCAGCGGGATTAACACTAAGAACATAATCAATATCTTTTAAGGCGTCATCAAATTTATCAAATATCATAAGGGTTACTGCCCTGCCCATCCGTTGATAAGTGCTTTTTGGGTCAAGCTCTATGGCTTTTTCGTAATCTTTTAATGCCTTGGCATAATTATCTATTTCAAAATAAGCACGACCCCTGTTATAATAAGGTAGAGCATTATTATCATCAATCTCTATAGCCTTATTAAATTCCTGAATTGCCTTTTTGTAATCACCTGTCTCGTAATAAATAAGTCCTCGGTTACTGTAGGTCATAACAAATTTAGGCTCAAGCTCTATGGCTTTGTTATAGTCTTTAAGAGCATTTTCATGCTGTTTTAGTTCATAATAAACAAGTCCTCGATTGTTGTACGATAAAGCAAGATTCGGGTCAAGTCCTATCGCTTTGCTAAAGTTTTCAAATGCTTTTTCATAATTCTTTAATTCGCGATATACAAGTCCTCTATTGTTGTACGTCAAGGCAATTCCTGGGTCAAGTTCTATGGTTTTGTCATAGTCCTTCAATGCTTTTTCGTATTGTCTTGATTCGTGAGAAATAAGGCCGCGGTTATGGTATGCTAAAGCAATCTTTGGGTCAAGTTCAATGGCTTTATTGTAATCTTTAAGCGCTTTGTCATAATCCTTTAGTGAATGATAAATAAGACCTCTATTGTTGTATACTAAAGCTAAACCAGGATTGATTTCTATTGCTTTATCGTAATTCTTTAGTGCTTCACGATACTCTTTTAAATTGTAATAAGTAAATCCACGGTCGTTGTATACGACGGCATCTTGAGGTCCCAACTCAATGATCTTGTCATAATCTTTTATTGCATTTTTATACTGCTTTAAGTTGTTATAAATATTAGCACGATTAGAATATGCTATTATATCGCTTGGGTCGAATTCAATAGATTTATTAAAATCTTTGAGAGCCTTATCGTAATCATTTAGATTCCAATAGACCAAACCGCGGTCGTTATAGGCATCAGCGTATTTTGAGTCAAGCTCAATGGCTTTATCATAGTCATTTAAGGCTTTCTGGTACTCTTTTGTCTCAGAATAAACACCTGCGCGGCTATAGTAAGCAAGCGCATACTGGGGGGCAAATTCAATGGCTTTATTATAGTCATTTAAGGCCTTGTCATATGTCTTTAATTCTTTATAAATATCACCCCGACTACCATAAGCAAACTCATATTTAGGGTCAAGTTCAATAGCTTTACTATAATCCTTTAACGCATTATCATAATCCATTAAATCTTCATAAACACATCCACGGTGGTAGTACGCAAACACATCTTTCTGGTCAAATTCTATGGCTTTGTTAATATCCTTGAGAGCCTTATCGTATTCCTTTAGTTCCTTATAAGCAATACCTCTACTAGTATAAGCCCATGAATATTTTGGGTTAATTTCGATAGCCTTGTTAAAATCCTGAATCGCCTTTTCGTAATTATTTAGGTTGGTATAAATATTTCCACGCATAGAATAAGCAAAGGCATTTTGAGAATCATCTTGACAATTAAGTTCTATGGTTTTGTCGTAGTTTAGAATAGCATTTTTGTAATCTTTTAGTTTATAATAGACCCATGCTTGTTGCCGATAACCATTAGCATCTTTTGGATTGAGTTTGATGAATTGGTTAAAATATTCTATGGCTAACTTAAAACTGTCGTTTTTAATCGATTCAAGTCCTTTTTGGTAAAGAGATTGAGAGGCATTAACTTCAATCTGGTCGGAAACTTTAATGGAATCTTCCAATTCTAATACTATTTTTTTCTGGCTAGTTGCTGATTCTTGCTTTCCTGAAGTTTCTTCTTTTTGCTGCGGACTACTCCTTTTGAACACTTGTGTTTGAGCCCGTTTAATAGGAACTAATTGAATTTCACCTTGAGGTGTGTATACAAATGGAGCGGAAATCAGAGATGTAGGAGAAAGACACTGACGTAAGAAGGGGTCAGGATTGGTCGGATTTTTAGCCAGACAATCAGCTAATTTTTTAATGTCGGCTGAGCAATCCACTATGCCATCTTTGTCAATTTTATAGAGGCAAACAGGGTCGTTTATTATACCGGGGTGATTCTCAATAGCCCGAGCCAGAGCTTTGTAGATGCCGGGAAGCATTTCAATAATGGTTTGTTTTTGGCCGGACTGGATCCATCCCTGGATGCTGGTGCCTGTTTGGGCAAAAGCCGGAGGATAACCAATCTGGAATAATTTATTTATCTGGTGGCCACTTAAGCAATTTGGATGCGGCACTAAAGTTTGGTTGTCGTTTTGATATTGATAAGCGCAGATATAAGGTCTTCCAGATACCGCATCGTATTCGGCGAATAGTAAATCCAACCCCTCACAATCAGCAGGAATTACTGTCTTAATTGACTTGAGAATTATGTTAATGGTTGACTTGAATGATTTTTTGAATGACCCTGCATCTCTTTCCAATAGCTCATCCAATTTGGTTTTTACCGCGGCAAATGCCGAGTTATCGTCGGCAAAGGCGACGAGTTTAGGATGAGGCCGAAGCGGATGGATTTTTTGTGTCGGCTCAGAGCCAACGGGTCGATTATTTATGTCTGAAACACCAGTTAACCCATCCGCGGCAACAATCAGACCATCACTACACTCGTAACCTATAACCAGGGTCATTTCTTCGTCCTTTTCTTTTGTCGGGTGGAGTAATCGAGGCGGCGCGTCTGTATTCTACTCGCGGCTGTATTATCTGCCCGCCTTTTAATTTAGCAATAACTCTATCTGCCACATTTATTCTAGGTAGTTCTGCATCTTGTCCGGCCACGGTCTTTTTTATCCTGCCAAGAATATTTAGTTCGGCCGAACAGGTCCGGCATTTTCCCAGATGCGCCATAAATTGCCTAAGCCTAACACCGATTAGCTGGCCGGACACATACGGCACGATATTTTTACGCTGTTGACATTTCATCTTTTAACCCCTTTTGATTTTAAACATTTATACAATTGAGGTAAAGCAATTTCGTACCACCATCTTTTAGCGGTGGATTCGTTCATGGCTGTTATCTTGGCAATCTCAGGAAAAGGCATCTCTTGATGAAGATGCAACACCACAACAGTTTTTGCCTCAGTCGGCAGACGTTTCAGGCAATCCTTAATCATTTCGTTTCGTTCTGTTTCTGATACCCGGTCTAATACCCCTGATGCTTCCTGGATTATCTTGTCGTCTATTTTATCAAGGTTATCTACTAAGGCGGTTGGATTTGATTTTTCCTTTTTGCAATAGTTCAATCCGAGATTGTGCGCTATCTTGAACAGCCAGGTCTTAAATGACGACTTTCCTTTGAATGACTTAATCTTTTTATGGACCCGGATAAAAACATCCTGGGTTATTTCCTCGGCGCGTTGATGGTCGTTGAGCATCCGGTAGATATGATTGTAAATGGCTTGTTGATATTTCCGCACCAATCCGGCAAAAGCCGTGAGATTACCAGCCCTGACAAATTTAACGACTTGGGCGTCCGGGTCTGAACGATGACCGGATTTATCAGAATTCATAAAAATATCCTGACGATTCTTCATCTCGCGCTGTCTATATAATCGGAACGCAATAGATAGAAACAGTAATGACTATACTGAAGAAGAATGAGTATAACAAGAGAAAGGAGGTATAAAATGAGAAATCTAAAAAAGGTTGCCTGGATAATAGCGCTTTTGCTGATGTTCCTGCTGGGCTGTCAAATCGGCCGGAACATTATGGTGACCAAGACATCGGCCGCCTACACAGGCAAGGATGCCAAAGACCCAACCGCAATGATGAAACGGATTGATGATTTCATCTTATCGGTTGACCAAAAGGGCGCGGTGGATATGGCCGAGCTTAAAGGACTGTTGATGGCGATGCGGGAATTTATCTCGGAGTATGCGAAGAATAACAAAACGGATGAAAACTTGTACGGGAAAAAGTAAGAAGCGCAGTTCTGCCAGACGGACTTTTGCTCTTTCCGTCGGAGCAATTGGGCAGAACCCGCTTTTGACAGAGCATAGCAACTAACTTTATAGCGGCTCCGATGTCGCTATGCGCATCGGGCTCTAAGAAAGGCAAGAAAACAATGTATACACAACTGATGAAGTATTGGCTGTTGGTTCCTGATTACCAGGAAGTGGCGGCCGATATGGAGGCCAAGCGGGTTGACGGGATGGTCATTAACGCCACCCGGATGAACGACCGCCGGAAGTATAAGGTGCCGGACGACGGCACTTATATCCTTAAGATGGCCGGGCCGGCCAACTTGGGATATTCCCCGATGATTAAGGACGGCTTCGTGGCCCGCAACGGCCGGAACGCCACCGAAATCACCACGGCGCACGGCAAGAACGCCCAGGATTCGTTCAAGAAGTGGAACGATTCGCTGGACCTGATGTTCAAGGAGGAGGACGGCATCAAGGCCAAGCGGTTCGTGGATATGGTCACCAACAAGAAGGGTAATTGGTCCGACGAGGTGGGTAAGAAGACCCTGCGCCTGACCGGCGATAAAATCCGGGGACTCGGAGTATCGGCCATCAATGCCCATCTGCTGGTCGGCTATTCCCATGCCATGGGCTGGCTTCGTCCGGGCGATATCTGGGGCGGCGGCAGTCCGACCAATATCACTGTGCCGGGGCTGGAGGGTTCCTTAAAGGCGGGTGTCACGCAGTTGGTGACGCGGGCCGGATTGACCATTATTCATTCCGGATTCAACGCGGACACTATCACGCGCCAGAATACCAACCTCAGGAACCTGCTCAACGGCATGCGGGATGCGGCCACGGTTGACCAGTTCGTGCTGACCACCGGCGCTGAAGACAACTACTGTGTCTTCGCGTTGGAGGGCGCGCTGTTCTGGCTCAAGGTCCAGGTAGGTAAGACCACCTAAAACGGTCAGCGTGGACGGGTGCTGCAGCGCCCTGACCCACGCTTTACAATAACAATTAATGTAGCCCCGCAATTCTGCGGGGTCTAACGGACTGTAACGACTAAAGTCTAACAGTCCGTAAGAGAGTTTGATTTATGTCATATGAACCAAGAATAATTCAGCCAAAGGAAATCGTGACGATTGTGCCGGGCGTGGTGCCCGGAGTTGTAGGCGAGGCGAATATCGCCGATAATGCGGTGACTTCACCAAAGATAAAGGATGAAACCATCAGGAGTGAGGATATCGGTTCAGGCCAGGTGCAGGAGTCCGATATTGTGGCCGGCGCGGTGACGGCTTCTAAGTTGGCCGCTGATGCGGTTTCAGCCGGGAAATTACAGGATAATGCGGTAAGCACAGCCAAAATACAGGATGGCGCAGTAACCAGTAGTAAGTTGTCAATAGACAGCGTAACCACGGAAAAGATAGACAACGGAGCTGTGACTGCGGAGAAACTCGGGCCTGATGTGGTTATCGGGACGGTCGGCGAAGGCGCAATTACTACCTCCAAACTGGCCAACCAGGCGGTTACCAGGGAGAAGATAAGCGACCTGGCAGTAAACAGTTTGAAGATTGCAGACGGCGCAATCAGCAACGCCAAGATTGCCACGAACACGATTACCCAGGGCAAGATTGCCAATAACGCCATTGGCACAGGCGAAATCCAAAACGGCGCAGTGACAGCCGAGAAACTGGCCCCGGGCGCGGGTGGCGGAAGTCAAATCACCTTCCTGCCGACCCGGCTCCAACTGACCAGTTTACTCGTGATGGGTAATCAGCCCTGGATGCCGACCGCCCCGAATCCGTCCATACCTGCTGATGCCACGGCATTAATACTGCAGATTGAACTGGTGCAACAGAGTATTGCCCCGCCGCCCCAGGGTTTTATCAACTGCCGCTTGAGACGAGATGCCACCCAGCCGGAGTGTTATGCGATTGGAGTTGAAGCCAAGAATGTCGGACAGGTATATGGCGGACAGGTGACTGTGCCGATAACTGGAGGAAGTTTTGAATACTCGTTCACGGATGCATCAGGTAACATAAGCGTGACGTTTAATCCGTACGTGATTGGATACATCGTGTAATTGTGAATGGCGAATTGCCCCCCGGCCCCTCCCCGAATGCTTTCGGGGAGGGTAGGGGAAGGATTCAATTTAGGATGCGGTCGGCGCCATTTCCATCGTTTTCATTATCTTGTCCATGGCATCGAGCAGGCCTTTGAGTTCCTCGGCGTTGCAGTCGCCCATATGGGCAATCCGGAATGTGCTGTCCTTGAGCTTGCCGTAGCCGGCTGATATCATATAGCCGACCTTGCCTAATTCCTCATTGAGTTTCTTGATGTCAATCTTGCGGGTGTTGTCAGCCGTGGTCATGGTGATTGATTCATAGCCCGGTTCGGTGAAGAGCTTGAATCCGTTGTCGGTCACCCACTTGCGGCACATCTTGGCCAGTTCCTTGAGGCGGTTGAAGCGGTTGTCCAATCCCTCTTTGAGCATCTGGTCCAGCTGGTAATTAAGCGCGAAGATGTGGGAGACCGAAGGCGTGGTTGGGGTCTGGTTCTTGGCGTCAAAGGCGTCAAATTCTATAAAGTCAAAGTAATAGCCGCGGTTCTTGACGGTCTTGGCGCGTTCCAGGGCCCGGGCGCTGACCGAACAGATGGCAAAGCCCGGCGGCAGGGCAAATCCTTTTTGGGTGCTGGCCAGGCAGACGTCAATGCCCCAGGCATCAACCTCTATCTTGGCGCCGGCCATGGAGCTGACCGCATCCACCATAAACAGCACGCCCGGATATTTCTTGACCACGTCAGCGATTTCCTTTAACGGGTTCATCACGCCGACCGAGGTCTCGTTGTGGGTGACAAAGACCGTGTCATACTTGCCGGTGGCTAATTCCTTGTCCACCATAGCCGGTTTTATGGACTGGCCTAGCGGGACCTCGAACTTGTCGGCTTCTTTGCCGTTGGCTATTGAGATGCCATACCATCTTTCTCCGAATTCACCGCAGACAAAGTGGGCGGCTCGCTTGCTGATGCAGTTGCGCGTGCAGGCCTCCATCAGGCCGGTGCCTGATGAGGTGGACAGGAATATTTTGTTCTTGGTGTAGAGCAGTTGCTGGAGTTTGGACTTGACCGCGCCGTGCAGGTCGGTGTAGTCCTTGGTCCGATGACCGATCATCGGGGTAGCCATGGCGTTTAATACGCCCGGATAGACCTCGACCGGACCCGGGATAAACAGTTTTATGTGCATAACACTCTCCTATCTAACCCCTTCGTCCCTGCGGGACTACGGGATAAGAGCCAGTAACGGCTGACGCCAAAGGCGACATCCTAACTGGCTCTAAATGTTGCAGAGCAGAGAACACAGCCATTGCGGGTTTTCTTACCCTTTGCGCTGCCTTTAGTTTCGTTTTCGTGCAGGTAGTTTATCTTGCTGATGACGATGCCGCTCATCAGTTTGGGATAGAAATCGGTCGACTTCTGGGGCATCCGTTCGCCCTTGAGCGAGACGTTCTTGACCTCTTCAATCTTGGTCGGATTGAGGATGAAGGCCATCTGGTAATTGCCATTGCGGACGCTGTCAATCGCCTCGTCCTCGGAGCGGATATAGTTGACGTTTTCCTCGTTGGCCACCTGTTCCTTGTTGATGCCCAGCATCTTCTCGAGTATCAGGGAGTGGAGGATGGTCACATCCAGCCGCTTCCAGGTAGGCGATTGCTTTTCGGTGATGACCTGGTCCATTACCTTGTCGTTCTTCAGGGTCAGGACTAAGTATTTCCTGGCGCCCTTGGCAATCAGTCCGAAGGCGTGGGCCCGCTCGCCGGTCATCCTGAGGTCGGCGGAGAATTCATTGCGCCCGGCCTTTTCCTCCTTGGGCGTGCGGCAGGGGTATTCGTTAATCCAGAAATACTGCTTGAGCTTGGCCAGCAGGTTATTGAAGGAGAAATCTTTCAGCCCGAAGATGAGCCGGTGTGTGGGCAGGACGGTCAGGCCTTTGTCATCCATGTTGACGAAGGTCATCATCCGGTTCTCGAAGGATTCATTGCCGATGCATTTCAGGCCCAGGGCGCGCATCTCATTGCGGTAATTAAGAGCGGTCTCGTAACGGTGATGGCCGTCCGCGATGAAGACAGCCTTCTTTTTCATCGTGTCCTGGACGGTCTTGATGATTTTGGGGTCAGTGACCTTCCAGAGATTGTGAATCACGCCGTAATCGTCCCGGAGCTTGATGTCGGCCGGCCGATAGTTGGTGACCTTGGCCAGGGCGTGATTGATGATTAGTTTCGGGTCGGAATAAAGCATAAATATTTGTCCGGTCGAACCGCCCACCGCGCGCATAGTGCTGAGTCGGTCCTGCTTGGGTTTAAGCAGTGTCCGTTCGTGCGGATGGACGCCGTGGCCGAAATCCACCAGATTCATCAGGGCGATAAAGCCCTTCCTGATTTCCGTAGCGCAGGCGGATTTACCTTTAACCGGCGAATGGAATTCCTCATGGTAGGCGTAGATAGCCCGCTTGTTATCCTGGACCAGGATATTTTTCTTCAGCCAGGCATTGAGGTAGTCAGCCGCCCGGGTGTACTTGTTATTGCTGTCATTATCTCCCTTAAGGTCCCGGCCCTTGGTAATCCGGACCAGATTATAGAGGTTTCTTTTATAGTACACGGCCTGCATCTCGGGCGTGATTTTGTCATAGGGCTGGGTCAGGACCAGTCCGAAGTCCTTGATTTTCGCCTTGTTATAGGTGATGCCGTAAAAGGGCAGGATATCAGTCATTTGTTTGTTCCTCTCTTTAGAGTCCGTTGGAGCAGGGCGACTTATCCCTCTGACGGGATCCCGTTAGGGACGGACTCTTATGCCCCCCGATGTTACATCGGGGGACTGTCATACTAATGAGACAATCCTTTTAGTTCCTTAATCGCATCCTGCAGGTTGTTGGTAATACTGTAGAATGTGGACAGTTTGAATAGTTTGAACACCTCCATGACGTTGGCCTGGGGGCTGATAAAGACAATCGCGCCTTTGTGTTCGTCCAACGTATCCAGCAGCGAGATGAATAGCCCGATGCCCGGACTGCCCATATAACTGACGCCGGATAAATCGACCACGAACTTCCAGACCTTGCGGTTAAACAGGGATTGGATTGATTCGAAAAGCGTTTCCGAGGTCTCGTTATTCAATACGCCGTCCAACGTTATCAGGCAGACCTTGTCTTCCAGCAGTTTAATGTCAATGGTCAGTTCTTGCATAGATTATTGTTTGGCCCCGAAATAATTCCCGACATTCGCTTCGCGGTCACTGCGGTGTTCGTCGGGACAGGCGGGACGGAGTTTATCCCCCGATGTCCACCGGGGGGCTATCGCTTCGCGAAGGCGATAAGTTTATCAGCCACCGCATCGCCCACCCGGTTCTGGCCTTCGACCGAAGAGGCGCCCAGATGGGGCGTCAGGATTATTTTCTCGCCCACCGCCAGCAGCGGATTATCCGGCGTAATTGGCTCTTTTTCATAGACGTCAATAGCCGCGCCGGCAATGACGCCGGCCTTGAGGGCCTCGGCCAGGTCTTTTTCCACGATGATGCCGCCCCGGGCGCAGTTGAGGATATAGCATGTCTTCTTCATCTTCTTGAAGGCCTCGGCATTAATCATCCCGGCGGTCTCTTTGGTCTTAGGCATATGGAGCGAGATATAATCGCTCTGGTTGTAGATTTCATCTACGGTCTTGACCATCTTGATGCCGGCTTTGGTGATGTGCTCGGGCACCGGATTCAGGTAGGGGTCGTAGCCGACGACGGACATACCCAGGGCCGTGGCCCGCTTAGCTGTCTCAAATCCGATCCGGCCCACGCCGACCAGACCGAGAGTTTTCTTGTATAACTCTGTGCCTTCCAGGCGCTTCTTTTCCCATTTGCCGGCCTTCATGGTGCTGTCGGCAATGGTGATTTTCCGGGCCAGGGCAAACATCAGGCCGATGGTCAGTTCGGCCACCGAGATAGACGATGCCTCGGGTGTGTTCTCCACCTTGACATTGGCTTTCTTGGCCGCTTCGGCGTCGATATTGTCCATGCCCACGCCGCCCCGGACGATGAGTTTCAGGTTCTTGCCTTTTTCGATGACCTCCTTGGTGGCCTTGGTAGCGCTGCGCACCACCATAATATCGTAATCGCCCACCACGTTAAGCAAATCCTGGGCCGATATGCCGCCTTTGTCGTCCACGGTCAGTCCGCCCTGGCGCATTTTTTCCACGGCGGAATTCTCCACCTTGTCGCAGATTAACACTTTCATGCTTTTTCTCTCCTTATATTCCCCTTATTAACGGTTAGTTATAATATTTATTTTTACCTGTAATATCAAGAAATTACGGCACCAATTCCTTAAATCGTTTATCCCGGCGCAGGTTTTCCAGGTCCGGGTCTTTCTTGGCCCAGTCCAGGCCGGTCATCCCGAACTCAATGGCCTTTTTCAGGGCCGTAAAGGCATCGTCAATATTATTATTGCGCGACAGGGCACAGGCGTAATTATACCACAGGCCGGAGATGTCCGGGAAGCAGGCCACCGCCTTTTGGTAATACTCAACCGCCTTGGCGTAGTTGCCGCCTTCCAGAGATTCCAGCCCTTTCTGGATGTATTCCAGACCGGCTAAATCCGCCTCTTTGAATTTTACCTGCTTTTGGAGCGACTCCAGTGTCGCGGTATCGGACTTTCCGCCCAGCAGGGCGCTGAAACTATCTGCCAGGATGCTGTTGATGGCCAGATTATAACCCTCTTTCCAGAGGATAATCTCGCCTTTCTTGTTTACCAGGAGCACCGACGGCATAATCTCATTTTTCTTGGTGGCTACGTCCGGGATAAACTGCTTGGCTACAGCCATATCCTTATCCAGCAGCATTGGCAGGGATATGCCGCTCAGACGCTCGTCGCTTTCGCCCTTTTCGTCAACCAGCACCGTCCAGATTTCCACGCCGGCTGACTTGGCCTGGTTAATTGTGGCCTGAATTAGCGGCAGCATTCTCAATGACGGCTCGGATTCCAGGGTAAAGAACACCAGGAGCAGATTATTATCCTTGAGAGCTGATTGGAGATTATAAGACTGGCCGGCCTTATCCGTCAGTGTGAAATCCGGCAGGGTCTTGAGTTCCCGAACCGCCCGTTCCGAGGCGCTGAGCATCTCGACCGGTAAATCCAGGGGCACGGTTACCTCAATGCCTTTTTCTGAGGTGATGGTAATCGGCTGGGCGTAGATAAGCACATCGCCGTTGGCGTTGCGGCTGGCGGCGGTCAGAAGATATTCGCCCGGCGCCGCGCTCATCCAGCCGTTGCTTTCTCTTCCGAGTTCTTCATCCAGGAAATCCCAGCCGCCTTCGCTGAACTTGGAAATGCCGCAATTCATTTCGCCGGGCTGGAATTCAAATCCGTTTTTGGTGGTGATGATGCGCACCCCGCCTTTTTTGACATATTGCTTTTTGGTGTCCTCGTTTAATTCAGTCTTGCCCAGGTTCTGGCTGTCCATCGGGTAAAGCGGTAGCCAGTTGGCGCCGTCGTAAAACTCCACCCAGTCGGATTTGATATTGGACGGGATGCCCACGGCTCGCAATGCGGCTACGGTTGACATAACCGGCCCGCCCTTGAGCGCGCGTTTGCTCTGGAACACCGAGGCCGGATTGGGCGAACAGAAGAACCGGCCGCTGGTTGAGTCCGCTATCTTGATGTTCCGTTCAATCCACTGATTGATTCGCAGAGCCGCCTCGGTAATAGTTTTTGGTTTCCCGCCTTTATTAACTACCGGCATAAGCAGGTCGTAAAGGTCCTTACGCCATTGATAGATATGCATATATGGCATCCGGGGCGACAGGACATACGAATGATAAATATCGTCCGTGACCTTTACCGGCAGTTGGCTTCGGGCTGATTGGGCGTACTTGACGTGCTCCAGCAGGATGGCCTGGTTGGTTTCTATGCTGTCCACCAGATTCATCTGGGCCACCAGCCAGAACAGGTCTTCTTTCTGTTCCTTAGCGGCTTCCTTCAGGGCCGCGGCGATTTCCGGCCAGTTGCCGCCTGAACGTTTCAGCACGTTGATAATATTGCCGGAGAGCGGGCTGGACATTATTATCTCGTTGATATCCGGATGCTCTTCTATTTTGAACTCCGCGCAATAATAGGCCTCGGGCGGCGCACTCTGGCTATGATTGGCGTTTATTTTCTTGTATTTCTCCGGGACTTCCGGGTCAGGTCCGGCATTGGCCGCGGCCGGATTGAACGCCACATACGCCGCATGGGTATCCGGGAAGCGCAGGGTATAATAACCGGATGGGAATCCCTTGGCTGACAACGTCATGGTTACGGGCAGGGTGCCTGAAGTAGTGGAGATAATCTGCCAGTCCAGCCGTTCGTTATCCCCGGCGCTGAGCATATACTGTCCGACGCCGGTGGTAATCACGGCCTTGCCTTGGGTATCTGTCTTCTGCATGGCGACTTTACGGAAGACCGCCCAGTTCACTACGGACAGGGTTACCGGCGTGCCGGAAGCCGGCTGGCCGTCGGCCGCCAGCACGGTAATATCCAGTTTGCAGGTCAACGAATAATTGGACAGGACGTTAAGGATGGAATCCTTTTTACTGGTTCTATAGATTGTGGATTTATCCTCGGGCTGTCCGAATCTGGCGCAGTAAATAGCCGCGCCGGTGGCTGAGAATTCCGTGAACCAGGCCCGGCCGGCCGTGGCGGCCATAGCCGATTGGATTGAGGGCTCGCAACTGCCCATAGAGAACCATTTGCCGCTCGCCCCGTTAGAAGCGTCCGCAGTTGGGGAATTATAATTTGGAGGTGTTTTATTTTCCGATGATTGTTCGCTTCTAACGGGGTTCGCCCAGATCTCGGTCCAGGCGTGATTATTATCGCATTTAGGCCAGTAAGGCGTGTAAACGCTCCGGGACGGGATGCCGACCGCCCGGGTAGCGGCCATAAAGATAATCATCATCTCCTCGCAGCGTCCCTGTCCGCCTAACAACGTGGCAAATGGCGACTTGTCCCGGGCCTCGCTCGGCTCAAAACGGACCCGCTGCTTGGCGTATCCGGCTTGGGTGTCCTTGCGCTCGCCACCCAGCCAGAGGTTGACCTGGTAAGCCGCTTCCAGCATTGTCTCGCAGTCCCGGACCAGCGGGTCTAACTGTTCGTAGAAGTATTTGCGGTGCGCGGTAATCGGCTCTTCAGCCATCCGGTAAGGCAGGACATAGGCCAGGAAGGTGTCCTCGGGCATATTCTTCATCCAAGGATATTTATGTTTTATCAGGTAGGCGTAATGTATGTGTTCCATCAGATAATCGGCCTTGATGGAAATCAGGTCCGGGAATGGCATAGTGCTGATGAGGAATGAAGCGCCGTCCAGTTCCTCGCCCTTAAGCGTGGTCAGCACCTTGAGTAATTCCGGGGCATTGTCGCCGGCCTCATTCAACGCTGATTGGAGATTATCAAGGTATTTGGGAGGCGCATATTTAGAGATATACGCGTATGGTTTTGAACCTGATGATTTGCAGGAGGATAACATGAAAACAACAAGTAGCAGGCCTAAAGCCAGCGTGGTATGTCTGATAAACATAGTTTAATAGTATAAGTCCAAAGATGTCATGCTGAACTTGTTTCAGCATCTAATTGAAACCCTGAACCAAGTTCAGGGTGACAAAAATAGATGATTTTAACAAAACCAATTTATATTATTATATTGCAAATAAAAGAGATGTTCAATATTTCCCTCATTAAATCCATTGACCCCGTTAGAGATAATTGATATTGTGAGTATATAATTTCTGCCACAAAGGCACGAAGACACTAATGTGTCATTCTGAGCCATAGGCGAAGAATCTAATTATTAACGAGACCCTTCGTTGCGCTCAGGGTGACAAGAATCACTTTGTGCCTTAGTG
>ERZ1292625.2580-Hain-H41-01um-R1-2580-length-16400-cov-13_pt1 | contig 16400 bp, 17 predicted proteins | sample MGYA00564400_ERZ1292625 | MGnify/ENA primary metagenome ERZ1292625 (study PRJEB36523, sample SAMEA6512639) | groundwater metagenome | collected 2019-01-08 | study: AquaDiva: Metagenomics assemblies of 32 groundwater samples | reverse complement strand
ATAGGAGCAGGAAAGATCGGATGCGGATTCGATTCGCCGGATTCGCTGGAAATATTGACCCATGCTCATGCCGTCTTGAAGAATCCACGAATGAAGCTTCTCGCGCTAGTAGATAGTGATGCACAACGTGGACAACAAGAAGCGAAACGATGGAAAACAAAATACTATTCCGATCTTAAAGAAATGTTCACAAAAGAACGCCCCGATATTGTAATAATCGCAACGCCGGATAAAACACATGCGCTCATGCTTCTTTCGGTGGCACCGTTCGGGCCGAAGATCATAATTTGCGAGAAGCCAATCACGGCGAGCGCGGAAGAGCTCAAAAAAATTAAAAGTCTCCGCATACCGATAATAGTCAATTTTTCAAGACGTTTTGACTCGAAAATGCAGGTTCTTCGGCGCGATATTTTCAAGAAAAATTTTGGAAATATTATTTCAGCAACCGGAATTTACACCAAAGGACTATTTCACAATGGCTCGCATATGTTTGATCTCGCGCGATTTCTTTTCGGCGAAATGAAATCGTGCTCTGCGTACTTTCAGAAGCGTGATTGGGGAGGCGATCCGTCTATCGGTGGCGTCGCAGTGTTTGAGCACTGTCCGGAATTTCACCTGCGACTTGGGGACGCGCGAGCGTTTGCGATTTTCGAGCTCGATATTCTTACGGAGAAAAAACGTATACGTATTGTGGACGAAGGCCGTACTATCCTTTTTCAAGACGTAGTCGCTGACCCGCTTTACAAAGGATTCAAAATTCTATCGCGCGAGCAATCGAAAAAAACAAATCTTGACCGCGCGCTTCCCGAACTCTATAAACACGCTGTAAATGTTCTTGATGGAAAAGAAATCTCAAGCTCGACTCTCGATAATGCGCTTACAACGGAAGAAGCTTGCACAAGGCTCGCTCGTACATAGAGGAATTCGAAGTTTGGACATCAGTAGCCTTATCGGGAATCTTGACAAGTCTACATAAAGGACTATATTTGCAAGATATTCATTACAAATATAGCCATATTTGCCATGTTGTACAAAAGAAAGCTACAGACCGTCGTCGAAAAGCATTTGTTCAAAGGAAAAGCTATTGTCATCTATGGCGCACGGCAAGTGGGTAAGACAACGCTTGTACGCGGCATCGCCGAGCAATCGGGTAAGAAATACCGCCTCATCGACTGCGAACTCTTGGAATACAAGGAATTGCTCGAGCGTAGAAATACCGCAGACCTCTTCTCACTCGTCGAGGGTTATGAGATCGTTGTGTTCGACGAGGCGCAGGCGGTGCGAGACATCGGGCAGGTGTTGAAATCGATTCACGATCATCGCTCCGACGTGCAAATCATCGCAACCGGATCATCGTCGTTCGACCTGGCCAATCTCGTATCTGAGCCGCTCACTGGACGTTCGTATGAATTCACGCTTTATCCGCTCGCCATCGCGGAGTTGGCGGAGAATCAATTCGACGCGTCGCAGAAGCTCGCCGACATGATGCGTTTCGGCGCATACCCCGACATTGAGAGTGGCACGGAAAGCGATCGCATCCAAAAATTGAAAACTCTTGTCTCGCAATATGTGTACAAAAACGTGCTCGCGATCGGCGGCATCCGCAAGCCGGAGATTATCCTCGATCTCTTGCGCTTGCTCGCGCACCAGATCGGCAACGAAGTATCCCTGCGCGAGCTGGCAGGCAAGCTCGGCACTTCGCCCGCGACGGTCGACCGTTATCTCGACCTATTGGAAAAGAACTTCATTATCATTCGCGTGTCGGGCTTCGGGTCGAATATGCGCAACGAAGTGACGCGCACGAAAAAGATATATTTCATCGATCTCGGCGTGCGCAACGCGCTCATCGACGCGTTCGGCCCAATTGAGGGGACGAGCAGGGGAGATGTAGGCGCGCTCTTTGAGAATGCGTTTATCATCGAACGCAGGAAGCATCTTGCCAACAGTGAAGTGCAGACAAAGCAGGGATACTTCTGGCGGTCTGTCTCACAACAGGAGGTTGATTATGTGGAGCGCGATGGCATCGCGCTTACCGCCTATGAATGCAAATGGAATGATGCGAAGATTTTCCGCATACCGCCGCTTTTCTTACGGCTGTATCCGGATGCGATATTCGAGGCGATACACCGGAATATTTTTTTCCGCTTCATCGCAGAAGCACCCCCGAGTGCCATCTACTCCACTTGACTAAATCAGTCCACGTACCAATTTCGCGCGGCCGCGCGAAATTGGTACAAAGAAAGTTGAGGAGGGGAATCAGTTTCGGATCAATATTGTATGGACATATGCACTAAGCACCATGTGCAAGCGTTCAATACCGAGACCGGCAAGAAGAAAAATTGCGGGCAGAATTGGTAGCAGGTAGCGGGTGTTCGATGAGAAAGTCCCCGCCGTGAGAATGACAACTGCACAAAAGGCAGCGAGAAAAAGAGCGAAGCGGTGTCTGGAAACCATCACGCCGAGGAGTGCCAAAAGATAGATGGCTGCCCACATGTACGGCTCAATAGCACTGTACAGACGTATAGCGGGGTTGAGTTGCCATGTGGAAAGAAGCTGATGCGATGAGAACAGAAAATCCTTTCCACCAGTGATATGGAACACAAGATACGACCAGAAGTTTTCTTTCAAAAAGTCCCCTACATATTCTTCCACCTGCGGGAGATATTTAACGGTACGTGCGTTTTCGCCATCCGGCGCGCCAGTCTTTAACAGCATCTCTTTAGTATTCTGCGGAATGAACTCGTCCCTATTTAGTCGCAATGAATCGGCTTTGTAATACGGTATGTAGTTGAAAAACATGGCGTAAGAAGGAAGGGTTGAGATCGTGAAGTATCCGGTCTGCACATAATTTCTTGCCATCCACGGAAGGATAGGCAAACAAAATAATATCAAAGCGCTTAACCCTATCAACGCTCCTTTTTGCGTTCGATGATTCCAAACTAAAAGGACGAGAGTGTACAGAAGCACTAGCAGAGTGAGAGGAAGACCGCTTGGCCTTACTAGCGTGTCGAGGCTCATTAGAAAAACCGCAAGGAGGCCATACTCATATCTGTTTTCGAGAGTGAATTTTGCGAGGCATAGCAGTGATAAAAGAAGAATGAACAGGAACAGGCCGTCGGAACTTATGGCCATCACCTGCCAAATATTCGTTGGCTCAAAGGCGAAAGCTAGAGAAAGAAATACCGACAGTCTGTCTGAAATGAATCTCGAAGCTATCAAGAAAAAAACGACAACCGCAAGTGCGCCCATGACTATGTTGAGATAGGCGACTCGGTTGTAATCGCCTATCGGTTGATCCCACCCGTTCAATACGACCTGCCCCCTTTCACCAGTGACTTTTTTTGCGAGGAATAAGAAAAGAGGATATCCGGGCGTCCTGAACAATTCAGGCGCTCCTTCCCAACGATCTCGAAACTGTCCTCGTGCAATATCATCGGCCAAATATGCGTAGTCGACCACGTCTGCTCCGTAACGCATGGACGCTTGTCCTCCGAATTGAGGGTACGCGGTATCAAAAGCGATGTTAAAGCCCTCGAGAACGATAAAATAGGAAAGGAGCACAGAAACAAACAGGACTGTGACTATAGTCTTTTTCGAGACGTTGGAAAACAATGGTTTGTATAGGGGGGGGGCGGACATAATTGACGCTGACTATATCATGGCTCGCATTGCTCTCACTCTGCGTCGCCAGTATGATGCACCTATGGCACAGCTCGCTATAAATGGAGGCATGCCGGTGCGCGCGAAAACTGATTTTTTTCCCGCGTACAAGCCAATAGGCAGAGAAGAAGAAGATGCGGCTTTGCGCGTCGTGCGCTCGGGCGCGCTCTCGAAATTTATCGGCGCATGGGATCCGAAAGAACCCTCCTTCGCCGAGGCTTCGGAGGACAGGCCGCAATTTTACGGGGGTCCGGAGGTTCTCGCCTTCGAGCGAGAATGGGCGGAGAAATTTGGAGTCAAACATGCGGTTTCAATGAATTCCGCTACGTCGGGACTCATCGCATCGCTGGGAGCCATCAGTATAGAGCCCGGCGACGAGGTTATCGTCTCGCCGTATTCAATGTGTATCTCCGCGACGGCGCCTCTTTTTTGGGGCGCAGTGCCTGTTTTTGCCGACATTGAACCCGAATACTTTTGCCTCGACCCGCAATCTGTCGAGAAAGCGATAACACCGCGAACGAAAGCGATAATCGTCGTCGATCTTTTCGGGCAATCGCACGATGTCGAAGCCATTAACGCACTTGCTCAAAAACACAATCTTAAAGTCATCGCAGATTCCGCGCAGATCCCGGGAGGAAAATACAAAGGCAAGTATGCCGGCACGCTCTCCGATATCGGAGTCTACTCGCTCAATTTTCATAAACACATTCACACCGGTGAAGGTTCGCTCGTTGTGACGAACGATGATGAGCTCTCGGAAAGACTTCAGCTCATACGCAATCACGCCGAGGCGGTTGTCGAAGACAAGGGCGTTTCGAACATTGTGAACATGGTGGGACACAATTTCCGCCTTACGGAGATACAAGCCGCGATAGGCCGCGAGCAGTTGAAAAAACTCGACACGCTTCTTGAAGAGAGGATAAAAAACGTCGTCTACATCGCGGAGCATTGCCGGGATATGCCGGGATTCCGTCCGGCGCGCGAACGCGCGGACGTGAAGCACGTCTATTATATGCAAGCATTTCTATATGATGAAAAAATCGTCGGCATACCGCGCGCAAAATTCTTCTCTGCAGTCAGAGCGGAACTCGCGCCTTCGATATTGCAGGAAGAAGAAGGAGTCTTGATGGGTCAAGGATATGTCAAGCCCATTTACATGCTTCCCATCTTTCAAAAACAAATTGCCTTTGGCTCGAAAGGATTCCCATTTCGCTCCGAATTTTACAAAGGTAAGGCGCGGTACGAAAAGGGGATGTGTCCGGTCGTCGAGCGTTTGCACGAAAAGGAGCTTATCACCAACGACCTTATGCGTCCGGGCATGCAAAAGAAAGACCTCGATGATGTAGTTGACGCATTCCACAAAGTATACGAATATCGAGAGGAACTATGAAAAACCCATTTCTTGTCGGTACGAAAATTTATCTTCGGACGATAACGGAGGAAGATTTGAACGCGAATTATCGCGAGTGGTTTAACGACGAAGAGATATGCCGTTACAATTCTCATCACCGATTTCCTAACTACGACGAGAACATGCGCGACTACTACGAAAACGTCATCAAATCGCGCTCCAATCTCATTCTCGCGATCTGCGATAAAAAAACGAATAAGCACATAGGCAACATCGCTCTCGAGAATATCGACGCAATAAATCAATCTGCGGAATTTGCAATAATCATTGGCGACAAAAAACAGTGGGGGAAGGGTATCGGCAAGGATGCGGCCAAGCTCATCATCAAGCACGGATTCGAAGAATTGAATTTGCATCGAATATACTGTGGAACGTCCGAGGAAAATATCGGAATGCAGAAACTTGCTGTTGCTGTCGGCTTTAAGGAAGAGGGGAGAGCACGGGAATCAATATACAAAGGAGGAAAATTTAAAGCACTTATCTACTACGGACTTCTCCGACATGATTGGAAAGCATAAAAAAACCATTCTCGTCGTCGCGCACGATGCGGGCGGTGCCGAGATCATCGCCGCGTATGTGCGCAAATATGCGAGTCAATATGAATTTCATCCGTATGTAAACGGCCTTGCGGCGCGCATATTCGAGCGTTATGGTATTCCATTCAAGCGAGCTCCTCGTACCCGAAGCGGAATGGCGTATGTCATGAAAGAAAATACCGATGCGACATACGCACTGATAGGCACCGGGTGGATGACCTCGATCGAAAAGAATGCGTGCAAAGAAGCAAAATTGCACGGCATAAAGGCATGCACGTATTTGGATTCTTGGATGAATTATCGCGAGCGCTTTGGATATCCGAAGAATGGTTGGCAAAAAAATCTTCCCGATGAGTTTTGGGTGGGTGACAAGCCGGCGTTGATTTTAGCGAAAAGGTATTTTCCTCGGAGATCGATTCGCCTGGTAAAAAATCAATATTTTGCGGACATTATCGCTCGTTATAATGCAAGATCACGCGGTGACCCAAATTGCGTTTTATTTATGAGCGCGGCGGGCAAGCTCTCTCTGCGTATTTTCTCGGATTTTATCATTGGTCTTGTGAAAAAAGGCTTTTCGGACCGCTTACTGGTTCGGCTTCACCCCGCCGACGATAGGGTTCTGTATGAGAAAATCGTAAAAAAGGAAGGGCGCGGTCTTCAAATAGAACTATCGCGAGAGAAAGATATAGTAGAGGATCTTTTGCGCGCGCGTATTGTCGTTGGACCGGAAACTGTCGCGCTTGTTCCCGCGGTTATGGTCGGCATCAAGACGATCAGAATAATTCCGCGCGGAGAAAAGGCGTTCCTTCCATTTCCTAAAATTCGCATTGCAAAAGATATAATAGACAACTTATGACAAGCCAAAATGTTGATGTAGAGAAAATATATCGGAAAATGGGCCTCAAAAAAGGAGACGTCGTTTTTATTCATGCCAACATGCTCCCCTTCGGGCTCGTGTCGAGAGACAAGGAGAAATTCATACGATTTTTTCTGGATCCGCTCCTGAAAATTATAGGAGAGTCGGGGACGATATCGTGCCTCGCCTACACTTTCACGTACGGCCTGTACGGAACATCGTACGATCACGAAAAGAGTCCATCGGAGGCGGGGATGTTCACCGAATACATACGCACTATGAAAGGCGCTCTGCGTTCGCTACATCCTTTGGTATCGGTCGTTGCGCGCGGGCAAAAGGCAAAATACATAACGCAAAATGTTACACGCTCCGCTTTCGGCTGGGGATCGCCTTTTTCAAGATTGCACGAATTAAAGGGAAAATGCCTGTATCTTGGAATGACATGCGGCGAATCCAATACTTTTCTTCATTATGTGGGGCAAATGTACGGTGTCTCCTATTCTTACAATAAGGCGTATTTTCACCCGGCGTATAAAAAGGGTATTCTGCAGCCGAGTCCGTTTTTAGCATTTGTGAGAAATCGAAAATCTAAACCATTTGACTTCTCATTATTTGAGAAAGAGATGAAGAAGAAAAAACTGGTACGCGAGGGCAGTATCCGCAATGCGCCTGTTCAACTTGTTAACCTGGAAGATTGCTTCAAGATTGGAATGGAGATGTTAAACAAAAACCCATGCGCATTTCTGCAAGAACCTTTTTATATAACAAAATAAATTATGCTTATGGAAGGTATTGGTATCGACGTCGCCGAGATCGGAAGATTTCGCTCGCTCATTAAGCAAAAAAAACAGCATCTGCTGGATAAAATGTTCAGCAATATTGAGCGGGAATATTGCTTTTCTTTTAAAGATGCCGCTCCGCATCTCGCAGGCACCTTTGCTGCGAAAGAGGCTGTCATTAAAGCCGGAGGCAGTCCGTCATTGACCGCTGTCGAAATTCGGCGGGGAAAGGATGGACGGCCGGAAGTGTGGTGTGGAGGCCGTAAATCCAAATCACTGATCATCTCCATCTCGCACAGTAGCGAAATCGCGTGCGCGATAGCGCTTCAGAAATAAATATGATGAAGAAATGCATTGTTCTTGATTTGGACAACACGCTTTGGGGAGGCGTCGTTGGCGAAGACGGCGCTGACGGTATCGCGTTGTCGCTCGCCCCTCCGGGGGCGAGTTTCATCGCTTTTCAACAAGCGCTTCGCGATCTGCATGATCGCGGCGTCATTCTCGCGATCAATAGCCGGAACAATTTCGACGATGCAATGGAGGTTATAGAAAAGCATCCCAACATGATCTTAAAAGACAATCACTTTGCCGCAAAGCGGATCAACTGGAATGATAAAGCGCAAAACCTTCGCGAGCTTGCAGAAGAGCTCAATATAGGTTTGGATTCTATGGTTTTCTTCGACGACGACAAAGTGAATCGCGAGATGGTGCGGCGCTTTTTGCCTGAAGTGGAAACACCCGAACTGCCTGAAGATCCGCGGAAGTATGTGAAATTCCTTCATTCGCTTCCATATTTCAAAGGCTCTGAAATTACCGATGAAGACAAAATGCGTGGCAACCTCTATGTGACCGAGCGCCTGCGCAGAGAAGCGGAGAAAGTATATTCAGACAAAGGAGAATTTCTTAAAAGCCTCGGCATCGAAGTGCATTTTTTTGAGAACGACGCCTCGTCGCTCGCGCGACTCTCTCAACTTACCGAAAAAACAAATCAATTCAATGTTCAAAAAAGACCGCTGTCAACTGAAGAAATAGAAAAATATATTTTGCGCAACGATTACAGTGTATATCACGCAAGAGCAATCGATCAATTCGGCGATCAGGGAATCGTAGCATTTGCTATAGTAGAGAAGGGAAATAAGGAGTGGAATATAGAATCTCTTCTTATGAGCTGTCGCGTCATCGGGCGGGGAATCGAGGACGCGTTTGTCGCGGAGATAGCACGACGAGCGCACAAGGCGGGAGCACATAGGTTAAGCGTCGTGTTCGAGAAGTCGGAAAGAAACCAACCCGCCGCGACCTTCGTCGAGAATTTCTTTGGTCCTGAACGTTTCATCACTTCTGATCGCGCACATGTGCCGGAGTGGATAACCATCGTATGAAAGATTTCAACATCATCGTCACCGAACAGCTTAAGATAAAAACCGAAGATATTTCGGATACGCTCACGCCAAAAGACGTTCCGGAGTGGGATTCGATGAACTATTTGTTGTTCATCGCGGAGCTCGAAAAAGAATACAAGATCTCTTTCACTATGGATGAGGTACTGTCTGCGCAATCGCTCGGCGATGTACGGAAGTCTCTCAAATCAAAAGGGATCAAGATATGAACAACACGGCAGAAGTGCGGACATTTGAATCGCTGAAAGTCGGTGAAAGCGCATCGCTCTTGCACCAGATCACAGCGGAAGACATCGAGCAATTCAGCAAACTTTCGGGTGATTACAATCCTCTGCATGTCGATGATTCTTACGCAAGAGAGGCGGGCTTCGCGTCGCGCGTTGTACATGGCATGTTCATCGGGTCCCTCGTCTCACAGCTTGTTGGTATGCGCCTGCCGGGGAAATATGCGCTTCTCATGCGTGAATCACTAGAATTTAAAAAGCCGGTCTTTATTGGAGAGACACTCGTTATTGAGGGAACTATTACAGCCAAAAGCGAGGCGACGAAAATCATCGAGCTTTCGATAATTGTGATGCGCGAGGGCGAGATCATAGTTCTCGGCAATGTGCATGTGCGCGTGCTTAAATAATCGTATGACTGAAAAACCGCTTGCGATAATTAGTGGAGGAAATGGATACGTAGGCTCTGCTATTTCTTCCGCACTGCGTAATGTCGGCTGGAATATCGCGATATTGAGCCGGAGCGTGCAGACGGAAAAAGAAGCATATCGATGCGACCTTACGAAGGAGATAGAAGTAAATTCGGTTGTGGAGAATATCGTGGAGCGCTATGGCGCAATAGATGCATGTATCCATGCGGCATCTCCGGGAATTGTGAACAAACCGTTGCTTGAAATGGATTTGGAATCTTTTGAAATCTCCAATAACGTTGCGGTGCGGGGCGCATTTCTACTCGCGAAAGCGTCTGTTCCGCATATGAAAGCCGGCGCTTCGTTCATAGGTATTACGAGCAAGCTTATAGAGCCGAAGATGATATTGCCGCCCATGGGTTCATATGTGACGGCAAAGTACGGTTTGCGCGGATTTCTACGCACGCTTGCCTCCGAGATGCGCACAAAAGGTATTCGTGTTTACGCCGTAGCACCGGGATTTCTTCAGGGTGGTCTCAATGACAATGTGCCTACGGCAGTGCTCAATTTTTTCGCCTCCAAGAGCGGTGCAGGGACTACTACTGTAGAGGAGGTCGCGGATCTCGTGAAAATACTCTGTACCGTGCAAGATGCATATCACACGGGATCCTCTATAACGATTCCCCCCATTACTGTCGCTGATTTATAGAGCCACGAGGGATATTTCCAAAACTCTTTATGGAGTGATATAGTCTTGCCATATGTCGATCGTGGACGGCAAGACTATTCTCATAACCGGAGGCACGGGTTCGTTTGGAAAGGCCTGCGTAAAGAAACTTCTAGACGAGCATAAACCGAGGCGCATTCGCATATTTAGCCGCGATGAATTGAAGCAGTGGGATATGCAGAGGCAGTTTGGCGATCATCCGTCGCTCCGTTTTCTCATAGGCGACGTGCGCGATGCCGAGCGGATTAAGAGGGCGACCGAAGACGTGGATATATTGATTCATGCCGCCGCGCTCAAGCAAGTGCCTGCATGCGAGTACAACCCAATGGAGGCGGTGAAAACCAACGTCAATGGTGCGATGAACGTTATAAATGCAGCACTGGACAACAACATTCCGCGCGTCATCGCGCTTTCGACGGACAAAGCCGCCGCTCCAGTGAATACCTACGGCGCTACGAAACTTTGTTCCGACCGGCTTTTTATACAATCGAACAGTTATCGCGGACTCCATCGCGACACCAAATTTTCCGTTGTTCGATATGGAAATGTCATGGCGAGTCGCGGAAGCGTGATTCCGCTTTTCAAAAAACAAAAAGAAAAAGGAGAACTTACGATAACGCACGAAGACATGACGCGCTTTTGGATCACACTTCCGCAGGCTGTTGATTTTGTTCTCTCATCGCTTGAGATGATGCAGGGTGGCGAGATGTTTGTGCCGAAGATACCTACAATGAAAATTATTGATCTTGCCAAAGCGATCGCTCCTGAAGCCACGTGTCGCGTTGTTGGCATCCGCCCGGGCGAGAAACTGCACGAATGTTTGATTACGGGAGAGGAGGGTCGCCTCACATATGAACTGAATGATCGATATGTAGTTTTATCCGCATCTTCAACAGGCTGGAATAATGATCCGAAGAAATATAAGGGAGCCAAAAAACTCAAAGATGGATTTGAATATCACAGTCACACCAACGAAGATCAATTAACGATTCCACGAATGAAGAAATTTTTGAAAGATGTTGAAGAACACGAATCTTCAATGGCGCATGACAAATAAGACCCGAACTCATAGTGAATTTTGACCACTCGATTATGGAAAAATACAAGAATACAGTCTCGTTTCGCCGCTGCGCCGGCCAAAACTCTGCTACGAGCCTGCAGACGGCCGCTCGCCGTGCCTCTGGCACGTCGTCGCGGCCGTCTTTGGCTCTCGCGACGAGTTTCGACCGGCTCGCTGGCGATCAAAATCCACTATGAGTTCTCCTAATTTTTCTAAGGTTTTTACAATAGACGGACGCAAGGTCGGTGAAGATCAACCGGCGTATTTTATAGCCGAAATCGGAGCGAATTTTGACGGCTCTCTTGAAAAGGCGAAAGAATATGCGCGCGTAGCGAAGGAGTGCGGTGCGGATTGCGCCAAGATCCAGAGCTTCAAGGCAAAAAAAATAGTTTCCCGCGAAGGCTTTGCCTCTATGAAATTGAAAGGCGTACACGGCTCGTGGAATCGTCCTGTTGACGAAGTTTTCAAAGAGGTAGAATTTCCGCGAGAGTGGCACAAAGTATTTTTTGAATATTGTCGGAAGATCGGCATCACGCCGTCAACCGCTACTTACGATTATGAAGCTGTTGATCTGGTAGATAAAATCGGCATAGATTTCTACAAAATAGGTTCCGGCGATATTACATGGCTCGAAATGGTGGAATACATAGCGAAAAAGGGAAAACCTGTGATGCTGGCCACTGGTGCCTCGACTTTGGCAGAAGTAGACGAAGCGGTTCGTGTCATTGAATCTACTGGAAATAAGAATCTTGTTTTAATGCAATGCATCACAAATTACCCTTCTAAATTTGAAAGCGCGAACATAAAAGTCCTAAATACATATCGCGAGGCGTTCGGTTCAATTCTCGGGTATTCGGATCACACGCCCGGCGACGTTGTTCCACTTGGTGCTGTCGCGCTCGGCGCTAAAGTCATTGAAAAACATTTCACCCTTGATCGCAAGAACAAAGGACCGGATCATCCGCATTCGATGGAGTCGCAAGAATTTGCCGACATGATAAAGCGAACGCGCGACTTGGAGGAAGCCCTCGGCTCGTCGCGAAAATATGTTGTCGCGGAAGAATCGGAAACCGTGATTGTTCAGCGGCGAGGGCTCACCGCTGTCCGCGATCTGAAAAAAGGCAATGTTTTGAAAAAGACCGATATTATTGAGCTGCGGCCTGCGCTCGGCATCTATCCAAAATACAAAAATGTTATTGTCGGCAAGATTGTACAAAAAAATCTCAAAGCCGGCGAACCGATTCGCTGGAATGACATAACATGACTCCTAAGGAAGAGTTTGCGATTCTTTTGGAGAAGCAAAAAATTGTAAAAGGGGATGTTATTTTTGTTTTGCAGGGCGACGGGCTTTATCGCGCTCCTCACGCTGCTAGCCTTTTTAAAAATGGATTTGCTCCAATCGTTGCGATTGTTGGGAACGATACGCGTCGCGAGTACGGCAGTTATCCGTCTATAGAAGTGCGTGATGAAATGCTACGTCTGGGATTGCCGAAAGAGATTATCCATTTTGAAGAAGTTGGAGCCCATACGCGCGCGGAAGCGGGGCGGGCAATGGAACTTGCAGAGGAAAAAGATTGGAAGACCATTCTTATAGTCACTTCGCCTCACCATCAGTATCGCGCTTTTTTGACATTTCTAAAAGCGATGCGCGATGCAAGTCTCGATATTACTCTCGTCAATGCACCAGCGAATCTTTCAATGAGCGAGACAACGCCGTGGGGCATGCGTACGAATCTTTTGGAGCAGGAATTTGCTAGAATTATCGAGTACCAAGATAAATGCGACGTCGCCTCTTACGAAGACGGAATCGCGTATCTCAAATTATTATGAAGATAGGTCCTGAAGAATTAAAAAACATCCCATTCTTAAATGGCGAAATATTAAACGCGCCCGACGTTCCATTCTCCGCAGAGACTCTTAGGGCGCATGAAAACGATATTTTGATATTTACACCGCGTATCGAGAAACTCTCCATAGTAGGCATGCGGGAGATATTTGGTATAGACCCTGCCGTAACAGAGCCATGCATGTACAACCAAGATTGGTACATCAAAGAAGAATTTGCTAATACGCCTCCGGATGGAAAATGGCACCTCATACGTAAAGATGTACTGGAAGAAGCTCGCGCGAAGCTTCCGGAGGAAATAGAAACGTTATTCGTCGGTGAAGAGTTTCCGAGCGCGGTGATGTGCGCCTTCACCTTCTTTGCGCATTGGTTTGCGACAGGCGGAGAGAAATTGTGGAAACATGATTTCGTATGGTGCTCCGACAAGGATCACAACGGCGATAGGATTTACGTTGGTCGCTATGAAGATCCAACTGGTGTTAACAAAAACGGTTTCAATATCCACCGCCACTTGTCGCTTCGTCCCGCCCACAGCACTGCGCCGGAAATTAAACCCTAGAATATGGATTCTTTCGAGGATAAGAAGCGTTTCATTGAACGGCACGAAGCAGAGATATCGCCGCTTAAAGTCCCAGAGACCGATGTTGATTCCGCAATCGAAGCATATCGAGTTAAGATTTTCAAGTTAGAGAAATCGGAATCCGCTTGCGATCCGGATGCCCGTCGTATCGCACTCAGCGCGTCTGATCCTCTTACGCTTGGTACGACACGCACACTCATTGAACGGATGGCGACTGATCGTCGGTTCCGCTCAGTCACGCTAATAACGGATAATGTTGCCGCACAAACTTTTGCATCTCTCATATCTAACGATTCGCGTTATGCTTTGTTTTCAGAAGTCGATACAAGCAGGGGCATATTCGAGACCCTTGGTGAAAAAGCAAATTCTGGACTCGACATTGCCCTTGCGTTCATCGAGTCGCAGAATAGTCCGAGTAGTTCGCTTGCGTACGAGTGGAAAAGCGCGTATGGAGCAAAAAAACTCTATCTTATCAATGAGGGATGGAATGGAATTGGCCAGCGAAGGGATTTTTTCTCAAGACTCAGACCAGATGATGTTGATGCTATTCTTTGCAATGATGATGTCGCCAGGAAAGTACTCATGAGTCAGATGCCTGCCTTTGCGAAGAAAATACGAGTCACGGGCACGCCGGTTTTGGATGCGCTCGGACTTGAACAAGGAAAAGCGGCACGCGAGAGTGGGCGTTCGCGTCTTGGACTTATGACTGACGAAATTGCAGTACTTTTGCAAGGCGATGTTGTCGCAGATCTTACGGCGGAAAAGTTGAATGTGGATGAGCAAATAAACGTTCGGACTTTGCAGAACCTTGTAGAAGCTACGGCCGAGGCGGCGCGAGTGCATCCGGAGAAGCGTTATGCAATCCTAGTACGACCTCATGGACGCGACGATGTTGATGATGTGCGGAATCTTCTTGCGACCAAGCTTCCGGGTAATTCGCCGCAGAATATTCGCTTACTTGATGCATCTGGAGATAAATTATCTATACATGAAGCCACGTTTTCTGCGGATATTGTAACCAGTATAAATAGCACTGCCAATCATCTTGCCCCCAAACGCGGACGAGAGGCGATCTTTCTCGGCTTTGGCGATCGGCTTGGCGCTGAAGTACTTAAGGCGACCTACGGCGATTTATACATGAACATACTGTCTGGTCCGGGACTTCGTGTCGTTCAAACGAAAGAAGAGCTCGCGCAAGTTCTAGGGGAGTCGAAAACAGCTCCCGTGCCGAGTCTGCCTCGAATCGGCGAGACCGCGACCGATCATCTTCTGGCTGAAATATTGAATTAGTACCGTGACAAGTTAATTTCTATAACAATAACCTTGTTGACTTAAAAATCAGACTTTTAAGTTCTCATTTCGCACACTCGCGCTTTACCTCGCGACAAAAGCGGGTATCAAGATGAAATTCTTTTCGCACTAACGACTCATTCTTCTCGTTGCAAAAAACGACTGATTGCTCGTTGTTGCGGGTTGCCACGCACCGCGATAATATCCATGTAAGAGTTGTTGTCGAAAAAAGTAAACCTGTCAGCTTTGCCGCGTACGGCCTTACTATACAAGTCTGGGATTTCGTCGAGATCTTCCAAGTGGTCTTCCCAGTATTGCTCGCCTTCATCTGACGTCATACTTTTTCCAGGGACTTCATCAGTGCTGCTATGTTCATCTTCGAGATAACGCTCCCACATATTCTTAAAATCGGAGGGCGCAATTCCTTTTTCTAAGCACTCTGTAAGCCACTTCGCCAGATGCGCTGTGATTTCTTGGACGTGCTCACCGACATAAAGAGCGCCTATCACCTTTGATGAGTCAGACCGTTCCATTCGATCCTCTTTCATAACCACTCAACTATAGCATACCCGGTGTGCTGTAAGTGAAATACATGGTATTGCTTATTTATGACGGTCGGCGAGGATAAGCAATAGTGTTTTATTGAGCTAATGCATATTGCTTCGAGCGGATGTTAGTTTCTCAAAAAGGACGATACCTACAAGTCCAATGATGAGTGCGACAATGCCCGGGATAAAACTTGCCCGAGGCGAGAGCCATATGTTTGCGGCGAGCGCGGCGATTACACCGATATTGGCGTATACATGAAATACTCCAAGCGAATAAATATATTCTTCTTCGGGCAGTTTCTCTTTGAGCCACGCCAATATTACCGGATAAGCAGTGACGCCGGATATTCCGATTAGAATTGTGCCGACAAGTATCGGAGTCATCTCTGCTGTTGAAACCAGCAACACTGTGCCCGCGAGACTTAGAATTGTAACAAACATAAGAATGTTTGCTTTATTAAATCGATTTGCAACGATACCGCTTCCCAATGCGCCTGCTACATTGCTTATCCTAAGGGCAATAACCAGTGCCGGTACGGAGGATAGACCCAAAAGTCCTACGACGATAAGATTTGTCGCGGTAAATGATTGGCCGAGCAAATAATACGTGCCGAACAAAAAAGGAAAAAGAGATAACATGCGTTTGTCTAGGATAAACATAGGCCTAAACGGGCGGGGCTTCGCTTCTTCGCGTATCGGTTTGAGAAAGAAGAGTATGAATGTGCCAATGAGTCCGAATACGGCAAGTGCCATGTACATGAAAGACGCGGACTCTACTGCAACAAGATATCCGCCCAGTATGATTCCTGCGATTCCTCCGGCGCTTGTTGCAACGCTCTGATATGCAAAATTCCGACCCGCGGTTTTATTGTTTGATTCGTCGGCGATTATTTGTCCGGATGCAACCCATAATAGGCACGCACCTATTCCTCCAATTAGAGAGGACGTGAGTAATAACGGAGTATTCTCAAGTGCTAAGACGACGGTAAAAAGTGGATATGTGGATGCTCCTATTATGAGCGAGCTTTTAAGCAACCCGGCCAGAACTCCCTGCCCTCTGGGCAGGGATGAATGGTCGA
>ERZ1292625.2579-Hain-H41-01um-R1-2579-length-16403-cov-7_pt1 | contig 16403 bp, 19 predicted proteins | sample MGYA00564400_ERZ1292625 | MGnify/ENA primary metagenome ERZ1292625 (study PRJEB36523, sample SAMEA6512639) | groundwater metagenome | collected 2019-01-08 | study: AquaDiva: Metagenomics assemblies of 32 groundwater samples | reverse complement strand
TTCACCTTAATAGAAATTATGGTTACAGTTGCCATTATCGGAATTATTGCTGCAATTGCACTCCCATCCTATCAGGAACACGTGAGACGCACTAATCGAACCGAAGCAAAAGCCTTATTACATGAAAATGCACAGTTTATGGAGAAATTCTATAGCCAACATAATCAATATGATGCAACATCAGGAGCAGATGGAATCGCAAATACAGGCGACGATGGCGCTGTAACTTTACCAATTACAAAATCTCCTAGAGATGGCACCGCGCAATATAACATCAGCCTCTCAGCGGTCGGAAACAATACCTTTACCCTGCAAGCAGTACCAACCGGTTCCATGGCGGGAGATACTTGCGGTACCTTGACATTAACCAATACGGGTGTTCGAGGTTCTGGGGGAACTGTTGATGAATGTTGGAATCGCTAGACTATTAATCTAAAAATATAGCAAGAAACAAAGGAGAATCGAATTATTCCTTTATTTCTTGCTCAATTTGATCAGCAGTTACGTGACGTACATCTTTTCCTTTCACCATATATACCACATATTCCGACATGTTTTTTGCGTGATCGCCAATCCGTTCAATTGCTTTAGCGATAAATAATATCTCCAGGCAAGTAGAAATCTTTCTTGGGTCTTCCATCATAAATGTAATGAGTTGACGAAGAATAGAACGAAATTCTTCGTCAACAAATTCATCCTGACGTACAATTTGCGCCGCAGCATTTAAGTCAAGTCGCGCAAAAGAATCCAACGCTTTATGCAACATTTCCATCGCAATACTTGCTACATGCTTAATTTCATTAAAGCGTGGGATATGCATACGATCCGATGCGTAAATCAATTTTGCCATGCGCGCAATTTTTGCGGCTTCATCACCGATACGCTCCAAATCCGTAATAGTTTTAATGACCATCATGATAAGCCGCAAATCACTGGCTGTTGGTTGCCTCCGTGCAATAATCTGGTTACAAATTTCATCAATTGACACTTCCATGGCATTCACACGATGATCGCGCGTAATCACCTGATTAATCAAATCCTCATTTCCGGTTATCAACGCTTCAATTGCACATTCAATTTGCTCTTCAACAAAGCCTCCCATTTGTAGCACACGTGTCCGAACTTCTTCTAGGCTTGCATCAAATTGTTTAGAAATATGTTCTTTATTTTGCATGAATGTTTTACTCGACTGAGGGTTCTTGTATGAAATTTATTCGCAAATCAGGTATATGCAAGATAATACGGATCAAATCGAAATTGTTTTAACTCCGCTATCAGTTCCCAATAGCAACACATTAGCAGGCCGCAAAGCAAAAAGCCCGTTGGTTACCACCCCGGTAATTTGATTCAGCTTAGTCTCCAATTCCACAGGATTCATAATCCGCATCCCATGAATATCAAGAATCACATTACCATTATCGGTTTTAAAGCCTTGCCTTAATGCCGGTTGTCCTCCAAGCAATACAATTTCACGCGCAACATAACTACGTGCCATGGGTATTACTTCGATAGGCAGTGGAAAGTTACCCAACACTTCGACTAATTTGCTTTGATCAGCAATACAAATAAATTTCCGGGCAACCGCAGCGACTATTTTTTCTCGAGTCAATGCACCCCCTCCCCCTTTGATCATGTGTAAATGTTCAGTAATTTCATCTGAACCATCCACATAAACAGGAATATCCGTAATACTGTTCAAATCCAATACTTCGACTCCATGCTCCTTAAGACGCTGAGCCGTTGCATCTGAACTCGCAACAGCACCCTCAATCTGATGTTTGATTTTAGCCAATTCATCAATAAAGTAATTGGCAGTAGAACCCGTTCCAACACCTACAATAGATCCTATCGGAATATATTGTATAGCAGCAGCAGCTACTGCACGTTTTTGTTCGTCTTGAGTCATGTTGCTCCTATTCTCGATAATAATTATTGATTTAGTGTATCAGGATAGCGTTATCTGCCCATTAAAACAATGCCTATCGTCATAGTCGAAGGTAACTCCAATATATTGGTTCATCAGACTAACAGCAACTAACTAATATAGTCATCTAACCTTGTTTTCCATCCACTCTAGGTCGCCAATAAATCGGCACATACCTAATAGCCCATAAAGTGAAGGCAAACAACCAGATCAATCCAGCGATTACATATAACTGGGGCATTATCGCTGCCGCTGCTGATGAAACATCAGCAATAATTCTAAGTATTGCTGATGCCTGAAACCCTAAGAATAATATCCAAGTGAGTTGATCTAATTCTAATGGCCGACCAGCGTGGCCAAGTGTAACTCGTGAAGTCATCGCTAGGATCATACTTGTAAAGAACCCGATAGTTAACGCATGTAATGGTGCCAATCCGAATACAATCCTACCAGATTGCATATAAATCAGGCTTTGTAGGCCATATAGCACCATAGATATTGCAAACCAAGCAAATGAAACATGCAACACCGCTAATAACTTGGCACGAAAACTACGCGTCCACCCCCAGCGATAAGAGAGATAAAAAGCACACAATGCTAACGGTAAATCCAAAATCCATAAATAAGCCAACATTTCCATCAACTGTAAGCATCCATGCACTACAATCAATCCGAGCATAAACCAAAGCAACCAGAATGGCCGCACCATCACATAATTATCCAGAACCCGACTGGAAAAGAAAGGAATCATACGATGCGACACCGTTAGGACAATCGGTACTAGAAAGAACCAAATGCCGATGTGGCTGAAAAAATCAATCATGGCTGGATTGCCTGTAATTAGCCATAATAAATAAGCCATTAATCCAAACCACCCCATCAAAAGTGCGACACTGGTTACCTTGGCATGCCGTTTATCCTGCGAAGCGGTCGTAAATAATATTCGTAATAACACATATACGGCCAGGCTCCAGCCAATAAGCATGACTGCAACGCCAACTATACTTAATTCTTCACCTGCTACCAATCCAATATAAAATAGTAAAACACCACACAGCATTAACAAACAAGTCGACATATATTCACGAGGCTTAACTTTTTCTCCATTCATCCAGTTAGGATATGTAGTAAACAAGAACCCAAAAATAAAGAAAGGAAAGAAACCATAGATCATTAAGAAAGCATGCACCCAGATTGGAGCAATATTCCAATTAATGGCTGTTCCCACAACTGCGTAGCGCCCACTAAGATCAAAAACCCACCAAAGCAATGCCAAAATACCCTGCAGCGCACCAACCAAAAACAAACTTCGATGGGGAGCCGCAGCAATGTGATTCCACACAGTCACTTGATTAGTCATCATATTTCCCGTAAATATTCTTATTTTTCATTTTTATAAAACTATCTTGTTAATTATTCGAATCATTGTTTTTCCCTTGCTCAGTTATTTGTTATGATTCGCTTCCTACTTTGCGTAACCTTCATTTTTTATGCTGAATATTGATCTGCATTGTCACTCCAACATCTCAGATGGCCTATTAACACCAACTCATCTGGTAGAACGTGCATTACTTCGAGGCGTTGAAACATTGGCATTAACAGATCATGACGATATTGCTGGGTTATCCGAAGCACAAAAAGCTGCTGATAGTAATCGCATCAAATTTATCAATGGGGTAGAAATATCTGTTAGCTGGCGTGGCCGCACATTACATATTCTCGGTCTCGCAATCGACCCAAAGTATACTCCACTGATAGAAGGCTTGACCACCCTACGTATAGGACGGTTATCACGAGCAGAAAGGATTGCCGCAGAATTGGGAAAAATAGGCATTCGTGGTAGTTTGGAAGGTGCCTATGCTTATGTTGGAAATCAAGGTATCATCGGTCGAACTCATTTTGCACGTTTTCTCGTTGAGCAGAGCCACGCCAAAAACATTAAATCAGTATTTAAAAAATACCTTGTCAAAGGTAAGCCCGGATATACACCACACCAATGGGCAGAATTGAGTGATGCGATTAATTGGATCAGAGGAAGTGGCGGTCAAGCGGTGATTGCACACCCTGGTCGCTATGGTTTAGGCAAAAATGTTACGCAAGATTTATTAGATGAATTTTGTCGGCTAGGTGGCAGTGCACTTGAAGTCATCTCCCCAAGCCATACTCCCGAACAAGTAAAGTTTTATGCACAGCATGCACAAGATATGAATCTATCAGTTTCCTGCGGGTCAGATTTTCATGGGCCGAATGAAAGTTACTATGACTTGGGCCAACTTCCCCATATTCCTCCAGGCTGTACACCTATTTGGCACGACTGGCAAAACAATTCATAATTCTGATCTTATCCTATTTATCCGCATCCAACGATACCCTTACTGTGGCTCAATTTTTCTCGATTCATTCCAATACACCTCATTTACGATTGATCAAACAAGCTGTCGCGATAGTTCGTAGCGGCGGAGTACTTGTTTATCCAACTGATTCTTGCTACGCCATAGGATGTCACTTAAACGACAAAACTGCGATGTCGCGTATCCGCACTATTCGGCAAGTAGATGAGAAGCATCATTTCACATTAATTTGCCGGGACCTAGCAGAAATTGCGACATACGCCAAAGTTGATAACAGCCAATATCGATTACTTAAAGCGACAACACCAGGGAGCTATACTTTCATTTTACAAGCAACTCGTGAAGTACCACGCCGGATGCAACATCCCAAACGTAATACTATTGGATTACGTATTCCCGACCATCCAGTTGTTTTAGCGCTGCTTGAAGAACTCGGCGAGCCCCTACTCAGTTCGACTTTAATATTACCTGGTGATGAATGGCCCTTGAATGATGGGGAAGAAATCCGTAATCGCCTCGAGCATCAAGTAGAGTTAATCATGGATTCCGGATCGTGTGGTATTGAAATGACGACGGTCATTGACTTAACTAAAGATGTTCCTGAATTGATTCGACAAGGAAAAGGATCTATCGAACCTTTTGGTATCAGTCATGGATAGTATTATTCAAGGTATTGCAATTTATGCCTTACCCGTTATTTTTGCCATTACTCTGCATGAAGCTGCTCACGGATATGCAGCAAAGCATTTCGGAGACTTTACCGCACATAATGAAGGACGGATTAGTTTGAATCCGATTCGGCATATTGATCCTGTCGGAACGATTCTGGTACCGCTCTTATTATTTATTATTAGTAAGATTACGATGGGAGCAGGTTTTTTATTTGGTTGGGCAAAACCGGTTCCAGTTAATTTCTCCAATTTACGACACCCAAAACGCGATATGCTTTGGGTAGCTGTAGCCGGTCCGAGCGCAAACCTATTAATGGCCATTCTCTGGGCAGTAGTCATCAAATTGGCTATTGCCGTCCCTGAAAGTAACCTTGCTAAACCAGCAGTTCTAATGGGAATTGCCGGTATTGAAATCAATATTATTCTGATGGTGTTAAACTTACTGCCACTACCACCTTTAGATGGTGGTCGAATGGCCGTGAGTTTGCTACCCCATCGCTTAGCATATCAATTTTCACGTCTTGAACCCTATGGGTTTGTGATATTGCTAATCTTGATGTTCAGTGGAATATTAGGAACAATTATAGGACCCATTATTATTTGGCTCAAAATAATGATCGTATCAATTTTCGGATTATATATTTAACAATGTTGAGATTAGGAAAACGTCATGTTCGCTGATCGTGTTTTATCAGGTATGCGTCCCACAGGCAGCTTGCATTTGGGACATTATCATGGTGTTTTGAAAAACTGGGTCGCCCTGCAGCAGCAGTATGAATGCCTTTTCTTTGTAGCAGATTGGCACGCGCTGACAACCCACTATGATACCCCTGAAATCATCGAACAAAATGTTTGGGATATGGTGATTGATTGGTTGGCTGCAGGAGTAGATCCGTCACAAGCGACCCTGTTTATTCAATCAAAAGTACCCGCACATTCGGAGCTATATTTATTGTTGTCGATGATGACACCGCTGGGTTGGCTGGAACGTGTTCCAACCTACAAGGATCAACAGGAAAAACTATCCGACAAAGACCTAGGTACCTATGGTTTTCTCGGCTACCCTTTGTTACAAAGCGCCGACATACTGATTTATCGCGCCAATCTGATTCCAGTAGGCGAAGATCAAGTACCCCATCTGGAATTTACTCGGGAAATCGCACGCCGATTCAATCATATTTATGGTAAAGAACCTGGGTTCGAAGAAAAAGCGGAACAGGCAATCAAAAAACTAGGCTCGAAGAAGTCAAAATTATACACCGAGCTACGTAACCTCTATCAGGAACAAGGTGATGAAGGTGCGTTAGAAGAAGCACGCTCACTTTTGAATGAACAGCAGAGTCTAAGCCTAAGTGATCGTGAAAGATTATTTGGATACCTGGAAGGCGGTGGAAAAATGATTCTGGCAGAACCTGAGGCATTGTTAAGCGAGGCTTCTAAAATGCCTGGTTTGGACGGACAAAAAATGTCCAAGTCGTATGACAACACGATCAGTTTACGGGAAGATCCAGCCAGCATTGAAAAAAAGATTCGCACCATGCCGACTGATCCAGCAAGAGTTAGACGAAGCGATCCAGGCGATCCTAATAAATGCCCTGTCTGGCAATTTCACTCAATTTACTCTAACCACGATACACAAGAATGGGTACAACGAGGCTGTCGTAATGCACAAATTGGTTGCCTAGATTGCAAGTCGCCGGTAATTTCGGCTATTTTAGCTGAACAAAGTCCAATATATGAGCGAATTCAAAAATATGAAGAAGACCCAACACTGGTTCGCAATATCATTGCCGATGGCTGTGAGAAAGCTAATAAATTAGCCGAAGAAACCATGCGCGATATCCGAGAAGCAATGGGATTAAACTACTCCTAAGCTCCAGATCTTGCATGATCAGTTGATTTACAATCTAATATGTATCCTGCCACAGTAAGCTCAATCGACCAATCTAGAACACTGGTTCCTGTTGCTAAAATCTGCGGCGAACCATTACTAGAAATTCCACAGGATCTGTATATTCCACCGGATGCATTGGAAGTTCTTCTTGATACATTCCAAGGTCCTTTGGATCTTTTGCTTTACCTGATTCGTAAACACAATCTCAATATTCTCGACATACCAATGGCTGAGTTGACCCAACAGTACATGCGTTATGTTGACACAATGTGTGCCGATCAATTAGAACTGGCCGCAGAGTATTTACTAATGAGTGCGTTACTCATAGAAATCAAATCACGCATGCTGCTTCCCTCAATGCCTAAAACACATACCGAAGAAGAACATGATCCACGCGCTGAATTGGTCAGACGGCTATTAGAATATGAACAAATCAAAAAAGCTGCACTTCGTTTGAATGAATTACCGCAAGTCGGTCGTGAGATCACCGTGATACGAGTATGGGTAGAACATGGACTGATCGATCAGTCCCCCAATCTTCACATCGATGACCTTCGGCAAGCTTGGGAAACCATTCTTTCTCGCTCTCATATTCATCAACATCATCAAATTAAGCGCGAAACACTGTCCGTTCGCGCCTATATGAGTCAAATTATGCGCGATTTGCAAATACACAAACAATTGCAGTTCCACGAATTATTCAGCCCCTCCGCAGCTGTTGCAGAAGTTGTAGTAACTTTCTTAGCGATTCTCGAACTTGCCAAAGCATTAGTTATAGAAATTACCCAATCTCAACCATTCGAATTAATTTATGTCCGATCCATTAGCGATTAATCACACAAATACTGCGAATGAAACGCACGATCTCAATAAAGTCATCCAAATCCTGGAAGCAGCTTTACTATCCAGCCAAGAACCTCTATCTGCGCAAGAACTTAGAAGACTATTCAATCACGAATTTACCGCTTCTCTGATCACTAACCAACTGGAACAAATTCGCGATAAATGGACTAATTCCTGCATAGAGCTCGTTCAAGTGGCCAGTGGTTGGCGATTTCAGGTTAGACCCGAGATACAACCTTACCTAGATCGCCTGACACCACAAAAAGTACCGCGCTATACGCGTGCCGTCATGGAAACCCTTGCAATTATTGCCTATCATCAACCTGTTACACGGGGTGATATAGAAGAAATACGGGGAGTGGGTACCTCTAGTGCCATTCTCAAAACACTAAGCGTACGTGGCTGGATTGAAACCGTTGGTCATCGGAGCGTTCCAGGAAAACCTGCATTATTTGCAACTACAGTAAATTTTCTAAATGACCTCAATTTGCGTACATTGGAAGAATTACCGCCATTGGAAGAAATGAAATCGCTGATTGCAATCGACCTAAGCTCGACATAATGACACACTTTATTACATTGATGAATCAGCTTCGAGTTGCTTGATTGACTACAACTCATCCCATTTTTAATCTTTTTTGATATCAGCAGACGACTTACAATAGAATCTTGCAGGAAACTCCGTGGTTTGCTTGCGATTCCGAACCACATCCCCTCCCTCCTTGACGCATACCGCAACCGATCTATCCAAACTGGGAAAATACTCGTTAGAACCCGGTTGTGCTGAAGTTGGTGGTACCTGTTCGCGTATTCGTTTGCATAACTCTGGTTCTGTTGATTTGACATGCGAATCTTGCATTGCAGGTAATGGGCACAGATTGCAAGGATCTCCCGGACATAAGCAACCTGTACATTCTGCGTAAGCTGGTGAGAAAAAAATCACAAATACCAAACCTCCAAAAAGCAATATAATATTTTTACTAATGAACTCCATCCAATACTTTTCCTTTTAACAATCAGCTATCAGATTATAAATTCAGAAATTCTCACTATACTAAGATAGAATGCTGCTTTGTATCTCGATTATATAATCTTTATTTACTTTATTCATCGTCTGCCTCTTCCGTAATGCAAGAACGAGATGATGCAGATCTTTATCATTTCTAAAAAACATGAAAGATAATAAGTGTTATCAGTATTCTGTCTATTTAAGGTTTTTAGGTCACTTCGTTTTACTATTCGCAATCATGACCATGTGTTCTCTCAATGCAACGGCACAGGACATTGAACAATTACAAAAGAATGCAAGCATTACTTATGAAAAAATGATGCAAGCCAAACAATCTGCAGAGAATTTAGAAAAAGATTTCATCTCCTCAGAAAAGAAATTAACCGAAGCTAAAGAAAAGCTCGCTGCCGCTGAACGTGAGGCAGCCAATGCCAAAAAAAAGTCGGATCAAGCTAAAACCATTCTTGAGCAAGCTGTAAATCACTGGAAGAAAGCTTCCGATGATTTGGCGAATGAATGGGGGAAATCTGAAGTTAAATAATCAGTAGAAAAAAATAGCCAATTTCAAGGTAAATCGAGTACCATGATTACATGAGGGATACCTGCTTCCATAAATTCTTTCCCGCACTTTTGGAAACCAAATTTTTCGTAAAATTCGACAGCCGTTAATTGTGCATGCAAAGTTGCTTTTTTCATTCCAAGAGCTCGCATTTCCTGTAGGATTTTTTGCAGCATAGCACTGCCGATTCCTTTTCTTCGCCATACTTTCAGTACCGCCATTCGCCCAACATGACCATCGGGCAGCAACCGTGCGGTACCGATTCCATTTCCTTCAAAATCCTGTACAAGAATATGAGTGCAGATCTGATCCATCGAATCCCATTCCATCTCTTCTGGAACATTTTGTTCAGTAATAAAAACCGCTGAACGTATACTGCGTAAATTCGACTCTTCGTTTCTCCAGTTAACCATTCTGATTCGATAAGGAAAATCGCTACTCATTAAGGTATATCAATCAGAAACAACCGCATAATGACATTTCAGAAAATGAACATTGTTACTCAAAAGGATGACGCAACAAAATAGTATCTTCTCGATCTGGGCCAGTTGAAATCATATCAATGGGCACTTCACAAACGGCCTCTAGATATTTCAGATAATTTTGTGCAGCTTTGGGTAAACAGTCAAATTCTTTAATACCAGCGGTGCTTTCTTTCCAACCCGGCATTTCTTCATAGATGGGTTCGCAATGATCGAAATCATCAGCACCGATTGGCAATACATCGCTACGCGTACCATCATTTAATCGATAACCTACGCCTAAATTGATACTTTCGACACCATCCAATACATCAAGCTTGGTTATACACAAACCGGTCACACCATTGATCTGGATCGAACGTTTCATGGCTACCGCATCAAACCAACCACAACGCCGTGGGCGTCCGGTAGTTGAACCAAATTCATGTCCACGAATTGCTAAATGTTTACCAATATCATCATCCAGCTCTGTTGGAAAAGGACCTGAACCAACACGTGTAGTGTACGCTTTGGTAATACCAAGCACATAGTGCAACATTTGTGGACCAACCCCACTACCCGGCCCCGCTGCACTTGCCACACAATTACTTGACGTAACATATGGATAAGTGCCGTGATCAATATCCAACAAAGCTCCTTGGGCTCCTTCAAAAAGCAGATTCTGGCCAGCCTTGTTAGCTTTAAATAACAGTTGCGCCACATCAGCCATCATCGGCTGAATTTTTTCACCTTGCATTAGCGCTTCATCCATTGTTTTTTGAAGATCAATCGATGGCGCAGAAAAATAATTTCTTAATACAAAATTATGATAATCCAGTATCTCGGTTAGCTTAGCGGAGAATCGCTCACGATGAAATAAATCTTGTAAGCGAATCGCACGTCTAGCAACTTTGTCTTCATAAGCAGGGCCGATTCCTCGACCCGTTGTACCGATTTTCCCTTCACTTCTCGCAGCCTCACGTGCATTATCTAAGGCAATGTGATACGGAAGAATTAAAGGACAAGCCTCGCTAATACGTAATCGCCCCGCAACATCAACTCCACTCTTCTCAAGCATAGCAATTTCGTTCAACAATGCTTCAGGAGAAAGTACGACACCATTACCAATATAACAAATTACATTATCGCGTAAGATTCCCGAAGGAATCAAATGCAGTATGGTTTTTTGACCACCGATAACCAATGTATGGCCTGCATTATGCCCACCTTGAAAACGAACCACACCTTGCGCATGGTCTGTCAACCAATCGACAATTTTACCTTTACCTTCATCACCCCATTGCGTACCAATGACCACAACATTTTTAGTCATGTCTAAATCTCTAACTTCCTTATCGAAATATTAAATTTCTTTAACAATCCATTTACCTTTACTGAAAATCAGCTCTCTGTCGTAGTCATCTAAGCCTTCGGTATTTCCCGGCAAATCGACCACTACAATTTGTCCTGATTTGCGCAACGCTGCAATCTGAGCCTGCAATTCTTTATTGTTCATATCAAAAGGCGCCCTTATGCCTTTTGGATATTGCTGCGGTTTATTCAACCGAGACAATGCCTTTAAATCCATACTAAAACCCGTCGCTGGCCTGGCTCGACCAAAAGCTTTACCAATCTCATCATATCGTCCCCCCAAAGCTACCGCATTCGAGCTGCCATATGTATAAGCCGCAAACACTATGCCGGTATGATAGTGATAACCACGCAAATCAGACAAATCAAAAGCTACTTTATCTACTGATATCTTCAAATCTCTCTCTATTGCAGCAAGCTCATCCAATGCTTTATTCACTTCAGGATAATCAGGTAAGTGCTCCGCCGCCACTACTAAAACTTTTTTATCTCCATAGAGCTCCGGTAATAGCAGCAATGCTTCACGTGTAGTTTTTTTGAGCTTGCTCGACAGTTCTTTTAACGAAGCGATATCTTTTGCTTGCAAAACAGCAAAAAGCTCGGTTTCCAGTTCTGTGGATATACCCCCTCGCTTGATCAATCCGCGGAATACGCCGACGTGTCCCAAATCCAAATGAATTTGATTGATACCAACAACAGAAAGACATTGCAGCATCAATTGTTGAATTTCAAGATCACTTTCCAAACCAGAGTGGCCATATAATTCAGCGCCAATTTGCAAAGGCTCTCGAGTTTGCGTTATTCCGAACGGTATAGTGTGCAAAATACTGCTGGCATAGCATAAGCGCGTTATCCCATCACAGTTCAACAAATGTGCATCTATACGAGCAGCTTGCGGCGTCATATCTGCACGCAACCCCATCAGGCGTCCACTCAATTGATCAATCACTTTAAAGATCCGTAAATCCATATCGCCGCCACTACCCGACAATAAGGATTCGATATACTCCAGTAAAGGAGGAATTACCTGCTGATAACCATGCACAAACAGCAAATCGATAATCTGCCGCCGCATCAATTCGATGTGACGCGCTTCAATCGGCAAAATGTCTTCAATATATTCTGGAAGTAACCAGTTACGCATGATTCAACTTACTTGTCGCTAAAAAGAGCATAAAAAGATTAACTGATGATGAGTAGCAACATTACCCCAATCAACATTGAAGTTAACCCGATAAATCGAATGTGGTTGTCATTAATTTCAATCATTTTTCTAAATGCTTCCCGCCAAGTGTGCGGGGATAAAAAAGGCAGCATTCCTTCTAAAATTAACATTAATGCAATCGCGATCAGAAAATTTTCCCACATCATCACAACACACTTTACTCCATATCGTTACTTCATTGATTGAGAGAATGCATCCATACAAAAATTAAGAGGTTCTGCATTCAATCGAGTATTATCAACACGATCTCAGAACCTCTTTAAAAATCAAGAAACTGACCTTAGTTAAAAATCAAAAAATTACTTTTTTTTCTCCGCTAAGTTCGGTTGCTTTAAGTACTTAAAGAAGTCAGAGGTAGGTTCAAGAACCATCATATCGCCTTTGCTCTTAAACGATTGCTTGTATGCATCGATACTTCTCCAGAACGCATAAAATTCAGCGTCTTTTTCGAAAGCTGAGGCGTAAATAGCTGCTGCCTGACCATCGCCTTCACCCATTTTCTTTTGTGCTTCACGATAGGCTTCAGCTAATACAATTTCACGCTGTTTATCCGCATCCGCACGAATTTTTTCTGACTCAGCAGCACCCGTCGAACGCAATTCATTAGCAACACGTTTACGCTCAGCTTCCATCCGCCGATAAACAGATTCGCTCACTTCTTGCGGTAAATCAACACGCTTCAAGCGAACATCAACAACTTCCACACCAATGGAACGCGCATCATTATCGGCTTTCTGGCGCATGATCTCCATAATTCTATCGCGCTCTCCCGATACCACATCATGTACTGTACGATTACCGAATTCATCACGCAAACTTGCGTTAATGGTTTGCGCCAAACGTGTTTGAGCTAAACCCTCATCTCCACGTACGCTAATATAGTACTGCTTTACGTCAACAATACGCCACTTGACAAAGAGATCAACCAAAACGTTCTTTTTCTCAGAAGTAATAAACCGTTCAGGCTCATCCGTATCCATCGTTAAAATACGTTTCTCAAAATACAACACATTCTGTGCGATGGGAATCTTGAAATATAAACCAGGGCTGGTTTTAACATCAATAACTTCACCCAATTGGAACAGAATCGCTTGTTGGCGCTCATCAACAATATAAATAACCGAGCTACCCAAAAAAACTAGGGCAACAACAATACCCAAAAGACTTGATGAAAAATTTTTCATTTATCGACTCTCCCGTTCACGGTTGCGAAAAGAATCCCGTGTTCTTGAATTGCTATCTGATACTGTTTCTTGTGGTTGTGCAGTCTGCACACTGACGGGAGAAGACAGCGGAGATCCGCTACTCATTAACTTATCCAATGGCAAATACAACAAATTGTTACCATTTTTCTGATCGACAACAATCTTACTTGTAGAGGACAAAACCTGTTGCATCATGTCAAGATATAAACGATCCCGAGTAACATTGGGCGCTTTACTATACTCAGTCAGAATCTGCTCAAAACGACTCGCATCACCCTCTGCACTTGCTATTACGCGTTGCTTATAACCTTCCGATTCTTGAATTAACCGCGCAGCACTACCTACAGCTCGTGGAATAACGTCATTAGCATAAGCTTGCCCTTCATTTTTCTGACGCTCTCTATCTTGTCCCGCTTTGACTGCATCATCAAAGGCTGCTTGAACTTGTTCAGGTGGCTGTGCATTTTGCATCGTTACCCTGTTAATCAAGATACCGATCTGATAACGATCTAGTATTTTTTGCATTAATTGTGTAGCGTTAGCTGCAACTTGCTCGCGCCCTTCATACAAAACATAATCCATTTTGCTTTTACCGATCACTTCCCGAATAGCTGTTTCAGCTGCCTGTAGCACTGCATCTTCCGGACTACGATTTCTAAAAAGAAAATTTTCAGGATCATTCAAGATATATTGCACTGCAAATTGTATATCGATGATATTTTCATCATCCGTCAACATGAGCGATTCACGTAACACTTTATTCTTTACATTACTACGGTAACCGATTTCTACTGTACGAACTTGACTGACATTGACTAATTCAACTTTCTCAACGGGATAAGGCATATGCCAGCGTAAACCAGCAGGCGTAGTATCGACATATTGCCCGAAGCGCAGTACAACACCGCGCTGCCCTTCATCGACGATATAAAACCCACTCGCAAACCACACCGCCAACATTAAGCCTATAATTAGCGCAATTCTTCCACTGCCATGCGGCTTGGACTCCTGATTACGCTGATTCTGGTCATCATCTTTATGATTACCTTTTTTCTGACCGAAAAAACTGTTTATTTTTTTATTGACGTTTCGCAATACCTCATCTAAGTCCGGTGGATTGGAACCACCCTTATTTTTCCCCCATTGAGGGTCATCTAATCCCATAATAGTCTAGTCCCTATTGTATTCGTTCAAAAAAGTCATTGCATTGAAGCATGGACTTCGATTATTTCTTTTGTACCAACAGCAGATTCTCTATCCATTTTCTTAGAATGTTCTAAAATTGATTCTGCCAATGCCCCTCTTAAAAAATCCAAACCCTCGCCAGTCTTAGCGCTTATACAAATCCGGTTCATTCTACCATATTCATCGCGCACATACTTTGTCCCTGCAGCAATCAACGAAACCATTAAATCACTCTTATTGAGAATCTGGATCTGCGGGATAGTATCTGCACCTATATCTTTGAGAGTCTTATTCACCTGATCGGCTTGCTCATTCCAGTTAGGAGCACTTGCATCTATCACATGCAGTAATATATCAGCTTGCACCGTCTCTTCAAGCGTCGCACGAAACGCAGCCACTAATGTATGCGGCAAGTCTCTAATGAAGCCCACGGTATCGGAGACAATAACCGTTCCCGCTTCGCTCAAATACAATTTCCGCGTGGTCGTATCTAAGGTTGCAAAAAGCTGATCGGCTGCGTAGCTTTGTGCTGCCGTTAATTTATTAAAAAGTGTTGATTTTCCTGCATTCGTATATCCGACAATCGAAACGGATAATATTTGTGCACGTTGCCTTTGCCGTCTTTGCACCGTTCGTTGACATTGCAATGTTGATAATTTTTCTTTTAATAACTTGACACGCTTGCGAATTAAACGACGATCAGTTTCTAACTGTGTTTCACCGGGTCCACGAAGGCCAATTCCCCCTTTTTGCCGTTCCAGGTGGGTCCAGCCACGAATCAATCGCGTGGCGAGATGTTCGAGTTGTGCCAACTCAACTTGCAACCGTCCTTCATAACTTTTGGCTCGCTGTGCAAAAATATCTAAAATCAAACTGGTACGCTCAACCACATTACATTTTAAACGCACCGATAAATTACGCTGCTGCGCAGGGGAAAGATCATGATTGAAAACAACGAGTGTAGCATTCGTATTCGAAGCGAGCTGTGCTATTTCCTCAACTTTACCCGAACCAATAAAAGTGGTTGCATCAGGGCGTGTTCTCTTGCCTTCTACAATTCCAGCAATAACAAGATTCGCACTTAATGCCAGTTGTTGTAACTCCTGCAATCGGCCATGGTAATCGCCATAACCAAAATCGAGATTCACAAGAATAGCATTTGTTAGGTTTTGTTTTAATTCAAACATACTTGAGCCAATTGCACTCAAGCGCTATATATCGTGAGATTCTGATACTTCGATTGGAATAGTCACAGACTTTGCAGGCACTACCGTAGAAATAGCGTGCTTATATACCATCTGTGTAACAGAGTTCTTCAGTAGTACCACATATTGGTCAAACGAATCAATTTGTCCCTGCAATTTAATTCCATTCACCAAATATATCGATACCGGAATATGCTCTTTTCTTAATATGTTGAGAAACGGATCTTGCAGCAGCTGCCCCTTATTACCCATAGGTAATTCCTTATTCTAATTATGGTTAGCGGAATAGTGACTCTACTTCATTTTTTTGTGTAAATCTAGCAATTCGCATCAAACAAGCTAAATTTCACAAATAACTTGATTGCATCTTATTAATCCCCAGTCATCGATGATGATCGATAACCAATAATATACATACAATAATATCTCGAAATGGAAGCATTCATTATAAAGAACTCGGCCGCAAGCGACCGAGTTTTAGAAGAGCGGTAGTTGCCCAA
>ERZ1292625.2118-Hain-H41-01um-R1-2118-length-19628-cov-9_pt2 | contig 16403 bp, 14 predicted proteins | sample MGYA00564400_ERZ1292625 | MGnify/ENA primary metagenome ERZ1292625 (study PRJEB36523, sample SAMEA6512639) | groundwater metagenome | collected 2019-01-08 | study: AquaDiva: Metagenomics assemblies of 32 groundwater samples | reverse complement strand
TGGCCGAATAAAATATCAAATTCCGCCTTTTTAAACGGCGCGGCAACTTTATTTTTTACCACTTTAGCGGTAACGCGGTTTCCCACAGCTTCATCGCCTTTTTTTATCTGGGCGATACGCCTGATATCAATTCTAACCGAAGCGTAAAATTTTAGAGCCCGTCCGCCGGGGGTTGTTTCGGGATTGCCAAACATAATTCCGATTTTTTCCCGAAGCTGGTTTATAAAAATTATCAAAGTGTTGGTATTGTGCGCCAAAGCCGTGACTTTTCGAAGCGCTTTGGACATCAGCCGCGCTTGAAGGCCGATTGACTGCTGTTCCATTTCCCCTTCTATCTCCGCTTTAGGCGTAAGCGCCGCAACCGAATCAATAACGACAATATCTATAATCCCCGAACGCACCAAATTTTCCAAAATATTAAGCGCTTCTTCTCCGCTGTCTGGCTGTGATATTAAAAGGTCGTTTATTTTTACTCCCAAACGTTTGGCGTAGTCAGGATCCATCGCGTGTTCGGCGTCAATAAAAGCCGCTCTGCCTCCTTTTTTCTGCGCTTCAGCTACGGCATGCAAAGCCAAAGTGGTTTTGCCCGATGATTCCGGCCCGAAAATCTCCACAATTCTTCCTCTTGGAAAACCGCCTACGCCCAAAGCCAAGTCCAGCGAAAACGAGCCTGTCGGCACAACCGAAACATTTACTTTTTTGGCGTCTCCGAGTTTCATTATCGCCCCTTCGCCAAATTTACCTTGAAGAGATTCTAAAAGTTCGTCTATGTCTTTTGAACTGACGGTAGTTTTTTTGTCTTCTTTTTTTGTCATATTATTTACCCCGCACCTTTTATGGATTGCGAAGCTTACTTAGCATTATAGCATTCAAATTTCCAAATATTTATTTTTAAGTGATTAAATTTTACCCCATTTTGCCGCTTCGAAAAAAATATATCCATAAAAGGTGCGGGGTTTACGGCCGAAAAATTATTTGCCTATCAACTACGACTTCTTTGCCTAATAATCTTTTAACTTTAAATTCCAATTTCGCGGTTATGTTATCCGGACCAAAATGAAAATCCCAATATTTTTCAAAATATCCCTTTCCGTCAGTAGTTACTTCTTCGCCGTTTATTGTCAGCTTGTCCTGCGGATTTATTTTCCCGGTTAAATTTATAATCGGATCTTTTATAATAAAATTATCAGTTGCCGGATTAGTTATTTCTATCGCCGGCGTTCCAAAAAATCCGCCCGCTCGCCACCCAAAATAAATTATAGCAAATAGCACCACTATTCCAACGGCTATTTTCGCTTTGCTTACCGGCTTTAAGGCAAATCTATTAAACGGTAAAATGTCTTCGCTGCCGGAGGTTTTAGAAATTAAAGTTTTGCTATATGACTGCCACAAAGAACCGCCGTCCAAATCCAAAACTTCCGCCATCTTTAAAATATATCCTCTTGTATAAGGCGGTGGAGGAAGATTCTTTGATTGGTGGCTGACAAGCGCCGTAAGATAGTGTTCTGGAATATTTGTGGCTTCTGACAATTTCAGCACATTCATACCTTTCAACGCCATGGCTTCCTCAACTTCCTCTTTAAAACTTTTAGGAAAAACGCTTTGTTCCATTTCAAATGTAATTAAATTTCTCTTTTTACATAAACTTCCCGAGGTTTTGCTCCATCGCCCGGGCCGATAATGCCTTTAGCTTCCATTATATCCAAAAGCCGGGCAGCTCTAGCATAACCTACTTTCAAACGTCTTTGAAGTAAGGACGCTGACGCTTTTTGAGCCTCCGTTACAACGGCTATCGCTTCCTCAAGCAATTCATCGTCGTTGTCGTTTTCAAATCCATCAAATAAACTATCAGCCGTCATCGCGCCTGACGGCAAACCATTCTCAAAAGTAGGCGCGTTTTCATAAACATAATCGCCGTTGTTTTCTCTTATAAACTGGGTGACTTTATTTATTTCTTCCTCGGAAACATAGGCGCCTTGAATTCTTCTTGGCTTGGAAAGATCGCTGGTAATATAAAGCATGTCGCCGCCGCCTAAAAGCTTTTCAGCGCCGGAACTGTCCAAAATCGTCCTGGAATCTATTTGGCTGGCAACTTGCAAAGCGACTCGAGTCGTAATATTAGCTTTTATGAGTCCGGTAATAACTTCTACTGACGGCCTCTGGGTAGCTAGAATTAAATGAATACCCGTGGCTCTCGCCATTTGCGCCAACCGGACAACAGAGCCTTCAACTTCCCGTCCGTATGTGCTCATTAAATCGGCTAACTCGTCAATTACTATAATAATGAAAGGCAGAGGGCTATCTGGATTTTTTTTATTATAACTTTTAATATCGCGCGAACCGGCGCTTTCCAGTATTTCATAGCGGCCATCCATTTCTCTGAGCGCCCATTTGAAAACACCTAAAGATTTTTTAGATTCGGTCACCACGGGAGCTATCAAATGCGGAATTCCCGAATAAGCCGTGAGTTCAACACGTTTGGGGTCGATTAAAATCATTTTTAGATTATCAGGAGAATTTTTGTATAAAAGGGATATTAAAAGCGAATGAATGGAAACGCTTTTTCCGCTTCCGGTTGAGCCGGCAACAAGCATATGAGGCATTTTTTCTAGGCTGGCAAAAATCGGCTCGCCAGTAACATCTCGGCCGAGCGCGAAACCCAGAGACCCGGCTGCGGAAAACTCCGGATACGCCATCAAACTCCCCAATCGGACAATTGAAGCGGCCTTGTTAGGAACCTCAATGCCAACCAATGATTTTCCAGGGATCGGCGCTTCTATTCTTATAGGATGCGCGGCTAAAGCCATAGACAAATCGGAAGACAAAGCGGTTATCCGGGCAAGCTTCACGCCTTCGGCAGGCTTTAACGTGTAACGCGTTACCTTGGGGCCGACATTTATTTCCCCCATTTCCACCGGAATACCAAAGCTGTCCAGAGTTCTTTTAATAATATTTGCGTTAGCGCGAAGATCGCCGGGGGTTGGTTTTTCAACAGAAGACTTTAATAAATCCAGGGGCGGGAAAACGTAATTAGCGGGCGCCCGGCTGGTTTGGATTTTGGCAGGCCTAGAAAAAGGCAAAGTAAACCTTTCTTTTACTTCCACTTTCGGTTCTATTTCTTCTGTTTCTTCCCCTTGAATATCTTCTTCTCTTTTTTCATCTGGCCGTTTAGTTTCCCCGTTTTCCTCTTGCCAGCTAACTTCTGATTCTAAAATAGACTCTTTGGGCTTTCTTCTTATTTTTATGGGCAAATTCAAAGTTATTAAAAATGACGCGACTATCATCGCGATAACAACAATTATCGAAGCAACCCGGCCAAACAACGACTCAATAGAGCCGACTACCCAGCCAAAAATTCCGGCTTTATCGGAATAAAAAATATCTATCAGCCCCAAACTCGACAAAACAAAAACAATAGCGCCAACAAAAGTAACTCCGAAAATTCTTCTCCTTTCTGAAGTCAAAAAAACAACTGCCATTATTATAAAAATGAGCGGCAGAAGAAAATAACCCACGCCAAAAAGCCAGTTAAAAAAATTATACGCGTAATCGCCGACCGGGCCGGCGTTTCCGAATCTCGCTAAAATTAAAATAAGCGCTAATGCCAAAAAACCTATGGCAAACACGCTTTTTTTGGTATCGGGGTGAAGCCTAAATTGTTTTTCTCCGTTTTCCGACTCCTCGTTTGATAAAGATTTTGCGTTTTTTTTATTCTTCTTATTTTTTTTATTAGACATCTTTATTATTTTAACACTACTGAAACTAAATTCAATTATTCACCTCAAACTAAAAAGGCGCCGAACAGGCGCCTTTTGTTATTTTATCCCTACTAGTGGCTAATCACTAATCGCCAATATTTATCTTCCTTCTGTTTCTTGCTTAAATCTATCGACAAGGTGCGAAGCGTAATCTTTGCCTCCCAAGCCAAAAGCAACGCCGCCGGCAATTGCAAACATGGCGACAAAACCATAAATCAAAACCTGGAAAATAAAAATGTTTATTCCCAATTGGGACAAAGCGGTGACAAAACCGAAAATCGCGACAACCCACCAAACAAAGGTTCCCAAGAATTTCGCCGCATGAAATCTGGCGCTAAGAGCCGACGCCTTAACAGCTGCCTTTAAAAACTTGGCTACAGCTAAAGTGGCCAACATAATCAAAGCAGCGACAACGATGTTAGGCAAATACAAAAGGACCTGAGTTAAGAAAGCTGAAAATACTTGGAGCCCCAAAATATTGGAAATCGCCAAAACAACAACAATTACAAAGAACCAATAAACAATCTCGCCGAAGAACTTTCCGGAATCCATTCGAAGGCCGGCTCTTTCTACATAAGTTGCTAGGCCAAGCTTTCTAAGCAATTCGTCGAGTTTAATGGACCTGAAAAGCCTTTCGACTAGAGAACCCAAAACAGCCGCGACGATTAAGCCAATTACCAATATCACAAGCGCGCCTATTAAAGCCGGCACAAAATTATAAACCTGACCCCAAGAAGTTCTGAGCGAGCTCACAGTCGCTTCGGTCAAACTCTGAATCCACATAAAAATTTAATCGTTATTCATTTTAACTAAGAATTTCGACCTTTTTCACTTTAAATAATTATAGCATAAACCCCCGCCATTCAAAATATGGTTTTTCCACACCCGGGATAATGTGATAAAATAATAAAATGCGGATTATCTCAAAATTTATATTTTCCTTTTTTTCCAATGTGTTGGCGCTTTTGGCGGCTAAATATTTTATTTCCGGATTCAATATCAGCGCCAGCCTTTATGGACTTGCCAGCGCGACACTGATATTCACTTTGATAAATATGTTTATCAGACCGATTTTAAAATTGATTTTTACGCCGATAATCTTTATAACTCTTGGATTGGGGATTATTCTTGTTAATTCACTTGCTCTCTACATGCTTGACTATTTTTCAACTGACATTACAATATCTGGACTAACGCCGCTTCTTTATGCTACGATACTAATAAGCGTTATCAATCTTTTAGTTCATTTTTCCGCAAAACGGCTATACAAAGACTAAAAAACTTAAAAACTAAAATACTAAAAACGGAATTCAAACCAGCTTTCAGTATTTAAGATTTAAGTATTTCAGTATGCTTTTCTCCATTGCTCAAATAATAATTTCGATAATATTGATTATTTTGATTTTACTTCAGGAAAGATCTTCTGGCCTTTCGGGAGTTTTTGGGGGAAGCGAAAGCTCTTATTACCAAACCCGACGGGGATTCGAAAAAATAATTTTTATAGCCACCGTAGTTTTAACGGTTATTTTCGCCGCCTTGTCTTTAATCAACTTATTTTAAACCTTGAATTTTAAAATCCGCCAAATCTTAAACGCTTTTTCAAAAAAAGAACGCATGGCCTTTTTTAGCTCATTGGCGCTTTTTGTAATCGCGGGAATTTATTTAAGCGCTAATTTCGTAAGAGCCGCCACGGTTCTTCGACCGGTGGCGGGCGGCGGATACACCGAAGGCAAGGTCGGCCAGCCGGTTTTTATAAATCCGGTTATTGCCGCAAACGAGGTTGATTCGGATATTATTGAGCTAACCTTCGCGAGTATCAACGATTTAAAAGATGGCGATATAGACATTGAGAACAACGGCAAGGTTTGGAAATTAAGAATAAAAGGCGATATTAATTGGCAAGATGGCAGTCCCATAACCTCCGACGACATTATTTTTACAATCAAAGCCATTCAGGACCAGGACGCCAATTCCTCATTATTTCCCGACTGGCAGGGAGTAAAAACAGAAAGGGTCAGTTCCAGAGAAATAAAATTAATTTTAAGCGCGCCTTATGTCTTTTTTGAAAACACATTAATAAATCTCCGGCCAATACCCAAACACATTTTTGGCGACATCCCGTTTTCCAATATCCGCCTCTCCGATTACAATTTAATCGCTCCTGTGGGCAGCGGCCCTTTTAAATTTTCCGATTTAAAAAAACGGCGGGATGGATTTATCACTGATTATGAACTCGTGAGAAATGAAACTTATTTCAACCAAAAACCGTATTTAAATAAATTCACTTTTAAATTTTATACCAGCGAAAAAGACGCGCTTAACGCTTTTAACGGCGGTTTAATCAGCGGCCTCGGAGCCGTTTCCTACAACAATTTGGACAAGATAACTATTCCCCATAAAATTGAGGCTATAAACATGCCCCGTTATTACGGAATTTTTTTCAACCAAAGCGTTAATCCTATTTTGAGCGACATAAACGTGCGCAAAGCCCTCGATTTAGCGACTGACCGGGAGAGAATCATAAAAGATGTTTTTAAAGGAATGGCTATTCCTTTAATCGGACCGCTCGTGCCGGGAATTAGTGGTTACAGCGAAAATTTTTTCAAACAACAAAACGAGTTTTCGCCCGATAGAGCAAAAAACTTATTGGAGGCAAGTGGATGGCAAGTTTCATCCGACGGCATAAGGCAAAACAGCGAGAAAAACGCCCGTCTTGAATTTTCGCTGACTACCCCAGAAATCCCCTTTTTAACCGACTCCGCGAAAATAATTCAGGAGGATTGGCAAAAAATTGGGGTGAAAATAAATCTTGATATAAAGCCGAGTGACGAAATTTTCCCCGATATTATAAAGCCAAGAGACTACGAAATGATTTTATTCGGAAACATCTACGGCAAAAATCCTGATTTATTTTCTTTTTGGCATTCAAGCCAAAAATTCCATCCCGGCCTTAATTTGTCGCTTTATGAAAATAAAGACGTCGATTTTCTGATTAATTCCATAAGAGCCGACTTTAACGCCGACGCTCGGAGAGAAAAAATGCTGCAAGCGCAGTCGCTGATAAAAAATGACCAGCCGGTTATTTTCCTTTTCTCACCTCCTTACATTTATATCCAAAGCAAATCCTTAAACGGATTTGAAGAAAAAATACTCCCCTTACCAAGCAGCCGATTAGAAAATATCAAAGACTGGTATGTCAAAACAGAAAGAGTGTTTAAATAAATTTCCCAATTAAAAATTCAATGAAAGTTGTAAAATTAAAAATTGAAAATTTATCCGCGGCGAGCGGCTTGCCCCGTAACTTAAAAACACAAAACGCGCATAGCTGCTTTTTAAATATTACTATATATGGCAAAAAGTAAACTCAATTTCAAAAATAATATTAAGCTCTCAAATGCGCGTCATAAAAAGACCGGTGTTTTTAAGTTACGGGGCTTGCCAATATCAATAAAAGATGGTAAGTTGTTATTGTCAAAAGACGCCTCCTCATTGCCCGTCCAAAAAAGGACTTTGGGCGAAGCAAAAAGGTTTTTAAAAGATCCCGCTAGCAAAACCAAAATAAAAAACCTTTATTTGATGTATCGAAGCGTCAAATTAAAAAAGGATGGTTTGGTTTTTAAAAAGAACAACGCGACCTACGACATAACCGTTATCAATCCTGGATTTTTAGGCGAAGAATTCGTAAAAACAATCGGCCACGCTCACCCGAATAAACCGCAAACAAAAACAACCTACCCGGAAATATACGAAGTTATAAAAGGAAAAGCGCTTTTTCTTTTTCAAGAAATAAGTCCTCAAATAAATCATTCTGTAGGTCATTTTGGAAAAAACGCTAGAATTTATTTAATAAAAGCCGGGACAGGAGAAAAGGTTATTGTGCCTCCGGGATTCGGCCATGTCAGCATAAATATTGGGAGCGAGCCGCTGGTATTATCCAATATCCAGGCGACAAATTTTAAATCGGATTATAGTTTTTTTAAAAAACACCGCGGAGCCGCCTACTATATAACTAATAACCGACAACTTATAACCAATAACAAAAAAATTAAGAAAAATATCCGTATAAATCAGTTAAATCCGCATAAATCAGCATCGTTCCTATTAGAAAAAAATCCTAATTATAAAAACCAGATTAACTTTAAAATCGTTAAGCCAAAAAAGATTTTCAAAACTCCTTTGTACCAAGCTTTTATTAAAAATCCGGAAAAATTCGATTTTTTAAAAAATCCCGAGAAATACAGAAAATTTTTAACTCCTAAAAGCCTGTTCAAGTTAAGGTAGGAGCCGAAGTGGTGAAATTGGGAAACACGCAGCGTTCAGGGCGCTGTGCTCGCAAGGGCTTGTGGGTTCAAATCCCACCTTCGGCACAAAATAAAAAATATTAATTAATCATCAATTTCGAGAATTAACCCAAAAAATAATCGAAGTTGTAATAACAAAATGATCAGAAAAAGAACAAACAAACCATCCGATATAAGAACTCCGCTAAACAGGCAGGAAAACAGCCGCGGAACAATAAAACAAAGGTTTCAACCCATGAAACGTAAAATTGTTGACGATCTGGAAGACTTTATCGAGATGCCCAATAAAAAAGAGGATGAGGCGGAAAAGGAAAATACGGTGCGATTTGCCGCGCTCGGCGGTCTTGAAGAAATCGGCCGCAATATGAGCTTTTTTGAATATAAAAATGAGATTGTTATTATTGACGCGGGACTGCAGTTTCCGGAAGAAGACACGCCTGGCATTGATTATATAATCCCAAACGTGGAATATCTGGAAATCAATAAACGTAAAATTAAAGCTCTCATAATCACTCATGCCCACTATGACCATATCGGCGCTATCCCTTACATAATGGAAAAATTAGGCAACCCCGTTATTTACACGACCGCTCTGACAAAAGCGATAATTTTAAAACGCCAGGAAGATTTTTCTAATTCGCCGAAGCTTTATTTTGAAGTAATTAAAAACCACGACATAATTAAAATATCCGACAATATTGAAATAGAATTTTTCGGGATTATCCATAGCATTCCCGACATCGTAAGCGCCTTAATAAAAACCCCTGTTGGAAATTTTGTTTACTGCACGGACGTTAAATTTGATTACGACGAAAAAGGAAATACCCTTGGACTTGATGAGTTTAAATGGGTTTCCCAAAAAGGAATCCACACTTTATTTTTAGAAAGCACCAACGCCGAAGTGCCGGGATTATCAGCGTCTGAAAAATTGGTGGAAAAAAATATAGAAGATATTTTTAAAAAAACAAAAGGACGGTTAATTATCGGGACATTCGCGTCAATGCTCACCCGCTTAGCTGAAATAATAAAAATAGCCGAGAAATACGACCGTAAAGTTTTTATTTCCGGCCTATCAATGAAAACAAATATTCAGATATCCCAAAATCTTGGATATATAAAAATTAAAAAAGGGACTCTTCTCTCCTTGGATGAATTGCATAAATATAAAGACGATAAAATTTTGGTATTATCCACCGGCGCCCAAGGAGAACCAAGCGCCAGCTTAATGAAAGTTGTTACGGGAGAGCACCGTCAATTGCAAATTAAGCCTGGAGACACGGTTATTTTTTCTTCTTCGGTTATTCCGGGAAACGAGCGACAAGTCCAATCGCTTAAAGATAATTTAACCAGGCAAGGCGCCAAAGTTTACCATTCGAAAATTGTAGACCTCCATGCTTCGGGACACGCAACCGGCGATGAATTAAAACAAATCATCAAACTGGTAAAACCGAATTATTATTTGCCGATCCATGGCAATTATTTTATGCGATCCATCAATGCTGAGTTGGCGCAGGAAGTCGGCTTGCCAAAAGAAAACACTCTGCTCGTGGACAACGGCCAAATCGTGAAATTTACAAAAAACCACGCAAAAGCAACAGAGGAAGCCGTGCCGGCATTTTACATAATGGTTGACGGATTAGGTGTCGGCGATGTCGGAGAAATAGTTATGCGCGACCGGCGGCTTCTGGCCCAAGAAGGCATGGTTGTGATTATCGCCACATTGGACCGAAAAAGCGGGAGGTTTTTGAAAAATCCGGACATTATATCGCGAGGATTTATTTATCTCAATGAAAATAAAGAACTGATAGAAGAACTTAGAAATAAAATAAAAGGCATCGTTACCAGAATGCCAAAACGCCAAGCAATTGAGTCGGATTATTTAAAATCATTGATACGTGATCAAATCGGCCAATTTTTGTATAATAAAACAAAAAGGCGGCCGATGGTGCTGCCTGTAGTAATAGAGGTTTAAACTTATGTCCAAACCGATTTTAATTTCAGGAATCCAGCCGACAGGGAAACTTCACATAGGAAATTATTTAGGGGCTTTAAAAAATTTTGTTGACCTGCAAAATTCAGGCCGATACAAATGCTACTTTTTTGTTGCCGACCTTCATTCTATAACCGAAAGTTACGACCCGAAAGAAAAACCGGGGCAAGTTTTGAATTTGGTTCTTGATTATCTTTCAGCGGGACTAAACGCCGAAAAATCGACAATCTTTATCCAGTCGAAAATACCGGCTCACAGCGAAACCGCCTGGATTTTAAACACCGTTACGCCGTTTGGAGAATTAAAAAGAATGACGCAGTTCAAAGATAAATCCGAACACCAGCGAGAAAATATAAATGTCGGGTTATTTGATTATCCGGTTTTAATGGCCTCTGATATTTTGCTCTACGACGCGCAGTTCGTTCCTGTTGGCGAAGACCAACTCCAGCACTTGGAATTAACGAGAACATTGGCGCGAAAATTCAATAAAAAATTCCCGCCAGACGGGCGGGCAGGCGGCAAGGTCTTTATTGAACCAAAGCCTCTTTTAACCGAGACACCGAAAATAATGAGCTTGGACAACCCAAACAAAAAAATGTCCAAATCAATGCCCGAAGGATGTTTATTTTTGGACGACTCGCCACAAGTTATGACACACAAGATAAAGCGGGCCGTAACCGATTCCGGAAAAGAAATAAAATACCAGCCCGAATCAAAACCGGCGATTTCCAATCTGCTCAGAATTTACAAAAACTTGAGCGGTTTGCCGATGAAGAAAATCGAAAAAAAATACGAAAATAAATCTTACGGCCAATTTAAAAAAGATTTATCAAACGTGATAATTGATTATTTTATGGTATTTCAGAAAAAGAAAAAGCTGCTCTCTAAAAATATCAAGAAAATAGAAAAATTAATGGCGGTTGGAAATAAAAAAGCGGAGGTGATTGCGAACAAAAAACTAGAGGAGGTAAAAAAAGCAACCGGACTAAAAAAATAATCCCAGTTTAAGGGATTATTTTTTTTATTCTTCTTTCATGCCTTTCTTCTTTAGAAAACGGGGTTTCAAGCCAAGCCCTCACTATTTCTTTTATCTCTTGCTCCGAAAGAAAGTTCCCCGAAAGAGACAAAACATTAGCGTCATTATCTTTTCTTGACAATATCGCTTCTTCAATTTTATCTGCTTGGGCGGCGCGAACGTTTTCGAATTTATTTGCCGCGATGCTCATTCCGATTCCCGAACCGCAAATTAAAATTCCTTTGTCGGTTTCGGGATTTTTAGAAACTTTTCCCGCCACCGCGTTGGCAAAATCCGGATAATCATCATTTTCATCAAAATGGTCGTTTCCTAAATCAACAACTTCAAGCCCCAATTCTTTCAAATACGGCTTCAACGCCTCCTTTATTTTAAACCCCCGATGATCCGCGCCTATAAAAATAGTCATTTGTGAATAGCCACTAGCCAATAGGGTTTTAAAAATTAATTGGTTAGCAGTTTTTTAATTATTTCGCTAACTGCGCCCGGCTGGGCTTTGCCTTTTAATTCTTTCATGGCTTCGGCCATAACGCGCCCTATGTCTTTAATTTCTTTGGCGTTGGTTTTTTCTATAGCAACTTTAACAATTTTTTCTATTTCTTCCTCGCCTAGCTGCTCGGGCAAATAATTTTTAATAAATTCAAATTCTTCTTCTTCTTTTTGCGCCAGATCATTTCTATTTCCTTGTTTATAAATATCGGCGGATTCTTTTCTTTTTTTCGCTTCTTTCATCAACAAATCGACCAGTTCTTCTTCGGCCAAGACTGGCTCCTGACCCTTACCTCTTTTTTCTATTTCCTTGTTTTTAACCGAAGCCAAAACCATCCGAATTACACCGGTTTTGAAACTATCCCTTCCTTTGAGCGCTATTTTTAAATCCTCGTTTAATTTGTTGAGAAGCATAATTCAAAATTAATATCGCGAGTGTTAGCGAGCAAATATCCACATATATCTATAAGTATCCTTGTCGATATTTATTGATAAATGCGCCTTCGGCGCGATATAAGCTTCGCCCAAGGGCTTCGCGATACTACTAAAACTTCCCCAGTTTTTTCGCGGCCAAAACTTCCTTCATTTTTTGGGACTTATACAAAGCCGAGGCCTTCCTTTTGTTTTTATTTATATTTCTATGCGTAAACCTTCTTTTTTTGGCTTCGCGCAAAACTCCGCTTTGCTGCATTTTTTTGGTGAACCGGTACAAAAACGAGCTTGCCGATTCCCCTTCTCTTCTTTTTACTGAAATAGCCATAGTGGATAGCCGATAGCTTATAATTAATTAGTTAATGATGATAAAGTTATCAGATACAAAAAATTATGTCAATTAAAATAAATCAATTATTTTCTCTTATTTTTCTCGCGATTTCTCCTAAAGAATTTTCCGTAGGATTATTAACTACGTTATGAATAGAACCACCTCCGTCGCCATGCCATCTAGGCATTATATGAATATGAAGATGATCAACTGCCTGTCCGCTGGCTTTGCCGTGATTAATGCCTATGGTAAATCCGTCAGGGTTAAAAGTTTTTTTCAAAATACCCGTTATTTTTTTAACAGCCAAAAAAACTCCCGCTATTTCCCCATCGGGCAAATCCAAAATATTTTCGGAGTGAAATTTTGGAAGCGCCATAACGTGGCCGGGCGAACGAGGATGAATATCCAAAACACCAACTGCATTTTCATCCTCATAAACAATCTCCGACCCTATCTCCTTATTGATTATTTTGCAAAAAACGCACTCCATAAACTTATGTTCTCTTTTTAATGTCCTCGATAATTTTGGTTAAAGGAATCGTTTCCTGAACGCCGCTAGTCATATCGCGGACAATCACGCTTTCTTCAAAAACTTCTTTTTGCCCGATAATTAACGCTAAAAGCGCTTTTTCCTTGTCAGCCATCCGAAGCTGGGACTTTAATGATTCCCTGCCGAAAGACTCTCCGATACTTATCCCTTCTTCTACTAGTTTTTGGATTAAACTAAGGCCTTTCTTTTTTGCCGCATCGCCAAGATGAATCAAAAAAACTTTCGGCTGGCTCCTTAAAACCCCTTTCACCTCCTCTTTTAAAACTCCCGCAACCCTGTTTAAACCAATACTGCTTCCCACAGCGGCTATTCTCCCTTGCCCGAGCATTTCCGACAAATAATCGTATCTTCCTCCGGCTACCAAAGCGAACGGAGCTTTTTCACTGAAAATTTCGAACACCGTGCGGTTGTAATAATCAAGGCCTCGAACCAAAAGATGGTCGATTACATAAGGCAATTTTAATTCATCGGCGAATTCCATAACTTTTTTAAAATGCGCTTTGCACTGGCTGCATAAAAAATCCAAAATTACCGGCGCTCCGGCTTTAATGGGCTGGCATTTTTCGTTTTTACAATCCAAGAGGCGCATCGGATTAGAGCTGATTCTTTTTTCGCAATCTTTGCAAGCATCTTTTTGATGTCTTTTATAATACTGCTGGAGTTTTTTCAAAAAATTGCCGCGGCAATTATGGCAACCGATGCTATTTATTTTAATGGTGATATTTTTTACTTTTAAACTTTCCAATATTTTATAAGGAATAAGCATGGCTTGAGCGTCATAAGCCGGTTCGCTCTCGCCGCCTAAAATTTCTATCCCAAATTGGTAAAACTGCCTAAACCTCGCTTGCTGCGGCTGTTCGTAACGGAACATTGGCGCTTCGTAATAAAGCTTGACAGGCTGGCCCATGCGACTTAAACCGTTTTCAAAATATGATCTCATTACCGAAGCGGTGCCTTCGGGCTGCAAAGCCAGCTTATCGTCGTCTTTCCCGCCTGCCGAGCGGGCAGGGGTTTTTATATAAAACATTTGCTTTTGGACAATCTCCGATTCTTGGCCAACGCCGCGCTCAAAAATTTCGGCTTTCTCCACGATGTGGGTGTCGATTCGAGAAAAACTATAAAGACCGGCAATGCTTCTTGCTTTGTTTCTGATTCTTTCCCAAAGAGGCTGGTCCTCAGGCAATATATCGTGCATTCCTTTTGGAGATTGGGGAAGTTGTCTGACCTTTTTCACCCTTTTTTCTTTTTTGTTTTCTTTTTTGGAAGTTTTTGACATTTATTTAATAAGCCGGACTTTCAAAAGCTTTGGCCTTATCAAGCGGCCATAATCTTAACCACGCAATACCGACTATTTCGCCTTTTTTAAGAGTGCCCCATTGTCGGGAATCAAAACTAAAGCCTCTGTTATCTCCCATAACAAAATACTCATCACTTCCTAGAGTCTTGTCTATATCACCGCTGGTTTTTTCTATCGATGGCAGGTAACTTTCTTTAATAACAAACCCTTTGGCGTTAGAGCTGTTAAATATCTTTACTTCACCGTTTTTAATAACTACGCGCTCCTGGGGAAGACCTATTACTCTTTTTATGAAATATGTCTTTTCGTTATTAGGATAATGAAAAACAATAACTTCGCCTCTTTGAGGCTCGCGAAAACGGTATGATATTTCATTTATGAGAATATAATCTCCGCTTTCAAAATTAGGTTCCATGCTGGAGCCATTGACTAAAAATGGCTGGATAAGGAAATACCGAACTCCACCGACCGCCAAAACAGCGATTAAAACAATTTCCAATATTTCTTTTAAGGCGAGGAGGAATGATTTCATGTTTTTTAAAAATAGGGGTAAATTGAAAAAATGTCGCTTACATTCTAATATTAGGAGATATGAATGTCAAACCCCGCACCTTTGGAAGATTTTGTTTTTATTAAAAATGTTCTTTGAACACCTTTTTATATGATACTATCAAACTAAATTACAAAAATATGTCATCCATCAACCGAAAAACAGCAAGACATTCTATCTTCCAAAGGTGCGGGGTCAAATTAATAATCGGCCTAGGCAACCCCGACAAAGAATACGAAAAAACTTTTCACAATGTTGGTTTTTTATTTGCCGATTTTCTAAACAATAAAACGGGAGTCCAATGGAAAAGAAGTAAAAATTTCGAATACTTCAAAGAAGGCGAAGTTGTTATTATTAAATCATCGGTTTTTATGAACGAGTCCGGTAAAGCGGTTTCGGAGGCGATTAAATATTTTTCCCAAAAAAGCGCTATTAGACCGGAACAAATTTTAATAATCCACGATGACGCGGACATTGAATTGGGAAAATACAAGTTACAATTTAATCGGTCAAGCGCGGGACACAAAGGAGTAGAATCTATTATTCATGCGTTAAAGACTCAAAAATTCTGGCGGTTAAGAATAGGAATAAACGGTACAAAAACGGGATTACTTGTTAAATTAAGAGGCAGGAAAAAAGCCGGAGACCTCGTACTTAGAAAAATTTCCAACGAAGACCTGAAAAAAATAAGTTCTGTTTTTGAAAAAGCTCCCCGAGAAATTTTCCACTAAACCCTAGTGGCTATACCCTAAACCCTGTTTTAGCGCTCTATTTTGCTTTGGATGAAATCTTTTAATTCGCTGTAATTGTTTTGCCCGGCTCGAGGAACCAATATATACGCGGTTGAAGTGCTTGATGTCCCGGCAGGCACGACCACTCCGGAACTTTGAAGAATCTCCGTGGAAAAATCAAAAACAATATCGTTGAATCTTAAATTGCTCACATTAAATGCCGGTGTTAAAAATTCCTGCACGTTTATATTGCCCTCAAGCTGAGCGAGCAAGGGCAATGCTTTAAAAACGAATTTGGCTTTTTCAAAATACCCTAAATTTTTATATTTTTCGAAAATTGATTTTATGACAGCGTGCTGGTTTTTCTCCCTGAAAAAATCACCCTCGGAAGAATACCGGTTTCTGACCAGCCAAACAACGTCTTCTCCGGTCAAATGGCGGTTGCCGGCCGGCATTGTATATCCGCTCGCCCAATCAATCGCGGGCGACGGCAAATTCACTTCAATACCGCCCAAATCATCGACAACCTGTTTTACAAAATCAACGTCGATTACGACATAGCGGTCGGTTTTTATTCCTGTCATTTCAACTAAATTGCCTTTTAAGAATTCATTTATCTTGTTTCTCTTGATAATTTCATTCAATTTGAATTGCTCATTGCCAATATTGACGTAAAGATCTCGCGGCAATGATATCAAATTGACCACCCCGATTTTTGGGACATAGTTAACCAAAAAAATCGAATCAGCCAAATCGGGCGCGAAGTTCCAGCCGATTACTTTGCCGGTTCTTCCGAGAACTAAAAAATTAATTCCTTCGCTAAAATCTTTATTCCCATCGCCGTTAGAAAAAACGAAAAATGTTCGTTGAAATTTTAGTGAAAAAACCGCGATTATTATTACCACTAGTAATATAAAAATAACCACCACTTTCCTATTCAT
>ERZ1292625.2578-Hain-H41-01um-R1-2578-length-16404-cov-5_pt1 | contig 16404 bp, 14 predicted proteins | sample MGYA00564400_ERZ1292625 | MGnify/ENA primary metagenome ERZ1292625 (study PRJEB36523, sample SAMEA6512639) | groundwater metagenome | collected 2019-01-08 | study: AquaDiva: Metagenomics assemblies of 32 groundwater samples | reverse complement strand
AGCATATGGTTTCAGATACTATTTCATCGCCCTCACCGGGCTGCTTTTCACCTTTCCCTCACGGTACTTGTTCACTATCGGTTTTCGAAAGTATTTAGCCTTGGCCGTATAGTGCGGCCTGTTTCCTCCGACCCTTTCATGTGTCGAAGTACTCAAGATCGAAATTTAAGAGTACAAAAATCTTTTCGCGTACAGGACTATCACCTTCTTTGGTGGGGCTTTCCAGCCACCTTTTGCTAAAATTTTTGTTTAGTTAACTCTCTCCATCCGAAGATGGAACAACATCGTCTTACAACCCCCTTTCATAACCTACTGGTAAACCAATTGGATATAAAAAGGTTTGGGCTCTTCCCTTTTCGCTCGCCGCTACTAGGGGAATAGGAAACACTTAAAGCACTGGTCTCGATCGAAATTTTGACCAATGTTTTAAATATTTCATTGTTTTCTTTTCCTCATGGTACTAGAATGTTTTACTTCCCATGGTTCGCTCCTCATCGCATTACACGATGGGTATCACAAATTTTCGTCGTGATGAGTTTCCTCATTCGGACATCAACGGATCAAAGGTTGCTCGACACCTCCCCGTCGCTTATCGCAGCCAAGCCACGTCCTTCATAGCCTTTCAAAACCTAGGCATCCACCATACGCTCTTGTGTTCCCCGTTAGAAAATGCACACACATTTGTATGTTTTGTTTGCTTACTTTGCCTTTTCATTAATTTTTACATTAATGAGTTACCTGTTTGTTAAATTATCAAAATACTTTCACTCGGAAATTAAAACACCCGCCGAAGCGGGGTCTACCATAGCGCCAAAAAGGGCTCAACAGTCTCCGCCTCTTGTGTGTTTTAAGTAAAATACTATATTCATTTCGTACTAACGATTCTACACCCGCGCTAAAGCAGTGTCAAGTATATTTTAGGCTTGTGGATAAAGAAAAATCTGCGATCTCAAGAACTATTGACTTTTGAACTATTTTGTAGTTATCTTCTTACAGAAAGTTCCACTTCTACTGCCCGTGATCACGCGGCAAACACAAGGGGGAAGCATGACGATATCACAAATCGGGCTTGGAGTTCTCGGGATATTTTTTGCGTTTCTCAAATACCCACTACCTGCTGTGTTACTCGGCATGCTCTTCGCGGGGAGTTTTGCGATCACGATGCCGCCGGCCATCAAACAGCTGGAGGATAAAGTCCAAGCGCTTTGGGCGAAAGATGAAGGTCGCGTACTCGCGATCACATTCATCAGTCTGGGCCTGCTATCGGCGTTCCTCGATAATCGAGCGTTCTGCATGATAGCCCTCATCGGCGCTCTCGTAGCCATGTTCATCAAGACTCCAAAGGAATCCGAATAATTCAACGCCTCGCGCAATCAACATCGCGCGAGGCGTTTTTCTTTTTCTGCTTTTTATATTTCAAGTTTATTTAAAACAAAAAATCCCCGCGCGGGGATTTTTTGTTTTTGTTAAAAAGATAGAATTTAACGCATGTCTTTCTTCATCTTTTCGATGAATTGAGAGGCATGCTCCTTGCCACCAAGACCAAACGCAAGCCCTCCAGCCAATGCAAGCATTGCGACAAACGCCGTCACAATGGTTTGGATGAGCGGACCTACAATACCAAGTTGGTACAATGCCGCGAGAATCGCAAATGTCCAAATTGACCATTTTGCTACCGCACCAATAAAGTGCGCGCCAGGCATATCTGCTGCTTGCGCAGTACCTCGTACAATTTTTTGTGCCGCATCTGCAAGTACTGCTGCTGCGACTACAATGACAGCTGCAACAATTACATTCGGCAAATACCCGAGCACTACATCGCCCAAGAATTGACTAACTGCGGTAAGTTGCAAAATATCAACTGCGACTAAAAGAGCCAACACCATAAAAAACCAACGTACGAGTCCCCCAAAAAATGCTCCCGTATTTAGTTTATATCCAGCGCGCGAAAGTGGCTCTTCCATGCCAACACCTTCTAACAAAGAGTCGATCTTCAACGCCTTCATCACCTGTTCGATTAATTTTCCGAGCATCACTGCAACAATCCAAAGAACAATAAACGCAAAAAGCGCCACAATTAAACGCGGTACAAAACTCGCAACCCCACCTGCAAGGGTCGTAAGCGCCGTTTGAAACGCTATTATGCTTTGTTCTGCAAAATTATTTGTCATAATTTTATGAATTAATTAATAAATATAAAAATAGAATAAGATGACCTTTGTAGCCATTATACCACCTATATCGAGTTTACTCCTCGACTCTGTGGATAAGAAAATTACTCAAAAAAACCTGTCTTGTGGACGATGCAGGGATCGAACCTGCGACCTCTGTCGTGTGAAGACAGCGCTCTACCACTAAGCTAATCGTCCCCCTCCCAATGATATACCGATTTTGTTAATAAGTATTTCGTGTGGGTTTTCAAAAAGATTTTTTATAAATCGATCATACATTCCAAAACGATATTGAAATTCGCGCGTCGGCATCAGTGCATAAATAATTTCTTTACCGATATCTGTTTCGAGCGCCGCGAGCATTTTTTCTATTTTAGTTTTTTTCAAACCCTCTCCGACAATAAACAAATCAGCTTGTTCGGTGATTTGCCCGATAAGCTGGCCTGCGGTAACTAACAATTCGACTCTGCCCATACTTCGAGCTCCTAGAAGAAGCCTCTCGCGAGCCGCAGGTGCATCCGATGCAATAAGCTGCGCGGTTTCATTAAGATACGGGAAATCACGCATTAAAATATAACCATCAATCTTCTTTCGACTAAGTTTGCGCGTTTTTACATCAGTAAGCGTTACGACTTTACTCGAACGCTTTATAAAACCGATGCTCATAAGCAACCGAAGCTCGCTCGCGAATGCGGCTGCATTCATATGTGTACGCGAAGCGATAAGCCGTGCGTCAAAAACATCGTTTGGATTCAAAATAAAAAGCTTAAGGAGTCGCAAACGAGTTCGCGACCCCAAAAGCTTTTCTAAAATATCAACTCGCGGCATGTCCGTAGCCTAGCGCGATAGTTATTTCAATTCAACTGATGCACCTACACCTTCAAGTTTTGCCTTTAAGTCTTCGGCGTCCTTTTGATTTAATCCTTCCTTTACTACCTTGGGTGCTGCGTCTGCCAAGTCTTTTGCCTCTTTCAAGCCAAGACCAAGAGCCTCACGAAGTACTTTTATTACCTGAATTTTCTGACCACCAGCTTCTTTCAAGTGCACCGCAAATGCTGACTTTGCCTCTGCCTCTTCGCCTCCGCCTGCGGCAGCCCCTGCTGCAGCCATTGGCATTGCAGCTGATACGCCAAATTTTTCTTCCATTGCTTTCACAAGCTCTGAAAGCTCGAGTACAGTAAGCTTTTCTACTTTTTCGATTATATCATTAAATTTGTCCATAATATTTTTTTAATTTTTAATAATTACCTTTTACGACTTTTTACTCATCTGATCAAGTACATATAGCAACTTGCGCGTATTGCCTTGGATAACTCCCATCAATTGTGCAAGCAACGCTTCGCGAGATGGAATCTGCCCAAGAGCCTTTGCTGTCGCAGCATCAATATACTTGCCTTCATAAAATCCGCCAAGTATTTGAAACGCATCTTTTTCTTTTTTAGCAAAGTCACTGATTGCCTTAAATAACGGGAGCTCCTCTCCGCGACCTGCGACCAACCCTACTTCTCCGTCGAGCTCACCTGGAATTTCTTTACCTTCGGCACGAAATGCAATACGAAGAAGTGATTTTTTTGCTACTGAAAAATCTGCCTCTAACGCACGCACAGCTCTACGAAATGTGGTAGCTTTTGCTACTGAAAGACCATGGAAACGAGCAAATACAAGCACTTTTGCTTTTGCAACTTTTCCTTGGATATTTTTTACAACTTCTTCTTTTTTTGATCGTGTAATTGGCATACAAATAAAAAATACGACTAAAAGCCGCAGTTCGAACCTAGATAGGACTTACGCGTATTCGCGCCTACCGTCTACGGCTATGAAATAATCATAGAATAGCCGTAGACTGAAGTCAAGCCTATAGAATCATTGTAAAAATAACGAAAGCAGTGAGCGCAAAAAATATTACTGCCATCATAAGTAATATCTTATTCGCAGTACTCTCGCTTGTAGCGCCAAAAGTTTTCATCGCAAATCGTACCATTGGGGACGGCGGCGCGATTCGCTCTTTTGTTGGTCGCCACTCATCAAATTTTACTTCATTTGCCATTGAATTAATTATTGCATATCCCCTTCTTTAATGCGAGGCGTGTTTTTGAGCCTACAAGGCCGATAACTATTCTATTCTCCTTTGAATTAATAGAAACCAAGCATCGCTGGTGCCTCAGCCCAAGCTCCCAAGACTGCACCTGTAGCAAACACACAACTCATCGGCTTTATCCCAAAAGAGTTATCCGTCACTGTCTGTACATCATGCTCGTCAATTATTCCATTACTATTTGAATCAATAATTTTCATCTCATCGCTCGTCGCCTGCATCGCACCCTGTTTCAGTAAAATACTTTTCTGTAACTCTACTGGTGAAATGTCGCCATTTTTATCAAAGTCTCCTGCGAGCTGGATCCCGCTAGAAGATTTTCCAGCAATCAACCCACAAAATGCCGGCTGTTTACGAAACGAATTATCACTAATACGATCAACATCTACACTATCAACATCATTATCTCCATCAGTGTCGCTCGCAAGCTTTTCTGCCGTAGTCGGTACATATGATCCGTTCCCCATCACAATTGCTTTCTGTAATTCTACGGTTGATACGTCACCATTCCCATCATAATCGCCAAAAAGTACGGGCAAGTGAGTAGTAGTTGGAGTATTTGCGGATACTGTAATCTGCGTAGTGCTACGACATGCATCTCCCCAACGCAACGGATAAAAAATCGCATCAACCCAATATTTATATGTGCGCCCCGGCTTTACAGGAATTCCATTAATACTTGTGCCCGTGATTCCGTTCTCACAGTAGTAATGAGGCGTACCATTTGGCATACATGTGTGATACCGAGGGTCATCATAACGATCACTCGATCCATCATCGAGACGAATCGCGTAGTACGCAGCGCCTTCTGCTGGCGACCACGAAAGATCTATCTTGCCATCAGCTGATGCCGTTATCGATCCTGTTGGACTTAGGTTGCTAGGTGCTACGCAACTCAACAAACCAGTATCTTTGTTTAACGCACTTAAGTCAAAAATATTTATTACACCGTCGTTATTAGTGTCACACTTCTTCCCTGACGGGCATGACATACTCCCCACGATAACGCTCGCAAGAAGTTTATTATCCTCACCGTTAATAGCGCCATCGCCAGTCAAATCAAATGGAGTATTTACAAAATAATATGAAAGTAAATCGAATGCGTTTACTGCACCGTCATTGTTTACATCACACTTTTGATCCGCAGGACAAGAAGCAATTCCGCCAATAACATCCGCGAGTAAATTCGAATCGTAACCATCAACTGATCCATTGCGATCGATGTCTAAACTATTCTTTGGCGGTACAGGGGTATAAATAGGTTTTTTATATTCATATGGTTTTTCTTTTGGGTATACATATGGCATGGGCATCGGTTTAGGATTTTCATTCCCCCTAGAATCGCAACCGTACAATTCATTTAATTTTTTTCGCGTCGCCGCACCGACATAACCTGTTGGATGTGAAAGACCGGCAGGCACTAAAATATCATCGTTGTAATATTCTTGAAATGCCGAAACTGCCGCAGCAACTCCCTCTGAGAAGAGAGCGCTCGTGCTTTTACCTTCGAGCTCTATATCGCTATCGCCTTCTTCATTAAGAGCTCGAATTAAAGCAAATATTTCGGATCCATGATCACCTATTTTTAAATTTTTCTGAAATGTATGACACCACTGGTCAGAAGTACTCGGAGAAACAACGCTCTCTCCTCGTAAAGACTTCTGTACATTTGAAACAACACTTGCCTCAGCACCGAACGATTCGAGCAATGCAATAATGGCTTGCATTTGCGCATCTGTTAGCGATGAAGAAGCGCCTGCAACTTGAGGTGCTCCATAATTAAGTGCAGTTTGGGCAGTAATCAAGAATGAAGGGCTCGTACCCATTATTGCCTGCCCCGCCGATGAATTGCCTGTAATTACAACTTTAAATTGATTTGAAAATCCTGTTACCGTTGAGGCAACAATCTGATTTGGAGTCCATGTGTACGATCCGCTATTTACCGCGCTCGCAGAAATTGTCTTGTAGTAAACATTATTCTTGAGAAGATCAATTTTTACATTACCAATGATACCCGTCGAATGCCATACAATTGTAGATGGCGCTGCACGATATATATTTACTCCTGCCGTTGGGTATGTGATAGTAATTGATGGTGAATTCAAAACAGATACAAAGAGCGGGTCCGAAGTAGTATGGTTACCAGAATTATCATACGCAGTTGCAAACCATGCATGTTGTCCGACGGCTACACTCGCATCAATATTCCACATGTATTCATATGGTGCTGCAGTATCAGTTAACTTCAGTGCTCCCCCATCCGAAAACTCGACTTTTGAAATACCTCCAGCGTCATTTGCCATGGCGCTTATTGAGACTTGTTGCCCCATAAAATAGTTAGTCCATGCTGCAGGAGATGTGATAGAAACAGTGGGTCTTATTATATCTTCAGCAGCCAATTCTTCTACTCGTATATATAAAGTTCGGTGATCGGATGATTGAGTGTATGCAGTGATAATCTTGCCAGATACCGGATCGACAAAACTCTGACCAATCGCAAAATCAATTCGTTCTTTTGTGTTCCCAGGATTATTAATAACAGAATTAATAGTTCCTCCGGGAGAACCATCAACAACATACGTATCCGTACCTCCTAAGTTATCGACTCGAACTTGCATCCCATTAATAAAGTCGGGATTTATGACAGAATCAAGTCCAATTGGATAACGATACTCAATCCAAAGATTTGTCCCATCGCCCCTTGGGATTTTTAGAACCTTTGCATTTGTGGAATTGGCACCAAGTGCAACAATTTCGTAATTACCGGGATTCGTTACCGTTACAGCCTGATTTGGATTCAAAACTTCTATTTTTGTTGAGTGATTAGAATTAAAGTGAGGAAGATAATCGAGCGTATGCCCCATAACGTCATGCGTATCGCCATATTCGAATTTCTGACAATCTGTTATATTCCTTTTTAACGACTCGCTGCCACAAAAGAGATAGCCAGCATGAGCAAAGCCAAATAAATGACCTAACTCATGGGCAGCATTTACTAATTTTTGTTTTTTATATTTTTCTAGATCGCCCGGCGAATAAGCGATATCAGCAATAGCATATGAAATTTGTCTGTACCCTTCTCCGGTATCAAAAAAATCTCTAAACGCTAACCCCCGCCCCAAACAATCCCCCGTATGCCCATTCAAAATAAGAACATAATCATAATTGGCATAATTAAGATTTGGATCTGCAGTGCTAATAACATCTCGAATGTTTGGACAAGATGAAGATAAAGCATAATTAAATATTGTTGTTTCTAAAACTATCTTCGCAAATGATGCTTGATTATAAAAGTTTTTTAATTTTTCGATCATCTCTAGAGTATCAGCATCAGAAAATACAGAGTACGCCGGATCTCCACCAGTTACTTTAATAACAGCAACTTTCTTTACACTCGCGCCGGACGCATAATTTACAACCAACGTCGCCGTCGTAGAATTGCCAGACCCATCATAGGCTTTAAACACTAATATATTTTCACCCGACGCTAAATTTATTTTAGGAGTTACATGAATGCTGCTAAAATCTCCCGCATAGGCGCCCCCCGATTGACCAGTGATCGAATTCGACCAAATTACAGACGTCACCACGACATTATCGGTAACATAAAGATTTACATGCCCGAGCGGACTCGATGAAGTCGCGTACGAATTACCAAATACGGGCGCCTGAATTGAAATTGTAGGTGGGATTGTTTCCGTAATTACTGCTGCTGATATCACTCGCGAATACGCGGATTCACCATATTGGTTTTTTGCTTTTATTCGATAGAAAAAAGTGTCGCCGTAATTTACATTAAAATCTTTGTATGACTGGCACGGGTATGTTGGATAGCTAGGATATGCAGTGGAACACACGAGACTAGGATTGGCAGATATGTATGGGGAAAGATTGTTGTTAATAACTGTAAAGCCCGTCGTACTCGCCGTACTGCGCTCGAGTATAAAACCGGTCTCATTTGAAGCCTGATCAAACCAGTTAACTCTTACGTAGTAAGGAGTTGTTGTGGAATTTGCATAGAACCCTCCAATAACCGGAGCTGTTGGAAGATTGGCAACCGGTCCTTCATGTGTAAATGTATGAGTCGGTAAACCGCCCGTAAGAGTCCCTCCTACCCCTACTGGCACACCAAATCCATTTGTAAAATCATTATTATTAAGAGATATAGTTGTTGTTGCTTGAGGAGACCAAATAAAATGATTATTAATGTCGCCATTAATAGAAGAGAAGTCAGACATAAATGCTCTATCTCCTGACCATCTCATACCCTGACCTCCATTACGTGGATATGCCACATCCCCAAGTAATCGAATTGCTGCGCTATTTGTACCGAAACCATATGCGACACCGCCCACTCGAAGCACATATGTCTTACTTGTTCCTGGCGCTACAAAACGATCTGTCGAAGAACTGTCAAAAAATATTTTTACTACTCTCGAATTACTTTGCACATTCTGAATGTCATACGAAACATTAGCTGGCAATGCATTTACTACCCCATTAGGTCCGTGAAGTTGGAAGTTCGAAAGTATCGCAGATGTCGTCGCGACACTAAATGTCACTTTACTTAGTTGAACCCCATTTGATCCGCTTGATCCTATCGCAGGAGGCGCTACAATCGTAAACTTATACAAGTCCACTCCGCTCATGAGTGTACTCCCAGTAGTTGCGTCACCAATCGTTGGGACTGAACTAAATACACGAACTGGAGCAACTTTCGTAGATTGAGATGATGACTTAATAGCCATTCCCGACAAAAGTCCGACTCCGCCTGTACTACTAGTTCCTCCATTATTATCATTGAAGTAATCTACGGCTATCAAATGACCTTGTACTCCAAGATACACATTACCAATCTGCGAAAGGTCTCCTTTTACAATCATATACGCATCCCCATTCGCAGGAACTGTAAAATCAAAAATCGTAGTTGATGCGCGCCCTACCATACCTGAAAAAGTTATCGTCCCAACTTGCGTTACTCCATCATCCTTATACAACCTAACTTGGTTATTTATAAAATCAGCAGGCGAACTAGAGGCGGTATTCGTGAGTTTCAATGAGAGCTGAGATAAATTAATCGCTTCACTTGTTGCATGAAATTTTAAGCGAGCAAATGTAACACCAGCAGACCCTGCTTGCACAAGCCTATATTTTAACGGTACGGAAGTATCTTCTGAAACTAACAACTGCCCGGCGGAAGCTGGATATTGCACTGGATCGAGTGCCGTCTGTACATTTGCTATAGTTAAAGCATCAGCACCAAATGCCTGAAGTAACGAAATGATTGAATCGATCTGCGATTGAGTCAAAGAAGACGTAGCACCAAGCACCACTCCTCTTTTTTCTTCTACTTTTACCTGCGCACTCGCAAACTTCTCACGCGCCGGAGAATAATATTCTATAATCTTATTGGCGATTCTCTTAATTGCGAGTGGGGTTTTTTGAATCACAAGTTCCTTTGTAATCGCGCTCTCCTCTGCCCCGTCATGCGTAAGCATGACGATATTTGCTGGAGCAAGATCAGGAGTATTTACATAAGTAACAAATTCACCAAATGAGACAACGCTTGCCAAAACTGCGACTAAGATAAGTTGCACTTTGAGGATATGTGTGAGCATTTTTTTAAATAATAAAATTAAATTAAAACCGAATAATTAATAGCAAAGGCTGCTTTTCCCTCAACAAAAAAGCAACCTTCGTGGAAAACAAAAGTTCGTAAAAATTCTTGCGCCTCTGCAAAAAACACTGTTAAATTTATTACGCCCTTACAATAAAACCGACGACCAAACCTTACTATTTATTGTATTTCAGCTTCGTAATAAATATTTGTTACTTTTCCTTTTTCTTGTTGATAACTAACACGAATTCACCTTTTTGTGTTTTTTCTTTTTCAACTTCCACGATCATATCAACTATATTCATTCTTATAATTCTTTCATAAACCTTACTAATCTCCTTTACAAGGACAGCCTCATACATTAATAAACCTGCACTAGAAAGCTCTTTTAGTGTTTTGACAAGTCTATGTGGAGACTCATAAAGAACTACTGAATATGGAGCTTCAAAAACCTCCTGAAAAAACTTCTTCCTCCCCTTTTTATGTGGCGGAAACCCCATAAAAATAAATTTATCATTCTGAAACCCCGCAACCGAAATTGCCGCAGTGAGCGCCGACGGTCCAGGTATTGGAATTATAGAAATATCTGAAGATTTTTTAGATACTTGCTGTACCAGAAAACTGCCTGGATCAGAAATCCCCGGAGTACCGGCATCAACAATATATGCAATATTCTTGCCCTCCTTAAGTAAGGAAATAATTTTTTTTAATGAATTTTCCGATGAATATTCATGGAACGGAAAAAGTGGTTTTGATATTTCATAACGCGCAAGCAGCTTACTAGATACTCGAGTATCTTCAGCAATAATATAATCAACACTCTTTAGTATTTCGAGAGCTCGAATTGTAATATCTTTTAAATTACCAATTGGTGTCGCGACAATATACAAAGCCATGATTAATTTTTTATTTAATAATACTTCCTTTCTTAATATTATAACGCTCAGCAAAGCCCGCGTTTACTTCAAGCACTTGGTCGGCAATCCCCGGTGAAATAATTGTTTTTGATTTTTCTTGAATACTTGGAAGATTACTAACTCCGATAACAACCCCACCATGAATCCAAATAACGTCGAGTGGAATTTGTGTATTATGATTCCAAAATGTTCGCGGCAACGCCATAGAAAAAACAAATAGCATCCCCGCATCCTCATCGAGGTGTTCACGATTCATTAAGCCTACTTGTTGCTCACCCATCGTTCGAGCATACTCAACAGTAATTGTCTTGCCTTCTACTGTCAGCTTACCCTCTGCAACAACAGGATTTTTATTTTCCACGGTGTCAGAATTTGTTTGAAACTTTAACCGTCCAGAAAGAACATATCCCCCTGTCACGAGAAGAGCTAGCAATAATGCAAATAAAGTCATTTTATCCATACTGTCAATGTAGCATAAAAACATCTATACTTTGAATACACATATGCGCCTCACACTTCTTACGATAATATTTTGTGCTCTGCTCTTTGCTACAGTATCTTTTGTTAACCAGCCACAGAAAGAAATATTTGTATCACCATCTTTTGAAACTCAAGATATCACATACAGTTCGCCACCGGCTCCTCTTTCTCCGGACAAAGAACCTGCAGTTACTCCTCCAACCAAACAACCTACCTCTTTAGACTCTACTAAACCTATTCTAAAAGAAAACACAACTCCAGTAACTTCTCCCCCTCCCCTCATAACCCCTGTTGCACAACCCCTACCTCAAAAAATATTATTACCGCAAAATTTTATTTATAAAAAAGGACTAGAGTCTGTTGTAAACTTTCTCTGCGAACAAAGCGACGGGAGAACAACAATCGCTACCGGTGTTATTATATCCCCTAACGGCTACGTCCTTACGAACGCACATATTGTAGATGAATTAAAAAGTAAAACTCCAAGTTGTACTATTCGTCGAGGATCGCCTGCGACAAACTACGATACCGCCCAACTTGTCTGGATACCAAAAGCATATACAGCGACGACATCCGAATCTGTGCGCGCCATGCACGATATTACACTTTGGAAACTAAAACAAAATACCCAAACTCCTTTTTTTGATATTGACTATGAAACACACGGAAACTCCGATGAAACACTTCTCACTCTAAGCTACCCCGCAGAACTTTTGAGCGCTGAAATAATTTTTAAATCATTACACTTAGTTTTTTCAAATACTGTAATAGTAAGCGCTGATCAATCCATTATACGATCTCGCTCAACTCTAAGTGCTCAACATGGATCTTCTGGAGGCGTACTCATCGACCCTTATACCTCTCGAATTCGTGGGATTATATTTGGAGTAAACAAAACAGAAACAATTTCTGATCGGCAACTCTTTGCGCTCACTCCAACCGCGATCAATAACGCCGTATTCGAAGAGACCCAAAAAAAACTTACAGACTTCCTAGCTGGAAATCCATAAGTTTTTTCTTTAAATTTATAAACTCTTTATAACCCTTCTCGAGCTTTATCTATATCTTTAAATTGCTCATCAATTGCTACAATGTCACATGCGGCATTAAGTTCCGCGTCTATAACAGCGGAAGTATCGTCCGCCCCTGCAGGCGGCGCTAGAGAAGCATCGCTTGGTGGAGAAGTTTGCGGTTGGATAAGGATATCCTGCTGATCATTGGTACTCTTTTGAGTGTCTAATGCAATCTTCCAATACGCATACCCTCCTGCTGCGAGGACTCCGATTAATAAAAGTACAACCACTGCTATATTTTTCGCTGATCTACCTCCTACCTGTTGTGGAGGCACTGATCCTACATTTTGTATATATTCCATAAATAATTTTTATAAATAAATTATAAACTTGAAGTGGTTGTAGCAGTTGGTGGCGTCGATGTACTTGTCGTGTCGTCATCATCGTCATCAACTCGGGGAATGTCATGCAAGGCGCGCGCAGCAGCTTTTACGGCCGAGTGGGCAGATTTTACAAGAGTGCGAACTTTCTCAAGATCATCATAAAGGGCATGACGCGCCTTTGATACTGCGTCGCCAAGAGCATTTTCTGTTGTCACGGCAATTGGATATGTCTTGCCGACTTGAGCTTTGATTCCATCTCGAGCGCTCTTTATTGCCCCATCTGCTGCTATTATTGCGATTTTTACCTTAGACACATCTTTTCCGGCGACATCTGCAGCGTCTGTACGTGTTTTAATTTTTACAAGAATCTCATCAAGACGATTAAGGAATTTCGAAAGGTTATCGAGAATGTTATTGTTAACTTCTGCAAATCGGTTTGAGATACTCTCTACCGTTTGTTTCTTGCGCTCATCTTTAATTTTGCCAAGCTTTTCTCGTAAAATTTTTCGCTCTCCATCTAACTTGTCTTTTAACACTTCTTTACGCTTCATGAATTCTTCTTTAAATGCGTCTCGCTGATTTTTGGCGAACTCATGTGTTTCTTTGCGCATATCGTTCATAGACTCACGGAATTTCATTCTATCAGCAGGGGTTGTAGATGCATTATGATTAAGCTCAAAACGCTTATCTCGAATTGCCTCTGTGGTGCTCGCGCGCTTATCATGAATATCTTCTCGCATCATGTCTCGTTTGTCTTTTGTTTCCCCATGGAACTCTTTAATATCCTTCCTCATCTCCTCGCGAATGACACGCGGTGGTGTTGTGGAGCTCGTTTCAGCAAAAACAGATGGAACTGCCACAAGCATAGCTAAACCAACTATAACAATAAAGCTTTTTTTCATATTTTTTATTAGACCTAGTATCTCCTTAGTATACCGGCGAGCCTAACAAAAAGCACTCTCTCGGGTGTTAATAAAAACAGCTTATTTAATCAAAACAATCGGGAAAAGATACGTATTTTGCGCATACAATACCCCTATTATCAAAGCTAAAAGTAAAATACCGTATATAATATGACGCGGATGTTGACGCCTAATCTCTATGCAAATCGTCAACACAAGCGATACTACTATAAAAATTGCAAGAATAAGATACGCATACATTGACGTTGTCTTCGGTGAAGCTAAAAGAGTCTTTATAAACAATAGCTTGGATGATTTTTCTTGAGGAACGTCTGCTAAAATTGTCTCTTGAACGATATCTGCGTCTTTTACACTCACAAACATATCTTTTTCAGCGACTTGCTCAATCGACGACCCTTTTACTGCCTCGACAACACCCGGCTTCTCGGAGGTCTGCTTAAAAACTACTTTAGGTGTATTTGTATTCGCTCGTGCGGGCCTACCGAACATTTGAACGACAAATGTGGTTTCTCTCCCTTGATACATCCCTCGAGCAGTCGCAATACCGATCTCAGTAAAATTTTTATTAAGAATATTTGCACGATGCCCTGGCGAATTCATCCACGCTACATCAACGTCACGCGAGTCGCTAAAATTAACAGCAAGATTTTCTCCTGCATACGCAAACTTATACCCTACTCGCTCAAACCAATACCATGGAGTAAGTCCTACAGGGCTTGTATGGGCAAAATATCCTAGCTTTGCCATATCATTTGCTTTTTCTTGAGCAGCAGCCTGAAGTACAGCATTTGGGGTGAGCAGACGCAATGTTGCACCTTGTCGATCCCCATTTGCAAGATCAATAAGTATTGATGGAACAACGGCAGCAAAAAGATCTACTTCAGTTAAAACTGAAAGCTGTACATACGAAACAAACAAAATCGAGAGTATCGCGCTCGCAAGCATAAGCGCACCAAATTCCCGCAATACATGCGGCTTGTAATCATTTCCACGATGCGGAATAAAATATTTCTTTAGTTTATGACGCATTTGACTTAATTATGCCATAAAGCAAAATCCTCCGCATTCTGCAGAGGATTTTGCGATTCAACTACGGTAATTGTGGGACCGGAAGATTGAGTGCAGAACATTCAATCATATTAATCCATCTTTTTGTTGTCTTAAACACATATCCCGTAGGAGTCTTGCCATCAGGCAAACCATAATTAACCCATGGGAGTAAGACTTCGTTTGAATACTTAAGCTGAAATTGATTTACTGCGTCACGAGTAAGCCCCCCATAGAACCCAGACAATGGAAGATTCAAGTTAAAATGCTTGTTCATAAATATCTGCAATTTCTTAACTTCCTCAGGATTGTTCTTTGCGCCGTACTTAATGTATTCATTAAGATACGCACTACAATTTTCACCAAGGACTTCACCGTCTGGAGCGATAGATATCGCACCAAGTACTTGCCCGCCGCCAGCATTCGCTACGCTCGCTGGCGCACCGATGAACTGACTAATAAGAAACGGGCTTCCGTTACCGACAGAACTGGACCCACCACCTCCTGATCCACCAGACGGCGGAGGTGATACAGGCTCAGGACTTGGAGGAGGGGTCGCGACTGAATCAGTTTCGTCATTATCTGTCGCATCCGTACACCCCGCATCGCTCAAATCAGTAAGTTCATCCGCATCATTATCAATAGTATCGTTACATTGCGTGAGTACAATATTTATTTCGTCATTGTCGGATACATCGGTACACCCAGAATCATTTAAATCAACTAATTCATCGCCGTCATTGTCAGTACCATCATTACACTGCGTAATTGGCGCTGGTGGATTCAATAATTGATTTAAAATAACGAGAATACGATTCGGTCGCTCCTCGGTCAATAAAATATGGCCGTCGGCATCTGTATTACGAGATCCATCATTTTCAATACTACCATCAAATAAGTTACCATCGTATGAGTAGAAGTCAGTAAAAGACGCGACTGTAGTCACAAACTGATCATTGTACTTAGGAGTAGACCATCCAGAACCAGTGACAACTTCTTCTCCGTAATAATACCCGCCGTTCCCGGTAAGTAAATCACCAAATGTAAAACAAGAAGCATCATTAATACTATCACCACCAAACAAATCTGAATCGAGTGTTAGCGGAATATTAAATATATGCGATCCAAACACGCCCGCAGGAGCACCCTGAGAGGTTTCTGGACTTGGAGTAATGCCTGAGATTGTGAATGTTGAGCTAGGGCTCAAAGACCCATCGACAACAGCACCTTCTGCGCTAATTGCGACCTTGCAAACCTTGATAGAAGGGCTTTCTGCTTCAGCAAATGGTATAAACGCAAAACCATAAAAAACCATTAAACTAATGCCTCCAATAATAGCTTTTTTGCTCAAATGAGATTTTTTCTGATTCATATGACTAAAAATGCCTATATAATAATGGGATTTATCGTTCGAACGACGAAAAATCGCTATACAAGCCATAGCGTATTTACTAATTTTTGTCAAGACCCTATCTTTCCTCTCTTGCCCAGCGGTACATAGCTGAATTAAGTATAAAAAATACAAAACTAAACAGAAATGCTCGCCAAAAACCACCCACAAAGAAACCGTCAATCAAAAAATCTGCAAACATCACTAAAATAGTATTAATTACAAAAGTAAAAAGTCCAAGCGTTAAAATATTTATAGGAAGCGTAAGAAGAATAAGAACCGGGCGGATAACCGCATTAATAAATCCAAAAATAAATGCCAGAACAAGCGCAATGTAAAATGTTCCCACGTGAATACCCGCTAAAATA
>ERZ1292625.2247-Hain-H41-01um-R1-2247-length-18641-cov-43_pt2 | contig 16424 bp, 21 predicted proteins | sample MGYA00564400_ERZ1292625 | MGnify/ENA primary metagenome ERZ1292625 (study PRJEB36523, sample SAMEA6512639) | groundwater metagenome | collected 2019-01-08 | study: AquaDiva: Metagenomics assemblies of 32 groundwater samples | reverse complement strand
TCTTGAGTTATTGCTATTTCAAGCATGGTTGCACCTCCGTTTTTGTTGCTACAATGAATACCCCGCAACAGTTTGAGACTTTATACCCTCGGTATCCATAGGTATCATCGTAAGGCGTGATACGATCCCGGCCACCTCCAACGCACCAGACACCCTCAACCCCGTATGTGTATGCAGGGTGAACATCTGTCTTTGTTGCGGGTTTAAAAACATCAGGCCAGCTCCTGCAACCGTCAATCATCCCGTCAAACTCACTTTTGACATTAATAAACAACCTGTCAAAATTGCGATGAATAAAGCTTTTCAGTGTTGCTCTTGTTGGGTTCCCCATGGTTTTATCCCTCCTTTTTATTTAGTTTTAGTCCTTGTTAGCAAAATAGGCCGCCGCCTCTTCCGAGATTTTAACGTGGCGCGCCTTCCCGCGTTCCATCGCTTCACTTCCAAGCACGACTTGGAGTTTTACGCACGGAGCATAGACGCCGGATTTGTAAGCTTCGCGAGCCTTTGGCGTTCCGTCTGCGTTTGCGAGAGCCGCCATTATCTCAGAGTTTTCCTGGATGGCGCGCATCGCGTCATACACCAGTGTCTCTTCGGTTTCAGTCATACGATTTAAGTGCCTCCAAAAACTATAAGGAGTTCTCTGCAATTTAATATCCAACTTTTTGGCACGCCCTGACTTATCCACAGCTTTCTTCACTCAAAATCACGTTTGACATTAATAAACAGCCGGTCAAGATTGCGATAAATAAAGCTGTGTAGTGTTGCTCTTGTTGGCTTTCCCATGGTTACAACCTCCCATTGACAAGCAATTCGTTTTTATATTCTTTTTTCCGTGACCCTCTTAAACTATCCGCAACAACGCAATACTGAAATCTGTCAGCGATATACTGCCTTACCTCAATACCGTCCCAGTTTTCAGGCATAGCATCAATCTTGCCTGAAATATCATCTCTTACGGCATTGACTAATGACTCAATAAATTCTTTTTTCTCTTGCTGTATCATGGCTTTCATCCTCCCTCCCAGGTGTTTAATGAGCTGATCCTGGTAGCTCTATTTTATTAGTTATTTATTGGTTCAACCTGGGAAACATGGAAAAGGTGATATGACTTAGGATAACAATGCTTTTCTTTCTTTTCTCCGTCTTCAGCCGATAACTTACCGTCAACCGAGACCCAGACAATCCCTGAGAGTGTTGACTTTTCTCCTTTCTTTACCTTAAACCCTGAATGCTTCCAACCATCGAAAGTCTTAGCATCAATCACAGGCAAACCAGCAAGCCCCTGCTCCTGCATCTGTTGATATATCCATGTAAAGCCATTGATTGATACAGTAAGGCCTGAGTGTAGGAAAGCCCTCTGTATCTGTTCATCCTTGCTAAGCTCCTTTGTTGCCGCCCATCTCATCCGTAAGTCCTGGAAGTGTTTGCTTTTCTCTTCTGGTGTAAAGGTCTTTTTCATTTTTTACCCTCCCCTGTTTTTTATTTTGAATCTATATATACCTAAGCATAAGTCATGCCACAAAAAAAGTTATCCACAACTTTCTTCACTTATCCACAGAAATAAATTGTTATGCACAGGCATTTCACAGGCTCAAAAGTCCACGGGATACCTATAAATAAAGGATTGGCATGGAAAAGAGGGATAAAACAGGGGTTAAATTGACAAGAAGTATTTTGAACTGTCAAGCAATCCTTTACAGTTCAAATAGTGACGTTCAGCGTCAAAAAGTGACACTTTACGTCCAATCTATATGCAGGATTCTATATATGTCAGTGCCGCAATGTGTCACTAAAAACCGGATAGTTGAAATCATTGGATATTTTGAGGCCCAAAATTGTCATTTAGGTGATGAGAAAGGGCAACACACAACATATAGTATCAATGAGCATCTTGGCCACTACATATAGTGGTAATGGTTGGATAGTGAAATCCTATAGCTGGGATTATAAATATCTATTTGCCTCCTCTGTGGAGATGGTATATTCTGATTATGGCGATAGAGTATACGGTAGACCAAGGGGCCATCCCTTGAAGCCAGACACCAGCACTCTCAGTATTTGATGCCGAATAGCATCCCGAACCGAGACGGTAAACGCTGCATATCTCTAAACGTACCGAGATATGACCAAGCCAAATAGGTGAGGTTGGATAAGGAGCTGATAAGCGTGGTTATAATAGACCGCCGAAGTGTCTATAATCCTGCTACCTGGTAAGTCGAGCACACAACCCAGCAGGCAGGTAGTTAGAGATATTCATATATTTAAACAATTGAATGTCTTGAGACTAATACACCGTATTATAGACATTAAAATTGATACATATAAATAGTTATATATATGGATTTAACCCTACCGGCACTCATGAGCCATGCAGTTATCAGATAAGGCCTTTACGCCTTATGAGCATCTTTACAAGCTCATGCACCCGATCTCTAAACACTACATCAATAATATATCAGTAAAACCCTCTTGACATACTTACAAAATATAGAGTATAAGTAACCCATGCCCAGAAAACAACTCCAGCCACTCACTCATAGAACTTCAGGGAACGGAAAACGACTCACTCAAACAGAAAAACTTATCATCCTGCAAGAAAAACAAATCGGGAAAAAGTCGGTACGAAAGATAGCAAAAGAGTACGGCGTAGCTAACTCTACGGTTATGGAAATATCTCAAGATGAGAGATTAAAGGACAAACTTGCCAAGTCAGAGCACATCAAAAAGGGCTTGGCAGCTGACTTCTACCTCACAGCAGGGGAGATGCTTGGGAGCATCACTCGTCCGGACATCTTAAAGATCAACGCTTATCAACGGGTTATTGCTGCTGCTGCGGCCACTGATAAGGCTTTAAGGATCGAAGAGGGCGCACCACAAACAGGGGCTACTCAGATACAGGTAACACTCCAGCTAAATCAGTTGCAAGAGGAGCTAAAGGGGCTGTTAAACCTTACGTAAGTCGCATAAGTAACCTTATGACGCATTTCAGTATGTAAACTTTCACTTGACAAAGTGTTTAATATGTAGTATCTTCTCTTTATAGATTGTAAACTATTAAAGAGAGGTGAAGCATGAGAATAGATATTAACACGGATTATCTTGTAAAGTTGTATATTGTTGACCATCTAACGTTGAGAGAGATAGGTAAACGATTAAAAATTAGTCACTCAGGGGTTGCTAAGAGATTAAAGCTTGCAGGGATAACCAGTGAGCAGGGTGAATGGGTTAATAAGGAGTGTGATTTCTGTGGTAAAGAGTATAAGATTACACGGGCAAGGCAAGGGAATAAATACTGCTCCCGGGTCTGCTATAGTACTGCCATTACAAGCCCTCAATCACACATTTGGAGACATGGGCAACGGTTAGCAAGGCTGATAGTCAGGCAGCACTTCGACCTCCATGATGGGCATGTAGTGCATCACATAGACGGGGATGACCGGAACAATGACCGGAGCAACCTGGCAGTCTATGCAAGCCAGGCAGAACATATCAGCGCACATAGAGGCGGGAAGGTAAAACCTCTGTGGGCAGGGGCATAAGCCTGGAGTAAAGGGGTAGGGGGGGGGGAGGGGGAAACAGTACCCCTGTGTAAGTATATACATACTTCCTCTCTCAGGCACGAAAATTACAAAAAGGCTTTTCAAGGGTAATTATAAAATGGACATTTCTCATCTCTCCCCTGATAAGCAGGCAAGAGTTCAGGAAATATTAAAGAAGCAGGCCGAACTTCTTGTTGTGTCGAAGAACAACGAGGCGAATAACCGGTGTTACTTCTACAGGCCGTATCCTTGGCAAGAAAGAGTTTTAGCTGCAATAAAAAGCAAGAAGACCGTCCTCGTGATCGCTCCCAACAAAATAGGGAAAACTATAACGGCTATAAATATTGCTATATCCTGGGTACTTGGTTTTGAGCCTTGGAGTAAGCTCTCTGACGATCTTGAATCTGGTATAGACGGGGTTAAGGTTCCTTATGGCATATCCCCTGGGGTATATGCCAAATCCTCTCTTGGGATTGCTCCTCCTGTTGTTATTCGTATAGTATCTGAAGATTGGGAGTTCTTTATGGGGAAAGTTATTGTTCCTGAGTTAAAGAAGTGGGCTCCTGTCGGAGAATATGAGACCCGTAAAAACAATGTTGGTATAGAATATTTCTGGAAGTTTAAGAATGGCTCAACACTTGAACTTATGACTTATCAGCAGGATAGTGACCTATTTGAGGGTTGGATGGGACATGGGGTACTTTTCAGCGAACCTCCCCCTAAGTTTGCCTATAGCGGGCTATCAAGAGGGATTTTCCTTTCTGGTGGGAAGATGCTTATGGAAATGACCCCATTGAAAGAAGCATGGATACTCGATGAAATAGCTTTATCGGATAGGCCGGAAATAGGGGTAGTGGATGGGATGTCTATTTTAGATAACCCTGACTTGAAGCAGCACGATACTGATGTTTTGGTTTCTAATGGTGTTCCTCCTGGGAAAGTAGACGAATATTTTGATATTCTCCTTAAATGGAAAGACACAAAACCTTTTCTGCTTGAATATATGGGAGATAAATACGGACATGCGGCCCAAGAGCTTCATGTTGAGCGATTCCTTGCCACTGTCCCCCAAGAAATGCGGGAAGCAAGGTTCTTTGGACGTTTTTCTCACCTTGCTGGCCTTGTTTTAAAGGAGTTCAACAGGGATGTTCATGTTATCGAACCGTTTAAAGTCCCTACCGATTGGCCTGTGGTTGTGCAGATAGATTTACATCTTAGTAAACCACAGGCCATTGCTTTTTATGCTGTTGACCCTCATGGTCATTGGTATGCAATTGATGAAGTGTGGGAAAATATGGGGCCTGATGGCATTGCTGATGAAATAATCCGAAGGAAAATCAGTGGATTAAGGATTTATAAGGTTGAGATAGACCCGCTATCTAAAGGGGACAATGCTTATATTAAAAACAGGGTAGGGGTATCTGAAGACTCCTTCACAATTATAAAAAGAAAGTTGGCTATGCATCGGATACCTTTTGACGTTGCCTCCAAGGATAAAGAATCTGGGGTGCGGAACATCCAAGAGAAGCTGAAAGGAGTTAACCGGATGCCAAGTCTATTCTTTTTTAATACTTGCAAACGGCATTTGTTTGAGATTAACAGATGGGTGTATGATGAAAATCAGAAGCCAAAGAAAGAAAACGATGATTTTATGGAATGTCTTTACAGGCATACCCTCATGGGTGTGAAATATACAGACCCACAGGACAGGAGTAAGCCCCTCGACTTCTCCAATATCTCAAAGGGGATAACATAAGGTTTTAATGTTTTGTTGCTTTTATCTTGACAACTGTAATGGAACAGTGTAATAAAATGTTATGGCTAACTCTACCGCAAAAGAGGATAAGGTTGGTTTTTGTCTGGATTGGATAAAAAGAATCCAGAATGACATGTCAACTCTTGAATCTAACCGCCAGGATGCCCTTAATTATTTCCATGCCAAAGAGCTTGGGAATGAGATTAAGGGACGCTCTCAAGTTGTCACTTCCGTTCTTTCTGATACAATCAACTGGGTAATGCCCTCCATGCTTAAACTCTTCGCCGGAGGGGATGATGTTACTACTCTTTCACCGAGAGGGCCTGAAGATGTTGAGGGAGTGGCAAACCTTAATGAGCTTGTCAACTATCAACTCAAAGTAAAAAATAAATGGTTCATTGTCTTCCATGACTGGTTGCAGGAAGCCTGCCTTATGAAGGTTGGTGTTGTCAAATACCAATGGAATAAAGATACAAGACGGGTCAAGAAGGTCTATGAAGATTTGACTGACGCTGAATATCTTGCCAAGATTACAGAAATAAGTCGTTCAAATAACATGGAAGTAGAAACTCATTCTGAAGTCCTCATACAGGAAGAGTCCTTTGACCCCATGACTCTTACAAAAATCCCAGCTATCAAGTCTCACAACCTCACCGTTATCTATACCATAGAAGAGGAATCCCCGCTTATAGAGGCTGTTCCTGTTGAGGAAGTGGGATTTCCTTTAAATACAAGGGATATTGAATCTTGCAGGTTTTTTTATCATAGAGTCCGGCTTGATGGATGGGAAGTAAAGAAGAAATATGGTGAGAAAACTTTTAAAAAGATTGAAGATTTAAAAAATGGTGAGGGTACTGATGTCTCGGATGTTATTACACAGCAACGATATCAAGACCTCGGCGGGACGGCATTCCTTTACGATAAGAATGATGACAAATACACTCTCTATGAATGCTTTTACCCCGACAAAGACACTGGAGAGCCACGCATTATTGTTATCTGTGGGACTGAGATCGCCAAAGACGAAGAAAACTTTTATGGCAAGCCGACATTCAGGATTATTACCCCGTTCAAGCTCGCCCATAGGGTTACAGGGCAATCATTCTTTGATATACTCAAACAGTTGCATGACATAGATACACAGCTTTTACGTCAAACCCTTGATAATATTTACTTTACCAACAATGGTCGATATATTGTTGACGATACAAGGGTTGAGATAGACGACTTCCTTAACAACAACATTCCTGGCGGGGTTATTCGTGGAGACCCGACAGCAGTACAAGCTTTAGTCCCTCCGACATTGCAGCCGTGGGCTTTTAGTCTGGCGGAACGTATAAAGAAGGATACTGAATATCGTTCTGGCGTTCCGAGGGCATGGGCGGGGATAGGCACATCTCTCAATAAAACTTTTAGGGGGCAAGCGCAGCAAGTTAGCCAAGCATCGCAGAGAATAGAAATGATGGCCTCCTTGATTGCAGAAATGGGAGTTGCGCCGCTTATCAAAGACATTGTGGATATGAATATCATGTTTTTGAAGAAGAAGACCGCTATCCGGACGGTAAACAACTGGGTTGAGATAAACCCAGATAACATTGCTTGCCAGTACGATATCACGGTAAATGTTGGGATTGGGGTCACTTCTAAAGACCAGATAGTTGCTCAAATGCAGCAGTTACTTGGGATTTATGGTCAGATAAGCAAGTCGGGAGTCCCTGTAGTGACCGCACAGAATGTCTATAAGGCCATGAAGGAACTTGTTAAGGCTATGGGATTTAGAAATACCAATGACTTTGTGACAGATCCAAAACAGATTGAAACTGTAACAAATCTGGTTAAGCTTGTTATAATGAGATTACAGCAGAATGGGATACAAGACCCTGAATTGATGCAAGCCATACAAGCAGTCATGGCTTTACAAGGCGGGGGTCAGGCGGATACTGGAACATTCCCAGGACAAAACACGCCGGAGATGCCAACAGTTGAAGCCCAGCCTATGAACCCGTCAATGACCCCGGATGGAGGAGGATATTTTGCCTGAGATAACGCCTGAATCAATGGGAAAGTTTTGTAAGTTGCTTGTAAATGACCCTCACTACCCTGAACTTATAAAAAAGCTTGAGGATGATACCTTGGCAGGGTGGGAGAACACTTCGGCGATGGACAAGGATGGCAGGGAAATATATTACGTCTTTTTCAAAGCGATAAAAAAGCTTGACAACAAGATAAGAAATCATAGTATGTATGAAGAAAGAGAACTCCAGCGGGAGAAATTGGAGAAAAAGAACTATGGGGTTGCATAGTGGAGAAGTTGACAGAAGAAGAAGAGAAGGCGATTGTTGACTTCTTAAAAGCTGTAGAAGGCGTGAAAAGGATGTTTCTAAAGATATTAAAAAAGCAATAAGCTCTTTGACAATCAAATAGCCTAAACTTAGCAACAAGAAGATAGAGGCCACTTGAGACAGGTAAAATCCTGTTTTTGGTGGCCTTTTTTATTTCCTAAAATTCACCAACCCGGATAGGGCGTGAGAACCAAAAAGGAGGATACAGAAATGGATACAGATACTTCAATCTTTGGGGAGGAGTCGGAAACGACTAACCCGACTGAAGGAGTAACCCCGCCAACCAACAAGGAAGGAGAGCTAAAAGACGAGCTAACTCCTGAAAATCTTGACGGAGAAGGGGACAAGGGGGAAGGCAAGGCAACTTCCACCACTGTTTATTATACGCCGGAAGAAATGAGGTCATTAAGTCCTGACGGTGTGGATACCTCGAAGATACCTCCTGAGATGATTCCTTTTTACAAGTCAATGCTTGCGCCTGTAACTCGAAAGAGCCAGGAACTTGCAAACAAGTTAAGGGAAGCTGACGAGGCGAATTTGGAGAGGCCACAGGCAAAAACGCCTGATTTATTTGAAGCGTATATGCAAGACCCACGTGGTGTAGTCCAAGCTATAAACACAAAGATACTTGAGCTTGAAGATGTTGATCCTCTGGATGAGAATTTTAAGCCGGCAAGGAAAGAAATCAGGAGGCTGGAAACTCTCAAAGAAGACCTCAGAGAAAAAAAGGACGATACGGCCTCTGTCCAGGGCAAACAAATAATCATGTTAAGTGAACTCAACACGACTATTACCACAGAGTTCAAAGACTGGACTGACCGGAAGACAAAGCTTGAGACGTATGCAATGGGGACACTGGGATACGCAAAGGAAGAACTTGCATATATGACAAACCCGTTTGCAGTAGGGAAGAGTGCCGTGGTGAAGTTTATCAAGACAGTAAACCGGCTTTATGAAGCTGACAATGCTGGGAAGACAGCGGAAGGGAAAGTAAAAAAGACCACTCCGACGGAGTTAGAAAGAGCTGGTTCTGGTGGTGGCGGGAAGAAAGAAAAAACAATAGAAGAAAGATTTTATGGATAACTAAAAAGGAGGTAGAAAATGGCAACTTTAGGATCATCTTCACAAACTTTGGTGGATTGGGCTAAACAGCTCGACCCTAATGGAAAGATTGCAGATGTGGCGGAGCTTCTTAGTCAGAAGAATGAAGTTTTAACGGATATGCTCTGGCAGGAAGGGAATCTTCCTACAGGACACAGGATTACTCAGAGAACAGGCTTGCCGACAGTTTATTGGAGGCTCTTAAACCAGGGGACTCCTTCCAGCAAAGATACCACTGCACAGGTTGACGAGCAGACTGGTATGCTTAACGCAAGGTCGCAGGTTGACAAGAAACTGGCAGAGCTCAATGGGAATGTTAAAAGATATAGGCTTTCCAGGGCCAAGGCATTCCTTGAAGCAATGAATCAGGAAATGGCGTCAACTCTGTTTTATGGGAATTCAGGGACGGCTCCGGAAGAGTATACTGGGTTAGCTGTTAGATATTCGGATATAGGATCAGGCGCACCGGCAAACGCTCAGAATATCCTTGATGGTGGCGGAACCGGGTCTGATAACTCATCTGTCTGGTTGTGTGGATGGGGGGATGATACCTTTTACGGCATTTTCCCGAAAGGGTCTAAGGCCGGGTTATCTCATACAGACCTTGGCCTTGATGATGTCCTCGACAGTTCCAGCAACACCTACAGGGCCTACAAAGACCTCTTTGAATGGGATTGCGGCATAGCCCTTGAGGACTGGAGATATGTGGTTAGGGTTGCCAACATTGATATATCTGCTTTGGTTGCCAAGGCGTCAGCAGCCGACCTGATAGAGTTGATGATAAAGGCAACGCACAGGATACCTAATCTGAAAGGTTGCAAGCCTGCTTTTTACATGAACAGAACATGTTTCCAGATGCTTGATATCCAGAGAAGGGATGATGTTATTTCTGGTGGCGGGCTGACTTACAGCAATGTGGACGGGGTAATTACTCCAACATTCAGAGGAATACCTGTAAGGGTATGCGATTCACTTACAGAGACAGAGGCCCAGGTAGCGTAATAATGGAGGGGGAGAAATCCCCCTCTACTTTAACAAGGAGGCATAAAATGATAATTGATGCACAGAATTTATTTAGTGATGCACAGGCACTTACAGCTACAGCCGTATCTACGAATGTTATTGACTTGGGAGCAGACAGGAATATAGGGATAGGAGAGCCTATGGCCGTTGTTGTCTGTATTGATGTTGCTCTGGATGGGACAACTACAGATGAAACTTATGTGGTAACAGTACAATCAGGATCGACAGCAACCCCAACAACCGTGATTGCTACCAGGACAATAACTTATACTGAAGGAGTAATAGGGGCAAAGTTTGTGCTTCCACTCCCAGCCGATACCAGCGCAGACAGATATTTAAGAGTTAATTATACCCTTGGAGGGACTACACCAACGGGGACTGTTACTACTTTTTTGACTCCTATGAGCATGATTCAGAACAATGCTATCTATGCTGATGGAATCACAATTTCATAATTAGATGGGGGGGGGGCAACCCCTCCTCACTTTTTTAAAAGGAGGTAAGCCTATATGAAGGTTAAGGCGATTAAGTTAGGGTTTTACGACAACCTGAGAAGGCGTGAAGGGGTTATCTTTGACATTAAAGACGAATCTCATTTTTCAAAGAAATGGATGGAGCGGGTAGACATCCCTTCGCAGGGCGAGCCTGTCCTCACTGTTAATATGGAGGATGAAGAAGGTATCCCTAAGCAAAGAGGGAATCCAAACTGGAGAAAGAAAGAGTAATCTGGCCCCGGTCTAAATGGCCGGGGCACCTTTCTAATAGGGGGTGAAAATGTATACGACTGATTATGAGGCTATAGCTGTGTCACAGACCGACCAGGTTTTGGGGCCAGTGGGTGCGGCAGGGAATATCCTTGAAAGGATAATTGTTTCAGTTGCCACTTCCTTAACAGGGACATGCTCTATTAAAGATGGGGCAGGGGGCGCAATAGTAATTACAGCGGCAAATACCCCGATAGGGGTTTACTCTGTTCCTATCGGAGCTCGGTCAACAGATGGAGCATGGAAGGTGACAACTGGAGCAGGGGCTACGGCTCTTGCTATCGGAAGATTCACATAGGGGGATAAATGACCTTTGGAGGCTTACAGACTAAGGTTGCAGATTATCTGAACAAGGATAATCTGACTTCCATCATCCCTGACTTTATCAATTCCGCCATGCACAGGGTTGAAAAAGACTTCAACTGGAAAACCATGAGGAAGAAAGCCACAGGTTCCACTACAGATGACTATGTTGCAATTCCTACCAGATACAAAGAGATGGATTGCTTTTTTATAACGGAATCAGGGGTCAAAAACCCTCTGGTAAAGACAGAATATTCACACCTTATTACAATATTCCCGCACGGCAATGGTAGCACAGGGATGCCGGAGGCTTTTGCCACAGTTGAGGCAGACTCAAAATTTTACATGAGACCGTGGCCGGATGCAGTTAAGACCTATGAGATAGTTTACTATGCCTATACCGCTGACATGTCCCTGACCACTGACAACAACGACTGGACAAACAACGCATGGGAAGTGCTCCTTTATGGGGCGTTGCTTGAAGCGTCTCCATATTTGATTGCTGACGACAGACTGCTTGTTTGGAAAGGTTTTTATGATGAAGCCATAAACAAACTCCAATTATCAGAGAGACGGGAGAAATTCAGGGGAAGCCCTCAGTCTTTAACTTCCCCTTATACGGTATAAAGGAGATTTATGCCTAAAGTAGTTTATCCTATAGGTGGGGGTTGGATGCCAGACTTAGCACCTTCTGATGTTATGAAGGCCGGCGGACTCACCACATGCAAAAATGTTGTGCCTACTAATGGCTATTATCAGCCAGTTCTTGACAAGTCTACATTCAATTCAACAGCCTATTCCGGCACTGCTTTAAATGGCATTATGGCAAAAGACGCAAACGGGGCATTCTATAACTTCTTTGGGACTTCTACAAAATTGTATCGCTTTGACAAAACAAATATGACCGATATCACCAGGGCTGTTGGTGGTGCTTATTCTGCTGGAATCTGGAATTTTGTGGAATATGGGGAATGGTTAATAGCGACAGATTATACCGATGTCCCACAGGTTTTAAAGGGTTTTGGGACAGCTAATTATGTAGCCCTTGGTGGTTCCCCGCCGAAATCAAAATATTGTTTGATGAATAACGGACATCTTGTTTTTGCATTTGTTAATGACGGCAGCGCAAGGTCTCAAAGGATCCAATGGTCTGCCAGGGAAGCCCCAGAAGATTGGATTGCATCTCTTTTAACAGGGGCAGGGTATCAGGATGCAGCAGACATACAAGGCCCGATTAAGGGGATAGGCGCAATCGGGTCTCAGTTTGTTATTGCAGGAGAGACAAGCCTTTCCATCGGCCATTATGTTGGGGGGGTAGACACCTATGCCTTTATTTGGAATGCAATCAGAAATATTGGGTGTTACTGCCCACAGAGCATGATTAGTATTGGAGATAGAGTATTTTTTTGGAGCAGGGATAATATCTACTCTTTTGACGGTTCAGGGATAAAAGAAATCGGGGGCAAGCTTAAGAACACAGTTGTTGGTTCAATTAACACCTCTTTCAATGACAGGATTACATGCGTCCATGATGGCAGGTATAACATAATAGCATGGGCTTATCCGAATGCATTATCAACAACCGGGGCGTCTAACCGGATATTGGTTTATAACTATGTAGAGGATCGGGCAGCAGAAATACATCTGGATTGCGACATGATAATGCTTGGGAACTCAGGGCAGATAACCATCGCAGACTTGACCATGCCTATAAGTGCTATGATTATCCCTTTTGGCTCTTCATGGTGGCTGGCAAGCACAATACAGATGCTTCTTGCAAACCCTACAGACAGTAAAATGAATAAGCTTGGTGGGGCTATCCTCACCGCAGAACTTGAGACAGGGGAGCTTTCAGACCTTCCCTCTGTCTTGCAAATACAGAAGGTTTACAGCCCTCTCAGTGGAAGCGGGCTGTCAGGTAATGTCTCAATCAAACACAGATATGATGAAGAAGCCTTTACAGTATCCTCTTCCTCGGCCATAAAAAGCGATAACACGGTAGACGTAAGGACTTCAAACAGGTTCCTTTCAGTGAACCTTACTTCTTCGAGTTTTACGAAAATAAACAATAAGATAGAAGCTGAAATAGTTTCAGTAGGGAGGAGATAAATGGCATACACCGGAGAGAGTATAAAGGATTTGGACATTACAACCCCATTGGAAACTGAGGTTGGAAATGTTCTAAATGATGCACAATGGGAAACTAAAAAAGTCCTTAAGAATCAGTTTGCTGTTGTTGCCAAAGTTGGGGCCTATACCCTTACAGCGTCCGATTCTATCGTTAATTGCAATGGGACATTCACTATCACGTTGCCAACTCCCTCTACAGTAGCAAGCGCAGCTTTCTATAAAGAATATCTGATAAAGTCTATTGTAGGTGGGGGGACAGTTACGCTTGGGGGAACGGTTGACGGTACGGTAAACCCCACAATCACAGCAGGGAACTCCATGCACGTTTATACTGATGGGACAAGCTGGTTTGAGATAACCGTTGCAAGCTTAAGAACAGGGACAGGCTCAACTTTTGCAATGAGTGTCTCCCCTACGTTTACCACCCCAAATCTTGGAATCCCAGCATCCGGGGTTTTAACCAATTGCACAGGCACAGCGGCAGGGCTTACCGCCGGGAATGCTACCACCGCCGGGAACGCTGATACGGTGGATACTTATCATGCTTCACAGTTGGCTAAACTGGGGGAGCCAAATTCTTTTACCGCTATCCAGGGAATGGCCAAAGACAACCAGACCACGCCCGAAACAGCAGTATTGCAAGTTTCAACCACATCAGCTTTAACTGGTGATGTCTATTTATCTTTAATCGCTCAAGGAACTTCTATTGCTGCGTTAAAGCATACAAGAGGTGGGAGTGGATTTTCCATTTTAGATGGTTCCAATAATCTTGCCAATTTGGCAATTGCTACTTTATCCGGGGTTTTAACGAATTGCACTGGATTACCAGTATCTTCCGGGATCTCCGGTTTTGGGATAGGGATAGCAACTTGGTTGGGTACACCTTCCAGTGCCAATCTTGCAGCAGCAGTGACAGATGAAACCGGAACGGGTGCTTTAGTCTTTGCTACTTCCCCTACCCTTGTAACGCCTGCACTCGGCACTCCAGCATCCGGGGTTTTAACCAATTGTACAGGGACGGCGGCAGGGCTTACCGCTGGGAATGCTACTAATGCTACTAATGCTACCACCGCCGGAGGCTTCACTCCCTCACAGGCTCCAGGGGCAAACAATATTGTTGTTTTGGATGCCGGTGGGGTTATGGCCGCTGGCACTGTCCCTCTGGCGAGGATGATAAGGGCTGGTGGAAATGGTGAAATGCAGGGGAGCGGGACAACTACGGCAACATTAGATTTAGGTACTGTTGTTGCGGGGGATAGAATCCATTTAACAGGGGATGTTGTTATTGGTACGGCTAACAGTCCTATTTTTACAAAATCTGCGGGGACTGCAACTGTCGATTTTGCAGGGGCAACAAGGCTTATTGGGGGGTATGATACAACTTTGGCAGCAGGTGGTATCGGTGGTGTTTGTAGGGTTACATCTGGGGGGACACTGACTTTACAGTTAGGAGCTACAGGAGGAACCCCAACTGCCTGCAAGGCTCACGCCATCGTCTTAAACAACGGATAAGGAGCCCATGCCGTCACTCTTATCATCTTTATTAATGGCAACGCCTTTGGTCATTGGCGCACATGAAGGAAGTCACCAGGCCGAAGCTGACAGCCAGGGTGTTCAGATGCGTTGGAATAAGGTGCAGGGTGAGTTCCTTCCTTTGTGGGAAGCCATGGACAAAGGAGATAAGGATAGGCTGGCAAGGATAGCAAACTCAGGATTGATAGGGCAACAGGAGTTTGTTGGCAGGTTGCCAGATGGGAATTTGAAAAAAGCGGCATTATTCGTTTCAGCATTGAATAAAATAGGTTACGGGCTTATGCCTGGTGGGGCCGGGGCAAGCAGTGAGGGAGATATGGGAACCTTAAACAGGGCAAAGGGCCAGAATATGGCTCCGGTGGCATTAGGCTTATCCGGCCTTGCAGATTTATACAGGGCAAAGAACCCTGATACAAAGTGGAGTTTAGACTTTGCACAGACACAGAACGGAACACCAGGGCTGATGTATAGGAGACCGTGGTAATGCGTAAATGGCCGCTATCTGACATCTTTAAATATATAGACAAAGCTGTGTCTGTTAACCAGATTGTTGACAGGTTGACTTATTATCAAACCCCTGTATCTGCGATAACATTAGGGGCGTCACCTTATACATATCAGAACCAGACTGATAATGATGAGGATGTTATTGTCATAGGTGGAACGGTTACAGCAATAGATTATAGCAGGGACGGGACTACTTTTTACGGGGTTGGGATGATAGCAGGGACGGTGAGATTGAGCCCATTGGATAAGGTTAAGGTGACATATACTGTGGTTCCTACAATGACGAAGGTGCCAAGATGATAAAGTTAATTCCTATATACGACAAGGGCGTGCTGTTAAACCAATTCCAGCACTTTATCGAAGGCTTAGAAAGGGTGATTGACAACTCTATAGGGGATACCAGCCTTACGCAGATGTTTAATAGCTTAATGTCTGGCAGATTGCTTATGTGGGGCATCTTTTGTGAGAATAAATATTCTGGATTCGTAATCACGGAATTGCAAGAAGTCCCTGATGGGAAGAAGTTTTTATGGATAGTGCAGGGGTATATTAAGCCTGGCACCGACAAGGATGTATTTTTTGAAGTATTGACTTGCATGGAAGAGCAGGCAAAGAAGATTGGAGCAGGGAGTCTAAGACTACAGACAATGAGAGACAAGGGTTTTGAAAAGAAGCTTTCAGGGAAAGGATGGGATAAGGGGTATGTAGAGTTTGTTAAGGAGGTGCGGTAATGGGCGGCGGAAAAGGTGGTGGAGCACAGACAGTCACACAGTCAAATGACCCTTGGGGGCCACAGGGCGACCAGTATAGAAGGCTATATGGAATGCTGAGTGGGACTCCAGGGACACCAGGGACGCCTGCAACTGAAGGATATTGGCAGGGCGGGGTAGATCCTACTGTCATCGGCTTTGAACAAAACTCATGGGACACACAGCCTAAATGGATACCCGGAACAGCGGGGACAGCAGCAACTCCGGCAACTCCAGGGCTTATAGATAAGCCGCTTCAATATTATGGCGGCCCTACCGTAGCAGGATTTTCCCCAACGCAGCAGCAAGCCTTTGGGATGACGAAGGATATTGCCACACAAGGACAAAGTCCGTATATTACTCAAACAGGAGGGTATCTTGGTGGAGTTATGGGCGGGCCGTTAAGGACTGCCAACACAAGCTTAATGGCAGGTACGGCAGGCGGACAGGGCTATCGTAATCCGAACTTTAGTTTAATGTCCGGGACAGCAGGTGGACAGGGTTACATAAGACCGGATATAGGCTTAATGGCTCCGACATTAGAGGGGCAAGGCTATCGTAACCCGAACACAAATTTAATGTCCGGGACAGCAGGTGGACAAGGTTACATAAGACCGGATATAAGCTTAATGGCAGGTACGGCAGGCGGACAGGGCTATCGTAATCCGAACTTTAGT
>ERZ1292625.2577-Hain-H41-01um-R1-2577-length-16429-cov-5_pt1 | contig 16429 bp, 27 predicted proteins | sample MGYA00564400_ERZ1292625 | MGnify/ENA primary metagenome ERZ1292625 (study PRJEB36523, sample SAMEA6512639) | groundwater metagenome | collected 2019-01-08 | study: AquaDiva: Metagenomics assemblies of 32 groundwater samples | reverse complement strand
ACTATACTCTTCTATTTCCTGAGAAGGGTGTGTCCATGCTTATTAGGTGGGCTAAGCATCTTACTAATGGGGCTAAGAAGTATGCAGCCCGTAACTGGGAGAAAGCAAATACAGAAGAAGAATTAGAGCGGTTTAGACAGAGCGCATTTAGACATTTTGTAAGTTGGCTTAATGGTGAGGAAGATGAAGACCATGCCGCCGCTATATATTTTAATATTCAGGGTGCGGAGCTGGTTGGAGATAGGTTGAAAAAACAGATGGCAGAGCAGGTAGATTGCCCAAATGCTGTGGTTGGGCCAGTTACAAACCCATTTTATACTAGGAAATTTGATAGATGAATAAGATTATTATTGACATAGACCACACATTTGCACCCTTTCTTATATATGAGGCAGTTAAAGAGCTATATGGTGTTGAGGCCGCTATTGAAGATTCAACTGACTGGGAATGGTATAAGAAGTTTGGCCTTACTGAGAAGGAATTTTATAGGGCTGTGGATTTGGCCCATGAGAATTTATGGAAAACTAGCCCCTATCCTTATGCTGTAGAGGCTGTGAATGAGTGGGCAAAAAAGATTCCTATAATATTTGCTACTCACAGAGAGCCTCATAACATTTGTTATATCGCTGAGTGGTTAGGTAGTTTTGGTGTTAATTATCACGGGGTTTATTGCGCTATGGGCGGTAAAGAGTGCCTTTTTAATGCAGGCGACATAGTTATAGATGATAAACCTGATACGCTACAGACGGCATGGAATGGTGGGTGTTTGCCAGCATCTCTAGAGTGGCCTTGGAATAGTCAGACTAAGGAAATGTTAGATATTTATATCCCCTTATGTAAGGATTGGGTAGAATTAAAAGAGAAGGTAGACGAATGGATATAGCAGTTATCATACCAGCATACGGCCCCAAAGAAGAGTGGGCTAATATAGATAGGGCTATAGAGTCTGTTCTTAAGCAGGATTATCCTTATGGTAAGGTAACAATATGTGTTGGGCCTGGGTATAACTTACCTGAGGCGAAAAATAGGCTAATTAGTAGCACTAATGCCCAACTTATCTTGCCTTTAGATGCTGATGATGCTTTAAGTGGCCAGTACTTTTTACAGTATATGTATGAGGAATTAATACTTTATAATGCTGGTATTGTCTATCCTATAATTCAGTACAGAGGAGAGAGTGGGGAAACAGGAGAGGCGTTTAACCCGCCTATATGGTCATTAGAGCGGATAAAGAGGGATAATTTTGTTGCTAACTCTTCATTATATCGTCGGGATGTGTGGTATGATTACAGATACAATGAGGAGTTTGCTTTGGGATATGAGGACTATGACTTTTATTTGGGTGCGGCTGAGAATGGGTATAAGTTTGCAAAGTCTCATGCTGTGCTAGATGTTTATCCTGGCAGGCGCAATGAGTCGGCTCAATTACTTAAAGAAGAGTTGTTTGCTAAGATTAGGAAGTTGCATCCTAATGTCTAAAAAGGAAAAGAGGCTAGAAGACTTAATGATTGATTCAAAGTGGGGAGAGTTCACGGAGTACACAAAATCTAATTCTGTTTATCCTTCTAGCTTAGGTAAATGTCTGCGCTCTCTTTACTACCTCTATATGGGTGAGGATAGGAAGCCAGCTACCAAGACCAAAGCCTTAGTACGCGCTCTTGAGGCAGCAGATTCGGGTAATGCAGTACATGATAAGGTTCGTAAACGTTGGGATAAGATGGGAATACTTCTTGACCCTTATTGGGATAAGAAGAAGAAAGAATTTACAGAGCGCAAATTGCCTATGGTTAGATATATGAATGGCAGGTTTGATTCTAAAATTAACTTTGGTAATGTGTATGTGGTAGAGGTCAAGAGTAAGAACGGGGATAAGTTCTATAAAGCTATTAAAGAGGGTGGCGTAAGAGAAGAGAAGATACAACTAGGTTACTATATGTGGCGTATGATGATGCCAGGAATCTTATTCTATCACAACAGAGATACAGAAGAACAACATTCCTTCATATTTGACCTTGGGTGTGATTGGATGTTACTAGCTAAAGAGAGGGCCATGAGGATATATGCAGCCATAGATAAGGGAGAGCCACCAGATAAAGAAGAGAATAAGTACGGTTGCAAGTTCTGTGCCTATGGTGTAGTGTGCAAAGGTAAAGTAGAGGTGGACTTAGGATGAAGCGTGAGTATTATACAGAATCCGAGGTTAGGTGGCTTGATTTAGTGCGCACTATGATATATGATTGCATAAGTACATCTATAGCTCAATACAATTGCGACGGGCTATGTTCTGTGTGTAAGGTTAGAAGTTCATGTGACGGCTCTAACATAGAGGTGCAGAGGTGTGGCGACTGCCTACTCAATAACTTCTGTTCAAGTATGCACGATGCTACAGGTAAGACATTCAGAGAGTACCTTCTTAATGAGGGGCATATAAAGTTGAAGAAAGAGCTGCTTTATCCTAGTAGAATGGGTGAGGTTAAATAATGGGTACTATGAATCTAGGGACGCCCAAAGTACATAAGACTACCCCGCATAGATGGCCGATGTTCGGTGTAGTTACAAAATGCCCTAAGTGCGGAGTGAATGACCTACTCGTTTATTTTAGGGAGAAGAAGCCGAGAGAACAAGGTAAATATGCTGTGTTATGTTTCAATGAAAAATGTAAGTATGTAGCGGAGTTGTTTTTAGTTAAGAGGGGGGCGAAGAAAGTTGAGCTTAAAGACAATGACCAGAAAGCCGCAAAACCGTTATGAGATTAACCTAGTTAGTGGTGGGACTTATTGGTTGGAGAAGTTAGAGTGGGAAGGTGACTTTCTAAAGATTAAGCAGCGGCACACTTGTTGTCAACTTAATGAAGATGGGAAGCCGGGTGAGCAGATGGAGAAGGAAGTAGTGTACCTTATACCTAAGAGTCGTATATTTGAGATTACGGACTTTGCGCCAGAGGAAGACGAGAAGCAATGGAAACCATAACTCAAGTAGCTGTTCTTATTCCTACTAGGGGGTTATTATTTACTGCTGTTACTGAGTCTGTAGAGCAAAACTTATGTGCGGCTAGAAAAGAGTATGAGACAGTAGGTATGCCATTGTTCTATTACATGGTTAAGTACACTGAGGATAAGCCTATACCTGAGTGTTGCGAGTATCTTGCTGAGTATGCATTAGGGCATGGTGCCACGCATCTATGGTTTGTGGAAGAAGATACAGTTCCGCCGCCTTTTGCTCTTGTTAAGATGCTAGAGGCTGATAAAGATTATGTGGCAATAGACTACCCTGTAGGTGACGGCATATCTACTTCATATAGATTAAAAGATAGGGTAGCATGGACGGGTCTGGGCTGTACTCTTATTAAAGCTAAAGTATTTGAGAGTATTGAGCCACCTTATTTCACTACTGGTAACACTATAGAGATACATTCTAGGGGTGTGCTGGAGTCTGTGGATAGGCCATGTCCTTATGGTGGGCATGACATAAACTTAGGCGTTAGGTTGGTTGAGGCCGGTTTTGAGTTGTCAGTTCTTCCTGGCCTTGAAGCTAAACATTTAAGATTAGAAGGTTTGGGAGAGAGATATACTAACAATGGATGCCATAGTATATCAGTAAAAAAGCCTATATCAAGACAAGCTGGTGCGTTCTGGTGATAACTGTATCATACGTGTTTAAACTTAGTAGTTTTTGTGCCTGGACTAAACTTTTTAAGCGGCGCAAATCATCTTGTAGTACCCTAGCCCCTATTCGGCGTGTTGTGGGCGCTTTTAAACGTATTTTAGCCACTAGTCAATGCTATCCTATTGGCAAATGGGAGAACGGCTTACAATGAGTTTGCGCAGGTCAAAACAAGCGAAAAAACTGTATGTTTCAATAACATGGGAAGATATTGTCAGCTACCCACGGGAAGTTATGCCTACGAACTTTGAAGCGCGGCGGCTTTTCAAGGAATCAGTTGGAATATTGCACAAAGAGACAAGCGAGTATATTGTCTTGGTATCGGAGTTCGATATCTCAAATAATGGCCGCAAATATTGCCATAATGATTACACGATTATTCCTAAAGGGTCTATAAAAGTTTTTAAATATTTATCATAAATCTATTGTAATCGCGGCGCCGTATGATATAATTCTTTCAAATCAAAAGTTTGGGGGAATTATTTTATGCTAGGTGAGCCGACTGAGGAAATAGAGTACTGGATGGGTAGTCCTAATGATACTAATAAGAAGAACTGCGAGCTTCCCGATTTGTTTGCGGCTATAACTTCTTTCTATATGTTGGAAGAATTGGAGTCAGTTATTCCGGCATCCTTTGATAAGAAGCTAGAACGGATTAGGTTTGATGTAGAGAATTACAGAGAAGAGTTTAATGAAACTTTAGCCAACATGCTATTTGACTACCTTGCTTTGATATGTTGGGGTGAAGCTAGGTACTGTAAAGAGAGTATGGAGTACTGGTCGCCTAATATAAAGAGAGAAAGTGGTGCATTTAATAGTAGGTCTGGTAGTTATAGTAAGGCTCTTGATTATGACCCCAAACTATTCCTGCCTAAAGTAGAAAAGATAAATACTAGTACACAGTGGAGTAGTGGGCCATACGGTGGAGAAAGGTGGGGACGCTTAGCAAAGTTAGCTGGTCTTTATTATAAATTAAATCATAAAGTATTTATAGACCAGGTAGTTAATGTTAGTCATAATGGTGGCCTAGCTTTTAATAAGGGTGTAATACTGTTTCAACAAAATTATACTTATGAGGTGTTTTTAGATTTTAAGGCGCGGGTAGCTTCACTGTTTGCTGAAAGTCCCTATGAATTTTATATCCTTAATAGGCCACCAGGACATTATTCTTGTTTGAATCACCCTTATTCTCTTGAGGTCTACAGTAAGGTGTATTCTTTACTTGAAAGAGCAGTTGTTTTAGGCTTGTTAGATGAAGTAGGGGGCCATATATCTATTACGAATAATAAATATTGCTCTACAGACCTAAAATACTCCCCTGTAAAGTGGGGCAGTGAAGATATAGAGTTGCTTGAAGGTTCAGATGTTTATTGTTGTGTAGGTGATGATAGAGAGGAAAAGGCTTACTGTGACTATTGCGGGTATAATTATGAAGTTGATACAGAAGACCATACAGAAGAATACTGTGAGTATTGTGACGTTTACTACTGTGCCTACTATGCTGGTGGTCATTCAAGGGTTGATTGCAAGGTAGATGAAGATGAAGATGAAGATATTGAAGGGGTTGTGGGATAAATTGGGAAAAAAGAATAAAAAGAAAAAGACTACATACATAAATAATACAAGTATGTGGGAGAAAGGCCCAAATGGTGAGTGGATAAAGAAGGCTGCTAAGAATAATGCTTGGGATGGGTATTTTGCTAAAGATTGTCACCCAAACACGGCTAAAGTTTTTAGCAAAGAAAACTTAACATTCTACGGGGGCGGCTCTATGGCAGGTGTAGACAGTAGGGGAATGAATTACTTAATAAATGTAGGTTCTCAACTGTCACCCCATGTAGAGTTATCAGGAATTGCTATGCCTTCGCTGTCTAAAATGGTTGCGGGTACTATCAGTATAAAATGGCCTGATGGTAGTGTGCCTAGCTTAGATAGAGAGTTTTGGCAGTCATTACTAAAAGATTTAAAGTTTGTGTCTAAGGGTAAAGACTTTAAAGTATTAGTATCTTGTCAAGGTGGACATGGAAGAACAGGAACGGCGCTATCTATATTATATGGGCTTTGTTATCCTGAAATAGAGAATCCTATACAGGCTGTAAGGGATATGTACTGTAAGCATGTAGTAGAGACTACAACACAGGTTGGATATGTTGGCAAGATTCTTAATAAGGAGTTGCTGGCGGCAGGCACTCATGTTCCTAGTTGGTCATTTGAGAAAGACTATGCAAACTTACTTGGAGATACTGCCTTTGCGGATGAAGACCCACGGTCTACTACTGTATATAACAGTATAGTATGCCCCGAGTGTGGAAGCGCACATACAGAGAATATAGGGCAGGCTCAATTATGGTGCTATCCCTGTAATAAAGTAGTTGAGTTAAGTGATTATAATAAAACAATAGATGATTTAGACCTGTTCTATTGTCCTGTGTGTGAGCATGATGTAAAGACTATAGAGGATAGTAATGGAGTGCTGTGGTGTATGGAGTGTGGGGCAGCAAGTTCAGACCCTAATAAAGAAAAAAATGATTCTGCAGAACTTAAAGAAGAGAAGGTATAGAAAGCGTGTATAATAGTATGGTTGAGTATGTCGTGCAAGGTTTTTACGGGCCGCACTACGGCTGGGAAGATTTAACATCTTACTTTAGTCGTGAAGAAGCTGAGGAAGGGCTTAAAGTATATGATGAAAATGAGCCTTGCTATAGGCATAGAATAGTGAAAGAGGGGCGGTAAGTAGTTGTGCGTTATAGAGAGTTGGTTAATGAATATATTGAAACTCAAAGGGAAGGGTTTATATCTGTAAAAACTCTTGAAGAACGGCTTAATGGTATGCTAAAGCTCATAAAAATTGAGGAAGAGAAATTAAAAAGTGTCAAATGTTATATAATAGAAGAGTTAGATGTAATAGAAGATTATTGGATTGAGACAAATTAGTAAACATAGGCTGAAAACCTATTTGCCAGTTCTTCGAGATTTACCAGATAGTAACTGTACTTGCTTAGGTTTGCAGGACTATGGGCTTGCTTAGGGAAAGGAAGTGAATCAATGCTCGCAGTATCGGGAAGTTATGTAGCGGATTATAAACGGCGGTCAAACGTCATTGTAGTTAGCCGGTTCAATGAGCCGGTCGCGGTCATATCGGACGCAAGAGTACAACTTGACAATAGAGACCTAAAAAGTTTCTTGTCTGTATGGCTTGACAATCAAAAAAGAATAGCCTAGACTTGCACTATCTTATTTGAAAGGGGGAAACAATATGGCAAACATGAGAGAATTACTTGAACGGGAAGCAGCTTTGAAAGCGGAACTTGAAAGCCTAAAGACTGTCAAGAATGACGCTAAGCTAGAGGTACTTGAAGCTATTAAATCTGCGGTATCTAATATAGATATTCCCGATGGCTTTACCTTCATAGTATCAGGGGACGACAACGGGCAAGCTATCATACATGTATCAGAGCCGCGCCGCGCTAGTACCAGGGGACAGCGGTATATCCTATCTGATAGTAATGGTCGCGTGGTATCTGAAGGTAGCTTAAACCGCTTAGCTTCACACGTTGCGCCCATCATCGGACATAATTATCCCACGCAGGGCATACCCGCTGATAAAGCGCGTAAGTGGATACAAGAAGCGGTGTCAAGTAAAGACTATCGCTTTGAGGAAGCGGAAGCAGCCTAGCAGTACGCTTTTTAAATCGGCATGTATGGGCGGTAAGTAGGGATAATCTGAAAGCCGCCCATACTATTTTAAGAAGAAAAATAACCTAAAGTTTTTTGTTAAAATAGGTTTGATATCCGATAATCGTGGTATAAATGTTAGTAGAGGACGGGGGGACGGCATAGACAGGGGAGAGAGAGCCAAAGAAGCCCCAAGGTCTATAAGGTGAAAATCCTTGCAAGTAGATTAAAGACAGTTACTACCTTGCTTTAATCAATGACAGTAAGCGGCTTTTTGATGCCTCAATAAAATGAGCAAGTTTGCTAGCCTAGATACTCCTAAACACGCTAATACGTTGCGGTGGCTAATGCCGATGGACTTAAAGCCGAGTTAAACAGTGGGATTGCCTAATGGTTAAAGCTCTTTTCTTAATAACCAACCATGAAAGAGGGGTGCTTAAAATGATTACCATCTTAATTGTTTTCTTTGTTTCCGCTATCGTGTACGCTTTTATCAAGTTCTATCTTTAAACGGCTCATTGTAAGCGATTCTAAGGCGTTTAAATATCATGGTCAATACCATAGCATTGGGGGATTTAACATGAATTACAGCGAAAAGCATCGAGCAGAATATGAAGACACACACAAGCCGGTTGAGCAGTTTAATGCAAAGTTTTCCAAGTGTAGTGGCTGCTTGGATTTATGCGGGTTAATATTTAGCGCCCCTGGCATATCCGTTCATATAACTGGTACTATTGAGGAACTTGATAGGGCGCTACAATACTTAACCAGTATTGCATTGAATAAGCCGATAGCGCCCTACACTAAAAAGGAAGCAGGTGGTAATGAATGACTACACTATCTGAGCTAATGGATGCATACGAAGCGGGCTTAATATCAGTAACAGAGATGGACGCTATTGTATTAAGTTGGATGCATAGAGGCCATTAACAACATAGCCTGTACTATGGCGGCTAACATAGCGTTATAGTACAGGCTTTACTTATTTGGGGGTGACTAATCAATGAGACTAGCTTTAATATGGGCGGCTATTATAATCCTATATGTACTCTTTAATAACCTAGTATGGGCATGGGTTAATAGCGCGGCCTAATAACAGTACTATGCTTAGTGTATGGTCTAGTGTATTGTGCTATGCTGTACTGTGTCACCTGTCTATGCTCATTGCTTTGCCTAGTATCATCCGGCGCCCCACCCCCGCCCCGCCCACTACTACCACTATCCTATTGATACACCCTATACCTAAACATCATATCATTATTAATTAATTATTATATATCTAAACATTACAGCATCATCAAACATAGACTAATGCCAGCAGATAGCTGTACGTGTAGCCAGCCAGCAGCCATGACTACCTACCCGCAGTAAAAGAATTAATGTGCGTGTGGATGTTGTATGTATAATGGTAGCTCACTCATAAAAATAAAATAAATACCCCTACCCTATCTAAGCATTTGTGCCTGTAGAAGGGTATATGAGTAAGGGGGTATTAATATAGTTGCAGGATAGTCTTAGTATATACCCTAGTTCTATAATGTTACAGCCTCGGTACTGAATATGGTATAATAGTATTATGGTTATATTAGTATTAATAGCTATGTGGGGCTGTATGTACATAATAGTTAGTAAGGGTTGGGGGTAGGTATAATATGAAGACATTGTGGTGCAATTATGAATTTATTAAATGTTCAAAGTGTGCGGGTAAGATACCTCGCAATAGCCGTTATTTTGTTAATAATGAGGATAAAGTCTATTGTAATGCTTGTGCTATAAGTGGGCGACGCACAAAATACATCAATTTAGTGACTATTGATGAAGATAAGGGGTAAGAGTACCCTAGAGTGATTTGCGTGGCTTAGAGCAAAAGGTCTAGGCACAAAAAACATACGATTTAGACACATATGAAGAGTGTGTCAGGGCGGGTGTAAAACAACTAACAAGGCGAGTGGTGGGAGTCGCTAGTTGATTAGGAAGTAATGTGGCTAAGAGAGAAATATTAGATGAAAACTATATATTATGGGAAGGGACTAAATATCCTAGATGCCAGGGTGTCAATGCCAAAGGTAAACAGTGTGGCCGCATAGCTAAGAAAGGTATGTCGTTATGCGGGCGCGGGCATGGCTCTGGCACTACTGATATACAGATTAAGAATGAAGGACGCGAAGTAGTGCATTTTGACCAGTTTCTACAAGAGGCACGTAATGACATTGGACTTAGGAACTTCACTGAATATATAGCACGGGTAGTGGCTATGATTAAAGACCTTGAATTTAGGTCTGAGAAAATAGGGCTGACTGCTGATGATGCCACTAAGATAGCAAACTTCTGTGATTTGGCCACTAAACTAATTGAGCGTGAGTCTAAAGTAAAAATGTCGGACAAATATTTAATGTCCATAGACGAGATACGCGGTATTGTGAACCAGGTAGTCTACTCTGTGAATAATGTTTGTGCGGCGTGTCCTAAACGGACAGCGCTCATATTAAAATTAAAGGAAATACAAATTGGAAACCCCCCAGCCAATTAATCTTATAGATGAGCTTGTTGATGGTTTAAATAAGTCTCAAGAGGATATTGCTGCATATGAGCCTTTGCCGCACCAATTAGAGTTTCATAAGGCACAAGTGAAGAATAGATGGCTTATAGGGGGCAATAGGTCTGGTAAAACGGTTGCGGGGGCCATAGAAGCTATTTGGTTTGCTACAGGGTGGCACCCATATAGAGAGATTAAAACTCCAAATTCAGGTTGGATTGTCTCAATAGACTTCCCAAATAGCCGTGATATCGCCCAACCTAAGATATTTGACTACTTACCCAAGTGGATGATAGCAAGTTGGAACAAAAGTGACCAAATATTAAAGCTCACTAATGGTTCTATTATGGGATTTAAGTCTTGTGACTCAGGATGGGAGAAATTCCAGGGTGCTGACAAGGACTGGGTATGGTTTGACGAGGAGCCGGAAGAAAAAGTCTACAAAGAGTGCCTGATTCGGCTGAAAGCCGGTACAAAACTGCAAATATGGGGTACAATGACCCCTTTGCACGGTATTTCATGGACTTATGACCAGGTTTACAAGACCGCAAGAGAAGAATTCAAGATTGTTACGGCTACTATCTTTGATAATGTGCATATTTCTAGAGATGAAATAGCAGAAGTAGAGAGTTCTCTTACTGATTACGAGAAAGAGGCCAGGTTACAGGGACTTTATACCATCCTTACAGGTATTCCCGTGTTTCCACCTTCTAAGTTGCAGCAGTATTTTGAACTTACGTGTGCCCCCTTATACCAAGGGTATATAGATTATGATAAAACACACAAAGTTCTGTTCTTTGAGAAGAGTAAGATAAAGGCACCACTTAAAGTATGGCGGGCACCAATGAGAAATGAGTCTTATGGAATAGGTGCTGATGTATCTGAGGGTGATAATGATGCTTCTACAGCATTTGTCGTAGATAGGCATAAGAGGATATGTGCGGAGTGGTGGGGTAAGTTAGACCCCGATATATTTGGATTAGAGCTATTTAAGCTAGGAAAGTATTATAATGAGGCTTTTATAGGTGTGGAGCGTAATAGTATGGGGCATACCACCGTTCAGAAGCTAAGAGATATGAATTACCCTAATATGTACCGATATACGCAAAAAGCAGCAAAAAGTGATTTTGACCCAACTAAATTAGCAGGAAAGACTAAATGGGGTTGGTTGACAGATAAAGTGACTAAACCAGCTATGATTAATGAGTTAGGCTCTTCTATACGGGCTATGAACTTTGATTTACAAAGTAGAGAAGCTGTGCGAGAATTAGCAGATTATATAATAGACGAGAAAGGTGAGATGCGCGGGCAGGGTAGAGACGACAGGGTGATAGCTTTGGCAATAACCTTACAGATGTTTAAACACATTCCTAAAGCTATTGAGTACCCTACTAATGAGTATCAGCCTAGCGACGAGTACACGGGATATTAAAATGGATGAATCAGTAAAATATTTAAAGATGTATGAGGAAGCAAAGAACTTTATTAGCCCACAAAGGAAGAAGTGGCATAAGTATTATGATGCTTACAGGTCTTATCGTCAAACCGGCAAAGACCCATGGAAAGCAAATCTCTTTATTCCGTACACGTTCTCCACTATAGAGCAGCTTTTACCGGCTTTAGTGCTGGCGAAGAAGACTTTTACCGCTATACCTACAAAAGAGTTGTTTGTAGATACAGCAGAGAAAAATAGTAAGCTACTCCAATATCAGTGGAAAAGAGCTAAAATGGACTTACGGTGCATTAATTGGTTGAAGTCAGCCCTAATATATGGGTTAGGTGTGGGCAAATGCACTTGGGATTTAAAATATAATAAGCGCGGGCAAGTCATTTATGACGACCCCGCCTTTCATAATGTAGATATATTTGATTTCTTTCCTGACCCTAGTTCAATAGAATTAGATTTAAGTGATGCTGACTATGCTATGCACAGACGTTTTATGTCTAAAAAAGAATTAGAGGAAGCGGGATTTGATGTTTCCCTTATTCACGGAGATTCCTCAGAGGTTCCACAAGAGAAACGGCAAAGATATACTACAGAAGGTTTACAGCCTCAAGTACAGAAAGGCAAGATTGAGATACTTGAGATTTGGATTAAAGATGATAGAGTTGTAACTTTGGCTCTTGATGGCGGTTCACAGCTAATATTGGGGGAGAAAGACTACCCGTTTCAACACGGGGAGTTGCCCTTTGTACTGGCTACTGATTATCCTGACCTTCACAGTCTTTATGGTATTGGGGAGCCTGAGACTATCTATTCTCTACAAGTTGAGCTAAATGCTCTTCGTAGTCAAAGAATGGACAATATGAACTTAATCCTCAATAGGATGTACCAATTACGCAAAGGTTCTGGTGTTGACCCGAAACAAGCAATTTCGAGGCCTGGCGGAATTATATGGGTTAGTGAGATTGACAGGGACATTAAACCTTTTGATATGTCCGATATACCTATGTCCACATATCGAGAAGAGGGCGAGTTAAAGAGCGATATTAACACGACTACATCTGTTGGTTCGTATGGTCGTGGTGCTGGTGCAGGCGGGAGTACACCAGAGACAGCTAGTGCCGTTAATACTATGGGTGAGGCCACCAGTTCAAGGAATATGCTCAAAGCCAACTTATTTGAGTGGACAGGGCTAAAGAGGCTTGGAGAGATGTTTTACGCTCTTGACCAGGAATTTGTTGACCAGGAGAAGATGATACGGGTTATAGGTGACGAGGGCGCAGAGTTTGTGAATATTCTGCCAGAAGATGTACTTAACCACTATGATATAGAAGTTTCTATATCTCCGCCGCCGCCTGAGAATCTAGCTTTAGCAAAATCTCAAATGCTAGAACTTTACTCACTAATGAGGGAAGACCCGCAAGTTGACCAGATTAAATTAAAGAAAATAGTTCTTGACTCTTTTAATGTACCGTCCTTAGATGGTCTAGTGCAAGAACCAGTTATGACGCTACCTAATGGGATGCCAGTCCCAGGAGCCGAGGCAGGACTACCTGCTGAGGGCGGTATGCCGCAAGGTGGGTCGGTTCAACCACCGCCTTCACCGCCCCAACAGGCTCCCACAATAAGTAGGGGTGGCAGACCTAATCCTGGTAAAAAATTATTGCAGAGTGTATTTGGCGGGCGCAGAATCCCGTCTGGCAGAACAGGAATCAAGGGGGTTAGGTAATGGATGTGACCACGCTTAAATATTTTGTAAACTTAGGAGAATTTGGTGTCCTATCATTTTTAACTTACCAACTAATCAAGTTAATAGGAAACCATATCTCTCATAATACAAATGCTCTTAATAAACAATCAGAGGTACTAAAAGAGTTGTCCTGTGTTATTAGGAATTTAAAGGATTACTTATGCAAGAAATAACGATGCGAACAGCCTTTAAGAACTTAATGATGGCTAAAGAGTATCCAGCTTTTAGACGATTGGGATTTGATTTGATAAAAGAAAGTAAGGAACTTCTTACTGTGTGTCCTGTGGAAGAGGTAGAGAATGTACGAGGGCGCATAAGAGGAATTACTGACCTTATGAACACTATAGAACATATTGCAAAGGAAGGGGGGAATGAAACCGATGAATAAACAAGATACTCTTGAAGACCGCCCCTACCTAGTCATGAACGACGGTGGCGAAGGTGACGGTTCAGGTGCAGGCGAAGGTGGGGATAACGGAGAACATCAAGACCTTGATGAAAGTGCTGGTTCTGGTGGAACTGGTGAGGAAAGGAAGTATGCGGGCAAGTTTAATAGTCCTGAGGATTTAGAGAAAGCTTATCTAGAATCTCAGCGTGGCTTGACTGAGAAAAGTATGTCATTAGCTGAGATGGAACGAACATTAGCTGCGACATATGGTGGTAATGTAGAGGATTATGATTTTAGTGGCCAAGATGGTTACGAGGATGATACATCTCCTGAGGAAACCGCTCTACGTGACGTTGTAGGTGGCGAGATTCAGAAAGCACTGTTACCGTTTAAAATTCAGTCTGATATTAGCCGTATGCAAGCAGAACATCCTGACTTTGAGGAAAAGCTTCCGCAGATTGTGGAAACTCTCAAAGGCCGACCAGACCTACAAAATGTAGATGACCCACTAGACCTTGCTTATCTTATTGTTACTGCCAGTACGGCAAAAGCAGATGGCAAGAAAGAGGCATATGACACAATCGGAAAAAAGCAGGCTGGATTTCTACAATCTGGTTCTAAGGCCGGTCAAGGTGAAGATGGAGCGGAAATAACTAGAGCGTGGATTGCTAGTCTCAATCCTGAGCAATACGAGAAGAACCGAGACAAGATACTTGCTGCTACAAGAGCAGGCAAGATAACTAAGTAATTTAAAGTGGAAAGGTGGTGAATTAAATTATGGCTGTTATGACCCCAACCACTCACAATGTATTTATTCCTGAGGTTTGGTCAGCAGAAGCTATTCGTGCTAGGGAGTCCAGGTTAGTCCTGGCAAAACTGGTAAAGCGGTTTGACGATGAAGTTGAAGACTACGGTGATGTTATTCACTGCGGATTAATTTCAGAAATCGCTGCTGAGGCAGTTGTTCCTGGTACTGATGTAACTCCTGTTGCTCCTACTGAGACTGAGGTTACGATTACTATTAATCGTCACTTCGACTCAGCGTATGAAATCCATGATAGAACTAAATGGCAAGCGAAAATTCGTTTGTCAGAAGAGTATCGTGGGAAGGCAGGCTATGCGATTGCGAAACGCATAGATACTGACCTTCAAGGTTCATATGCAGATGCTTCTACTAGCGTAGGTGATGGTTCTACCGCGTTTACTGATGCGAACTTAATTGCGGCTATCCGACTCTTGGACGTTGCTGATGTTCCTGAGGAAGACCGCTATTTAGTAGTCCATCCCGACGCTATTGCGGATATTCGTGCTATTGATAAGTTCATTAGGGCTGATGCTGTGGGCTATAATCCTGATGGTTCGCCGATTCTAAAAGGTGAATTTGGTCAGCTTTATGGTGTCCGAGTTCTCAAGTCCAACAATGTAACTATCACGGCTGGTACTCCGACTGTTGTGCATAACCTGTTGTTTCATAAAGACGCAATAGGTCTTGCTATGCAGAAGGAAATTACGTGGGAAGAGAACAGAGGCCCGAAATCGCTAAGTAATATTTATATTGCTCAAGCGTTGTGGGGCTTTAATACTCTTCGTACCAACCACATAGTAGACTTCCGTACTGCGGAATAAGAGGCAAACTGATTTGAATAAGATTCGGGGTGGCAACCTGGCAACAGAATTGTGTCCTTCTTGGCAGGAATATTGTGGGGACGGCCAAGAGAACGCCTCACATGTGTTTTACTCAGTCGTCAAATAAGCCTCTTTTAGGATTCTAAGCGACGTAAATAAGAAAGTAATGGTATTGTATGGCAAATAAGTTAGAAGAATATATTTTAGCAAATGGACAGCAAATACGCGATACAGACGCCGCGTATTCAAATGTTATTGAGTGTAAAGCTTTTACAGGTTATTTCATTCAAAAACTTCTTTTGCTAAAAAATACCCATAACCAGGCATTAACCATTACAATACAAGGTTCAAGAGATTTTAGTGACGACCAGCAAATATTTGATTTAGGCCCAAGTGGGGTAGCTAGTACAATAGCCTTAGCAGCCACGACAGGAAAAGATTACTACCCATGTTTAACCGAACCGTGGCCTTATATCAGAATAAAAATTCAGGCTAGTACTATTCCTACATCTGGCGGGCTATGGGCTTATCTTATTGGAGAAGGTAAATAATGGACGGCTCACACAATAGGAACAGTACATCAGGTACGCACGACAGAGTACAAGTCGGCGGGGGTATGTCTGTTCATAATAATACTTATCACGACCCTGACTACGCTGAGTTTTATTCGGGGGCAAGTGAGCCAGATACGACTATAAAAAGAGTTATGTTTTGGTTTGATACTAACACAAATAAATTAAAGGTATACGCACCTGGAAGCGTAGTCATAACACCTTAGAAGGGGGATGTTAATTATGAAGATACTATTTAAAAAATTAGTGCGAAAAATTTACTTCGCATATTTGCGTCTAATTGGGAGAGCGTATTTAGCTATGGAAGCTGAATTAGGGATAGTTGTTCATCGAGCAGATGGTTCGCTAGAAGATAAAGGAGTAGTTTGCCGCCGAGTTGTTACTACAGCCGGAGTAAATTATCTTGTCGATGCTTTTCAAAATACTGTAGAAATTGAGGATTTTAAGTATCATGGTAGCGGAACTGGGTCTGTGGCTGAAGCTGTTGGGGACACTGCTCTAGGTGCAGAAGTAGAGACTAGGGCCACAGGTTCGCAAGCAGAGGGAGCTACTGCTAATATTTATAAAACAATAGGCACAATAGCTTATACAGCTACTAGAGCTATCACTGAACATGGTATTTTTAGTGCTGCTTCTGTGGGAACTCTTTGGGATAGAAGTGTTTTTGCGTCTATTAATGTTGTTAATTGCGATAGCATAGAGTTCACTTATCAATTAACTTGCAGGGCTTGGGGATAAATACTTTAAATGAGAACCCTAGTTCGCGCTCCAACTA
>ERZ1292625.2576-Hain-H41-01um-R1-2576-length-16430-cov-7_pt1 | contig 16430 bp, 34 predicted proteins | sample MGYA00564400_ERZ1292625 | MGnify/ENA primary metagenome ERZ1292625 (study PRJEB36523, sample SAMEA6512639) | groundwater metagenome | collected 2019-01-08 | study: AquaDiva: Metagenomics assemblies of 32 groundwater samples | reverse complement strand
CGCCTCCAACGCCGCCGCCTCCAGGTACGCCTCCAGGCGCGACTCCACCACCGCCACCGCCGTTCGATGACGACTGGCGCGACGTGGCGATGCCGAACACGCCTGACTTCGGTGCGATCAATGATCTGTTGAACCAGAAATACGGACCACAGAACAAACTCGCACAGGAACAGCTCGCAAACATCCTACGCGGGCAAGCCGCGCTCACAGGCGACGTGAACTCAGGAGGATTCGGAGATGTGCTCGGCCGACAGGAAGGGTCGCTCATCGCACAGCAGCAGGCGAATATCATGGACAAGTCCATCGACGTCACGGAGTCGGCGAAGGACAGAGCACTCGCGCAGTACCAGACCGACACGGAAGCGAACCTCGGGCGCTACGGGATCGACTCGGATCGATTCATGGCGAAAATGCGGGACGACACCGAGCGGTATGGAATCAAGACGAACGCCGACATGGAGCGGTACGTTACCGACAGGAAGTTGGAGTTCGAGAAGTACGGCATCGATGTAGCGGCAGCTATGGAGAAGTACCGCGCCGACGTCTCGCTGGCAGGCGAAGTCTACTCTGCGGATCGAGCGTTCGATGCGGCGAAGTTCGACGCGATCATTCGCGATCAGATTTCGAAACGGAATGAGGACGTGGAGTGGGGCCGGATCAATCTCGACCGCTACGGCATCGACACGCGAGCGCAGATCGACTGGGCCGAGCTTGCACGCCTGACCGGACTCACGCCGGATCAACTCGCTCGTATTCTCGGCGGGTTCACGCCGTAGGAGGGACGAATGCCGTACTACTCAAACGGACGGAATATTCAGTACGTGCCGGACTACACGATGGCGGATGCTGTCGGAGACTTTGCGGGCGTGTTGTCGCAGAACAAGAAGGATCGCTTGCAACAGGACGAGGCGACAGCGAAACGGCTCCTCGAAGTGTTGAAGGCGCAGAACGTCAACGCCGCGCAGTACCGAGAGATCAGATCAAAAGTCTCTCCAACCGTTCAGCGATACCTCCCTGAGTTACCAGACTGGCAGGAGAGCGATGCTGACGCCGTGGGGCGTCTTGGGATGGCAGGTGCGCGCAAGAGGTTGGAGGGCGGCGAAGTCGGGGAAAACTTCTATGAGTCAGGCGCGTTTGAGACGGCCTTTGGTAAACAACTTCCCGCGGCGGCGATGCCAGCGGAGGGCGCGAACAACGCAGCGAATCGGGGGGCGCGTCAGCCATCACTCAATGCGCTGACCGGAGAGCGGAAGGCGCGGACGACAGAAGTGCAAGAACGCACAACGAACATTCGTCAGCGGCGTGACCCGAATTCGCCACTCACGCTGCGCGACATCAAAGTGAAAGAGGCAGGTACGACGCCGCCGAAGCCCAGGCCGTCATCGGCAGAGGTGGCGGTCGCGGAGCTGGAGAAGCGCGCAGGGACGTTGGAGGATCGCGCGGCAGGAAGTTTCGATCCTGTATTACAGAAGAGTCTTCGCGATCAGGCGGCGGCACTGCGCGAGAAGGTGCGCGGTATCAAACGCGCCGCACGCAATTCTGGCGTGATGCAGGATTTCGTTCGCGGCGCCGAGCGACAGCGAGTATCCGAGAACCCGGCCGACGTAGAATACGCCGACCCAAAGGAATGGCAGGCTCTCCTCGACGATGGCGAGACAGAAGAGTCACTTAACGCGCAAGGCATATACCTGAAGGAGTGACATGCCATCCGCTCGGGAGAAACTTCAGGCCATCCGCGCAGGACGGTCATCGTCCGCCCACGAGAAGCTCGCCGCAATACGTGCTACGCGCGACGCCCAGACCATCGAGATCGATGGCAAGAAAGTCCTCGGCGGCTACAACCGCGACACTGGCGAGATTCGGCTCCCGCCGAACGCTGACCAGATGACTGTCGATCATGAGCAATCTCACAAGGTGTGGTTTGGGGGCAGTCTACCCAAAGCTGCACAGGATGAGTGGCAAAAGCTCGCCGCGCGTTCACATTCGGCGTATGAAGTTCTCGCACAGTCCAGGTACTACGATGCCGATCCAGCTTTTAACACGCCGGGAACGCTCGCAGCCGCACGCGCTGACCTGTTGCCAGGCTACAGGGATCAGGCCGTTCACGCGAGAGATGAGAATCGCGACATTGATTCACTCGGCGTCGAATCTTTTGCCGAAGCGTACGCAGTCTATAGGAAAGATCCCCGCCAGTTGCCAGAATATGCGCGAACCTTCTTCGACAAGCCGCAGCCTGACGTGCGCGGTCGTGCTCGTGAGAAGCTGGCTGCGCTCAGAGCACGGACGCCGCTCCTCGAACAACTGGACCTCTCTGAGGAGAGGCAGTTCCGCGCATGGTACGCACAACAGGCGGCGCGTACAGGACTATCGCCAGATCCAGATGACCCGCGCCATCGCTACGATTACCGCGCCGCCTTCCGTGCAGGCGCAGAACTGGATGAACAAGGTCACTGGCCGTCGCAATTCAAAGCGGACGATCACCCAAACCGCTTCATTGGTGGTGTGGACACAAAGACCGGAGCGCCGAAAGCACGTACACCACTCCTCGACGAGATGGGCGTGACGGGCGAGGAGGTCAAGCGTCGCGCGGCGGCTGGACAATCTGCCGACGAGATACGAGCGCAAGTCCGGCGCGAACTCACGGCGGGCGGAACACCTACCGACGAAGCTACGATCGAACGGATTACACAGCAACGGGCGCTACGGTACGCTCCTAACCCGCTCTACCGTGAACCGACCCATGGTGAGGCGAACCTCTCCGGCATCGTTGCTGGCGTGACAGGGTTGGGAGAGGGAGCGATCCAGGCCGCAACAGTGCCTCTTGATCTCGCGATGTCTCCGGGGAAAGGCCTGGCAGTCGGCGCGCGCTTTGCGCGTGAGGGGGTTGGTGGTGCGCTTGATGAGTTGCTGCCAGCAACAACCGCGGTTACGCGGCGTGCCGACAAAGACCTGGCAACGAGCCGACGCGCAGTCGGTGTACCCGATGAGGCGATCACAGATGTTTGGGACGCCACACTCAGACTCGGTGGGAACATCGCAGCGCCCGGACCAGGCGTCAAGGTGGGAGGCAAACTCGCCCGTGGCGCGGCGCGTCACGCAGCCGAGGAGGTGATCGGCGAAGTCGGGCCGAAACTCGGCGGGGGACCGATGCGCGGCGATCTCGTCACGGCCACAGTCAACGGAAAGTCCTTCGAGGGTGTCGTCAAGAAGATCGTTGATGATCCGAATCTAGGACCAGTTGCGGAGCTGGCGACACAGAGCGGGACGCGCAAAGTCTCGCTGAACTCGATCGAGGGTAGTCCTGCAAAGGCACCCGCCAAAGGCGCGGACTCACTCCACAGCGGTGAACCTGTACCCGTATCGCGTCCTCAACCACGCGGCCCAGGGGCGCTCACTCCTGAAGACGCACTCCTGAAACAGATTGATGATTTGCCAGACGTTGCATTCCCGAAGTTGAAGGATCTCGGGCCGCTGGAATCCAAGGGTATATCCCTGCCCGACCCGCGCAGAGCTGCGAACGTGCTGGACAAGGGCGAAGATGGATTGGTTCGTAGAACCTTCATCGATCCAGTCGAGAAGGCGGTTCACGCACGCATCCGTGAGACAAAGGCGCTTCAGGATCGGGTGAAGGCCGTCACGAAGGGCATCAAGAAGGGCAGCGAAGAGGATCAGCTAATCAGAAAGTACGGCGAGCGTCGCACGTACCCCGAGAACTTCACGCCTGAGGACGCGGCAAAGATCACGCCGCAAATCATCAAAGCGGACCAGGAGTTTCGGGCGATGTTTGACGATATGTTCGCGCGTTTAAACAAGTCGCGTGAGATCGCGGGACAGGCCCCCATTCCATACCGCGAGGACTACTACACGCGAGCCGAGGAGTTGGGCGCCCTGCGGAGCCTTTTCGGATCGCTGGAGCACGCCCCTGAGTTTGTGCTCGGTACTCGATACGCGAAGCCAAATGCGCCGTTCTTTCAATTCGCGCTGCCACGGACAGGCACGGAGACAAGTGCTGGCGCCATCGAAGGATTCACGCGGTACATGCAACCTGCGCTGGAGACGATCCACTACGCAGAGCCGATTGTCGCGATGCGGCAGAACGCGAAGTTTCTCCCGCCGAACGCGCAACGCTACTTCTCGGATTGGGCAGACTCGCTAGCGCGCAAACATGAACTGGTGGATGAATGGGCAGGACCTGTGGCGAATATAACAGGTGCTCTGCGCCGACTGACATCACGCGGATTGATTCTCGGCAACATCGGAACCGCGCTTCTCCAGCCGTCATCCGTGGCGAGCACGATCTCAAGGACCGGCAGGCATTCTCTCAGTGCGTTGCCGGAGACATTCAGCGCGACAGGGAAAGAATTCGCGCGGAAGTATTCGGGCGTGGTTGCTGGACGTCGGTTCGACCCCGATATCGACCCGGACATGCTCGGTCAAGTCGGCCATGTGTTGGGCTACGCTCTCCAGACCTTAGATGAGATTATTGCGCGTCATGCCTTTCTCTCGGCGTTCAAGAAGGGGACGAAGGAAGGGAAGGATTTCGTCTCAGCGATCCGATACGCCGACGACATCACGGCAAAGACACAGAACGACATGCGCCGTGAATTCTCCGCGCCGCTGATGCGTAGCGAGATCGGCGGGACACTCGGGCAACTCCAGTCTTTCACGATCAACTTCTACAACCAGGTTCGCCGCGATATCCCAGCCATCGCCCGCGATCAGGGGAAGATGGAGGCGTTCAAGGTCGCCGTGACGCTCGGCACGTCAGTAGTCGCGATCAACAAGATATACAAAGAGGCTGGACTCCGGGAGCCATTCGACGTCACAACAGGCGTCCCGTTCGCGGGGAGCCTCAAGTACGGCGAGCCACCACCAGCCCTTCAGGGCGCATTCGGAACAGTTCAGGCGGCTACTGGACTCGTCACAGGCGACAAGAGATTACGGCAGGCCGGGACTGAGCGGATGATTAAGGGCGGTCTGGCGATGATCCCCGCCGGCAGGCAGGCCCAGAAGTCATACCAAGGCATTCAGGCTGCGCGTGCAGGTGGCGTGCGAAGCAAGAAGGGTAAGTGGCTCTATCCCGTGGAAGGACCGATGGAAGTCATCCGGGCGGTGCTGTTCGGGCCATCGGGGACGAAGGCAGCTACGCGGTACAGGGAACGTCGTAAAGCGGTAAAATGACTGAGGCTCGGGAGAAGCCGCAGGCCGCAAGGGGAACGTGATGATGCGGTGGCGCTTGTACCGATCGACCAAGATTTAAACCTCTTCGCGAAACAAGACGCGATCGTTTCGCAGTGGCATAGTCCGAAACTCCATCCCCTCGCCAAGAAGATCGCAATCGCGCTCGCGCAATACTGCGCGTGGCACGGACGGCCAGCAATCATCAATTCCATCTACCGAAGCGATGACGGCATACATGAGGCGTGGCGCGCGCTTGACGTACGTTGCCGCTCGTCACTCACGGACATCGAAAACAACACGGACGCATTCCAAGAAGATGAGTTGATCCGCCGGAAGATCAACGAGCGATTCGTCTACGGCATCGGCGGCGATGGGCGGCAGCGCGACACGATCCCGCCGCTTAATCACAAGGCTGCGCAAAAAAAACAGTCAGTCACGGCGCCGCACTTCCACTTGCAAGTAAGCCCTACGGCGCCGCGAGGAGGAGGTGGAGGTGCGCGATGACTCTCTGGAGACCCCTCATCGTGATGCTGTCTCTTGCTTGCTCCACATCAATCGAGACCTTTCCGCAACACAACAGATGTGTCTACGACTCACAGAAACGACTGATCGGCGTCGGGTCCGTCATCGCGAAGCGATTGGACGGCGCGTATCTGTTTCAGTTCAACGACTCCACGCAGGGCGATCACGGCTTCCTCTATATCGAGGAGGGTGGGACGCGATCTCTCGCGCCGTGTACGTCGCAATCAGTCATCGACGCGGAACAGTTTGAACGCGAGCCGGTGCGCCCATGACCACGAACGCAAAAGACCGACTGCGCGCGCTCCTCTGGATGGCCTTCGCCGCCACCTTTATCACGGCCGTGGCGCACGCGCAGATACCGAACACGCTCACGTTCACGGATCCAGCCAACGCGCCACCTGACGGGACGGTATTCGTCGCCGCTACGGGATCACAGAAGTACGAGTGCATCACGCGAAACCGCGTCTGCACATTCAACTTTTCATCTCCTCCATTGCCTGCGAAGGGAACGCTCCTCATCAGCGAGAGGGGCAGCGTGCAGGACTTCTACAAGATCAACTGGTACACCTACACACTGCCTGTCATCGTCGCGTCTCCGGCCAAACCGAAACGCCGCGCCATTAGTGGTAAGCGATGAGGCACGTCATCCTCATCGCCGTATTCCTGGCATCGTGCTCCATCCCGGTGTCAGAGCCTGAGACAAAGATCCTCGATGCTGGCCGCTGCTGGTTCACCATCCATCAGTGCTACGTCATGCAGGTTGTCGGAGAGCAGAACGAGGACGGCAGCTTTGAGATACGCCCCGTCACCGTCTGCCATGACGAATGGGCATCGCGATGCAGAGAAGCAGAACTCGAGCGATACCTGCGCGATGGGTGCAACTTGGTACGCCTTCCTGATCCGACAAAAATCGCCGTAGCGTGTGGAGGCAGGCGTGTGTGATGAGTGCGCCGTGATTCAGTCGGAGTTAGACGCGCTTGCGTCGTCGGCTGCGTCATTCATCGAGAAGTGGATCATCCCTCTGAATGAATTTCCCGACCACGGGCGTGTAACTGATCTGGCGATCAAGTCCGGGATTACGCAGACGCTCCTGAACATGGGGCATATCCCGGATGGCCTGATGCACGAGCTCATCGCCAGGACGCGGGCGAAGCTTTCGGTAACCAACTGATGACGCTCAAACTGGTGGAGCCGACCCCGGAGCCGCAACTCATCCCGACATCCAGAGGATGTGATTGCAAGCACAGACCGTGCTATAGGCTGCTCTCGGATTACTTCTACGTTGACGAGACGACATTCGATGAGCCAGTGGTCATCTTCGTGCCTGCCGGATTCCACTGTGATCTTGCGTCAGTGCCGCGTCTCGTGCGCCCGCTGATCGAACCCTATGAACTATCCATCATCGGCCCGTTCATCCACGACGTTCTCTATCGGTACGCAGGCCAACTACCCAAGGGATGGCTCCTCCCTGACGAACCGCCGCGCGCGTACACTCTTCGGCAGACAGACGCGCTTCTCAAACGAATCATGGATCAGGAAGGCATCCCCGAATGGCGCGGGACAGTGGCGTGGCTCGGCGTGCGCGCTGGTGGGTGGTGGTCGTGGCGCAAGGCGAAGCGTAGGTGGAGGGTGTCGTGACTGAGCCGCCGATTGGCGAGCGGGTTGCAAAGTTGGAAGAGAGAACAGAAACACTTGAAGAGGAGATCACATCACTCCGCTTCACACGATACGAGCACGCGAACGAGTTACAGAAACTCTCGCTGCGCGCCGAAAGCAACGAGAGGGCAATCATGACAATGAGTACCGACGTAGTTCCTGAGATTCAAGAGACGTTACGGCGGCAGGCGCAGGAGATTCGGGAAACGAGAGACTCTGAACTCGTGACTACGACACGTTCAGGAGTGTGGCTGAAAATCCTCGGGACGCTCTTGGGGGCGGTCCTCGCCATCAGCCAGGGCGTCATCATTTACGTGTTGACGAAGTGACGGCGCGCTGTTCGCGTGTGATCGATCATCGTTTGATCCTTTCCAGAGCCTCGGATAACCCACATGTGCATTTGAATTTGCTCTCTAGCCATTCACTGCCGAGGTAGCCAGTTGCCCTAGCACACTTCCACTGATGCTGCACCCACGGTACGAGTACCGAGGCGTCCTGTGTAGCGAGGAGTGATTCGCGGATGAGGACTTTGCGGATGACATTGAGCGCAGCCCTGCTATCCATGTCGGGGTCGTGGTCGTTTCGCTCGTCGAACTCCCCTTGCAGGGTTCTCAGTCCACGTCCAATCTTCTCAGCCAGCGTATCAACGTCTGCGGGATGTGCAGTCCCGCTGCTACTCACTCCTGAAGATGGATTGCGGTAGTCATGACGCTGGCATGGGCCTGCTGTCGAGCAGCCGCACACTTGGGCATCACCCCCTTCGTCCCGCGTCTCCTCCGCGTGCTGCTCTCCGAAATGGCGAGTCAGGATGTGAATGAGTTTCGTGACATTCTCCTCCTGAAATCTTCGCGCGGCTGTCACGTAGTCGTTCATCTCTCCTCCAGTTTCCGCGTGTGTATGAATTCCTCGCACGCGATGTTGATGATGTAGTTCAGGGCGCGATCCTCGGCGCGGGCGATCTTCTCCAGATCGGTGCGGAGCTTCTTGCTCTTAAAACTCAGCGCGTAACGGAGCGAGTAGTCGATGTCACGCTTACCGGCCATTGGTGCTCTCCTGTGGTCGGCGCTGACACGAAGCCCCGTGCCGCCAGAGTAGCCAACGCCTCGCAGCGTCAGATGACCGCAGATTGCCCTTACGTCGCTGAAGTTGCGCGCCGCAGTCGGGACAAGTGGTTGAGATTACCGTCGCGTCCTTCATGGCCGCGCCGCCTTCCGAGTCTCTACGGCCTGCCGCGCACCCTTCTTGCGGTTCTTCGTCGTGAGCGAATCGCGCTGACGGACCACCGCCTCAATGACCTCGGGAGGGATGACGTACCGCCTCCCTCCCTGTGCATCGACGTAGCTGATGAACACGTAATCGCCGCGATCCTTTTGCCGCGTCGTCACAACGATCCACTGCTGTGCGTTGCCGATCAGAAGCGACTTCACGTTGATTGTTGACGGGCGCGATGTCACCACGTCCGGTAACCCGTCAAGCGCACGCGCCACGCGGTCATACTCATCACCAAGAGGCATTGATTGTTCGTTACTCATGGTCATATCCTCCATTCATATGACCATCATATCACATCCATATCGCCTTGTCAAGTGGTGGTCAGGTTGACGAGTATCGAGGCTTCCGGTGCGCAGCGCTCTGGCATCGTTGGCTTGCCCGGCAGTGCACCCCACTGAGCCTTGCAGTTCAAACACCTGAATGCTCCGTCGTACTCGTATACGCGATGATGAATCGATTTAGGATGATCCGGGCACGGTAGCGGTTTGTTACAATTCATCGTCTACTCCCTTTCCGGCCATTTCCTCCGGATATGCGAATTCGCCTTCCTCAATCGGGTCTTCAACTGTTCTATTCTTTCTCGGGCGGCAAAGAGATCGGCGTGCAGCCTGATGATTTGCTGGTCGCGCTCAAATAGTTCATGGTTGATGATGTCGTGGTCCGTCGCCTCGGCTATGTGTAGCGCGTTCCGGCGGCTCAGCACGATGTTTCCGCGCAGAATGTTGACGTGTACGGCCTCGCCATTCTGCAACAGCGCCGCGATCTTCGCCCGTTCGTCAGCACGTCCTTTGGCGTAGAAGTCCTCGGCTGCATGCTGAGCCATCGCCCATGCCAGATATTCGCGCCCCGGCCAGATATTCTTTTCTGCGGCCCACTCCTTGAATGCCTGTTCCAATGCCTCATCGGATGGCTTGTTGGCTGTTGCGGGATGTCCAGTCCCGCCGCTACTCACTCCTGAAGATGGATTGCGGTAGTCATGACGCTGGCATGGGCCTGCTGTCGAGCAGCCGCACACTTGGGCATCACCCTCTTCGTCCCGCGTCTCCTCCGCGTGCTGCTCTCCGAAATGATGAGTCAGGATGTCGGCTGCGTCACCGGCAACATTCGCAACGTATGCACTCGGTTGCAGGGTGGCGAGCCGGTAGATTGCCTTCAGTTTCTCATCTACGATCTCATCCGGTGTGTAATGGATGTCGAAGCTATCGGCGATTCTGGCGATCTGCCTCTGCCGTTCGTGGTAGCGCGAAAGCTGAACCATCGCGTCGTCACGCCACTTCTCTAGTTCTGCGATTCTTTCGCGGAGCGATTTCCTTTCGTCGGTCTGTGTATCTGCGGGTTCGTTCATCGGATCAGCCTTTCTTCTCCTCGGCGTTCAGGGCGGCGATCATCGGTCGGATCTTGCAGCGGTACGGCCCTTGATGGTGAGGCGTCAGATCAGATCGGGATTCGGTCATCGGGTCACCTTTTTGCGCCTCGTCGTCGTCACGAGAATCGTCACGTGGCGTACATCTTCGGCTGTCGCGCTGGCATCCTCGCGCGTTGCATACACCTCAGCGGCCGGGGGTTGGTAGTAGTAATCAACCGAGCGCACGAGCACCGGCTCATCGTCAGCAAAAGGCATCCAACCCTCATACCGTTTGCCCGCAATCAGCACCGGTAGGTGTTTACGCTTTGCCATTTCGCTCCTTCTCCTTTTCCTGGCCTGTCGGCCTCGTGGCCGCTCGCGCCTGACCTTTCGGCGGGCGTGTTCGCTGTGCGTCCCGAATGGCGATCAGCTCATCTAGCGAGTAGTCTCGATGACCGCACAAGCATGAGGTTGGCTGGCCGCGCGTAGTGGCGTAGATGTGCTCCTCTACCGCAACGAAGAGATCATGGCCACGTGCGGCGCAATAGTCCTCGACGGGTGGTTCGGGGTATTGCTGCTCACGCTCGTCCCATTGCGCTTCCCATTCACACGGACAATCGTTATGGTGGCCCATGATCGTTACCGCGACCCCCTAGAAAAGCCCAACCGCCTCGATTCGCGTCAACTCATAGCGGATCACTCGATCCTCAACCAGCCCCATCACGTGCTCGTCACATACGTGTGTCGTTCCATCAGCAGGATGGATTGCCGGGGTGATTTGCGACAGGTTCCACATTGCTCGTCTGTCACACTCCGCGTAGCAGCATCGTACTTCTACGACGTGGACCGATTCGTCACTCATTGTTTCCTTCTCCAGTTCCTTCAAACTTCTTTAGCACCTCCCGCAGTGATTTCCACTGCGTATCCCACAACTTGCAGAACGCCCGCGGCCTGTAATTGCCGGGATAGCCACGGTTGTCTAGCAGTTTCAGCAACTCTTTGGCGATGGGCAGGAGGATGGAGTCGGCAGTCGGCTCGCTGAGAATCCTCGCCGCCTCTTCGACATCCTGCCTGCACAACACACCTCGGGTCCGCGGTGCAATCTCACATAGACGCGCGATCAGTTTCGCATGCTCGCTCATTCCCCGATCTCCTTGCGCCTTCTCTCAGTCGGTAGCTCTTCAGCTTCGTTCTTGCAGCCCGTACAGACGCCACCGCCAGCGATGCCGGGAACGCCTGGACAGTTCGCCAGCGATCGGAGCTGCTCACGCAACTGCCTGTTCTCCTTCTCAACCTCGGATAGTTTCTCGGTGAGAGCGCGGACGTGGTCCTCCGCTGGCGTTGACATGAACGCAACCGTAAAGGCGCGCGCGTCTACGATCTGATCGGCCCCGTCATCTCGCTCGTCAGTGTCCACCTGCCACGGCGCAGGCGACGCGCTCAACATCAGACGTTGCAACTCGTCCAGCGACGTGCTCTCCCTCTGATTTTCTGGTCTACGCTCATCTGGATGACTCCCTAGTGACATAACACTACGCACTGACTGTTCGCGGACTGATCCCTTCTCAAATGCCGCTGCATGATCGATGTGTACCTTGTCTTTCGTGCGTCGTTCAATGTCATCTCCGTAGGCTCTGTACCGGATGTGCGGGCCGTCTCCATCCACGTTCCAGCACGGGATCCCCAGGCCTTTCGCAATCCGGCAGGCACTCACGGCGATACGTTTCGCGTCCTCGATCGAAGAGCCTACGAACATCACGTTATGCCCGTTCGAAAGATCGATCAGCGCACCGAGAATGAGCCGGAGTGTGCGTCCCATACTCATGCGGCAGCCTCAATACGAATGCGCACGGCGTACTCTCTCGGCCTTCCGCGCTCCTGCGCGTAACGCCATGTGACGCGCGGATCGCCATCATCCACTCCGAGCAGCTCTGCGATTTGATCCCGGGTCGCCTTGAATCCGCTGGTCAGGTTGTCATCATCGAACCGACGCGGCGCGATGCGCGTGAGTGTTACGACAACTGGCACCGGTAGTGGTTGCCGGTTCGTAGCTCGCCATGTCCACCAGATTTCCTGTTTCTGCTCGACGAAGCGTTTGTGGCGAACCGACCAGTGCTGGCCGGCACTCCGGTTCGACTCTGAGACGATTCGGATCGGCACAGTCAACTCAATCACGCTTCTCTCCCTGTGAACATCGTTCGGTACCTGCTGTGCGGAACGGTCCCGTGCAGGATGCTCTCTGCCGAGCCTAAGCGCGCAAAAAACTCTGAGAACGTGACACCACAGGCGCTAAGGATTCGCGCGAGATGCATAATTTTCACATTTTTTCGGCGAGCGTTTTCGAACGAGGAAATCGACTTGACGTTCATACCGGCGAGTTCCGCGACCTCCATTTGGGTGCGGTTCAACCTGATATCGCGCAGAACGACACCGATCAGGCAGGTGCAATTTTTCATGTCGTGTAGTACCTCACATGCTTGTCTCGTTGCGTTTCCCAATATGCCCAGGTCATTTGCCATCGGTGCCCAAATGCCTCTTCGAAGAATTCATCACCCGGCGCAAGCCCATGTACCTGAAGAGTTACATGGAGCCAATCCCCGATTTTCTCGGCCTTGAAAGTGAACTGAGGTTCCGTCCATTGCGGTGGCCGTTCGTTTTTTGCTTTTGCCATAGAAGCAGCAAAAGCAAAAGAATCATCACTACTAGGCTTAGTCTGTGGAGTCTCTTTCATGATTCATGACTCATAATTCATAGATGGTTCGGCACAAGTTGAACGCAAGTTGAACGCAAGTTGAACGCAAGTTCGCATCAAGTTCCTCTCACTGAACATCCGATGATCGATCGTTCGCGATGCGCTCCTTCATGTCCGCCTTGATACGTCGCGCCTCACCGGAGGCCTGCCCTGCGGCTGACGACCTATCGATGCGAACCCTTGCCTTTTCGATTTCGATCGCCGTGCGGACTTGGTAGATGCGACCGTTTGACGCTATCAGTACGGCCATATTTCCAGTTACGAGTCGTGTCCTGACGCGCCGCCACTTCGCCCGCGATAGCCGCGTGATGTTTGATAGCATCGCGTCGTCATCTGGAAGCGAGGGAGGGCTAGAGTCCTGACCGCGAATGACGAGTGCATCGCAGATCATCTGGTACGCACCGATTTCCAGCGTGGTGAGATGCTGCGTGTCGCTGACAAAATCGGCCGGCGTTCTATTGATAGTCAACACCTTCGGCTTCCGTATCGTGTCTTTCATGCTCGGGACTCCGAATTCCTTCGAATAAACTCGCGCAGCTTCTTCACGCAGCGTTCGTGCTGAACCAAGGAGCCGCGAGCGATGTTGAGAACCTGGTCGTCTGGCAAGCCATCAACTAGACCACTGACGAATGCATAGCTTTGTGGCTCCTCCATCAGCACCCAAAGCCTTCGCCCGAGTTGGTAGCGCGGGGACTGTTCATTGTTCGACTTCATCGCACTGTTCCCTTTCCAGAACTTCGGTCCATATCCAAACCATGTCGCCCGGCTCTGGATCGCCGCCCAACTCTTCCCCGTGTTGTGCGGGATCGTAGGGTATGAACTTCACGATCCCGTGATTCTGGGCGATCTCACAGATTTCCTCACTTACCTCCTGCGCAAAGAAGAAGTTATCGGGATCGCGTGCCCATTCGATTATGGAGCGTCCGAACGCGGCATAATCCGGCTGCCGCTTCTCGGCCAACGCATCAACGTCTGTCGTGTTTTTCATGTGATGGACTCGATGGGCGGAGGGTTGCTGATTCGCGGGAGGCCGTCAGTGCCACCGCGCCCGGTTCACAATCCCTCCCGCCCATCCAATTCACCCCAGTGATGCTGCCCTGCTATGTGCTTGTCTCTCTCGTGAGGCCACTGTCCACTGGTAATTGGTCCAGCAGAGCAGCATCACTGGGGTGGCCAAGGCGTCCTCTGGGTGTTGAGTACTGACTACGCCTCGGCACTCGCTGTGGACAATACGGTTAGGCTCTCTAAGATCCTGTCAGCCTCCTAGGTTTCTTTCGTGGCCCGCGTAGGAGTGCGGGTCATCGAACTTGCGTCCATATTCGTATGTTGTCGGGCGTCCAATGCGCCATCATTCTCGGTTTGTGGTCAGGCAGAGGGTATGAGGTCGATGGGCGTTGAAACGCAAGGATTACCGTGCGCCGCACGCGTAGCGCCCACGCAGCCGCGCATTTCTCGCTGAGCCAATAGCGAACTGGCGCAAGGATGCAGCCCGTAGCGCAATACCGCGTGAGTTTGGCTGGCGTTGTGGCGTGGTACACCATCTCAATCATCGAACTGGTTCCCCCCTGCGTCTCCCGAATTGGATAACGTCGCCTGATTTGTCGCGATAGAACCCACGTCGCCGCGAGCAGGTGTGGGGTATCCACGTGGGCATGTCGCCCTTGTTCATATCGTCTAACCGACACGCATCACAAGCTGCGGCGCGCCACTTGCGAGCTCCGTAATGTGCGAGTACGCCGAGCAGAAACGAGGCGACTAAGATGAGTGCTGGCATCAGGCCTTCTCCGCCTTCAGCACATTCTTGTACTGGCCCTTGCGTTCGTAGGTGACTCGGAGGTTGAAGTTCTGCGTGATCGATTCTTCGGCGAGTTTCAGAAGGCTCTTCGGGAATGTCCACTGCCAGTTGTTGTCGTCAATCACGAATCCGGCGATGGCCCAAATCTTCCCGAAACCGCGCGGGGAGATGACCTGCACCGTCGGCTCTTTCTTGTCGAACGCTTCGGCCTTCTCCGCTACAGGTTCACTGCGTTGCTGCTCTGGTTGCGCTTGCTGTTGCTGTGGTGGTGGAGGGGGGGGGGGCCACGCCTTTTCCATCCGTCCGATGTCTGAGTCGCGTACTTCTTCTTCCACTCCTCGGCATACGCTTTGTTCCAGCACTGCGAGGCGATGCGGAACCGCTTGCCCATCCTGTTCATCGCATACGACTCGCACATCTCCGCAGCGTCGGAGAGGTTCATGGCCGGGTTGTTCGTGCGATAGTCGCCCGCGCCCATTGCCTGACGCTGGAATCGCCCGAGCGCGTAAAGGCGATACTCGCGGTAGAGGATCACGTGCTCGTATGGCGGCTTGCCGTCGCGCGCCTTTCTCTCGTGGCGTTCGACTTTGAATTCATCGCCGACCGGGACCATGCTCCAGCCGCCGAATCCGAACGCCTCATCAAAGATGTCTTGCAGGTGCGTGTACGAGAGGTAGATGTGGCCTTCGGGCCGAATGTCGATCCACTCATCGGGCACGGTGTGGTATTCCCTCAAGACATCCTGCACGTGTTTCGGGAACTGGCGTGCGCCAGCCCCCACAAATGGAGTTAGATCAGGTGTGGTGGTCGAGAGCGCGGGAAGGGCCTCGTCCTCGACCACCTCAACCTCAGCATTCTCCCGTACTGCTACGCGCGTCTCTTCAAGCCGCGGCTCGTCGAGCGGGTGTATCTCCTGGGCTACGAGTGTTTGTTGCTCACTCATTTGACGGCCTCTCACTTTCGTGTCCCTTGCGGAGCTGGTAGCGGAATACGCCGTCGTCATCCGGCCCCTCGCTTCGTGGATAGTTGAAGGACCACGCGCCGAACTGAGAGCTGCGGAGCTCGCGGATGCGGGCGGTAATCTCCTTGCGCGTTCCGAGTGCGTCCTGAATCTCAATGACTGATCGCCGCCGGCCATCCATCATCAGCCAGCAGATCGCGCGGCGTAGATCGGTCTGCGTCTCGGTCGGGAAGGGGAAGGCGAATCTTGATTGCAGTTCTGCGCTCACGCTCTCGCCTCCGCTCTGCGCCGTCGCATGTACGCTGCGGCGTGCGCGCGCTTGCAGGTGCGACAGTAGGTATCAAACGACCCAGTGCTCCACTTCAGTGCGCGCCGCCCGCACCTAGCGCAGCGCGATGAGAACTTGATCTTGCGCCTCTTCCTCCTCACGCCGACGCCTCCTCGAATCGAACGAGCTGCGAGTCATTCCTGAGATACAGCGGATGCTTCGGGTGCCCGTTCTTCGTCGTACCGAACGCGCGCAGTTTCGAGCGATACGGCGCCAGGAGTTCAAGGATCCAGCGCGCGCGACCGTCGTGCTCGCCGCTCACGCCCCATGCGCAGACGACGATCTCCGCGCGTTCTGCGGCGTTGCGGATCGCGTCGTGAGGAATGCGGCCGGTCATGACGTGACCGCCTTTCCGTCCCGTTCAATCAGGCGCGCGACACCGGCAACGATCTCTACAAGATCGCCATCTCGGTAATCAAGTGAGTCGAGAACGAGCGTCCCGCAGGACTCATCGACGCGCTTGAACCGCTGGACGAACACCGCACACTCTCGGACGCGCCAGAAGCAGTGTTGAGCGGTACAGGCGGCGATGCCGCCGCGTCCAGCCTCAACGGTTGATCTCTCGCCCGTCGCTGAGGCCGCGCCTCTCCCGCCCGTCGCTGAGGCCGCGCCGCTCCC
>ERZ1292625.2574-Hain-H41-01um-R1-2574-length-16439-cov-4_pt1 | contig 16439 bp, 10 predicted proteins | sample MGYA00564400_ERZ1292625 | MGnify/ENA primary metagenome ERZ1292625 (study PRJEB36523, sample SAMEA6512639) | groundwater metagenome | collected 2019-01-08 | study: AquaDiva: Metagenomics assemblies of 32 groundwater samples | reverse complement strand
AATTCAAGCTTGAAGGTGACATTCGGCTTTTTAATCTTATGTGGTTTAATCGCGAGCGTGCCGTCCTCGCGATGCATGTGTGCATACACGAAGAATTTATCCTTGCCGACCCACTCGACGAGCGGGCCGTCCATCGTGGTCCGATTGCCGCGTCCGATGGTGTTGTGATGCACAAAGGGCACATGCGGCGCATCGAGCTGATTCTCTATGGCACGCGAGTAATGCGTATCCCAATAGTCCTTCACCGTAACATACGTGAAATCGTCCGTGAGGTCATCGAATGCCGGGAGCGGCGGGAGCCTGTCCGTACGCTCGCCCCAGAATATCCAGATGAAGCCCATGGATTCCGCCGTCGCATATGCCTTCATCCGAAAATTCGACGGTACCGGGGCTGTGCGTCCGTTCGCCGGTATCACCGTGCATTTTCCTGAAACGTCATATTCAAGTCCGTGGAATGGACAGCGTATCACATCCTTGATAACTATTCCGACCGAGAGCTGCACGCCGCGATGCGCACATTTGTCGAGGAAGCAATGCACTGCCCCGTCCGATGAGCGCCAGAACACGAGTTTTTCCCCCATGCGGAGGAAGGCGACGGGCTTTCCCTTGGGCACTTCCTTTGATTCAAGAACGGCATACCATTGATCTCGTATCATTTTATTCTCCGGTGCGGCTACACTTGCGATGCATGCTTCCTGAAAAAATCGACGCGCGGCGGAAGCTCCTTGAAACGATGCGATGCATCCTTCATGAAGAACGGTATCGACTCAAAAATATGTTCCCAGCTCCAGAACTCAGTGCCGATGTTCAAGTGCTCCCGTATCATCTCCGTGCCTTCCGGCGCAATGGGATGGAGGAGCACCGCTGCAGTGCGCATCATATGGAACCCATCGATGATGGCATCGTTCGGGATATTGGTCTCGGAAATGCCCGTCGTCCGCTCAGCCCACTGCCTGTTCATGCTCTTGACGAATACATCGACGATGGAAAGTGCCGCGTTGTAATTATGCGCATGCATCGCCGCTTCGAAAAGGAGTATCGTCCTGTCCGATTCTTCCTTCACCGCCGGGCTCACATTCCCTTCCGGCAGTTTTCCGCCGGTATAGCGCTGTATCGTATAGAAGCAGGAGCGCACGGCGCGGTTGAACGCATTGCTCAAGAGATTGCCTTCCTTCAGCACCGGGTCGCCGTCCTTTTCCTTCGCGGCGGGATTGAGGGGCTTGGGCATGAACGATACGTTCTGCTGGCCGAGCCCGAGACTGAAAAAATGCGCACGAAGCTGGTCGGGCGTGTAGTATTTAAGGAGATCGCGCGCCATCGGCGGCTTTATCTCGCTGCTGCTCGATGCCTTCCTGCTGAGAAAAAGGAGATGCTTGTTGACGACAAGGTCGGGGAGAGAAAGTTCACCGTCGCTCACGTCCGCGGATATCTTCCCGTTCACACCCATGAACATGGCCGCTTCCGCCGGGCCGTAGAAATACACGTTATCCTCACCGATGAACTGATAGATGCCGCTATCCTTCGAGCACCACCAGTGTTTCCATTCGTCAGCGCCTTTGCCCATCGATTCTAGATATGTCTTCGTGAACGATATCGGCGCGATGAGCGATTCCGGCCACACCCACCAGGTGAGTCCCGCGAGACCGTCCTTTTCCGGCACCGGCACACCCCAGGCAATATTCCCGGAAAGTCGGAACGGCACAAGCGTCTTCCCCGTGCGATAGCGTATGCCTTTTTCAGCAAGCAGTGCGCGCGCTTTTTCCATATCGGCAAGCGTTCTGAACGAGAGGCGGTCCGATAATCCTTTCCCAGCGGCACGGTCATGCGCCGGAAGCGAAGCGAGAAGGGCCGCATCCGTATCGAGCGTTTCGCGCTTCACGAAAATGGACGGGGGTTCGAGGAATTCCTGTATGCTCAGCACGGCGAACTGCCGCGCGGCGGGATGCGATGCGAAATCCTTGAGCCACGCCTCTATCGCGCTTTGGAAACGCGGGAGCGACAGGTACCAGTTCGTGACATCGCGCATGGCGGGTTTTTCGCCGGACACGGTGCTCACCGGATCGATGAGCTCGGTCGGCTCATACTGATGCCCGAGCGAACATTCGTCCGCATACGCCTGCTCCGATGAGCAGCCATTGACGGGACAGCGCCCCATCACTTGGCGCCCGTTGAGGAAAGCGTTCACTTTCGTGTCGAAGAACTGCGGGCGGGCTATCTTCTCAAGGAAACCATTCTTAAAAAGCGTGTCGAAGAACGATGAACACATCTCACGATGTATCTCCCCCGAACGCCCGAGCCCCGACGCGGCAAAAAGATCGATGGCGATATGATACTGCGTAAGCACATCCCGCTGACGCCCATGATTCTGCTCTACGAACGACGGGAGATCGCCGGTGTACTCGCCCTTCTCGGTGAGCTTCCGGTGATATTCCACGATGGGCGAACCGTAACAGTCGGTGCCTGAAACGAAGATGACGTTCTCGGCACCGATGCGGTCGCGCAGAAATCGCGCATACACGTCCGCCTGCACGAACACGCCGCCGATATGTCCGAAATGAAGGTCTTTATTGCCGTACGGCATCCCCGCGGTGATGACCGCCCGCTTCGGGAACTGTGCCCGCGTTCCTGTACCCATGATGTGCCTTTATTTTTTCTGCGACTCTTTCAGTCGTTTTTCAAGTTCATCGAACTGCTTTTTCGTGACAAGGCCCATTGTGTGAACGGCTTTTTCAACGGCCTCTTCGACCATCTTCGTCAGATCGTTCTTCGCTTCCTCGGCCTTGTCCATGACGCCGCGGACGAATTTCTCGCCTTCTTCCTTGTTCATCGGATGGTCGGCGACGAACCGCTTCGCGGCCTCCTCGACCTTTTCCTTGCCTTTCAGTATCAGCCCGACGCTCGTATAAAAAACATCTTTCAACATGCTGTCCGACATGGGTGCCTCCGATAGCGTGATGAAATACTGTACGGCATACGCGTTATTCTGTCAATCGCGGTATCGTTCATGTTCCGCCGCTCTGGATGGTGCCGCGGCGGATGATGCTATATCTTCGTCGCAAGGCGCACAAAGACACCGTCATTGATACCGGCGAATTTATACATTGCCGGGTCGGAGTAGTCGAGATAGTCGAGCATGAAACCTACGATACCCATGAGATCGCCGGCGTTCATATCGACCTCCACGGCGAACGAGTGCTTTCGATATTCGTCGATGGTACGGTACGGGAAGAACTTCTGCATGTATTGATACCCGCTGTAGAGCGAGAACTTTGGGCTCAGCTTGAACGAGAACCTGATCATACCGGCGAACGTCGTTTCAGCGAAATCGTTCGCCGGTACGGCCGGATAATTGACCCTGTTCATATGATGCGCCATTATCTTCACATCGAGTCCGAGCGAACGAAGGAATGAATCTGACGGATTGATGAGATTGAGCGGCACCCCATACCCGACATACCCGAGTATGCCGCTCCGCAGAACGATGGAGCTTGAGCTTACGATGAAATTCCCTTCCGCATGCGCAATGGTCCTTATCTGCAGTGTTTTCAGCGGAGGGGAATCCGGGAACGGATAGATGAACATCTTGAAATACGCGTCGCCCACATGGCTGTCGGTGTAAAGGAGCTGATCGTTGGTGCTGCTTATGCTCTCGGTGATCGTCCCTTCGGAAAGATTATTGTAGATAACGTCCGCGGCACGCTTGTACGATATCGTCGCAAAAAGCGTCGCCTCGGGCTTATTGAAATACCAGGAAAGCCGCGGTGTCACAAGCCAGGCCGCGATGTCCGGCGAGGTAACGATGCGCTCAGCGCTTGCAAAAAGCGATGTGTCGAACCCGGGGATTATCGTGTACACGGCCGTTCCCTTAAGACCCTCGAGGTTTTCCCGGTAGCGAAGGTCCGCGAGAGAATCGTCCTCGCTCCTGTCCACTATCCCGTTATTATTATTGTCATCACCCGCGTCAAAAAAGTACGGGTATTTGTCGAACATGAGGAAATCCTCAAGAAAATCCGGGAAGTTATTATAGTTTACATCACCGGCATAATTGGTGGGCGACTCATACTTCTCCGTTCTCGAGAATCTGTTGGGAAAATACGGCGTAAGGAAATCGTCATTATCGTTGTCGAGCACCTGATAATATGTCCAAGGGGTATTGGTGCGCCCGGTCGTGTACAGACTGGTGTAGTAATTACCATCGCAGTGGTATCCGCCGAATTTCATGAATAATCCGCCGAAACGCGACTGCATCTCCGCAAAATATGCATACGATGCCTTATAGGAATAGTCCGCTTTAATACGTGCCGCCTGCGCTATCTGAAGGTTAAGGAAGCCGCCGCCGGTGATATCAAAGCCGAACAGCCGTATCGATGCTTCGATACCGAAATTGTGATTGGCAACGGGAATGCCGTAGAGGAAAAGCTGTACGCCATAATTGCTGAAATCGCGTATATCGTGCTTAAGCGAGGTGAGCACCGTATCCTGCGGAAGATTGAGCTGTTCGTTCTTGTCGCGGAAGCCGAGTTCCACAGGACCGATGACGTTCTGCACATAATACGAATTGGCGAGCGTAAGCCGGACGGCTATGGCCTTTCTTGTGGTAACACCGTTGAGTAACTGGGTGAACGTAAAGCTCGTTCCCTCGGGGATACGCACATACCATTGGAGGCGGACGGCGTCGTAATTGGTGTATGCGGCCGCACCGGGAAGATTTATCGCCGCGATGTTCGACTTCCCGTTCTCAGCGAAATCATATTCAACGTTGTAGAGCGCGGTGAAATTCCCGCCATCCCGTGAGCGGTACGGGGCGATACGTATCGTAATATTCGAGATGGAATAGTTGTCATTGGTGAAGCTGCCTGCACTGAGCGGGGCGCTCCCGTTGAACATATCCGCGCGTGCCAGCACATCGCGATGAACGATGCCCGCATACGATACGGAGACGTTCTTAACGGAGAACAGGTCGTTCGTCCCGGCGAGGGCGTCGAGGGAGAACTTCAACCCCATGAGATAATTATTCTCCTCGCCCCTGAAAAGGGGATAGTCATAATCCCCCGTGGACGTTGTACCGGACGCAGTATCCGGTGCATTCGTTTTCAGGTACGACAGAACGCCGTCGATCTGGAACACCCGCGGCAAACTGATCTTGAGGAAGATGCCGTCAAGAAGATTATTAGCGAGCACATACGATGAATACATCGTTCTGCGGTTCGCTTCCTGTACGGCGAATTCCGCGTTCATTCCGCCTGCGATCCTGTCCGAGAAGAGCGCAAGCCCCTGGTATTTGCCGATGAAGGTCTGACCGTTCTTATAGTATCGTGTATTCGCGAGGAAGCCCTCCTGGTAATTGGTCATCGATTGTGCGGTCGTCTGGTAATCGAAGTAATCGAATACAAAGCGCATGCCCTCGACGCCGCCGATAACATCCCCGAAAAGATTATAGAACGTCTGCGGATAGGTATCGATAGTGACGTCCCTGTCGATGTTCAATCCCGAGAGCATAGCACCGAACGATATACAGATCGAAAGAACGCATGCCCCGCGGCGTATTGAGAGACCGGCTTTCATTCAATGCTCCTCGGATCAATTTTCATGTTCAGGGAATATCCCATTTGCTTTTCAGGTATCGTTCGACATTGTATCGTTCCAGGTCGGTCAGGGTCGCTGCAAAATAGATGACCTCGGATATTATGCAGGAAAGGGGATAACTGGGAGGGCTTGCGTTGTCTCCGCCAAGGTAGAATCCAGCCGAGGTGAACCATTGTGGATGTGGGGAATCGGACGATATGAACTGCCCGTTGAAAAAAGACTTCAACGTTGAGACGTTGGCGTCGGCAGACATCGCGATTATCCCCGGATAATTCGCGCCGCCGCTCGTCGTGATCGGTATATATGCCCAAAAGGGGAACGCCGCATACCATCGCCATTGATCACCGATAGGCGAGAGAGCAGCCCCGAGATACGGAACGATTATGCAATTTCCTGAATTCCTTACCCAACACAAGCGTGCAGACACAGCGCCCCGCTGCAGTGATTGCACCACCATAAAGAATGTATAATTGTTCATTGCCGCAGGGTAGGTTGTGTTATATAAGGTATCATCAATTCCATCGAACCACACAGCTGGCTTTTCATACATTGCATTCTTGAGGTACCGAGGGCAACGTGCAATTATGTTGTTTGTCGCACAGCGTTCGCCGGTAGGAGGGTTGTTCACACTTTTGTCCGCCCAAAAGAGCACCACACCTGCGGTGTTCGTACGGATCGATCTGTCGGTATCCATGGCATCGAGCCAGAATGCGGGCGATGCCTCAACGGCAATATCAGCGGATGTGATAAGAACGCGCGTAACATTCGTCGCCTTGTCCGGATATGAGGGGTTCATGGCCGATACGTATATGGCGGTGGTATTCGTGAGGACATTCGTGCCTGCTACAGCAATGACGTATTCTTTATCAGAAATGGGCATCCATTTCTGGCCTGAGCCAAGCGGCATTGTATATGAAGAACCCCTTCCATTCGTAACTTCCGCAAAACTCGGAGCCGGTGCAGCGACCGGTACTGCCACGGCATATACCATAGCCGGTGATTCCAGCTTCAATGTAACACAGATAGCACCGCGGAATACAACGGTCGCGCTCTTCGGATATCCGCTATAGAACTGCGGGTTCTGTTCCGAATGCGGATCGAATACATTGAGGCGATCGCCCGGTCCGTTGATACAACCGAAAACAAAGACCATGGCTGTAATGGCTGCGACTAGTTTTATACGCATGGCGTCATCCCCCGTCTTCATCTCAGAATCGATACGTTAACGTCATCCCCGCACCGTCACACGCGAACGTGGGGGAGAGCAGTAATGATGTTCTTTTCGCTTCAGGGATATATACAGGGGTGAGCAGCCACCATGCAAAAAATCCGATCGATGTGACCGCAAGCGAAAGCGCAAGCGATGTCTTCATGTTCCCGCCGCTCACCAGATCGAGATGCTTGCGCCAAAGGCTGTCATATTCCGCTGTCGACAGCGTTGCCGCACCCGTATTGTACCGGTGCAATGTGTCCGCATCACTTATCTTATCAAGGATGGAAAAACTGCCGACCGTAACTGCAAGCGCGCCGAACCCTATCGATGTGAAGAGAAGTACCGTTTTGGTCGTATTGACCTGCATGCCGTCGGGCGGGTATCGTTTGAGCGCCTCCCGCGCGCGTTCGTAATATGCGGTGCCTGCGGGTACACGCTTCCAATTCGCGACCGCTTCGAGCGATTTGCCCTGCTGTTCCATTTCCACCGCATCGTTGTAGAGGCTTTCGGAAAAGCGCTCCCGCGCCTTCGCGATGGCGTTCTTTGCGTTCTCATAATATGACGATGTGCTCGGTATTTCTTTCCAGCGGGCTATCGCCTGTTCATATTCGGCATTACGCGCAAGCTGCACGGCATCGCTGTATATCATCTCATTGGTGGCTTCCGGATCGACGACGGCCTCGGTGTTCGTCTCCTGAGCGAACACCGCCATACTCGACACGATGACGATGCATGTGATGATAGAACGGATATACGCCGCCGTTTGTGCGACGTGAAAGGTCTCACTCATAGAAGATCGCTCCCCACAGATGTTCGCTGCTGCAACGGCGTGTACGAACACACTACGCTGATCTTGTGCTCATCCGCGTACCCCATGATCACAATGCGCGCAACAACAAGCAACGCGGGTCGTGAACCGCAGGTGTATACTTTCAGTATAGGATTTTTCCTTTCATTTGTCAATTTTTTTGCAGTGTATATCCCTGCCGTACTGGCACGTGTACCAAGCTGTGATATGAAACATTTCATTGACAAAATGAAATATTTCATTTATGCTATACCCATGAAAAAGGGACAGCCATCCGTCGTCGATGTCGCCCGCGAAGCCGAGGTGTCGCTCGGGACGGCGAGCCGCGTATTCAACGCCCATCCCGCAGTCACCCGTGAGCTCCGCGAAAAGGTGTACGCCGCGGCGAGAAAGCTCAATTTCACGCCGAAGCTCTCACGCCCGGTATTCGCGGTCATCCTCGGAGCACGCAGGGACGATTCCTTCGGCTATTATCAGGTCATGCTCACCCATCTCTGGCAGGCTGCCGCCGAACGCGGCGTGGGGATAGAGCTCATAAGCCCGAAACGCCCGGAGACGGCGCGCGCCCCGCACATACGCGGCATCATATCCCTCGGCGGCTGGACGCGCATCGCGGAAGGCGGCGGACCGCCGGTGGTGAGCATAAACGATCCGCTTTCGGGAAAGAGCTTCCATCATGTATATACCGACCACCGTGCGCAGGGGCGGCGTGCGGCTGAACACTGCATCGAACGCGGGCATGAGCGCATTGCGATACTCCTTGCAACGGATACCGAATGGGGTGCGCGCGAACGACTTGCCGGATGGCGATATGCCGCAGAGAAGGCGGGACACATCGTCGATGAGAGCCTCATCAGCATCGGAGAGTCGATAGCGACCGCTGATACGGTATCACGCTGGATGAGGAGCGGCGTCACCGCGATACTCAATTTCAATGAAGCGATGGCGTTCGATGTGCTGCATGTGCTTTCCAATGTGCTCGACAAGCGCATCGGCACTGACATCTCGGTGATATCGGTCGAGGATGTGCCGTTCTATAAGTATTATGCGCCGCCGCAGACGGCCATCGCGCAGCCGCTTGCCGACATGGCGCATGCCGCTATCGACTGTCTGCTTACAGCGCCGAATGCCGCACCGAAACGTATCGAGATGCCGTTCGTCCTGCATGAACGCGAATCGGTAGCGCAGATAGGCCCGCGAAACAAAAAGATGCACTCTGCACGGAGGAAATGATATGATGAAAGTACATTCGGTACGATCCTGTATCATCATTGCACTGCTCGCCGTTCCGGCGTTCGCGGAGCTAATCAAGAATGGCGATTTCGAAAGCATAAGCGGGACTTCCATCAATGAATGGAAGAGCGAAGGGAAGGACGGTGTCATCGAAGCATCGGCGAACGGCGGCTTCATCAGCGGAACGTATTCGGCATACGTGAAGAGCGCTTCCGCCGACCCATCAGTACGCGCCGGCGCAGGCATCGCGCAGCCGGTATCCGTTGAGCCCGTGACATCATACACGCTCGTCTTCTACGCACGCGCCGAAAAGGACGGACAGATACTCCGGGTCTTCCACGACGCATGGCGTGCGGTCGGCGCGCATTGGTATCGGCAGAAAGAGATAACGCTTACGAAGGAATGGAAGAAGTACACTATCGAAGAATCGATACCCGGCGCGGAGGAATGGGACAACAGAAAGCTGTCGATACGCTTCAGTATCGCCTACGGATCGGTGTTCATCGACAATGTATCGATGACGCCTGCGGCAAAAGGATCGTTCGCAGCACCCTCACGACGCAACATCCTTGAGAACCCCGGTTTTGACGACGGGATATCGGGATGGTTCGCCGAATCGTGGAACCCGTCATGGTCGACGAAAGCCGAGCACATGGAACGCGATCGATCGGTAAAACATGCGGGAAGCTCCTCGATGAAGATATACGGGCGGACCGTCAGTCTTGTCAGCCGTCGATACCCGTTCAAGCCCGATACGACCTATACCGCATCGTTCTATATGAGGAGCGATGATAATTCAGGCGAGGGCGTCTTTGCATTCGTTATAACCCCGACTTGGAAGATAGCCAGGACCGAGATAACCCCGTCGATGCTCTCGCGCGAATGGAAGCGATATACCGTGTCGTTCAAAGCGGCAAGCCTCGGGAATGCATATGCGAATTCGTTCTACATCCGCATCGATCCGAGAAGCACCGTATGGTTAGATTCGGTGCAGCTCGAAGAAGGCGTCGCGACCGACTATGATCCCGGCATGCAGGCGGGCATTGAGCCGTCGGTGGCGTCTGGCATTTTCCAAAAGAACGCCCCCGCTTCGATAGCGGTATCCGCCCGCAGCCCGAAAGACTTTTCCGAACCGCATGTGCTCACGCTTAAGAGCTTCGGTACCGACGGCGCAGAACGATGGACACGCACGGTCGAAGTTACCGGCAATGATGCATCGAAAGCGATAGGAATACCAAGTGATATGGCCGGCGTCGTCGATCTTTCACTGACGCTCGCGTCGCGCGCGGCGCCGAAACATATCCTTGCCTCGACGGAATGGCGTGCGGTGATCATCGACGGGGATTTCGCGCTGCCGCTCAATCCGTATCTCGGACTCGATACCGCTCCCGCATGGTCGCCGATGGCGTCATTACTCTCGGAAGAGGAACTTGCGCGCGGCTTCGGCGCCGGCATGGGAAGGTCGTTCTTTTCGACATCAAGCGGCTGGCCGGTCGGGCTGCGCACGAACACAAGCGTAAAGAACCAGGAACATATCACGGCGCTTCGCGAAGCATACGGCGTGCTTTCGAAAGCCGGGAAATCCGTGATGATAGTGTTCGATGCCGGACGGGATAACCCCCTCACGCTCAGGTACATGAGCCGTAATGGGAAACTTATTCCCATCGAAGAGCGGGAGGCTGCCATCCCCGAATTCGCCGCACGCATGGCATTATGGGTGACGGCCCTGTCGAACGAACTTGCTGTCGCTGAGATATTCAATGAACCGAACATCTGGATCGTCGGCGGCGAGAAGGGAATGCCCCCCGAACTCTATGTGAAAGTGCTCCAGGCGGTGCACAAGGCCGTGCGCGCGGTGAACACGTCGGTCAAGCTTGCCGCGAACATCAACGGCATCGATATGGAATATACGGATAAATTCCTGAAACTCGGCGGGGCGAACTCTATCGATGTGTTCACCGTCCATCCCTACCGCGCGACCGCCGAAAATCCGCCGCTCTTTGAGGATTACCGGCGTCTGCGCGCGATGCTCGACAAAGCGAAACCCGGCATTCCCGTGGTGAACAGTGAACAGTACTTCGGCGTCCGCAATCCCATCTATCAGGGCGAATATGACCGCAATTATTTTTCGGACTCCGAGGAAGATCAGGCCGGGCGGCTCCTGCAGATAAGTCTCCACGGCATTGCCGCCGATCGCGTTCCCTTTTGTGTCTTCGCCCCCGGGGCATTGCTCGCAAAGGAAGGCATCTCCGGATCGCGGTATTTCTATCATTATTTCGGCATGCTGCGTACGATGAGCTCGCTTGTGCGCGATGTCAAGCGGGCCGATACGATCGCAAGCGACAGATCGCTCCGTGTGTTCCTCTTTGAAAAAGAGGACGGCACGAAAGTAGTGACGGCGAACACGCGCATTTTCGGCGTGAAAGGCTCGGTGACGATATCCCTCAAAGCGGACGCTGCGTATGATGCGAACGGGAATATGCTTGCTGCGATCGCAGTACCGGTGAGCTATGTCCCGTCATATTGGGTGTTCGGAAAAATCGTTCAGCCCGACGATATACGCCGCGCATTCGGCGCCGCTGTCTGCCGCGGATTCGATTTCCCCGTCGAGCTGACGGCAAACACGCGTTCGGATGGAAAGCTCGCTGTGCATCTCAGGAACGTGTCCACACTGCCGGCACGCGGGAACGTGAAGGTCCTGCATTCGCCGGATCTATGGTCGTTCCCTCCGTCCATCGCATTCGACATCGCAGCGGGTGGTGCGAATGAACGAACGATCGAACCGTCCGGCACACCGGCATGGAACGCGATGTATGCGCTCAAGTACACGGCGCAGTCCGACGAGCTTATCGTCAATCGAACACTGCGTCTGCCGTCGATATCCATCCCGAAAGCGCGCGCACCCGTGACGGCCGACGGCGACCTTTCCGATTGGGTTGACGCGTCATGGATGGTACTGGATGAGAACGCTTTGTCGAAGGATTTCAACAATACGCTCCCGCACCAGGGCAGCGCCGACCTCAAGGCACGCGTCGCCTTTCGCTGGGACGGCAATGGCTTCTATTGTGCGGTGCAGGTCCGCGATGATGCCGTTGTGAACAAAGGGAACGTCGCGCAATTGTATGAAAGCGATTCCGTACAGCTCTATTTCGATCTGGGGAACAATGCTGCTGACGGTGTGAACGCGTATGACAAGGACGATGTATGCTATGCCATTGGTCTTGATAAGAATACTCCCGTCGCTTATCTCGAAAAGAACCCCGGCATGCGGTATGTCGGAGAGAACAATACCGAAACGGGCGTTGATCCTGAGGTCAAAGTTGCGTATCGTGCTTCGAGCGACGGCTATGTCTATGAGGCGTTCTTCCCTTCATTCACGCTCCCGTTCCTTGCGCTCAAGGGCGGAAGCGTCATGGGAATATCGCTCATCGTGAACGATAATGATGGTGCCGGACGAAAGCAGGGGCTTACCCTCGGGCCTAAGGGTACCGAGCCGTTCTCAGCGCCATTTCTCTGGCGTTGCGCCGAGCTCCGGGACTGAAAAAATTCGTCGCTGCCCCTATTGACAAATTCGATATATTATGTATATTGTACTATATGAATAAAATGGTCATTTAGCTCATGATAGAAATACGACAAATAATCCTCAAGCGGGCAACCGAACTGTTCGCGCAATTCGGCCTGAAAAAGACGTCCGTCGACCAGATAGCCGAAAATGCGGGCATCGCGAAGGGTACCATCTATAATTACTTCAAGAGCAAGGAAGAGCTTTTTACAGCGATAATCCGCTCCGAAGCGGAGAAGTTCGTCGATACGATCACCGGTGCGCTTAAGGATTGCAAAACGAGCGAAGAGAAACTGCGGACGTTCTTCCTGACAGAATTCGATCTCCTGTTCGAGTATATCAATCTGTTCAATACTGCGCATAAGGGATCGCATATTCATGAGCTTATGACCTCTATCGGGAAAGAAACGGATGAATACTATCAGAAGATGCACGGCATTATGACATCTATTTTCGAAGAAGGGATACGCGACGGGAGTTTTAAATCCATCGATTACAGGACACTCGCCGATATCGTGGTCGAACTTTTCAAGAACATGGGTTTTCCCATCCCGTTCGAAGCGCTGCGGCAGGAGCGAAAGGTCATTGCTGATAAGATCAATTTCATGATAGATCTGCTTCTTTCGGGGATACGGAAATGAGATATTTTTTTTACCCCAGGATGACTATTTTACTATTTTGGTCATTTAGTTTAAACGTGAATTATACAAATAGCAGTAAAAACAAAGGAGTTTCTGTATGAAAACACGCATGTATTCGGCACTGATCGCATCCCTTGCATCTGTCTCGATCGCCTTCGCCGCACCCAACGCCGATGAGATCATGACCAGGTCGTACGGTCTTGCCAAAGCAGATGACATGGCATCGACGATGACCATGACGCTTAAGCAGGCGAACGGAGCGACCAAGGTAAGAAAGCTCCGAACATTCATGAAAAAGACCGCCGCGGGTACCGATTCTCTCGCCGAATTCATTTCCCCTGCCGATATTGCCGGGACAAAATTCCTCACCATCGGGAACAAAGTTGAAGGCGACAGCCAGCGGCTCTATATGCCGGCGCTCGGGAAGATCAGAAAGATCGCATCCTCGGGCAAGGGCGGAAAATTCATGGGGTCAGAGCTCTCCTACTACGACATGGAAGAGCATTCGCTCAGCGAATTCAAATTCTCCTACGTCAGGACGAATGTCGTGCAGAGCGTCAGGAACGGCAAGGCCGTGTCCATCCCGTGCCATATCATCACGAGCGTTCCGCAGAAACCGGAAGCGCCGTATGCGAAAATGACAGTATGGGTCGCTGCCGACGACTTCTTCGTGTATCGGACGGAGATGTTCGATAAGAGCGGTGCGGCGGAAAAAACGGTCACGGTCAATGAGACGCTCACGACGAACGGCGTCATTGTTGCCGTGCGCACATCGGTGGAGAGCGTATCGGGGAACTCGACGCTGATACAGTCGGAGAAGATGCAGCTTAATGCGGGCATCAGTCCCGATATATTCAGCATCAAGAACCTTGAGAAATAGGCGGGGGCGGGTCATGCGCATACAGCAGCTATTGACGATAGTAATGGCGGGGATACTCGTCGTCTTCACCGCATACGGAGCAACATCGGAGAAGGATGATGCCTCCTCCGCGAATGAGATGAAAATATACCAGAAGTCGACGGCGTATTTCTTCGTCCCGATCGCCGATCTCGTGCATGAGTCGTCCCTGTCGAATTATCTGCGCGCGCCCAAGCTTTTCAACAAGTTCGGCGTGGAGGTCACTGCCGCCGAGGTCAAGTTCGTTTCGCATTGGAACGTGGATCTCGTGCTTCAGGGCTTTGATAATATATCGAACATCGTTTCGGCGAGCGCACAGGACAATTTCATCGCATGGAATCCCCGCGGATCACGCCTGGGCTTAGGCTTTCAGACCTATGCATGGGGAAAGGCCGACGGTCTTAATCCGACCGCGGTTATCAATCCGATGGACTTTCGCATGCCGACCGATCTGAAGAAAGTGCCGGCATTGTCCGCATCGTACACCGCTTACCCCGCCCCCTGGCTCTCCATAGACGCGGTGTATCTTCCGTTCAAGCAGGAGAGCATACTCCCGTATTCCATCGCAGAGAAGATACCGCGATCTGTGTTCAACAAGTATACGGCGACATCGCTTTCACTCTACATCACCAATTTCGATATGGGCACCGGCAGTGTCGGGATGACCTCGCAGCAGACACTGCAGGAAGCTGCAATGACGAACGACATCGAGAATAAAGCGTTCGCATTTGATCTCAATAACCCCGTCGGCGCGCTGCGTGCGAATTTCTTCTTCGGCCCCGTGGACTTCTCGTTCATGTACGCCTACGACATCGATCAGTTCTACACGACATCGCTTTCGCTCGAACAGTACGCGGCGCTCACCCAGGCCATGGTCGATGCCGCGGTTGAGAGCGCCGTCGACGATGCGGTGGCGCGCGGGGTGATACCGGGGGCGGCCAGTGCCGCGACGAAAGCGGGACTGAAGGCGAGCATACCGAAGGATGTATGCCGCATCTCCGCGATCGACCTTATGCGTGCGCGTGCGCATCGCTTCGGGGCCGACATGAAGACGACGATAGGTCCCTCTGGCGTGTGGGCGGAAGTCTGTTATTCGCTCACGGAAGATCCGGGGAACACGAGCTCGAGGATACGGAACCCATACATTGACTGGACCATCGGATTCGACCTCTCATACGGCCCGGACGATCTGTGGTATATCAATGTACAGTATACGGGGAGTTTCGTGCAGAACTATGACGACCGCTTCTATACCGATTACGCGAACGGCCTCCCCGATCCGCTCCAAGCATCGAACACATCGTACATGGCAAACTATTACTACCGCGCGTTCACGCAGAAGTTCGGCAATCAGTACGAAGGCCTCACGCACGGCATCGTCGTCAAAGCGAACTGGCCGCTCTTCAATGACGCGCTTGTACCGTCGATCGCGGCGAGCTATTTCTTCCCCATGATATACGACACGAAGGAAAAGACGCGCTATGGGCGCGGCATAATCATGCCTGAGATCAAATGGAACATCAATGACGCATTGAGCCTCTCGCTCGGCGCGAACATCTATTTCGCGTTCAAGAAGGACGCCGGCTCGTCGAAGCTCGCGATAGACCGCAATGACCCCATCGGCATGTTCTACGACGATTCAAGCGCCTACCTCCGGTTCACGTATGCATGGAATATCGTACGGCAGTCAGAATGAAACAGAACGATCAAACTATATCTCTACTGAAAAAGAACAAGGAACACCATGATACAATTCATTGCTAGCAATCACATCCTGCTCATCGTGCTCGGATTCTTCCTCGCCGTGTATCTCGTCTATCGCTTCGTCGGCATCCCCCGCATCGCTACTGCGTCAACGCGTCATCCCATCAGAGCGATAGTGTTATCGTTCCTGTTCGTTGGGGTGCTCGGCATCGGCCTTAAGAACCTCACCATCGACGCGGATATGAACTCGCTCCTCCCGAGCACGGTGCCGTGCGATATCACGACAAAGAAGATCGATAAGATATTCGGCGGGGTTGAATCCGTCTTCCTCAGCATAGAACCGAAGCAGGGCACGGTGTGGACGCCCGCAATCCTCGAAAAGGTCAAAGCGATTAGCACCGATCTCAAGAAGGCGCGGTATATCGATTCTGTCATATCGATATCGGAAGCGAAGGATGTCGTGAACGAGGACGATACCCTGATAACACGCCCGTTCATGGAGCACATTCCGCGGACGAGCGCTGAGATGGCCGCGCTCCGTTCGCTCGTGAAAGGCAATTCGCTCCTCGGGAAAAAGCTCGTGAGCGAGGATGACACCGTTACGCTTATCATCGCCACCGTGCGGCAGCGCATACCAGTGATGACGAACGGTAAAACCGTAGCTGTTCGCATTGAGGATGCGGAAGTAAGCGCACGCGACAAAAATGACCCGGGCCGACCGACACTGGAGAATCTCAAGGCGAAATATGAGGACAGCACGGTCACCATATCCCCGTCCGGCTACACCTATC
>ERZ1292625.2573-Hain-H41-01um-R1-2573-length-16441-cov-8_pt1 | contig 16441 bp, 18 predicted proteins | sample MGYA00564400_ERZ1292625 | MGnify/ENA primary metagenome ERZ1292625 (study PRJEB36523, sample SAMEA6512639) | groundwater metagenome | collected 2019-01-08 | study: AquaDiva: Metagenomics assemblies of 32 groundwater samples | reverse complement strand
CGTTTTGATAACCTAAACTACTACTTTTACCAACACGAAACGTCACTTAACTCACCACAACGCATATATCAATACTGCGACAATAAAGAGAGTTTCTACCGTTGTTATTCTTTTATCCGTCTTTCTAACGTCCATAGTTTTGCTCGTACCAGAAATGAATGGAAGCTCATCATCATAGCCATAATCAACCCTTCCATGCCATCAAGAAATCCTAACTTATAAAAGTAGTTTACGACAAACTTGGCTTTCGGGTAGGCTATGATCTGAAAGATCGAACTGCGTACGCCATTTTGGTAGAGAAACTTCGCGCGTATAGATGAATACCGATTTATTTTAACAAGAAATTGTGCGACGTCGTTGTGTGGCAGATGATGAATGGGATTTTGCAACTTGCCAGTTTCACCACGCACATGCCAAATTTCATGCACAGGCTCGATCCAGAGACCTGCATGTTTTTTGGCAAGCCTCAGTAGCTGTACGCTACTGGTCTCCCCATAGGTAAGTCCCCTACCACCGAAATAATCTTGGCGTGAAATAAAATACCCTGATATATTTTTTTCTGAACCTGTCGTCACTGTTTCTATTTCACGCGCAAGCTCAGGAGGAATGATTTCATCACTATCGACGAAAAGCACCCATTCATGTGTCGCTTTTTCCAATCCGAAATTACGTTGGGCGGCAAAGTCATCATCAAGAAGTCTTTGGAAAATACGTGCCTTATACCCCTTTGCGATATCTCGTGATGTATCAGTAGAGATATCATCAACCACAATCACTTCATCACAAAACGAAAGCGAGCCAAGTGTGTTACCTAGCGTTTTCTCACTATTATGAGTTAGGACGACAGCTGAAATCATGAGTACAATTCATTTTAACACGTGCTAAGTATTTCATGATACAGACGATCGATTTTTTCACTAATTATTCTCACATCGTGTACAGACTCTGCTCTCAATCTCGACGCCTTTGCCAGAGACTCACGCAGTGACTGATCCGTAATAACTCGTAAAAGTGCTTCATACAATTTCGATATATCATTGGGTGGTATGATAAAAGCTGCTGACCCTACGTTTTCTGGAATCGCACCGCACCGTGTAGTAATGATGGCAAGCCCCGACGCCTGTGCTTCCAAAAGTGCGATGTTGTACTGCTCTTCCCATGTACGGATAGCTTTACTAGGTGCAACAAAAATATCAGCACTCTTATATATTTTCGGCATATTGTCATATGATGATGTTATAACGCTAACATTTTTCATTGGCTCTAGTTTTAGTGAACCTGTACCTACTATAGTCAAATGAAGTTTTCGATGAGATAGTCTTTTAAACACTTCTAAAAGATCGAGGATACCTTTTTCTTTTTCTAGTCGACCGACAAATAAAAGATTTAATCGATCTACATATTTTTTTTCTTTACTCGGACTAAACCGCTTGGTATCAATGCCGTATGGGATGACGGTAATTTTATTAGGGTTAGTTCCTTCGGCTATCAGCGCATCTTTCGCTCTTTTCGACACGGCGATGAAATGATCTACTTCATTTCTTGCTGTTTCTTTCATCCCTCGTCTTCCCCATATGCCTTCGTTATTATGTGCAATAGTCTCTAGAACAGTCACAACGACTGCTTGTACCCGACCCTCCCGTTTGGCTCGTAGTGCTTGGGACGTGTAGTGATAATACGTCTCTGCGGTATGTGCGATATCGAATCCTGTGAGTCGCTTTTCTAATCCCCAAAGATACTGCGCATCTATCGTGAGCCTATTTACTATTGGCATCTTATATGGAAAATTTGGTATATCCATAGGCGACCAAAGTTTGACAGTAGGAAACGCAAACGTATCATGAAATGGTCTCATAGATCCAAAGGCAGTGAGATCATACCGATCAACGAGGGGCTCATACGATTGCATTTCGTATTGGTTGAGAAATTTTCCGCGAACGAGAGCGACGTTTGGTTTCATAAAAGGTCGTACACTATCTTTGCCATCGCGTCCCATGAATATTTTTTGGCTCGTACTCTCCCGTGTTTGATAAGGGTCTCTCGAAGAATTTTTCCATTCGTTATTTTTTCCATCGCATCGGCAAGTGCATGTGTGTCGTGTGGATCGACAAGTACCCCTGCATCCCCCACCACTTCTTTGAGAACGGGAATAGATGACCCTATCACGGGTATTCCAGATGCCATCGCTTCTGTAAACGGTATACCAAATCCCTCTACCAATGAGGGGCACACAAATGCGATAGCTCCTCTATACAGTGGTGCGAGATCTTTGTCTTTCACATACCCCTTTATAATCACGTGATCACCAATCTTCTCTGACTGTATCGCGTCGACAATTGCTGGGTCTTGCCAATACGAACTCCCGACAAGGATAAGATCCGTTGGTGTCTTTGTATGACGCGTAAACGTGCCAAAGGCTCGAATGAGTGTGGGAATATTTTTACCACGCTTAAACGACCCCACACAAAGAAAGTAGGGATTCGGGTGAATGTATGGTTTCCCCGTCGAAGTAAATGCATCGCCTATACGAGGGTACGCCACATGGATACGACTGGCTGGATACGCATACGTATCACCAATTTCTTTTTTGATAGCCTCAGAAATAGTCATGATGGCGTCTGCAGTACGAGTAAGATATTGAGTCTGGCTGACAAGTTTAGCAGCTGAATTAGGATACAACGCGGGGTGCTTGAGAAACCCTAAATCGTACACGACGCCTATGGTCTTTGTCGCTGTCATGGGGAGGGCTTGGGACAACCCAAGAAACACGTCTACCGGTCGCAGGAGTAATTCTATGGGAAGTCGCACCTGCATCCATCCTAAAGATGGCGACAATACACGATTAGTCATCGCATGTCCAAAGGATTGCATCACGTCTTTTGGAATGGGACGAAAGCTATAGAGGACATACGTATTTACCTTATCCATACGCCCCAATTGTGTGAGCAATTCCTTGGCTACCCGCCATACACCGACTTGTAGTCGCTCGTCAGTAATCCCCAGCATCCCTGCATCCACTCCTATTTTCATAGACGCTCCTTAGGACCAAATCGCTGCAGAAAATAATCACGAATACCTTGAAGCGCTCCCCATTGTTTACGCACAATATGCTCGAAGATGGTCAGAGGCATCCGTATAAATTCGTAGCACTCGACAGACCAGAGTGCTAATCTTCGAATCATAAGCAAATGATTGCGAGATAGATAGTACTGATGCGCCAAAGAGTTATTTCCAAGTGTCGCACTATCATCATGGGTTATACCACGGACACGAATATGTGTCAGAGAGAAACCTGCTCGTTTTGTGCGCAAACAATAATCGACCTCTTCGTAGTAGAGAAAGTACGGTTCGTAGAAATTTCCAATCTCTCTATACACATTATTATGAATGGCAATACACGATCCCGTAATGTAATCAGCTTTCTCTGAAGGGATGATCGTGGTCATCCTCTTTTGATCCAAACCACCAGCACATGGACCAGCGATACCCGCGGGTGTAGTCTTTAAACCCATGATGAAACTCTCTACCCCAGCGTTTGTTGCGACCAAGTCCTGATTACAAATCACTACCCACGAAGCGCCTCGTCCAAACCCCTCCTTCATTCCTAGATTCGCTCCTCCTGCGTATCCTGCATTTTTGCCACTCCCTACTACCTCTACATTTTTTTGTTTTATCTGCCCGACATTGCCGTTATTGACGACGATGACGGGGTAGGAAGATAACGCGGCAAGAAGTGCTGACAACACTTCCTGATCAGGATAGAATCCTACGATGACAAAGACAACCTCTGGGGATTTCATAATACGCTAGGGAATTATACCGTACTACACCTTTTGAGCAATAACTGACCACCCTACAGAGTCACTATGCGTTCTCGTGTCGTTATGCTAATTTCTTCAATTTAAGATGAACACACCACAATAAATTGTGTCGCAAGCAAATTTGGCGATAATTTTACTAAAAAAAATTGAATATTTTGGGGAATCCTTCTGAGAAACCTACCTAAAAACGGAACTTGTCCCAAATCGGCGGAAGGAATAATATTTACTATTTTATAACCCATTTCTCTTATTAGGCTAACTAACGATGCTATCGTATAAAAATGAACATGTGTCTCATCAAGTATTCCATGTTTTTCATACTGAAATTTACCAAATGCAAACTTATATCGCACCGAGATGTGCAATATGTTAGGAGTTGAAATAATTAATTTTCCGTTTGAATTAATTAACTTAAATATTTTTTTAAATAACTGCTTAGAATTAGTAAGATGCTCAATTACATCTAATAGCAAAACGTAGTCAAAATATTGTTTAGGCAAACTTCCTATCGCAAGTTTATTTAAATCAGACTGAATAACTTTCTTATAATACTTTCTAGCCTGATTTATAGCACCGGCGTCAACATCAGCACCATAAATTTCCACGTTTTTTTTTGCTAATTTTCTTCCAAAATATCCCGTTGCGCAACCCAAATCCAATATTTTTGTATTTTTTTCAATCAAGTCATATACCAACTGATGAACTTGAAATTTATTATGATTAAATTGAGTATATTTACACATATTTAATTAACCAATCGAGTTTATCATAAACTTAACTCTTGACACGACAATAAATAAGTAATAAATAATAGATAATGTCAAATTTAATAAAGAAGCTTATTTTCTTTATTTTTTGTTTATCGATTGTCCTCTCATTTCAGCCTTCACCAATTCTAGCATTTGTTGGTTTTCAAAAACATCCCGAAAATCCAATCTTCTCTGCTTCTGAAGCTTGGGAGGGGCAGCACATCGCAAATCCTAATATCATTTTTAATGATGGAATATATAAACTTTGGTATCAAGCTCTCAATTCTAAATGGAAAATAGGATATGCGAGTTCCCTTAACGGAATTGACGGCTGGATTAGAAGTAGCAATCCTGTAATTGATATTGGCTCAATCGATGGCTGGGAAAACGAAATTGGCGATCCTTATGTTTTATTCAATTCAGGAAAATATAAAATGTGGTATTCATCAATTAATTCTAATTGGGCAAACGGCGGTCCCGACCGTATGCGCTTACGGTATGCAGAATCTTCTGATGGCATCAGTTGGACAAAATTCGGATGGATTATGTATGGCTCTATTGGCAAATGGGATAGTGGAGGAAGTGGTCGGGGACACTCTATCCTTTACAAGGATGGTCTCTATCACATATGGTACGCAGGCGCAAATGATAACAGTGTTTTTACTGACCCCTATTGGAGAATTGGCTATGCAACTTCCCCAGATGGCATTACGTGGACAAAACAAAATGACGGCAATCCAGTAATAGAACCTACAACATTTTGGGAACTAAATAATGTAAGTTTTCCCAACGTCATCTTTGAAAATGGTCTTTATCATATGTGGTATGCCGCAGGTAGTGGTGATGCCCCGACGCAATTTGCATATGCCTATTCATCAGACGGTATTGGTTGGGTTAAACCCGCAGATCAAAACCCTGTACTTACAGTTGGACCAGTAGGCAGCTTTGATTCACTATTTATTACTCAGCCCTCAGTCTTTCATGAAGGTGATTTGTATAAAATGTGGTATTCAGGAATAAATGGATCTCAATGGACCATTGGATATGCCACTAGCCCTCCCATACCTATTCCTTCTGTATATCCTACACAAATACCAACCCCTACCCATATCCCAACACCCACCCCAACCCCTACGAACACGCCGACGCCTACGTTAACCCCGACCAATACTCCTATCCCGACGCCGACGCCGGTAGTATCTCAAAAAGTAATCGTCATCCCTGGCTTCGGTGCGAGCTGGAATGCTGATGCATTAATGAACTGTAAAATAGATGGATATCAGGGATCTTGGAGCTTACACCCACTGGAAAAAAATATTTACCCATCTTTGTACACGGCCCTCTCTACCGCTGGGTATACACCAATCCCATTTTACTACGACTGGCGAACGCAACTCGGTACACAAACTGAAGCACTTTCTTCTCTTATTTCTTCAAACATTACTACAAACGAACACGTAGATGTCGTAGGCCATAGCTTTGGTGGATTGGTGGGAAGAGCCTATATTTCTGAAAAACAAACGAATAGTAAAATTGACAGATATCTTTCTGCCGGAAGCCCGCATAGAGGAACGCCCTTTGCGTATCCCGCGTGGGCAGGAGGTGAAATATGGAGAACAGACTTTAATTATTGGATTTATATGACGACGATGATCCGACTTTGTCAAATAAAATACCGACTTGACACACAAGATACTATACAACGATTTATCCCTTCGATGCGAGACTTACTACCTATCTTCCCGTATCTTCGTGATGGACAAACGAATCAACTCAAACCCTTAAGTAGTATGACTACTATCAACCAATGGCTGCAATCACATCCTTTTTCCCCAACGTGGGGAATCATACTCGGCACACTCTCTGGCAATGGACAAAAAACACTGTCATCAATAATGATAAAAAAGCCGTCTAAAAATGATATACGGCGGGGCGAATGGATAGACGGTAAACCGAATAAAAAAGAATACTCCAACGATGGTGACGGCACCATATTACTGCAAAGCAGTCAATTAGACGACGCGGATAATCGAGTGATTATAGGCGATCATGCAAGCATTGTTGGATCAGCGACTGGACAACAAGAAATAATTTCTTTTTTGAATGAAACCCAAGCCATACAATCGTTTAGACTTCAGAGCTTGCAAGCACCCGCTTCCAAAAAAACCTCCGCACTTCTTATCATGTCTTATCCCGCTCACGTTACACTTACTAATCCAGATGGAGACAAAGCGTATGACACCGATGGTATGATCGCTCTCGACGAACCAAAAAAAGGTAAATACGCTATTACGATTTCACCAAAACGATTAGGTCGTACAAAAATCATCGTTGCACAATTTTATGATTACGGAAAATATTTTTGGAAAGAATACGATCACTGGCTACCAACAAAGAAAAACTTCAAAATCTATATTGACCCCAAAAATCCTTCAGATGATATAGAAAACGAACGACACGACTAGCCTAGATAGCGGTCCTACCAACCTACTAATTACCAAAGCACTTCCCAACTACCCATAGTAGCTATTGCGGATATATACATAAATGGAAAAGAAATATATTGTAAAATCCAAATATTACTAAACGGACCAAAAACTATAATTATTAGACTTATGCTGCCTATGAGAAGATATGTAGACAATTTTGTAGATTGCCCTTTTTTCATTTTCCATAGCTTATAAAGACCAGCAACACTACTATATGTCATGGCACACAAAACCATGATGACATAAAAATATCTCGTCGAAAATCCACATTCACCGATGGTGAAACCATCCTTACACGGCACAATCCGTTGATAAATCCCAAAAAATGCAGCAATGGCCACAAGTACCACAATCCATATCCAAAAAGACGGAATTCGATGTAACATCTTTGTCATAGAATAGAAAGCGCCTAACTGACTCACCACAATATGTGGACCCGAGAGGTATCGGACCTCTGACCTCTTCGATGTCAACGAAGCGCTCTACCACTGAGCTACGAGTCCATGCAGTTGAATTATACCGTGTTTTCTTATCCTTGACCACTTACTATCTGTACCCTACACTATCTTATGTACCTATGGAACGACTAAAACAAGCGATCGCAGCATTTTTTGACTTTCTTCAGGGGATAGTTGCTATAGCGGCGGTCATGGTCATGATTTATCTTTTCATCATGTCTCCGCAGGAAATCAGTGGCTCCAGCATGACCCCTACATTTGTAAACGGCGAATTTATCCTCACCAACAAAGTCATGTATCGATTCACACTGCCTAAGCGCGGCGATGTCGTCATCTTTAAATCACCCAAAAACAAAGATGTCGACTATATAAAGCGCGTCATAGGATTACCGGGCGAGACGATTCGTCTAGAGGGTGGACAGTTTTTCATCAACGATGTCCCGCTTATAGAAACCTATGACTATAACAAACCCGTGTTCGGTGAATCCTACATGCACGAAGGTGATCAGATCATCATCCCAGAAGGACAATATTTCTTGGTTGGTGATAATCGTCCGGGGAGTTCTGACTCGCGAGAATTTGGTCCGATTGTTTTGGAGGACTTCATCGGCAAAGCATTTTTTCGGTACTGGCCAACCACAAAAGTCGGACTCGTGAAACAAGGAACATATAAATTATTTTCCCAATAACTCGTGGATATTTTTTAGAGACTTACTCGTCGTCTCGAGATTGCCTCGGATCACAAAGACGACCCGCGCCTCTACTTTGGACTGCGTGATCTTCACCAAACCATTTACCGACTGTGCCAAATCTTTTGCGATTCTATCCAAATCATCAGAGTGAATCCTTTCTATCTTATGCGCTGGTTTCTGATCACTTTGCGCCTTCAGTCTTCGCGCGAGATCCTCAGCCCGTCTCACTGAGGCGTTCTCAGAAAGAATCGTCTTATAGGCATCGACCATGAGCTTGACATCGTTTAATCCCGCGATTGCGCGTGCATGACCCTCGCTGATAGCACCTGAAACCAACCCATCTTTGATAGCATCAGGAAGGGCTAATAGTCTCATGGTGTTTGAGACGTAGGATTCACTTTTGCCGATGCGTTTCGCGATTTCTGTGACTTGCAATCCAAACTCTTCGATGAGTCGCTGGAACGCAAGCGCCCGATCGATAGGATTGAGGTCCACTCGTTGGACGTTTTCGACAATTGCCATCTCGAGCATTCCTCGCGCACTGGTTTCTTTGATCAGTACTGGGACTGTCGTAAGACCAGCAATTTTGGACGCTCTCCAACGCCTCTCCCCTGCGATGATCTGATACCCTGCGGGAGTTTTGGCAACGACCAACGGCTCTATGATGCCATGTTCTTTGATGGAGTCAACCAGATCTCGAAGTGCATCGGGAGCAATAAAGCCTCTGGGTTGCAGAGGATTTGGTTGTAATAAATCCAAATCTAGATGAAGAATCTGTTGCGTATCTGACATTATGAGAGATTTGTGGGCAAGACTGACACGATCTGTTTACCTTTTTTCAAACCAAATTTCACCATACCTGAATCGAGTGCAAAGAGTGTGAAATCTTTACCCATACCGACTCCTATACCAGTGTTATAGCGTGAACCTTTTTGTCTAACGAGGATATTGCCTGCTATTGCCATCTGTCCGCCATAGATCTTCACGCCGAGGCGCTTGGATACCGAATCTTTATTTCCCTTGGCTGTGCCGCCTGCTTTTACATGTGCCATATTATTGTTTTTGAAATACAAAAAATTCTCTACGAACTACTGCCACCTCGCGTCCATATTCTATAGGTCCAGCCACATGAGTATACCCGAGGATTTCACACCTGTCAATAACTTTTTTCACGAACAATATATCTTTGCCTATTGTATACTGTGGCAGCGCCATTACGATAACACCACCTTTGGCTAAAATCTTTGCCCATTCTCGCAAACAACCGATGTACAATTTCTCTAGGCCTTTTATGATATTTTTGGCTTTCCCGCGTTCTATGACATTACCAAACGAAGATGCATTTGTATTACCCATGTAGGGCTCAGTGACTATGGCATGTACCGGATCCTTTACGACGTCAGATATATGCGTCGCATCATGCTGATGGAGAGAAATTACTGCGTTCTGGAGTCCATAATGCGCTCGTGCCCACGAAAGGTTTTTTCGCGTCCTTTCTATCGCGTGTTCTGATATATCAGCGCCAATCACGCGCCAACCGACGGTCAATGCTTCTACTAGCACAGTCCCTGCACCACAAAAAGGATCAAGCAGTATGGGATCGTGTACATCTTTATAAGACGTGGAGACTACCTCTTTGGCAATATTGACGATCATACGAGCAACTTTTGGTGGTAACATGCCATGTTTGGCATCTTGGAAGGGTCTCGCGTAATCGCGCTCATTCCACTGCTCAAAGTCTTGTACACTTCGCGTAATTCCTACATACCAATCATCTTTACCTTCAACAATCACAAGCTCTGTTATTTTTTGTTTAGAAATCACAACGCTAGAAAGCGGTGCGTCGTGCTTAGATTCTATAAATCGCGTGTGAACACCACGCTCGACAAACACCTCTTTGAGGCTAAATAACGCCTTAGACGTAAAGGCTTCCATCTCACCATACGTACTGATGCCAAAAACGAGTTTATTCTCTTTGACTTCAATCGTTAAAATCGCGTCTAAATCTTCTACCGTAGGCATCAGACCTGTATATACCACCTCACAAACCTTTACCGTGCCACCCAACACCTGCATGAGAGAAACTGGATCCATATCCGTGTGCCCAAGCGCTATGTCAGGTCGAATCAAAATCGGAGAAGTGACGAGATTTTGAAGTTCTACCAAGGCCAGTTTCGGGGTTCGCCCCAAAACAAAGAGGTATTGTTTCATGCCTTTACTATATCAGTAATCTCAAGAGTCGTGATGGTTGCACGAAATCCTATATGCTTACGATATCGTACTTTGGATTTATAGCGACGGACATGAATCTTCTCACCTTTTCCTTGTACTTTTATGGTCGCATGGACAGTGGCGCCTTTGATTGTCGGTTTACCGAGGGTGAATTTCTTATCATCTCCTAAAAGCAACACCTCATCAAACGTGACGTTGGTGTCTATATCACCCTCCATATAGGGCAAAACGAGCATATCGCCCTTTTTGACCATGTACTGTTTCCCTTGAGTCCGTAGTATTGCAAACATGAGCCTTTATTATATCGTTGAATTCAGACAATTGCAATGCGGTCGTCTCCAAAGCCCTGCCTACGCAGTGAAAGAAGTATCCCAAACCCCAAGGAGATCGCCAAAATTGAGCTCCCCCCATAGGAGACAAATGGCAATGTGATACCAGTCACTGGGATAATTCCCATGTTCATACCAGCGTTTATGAGCACTTGGGTAAGAATCATGGTAAACAAACCGATCGTATAGAGAAATACAAATGACTGTGCGTGATTTCCTCGCATATATGGCACAATCATACGCCACAACAGGGTGGCATAGAGAAAAAATACGACTAATCCGCCGACAAATCCTAATTCCTCTATAAGAGTTGCAAAAATAAAGTCCGTATGAAATTCCGGCAAAAAACGCATATGACTCTGTGTCCCCATCCCCAAACCCTTTCCAAACAGTTGTCCACTCCCTACAGCAATCATCGCTTGTAGCGCATTATATCCAGCGCCTTGTGGATCTATCAAAGGATTTATAAACGTAAGGATTCGACTTTGCTGGTAGGTCTTAAGATGCCCCCATAAGACGGGGAACAATACGCCTCCAGCGCCCGCTGCCAATACCAAAACGATGACGGGCAATCCACCTGCCACCATCATTGCTATCCACGACACGAGATATACGATACTTGTACCCAAATCAGGTTGTTTAAATACCAAAAGAAAGGGAACAAAACAAACAAGCACATGCACCCACCAGCTCCGTGCTGATCTCGGGCTGTATAGACTAATAAGTCGTGCCATAAACAAGATGACCAATGGTTTGAAAATTTCCGACGGCTGCAATTGTTGATTGCCAATCATGATCCATCGCGTCGCACCACGTATTTGTGGTCCCAAATATGTCAGAAACAAAAATATAATTGATACTGCGTATCCGTATGGTGCAAACCACCAGAGGATCACAGCATCAAGGCGAGATACTCCCCACACCAAAAGCGCACCAATAAAAAGAAACACAAGTTGTTGCCAAAACAATGCAGGTTGTACCGTAAGAAGCACAAAAAGTCCGACAAGTCCCAGAAGACTAAGCGATAAAACCATAATCCAATCGATCGTAGATCTTTGATTTACCGCGAGGTTATGGAAAGTTGTGTGTCCCATGAGATGCTATTGGCAAGCGTTTCTTTTTGTACGAATACGACATGCTCTTTTGAGAGTGTTTTATATTCACTTGGCAATGTAAGCGTGATATGTTCATCTATTCTACACCCTTTTTCTTTACGAAGAATCTGCACGTCGCGTACTAATCCACGCACTCGCCCTAGCTCTACGAGTTCTGGTGTCATTACGGTATCAAAGGATACGTCTAAACCCTCACCTTTGGTCATATGCACAACCAACACGTTCACTTCATCTTTTAGTACCTCTTGAAACTTTTCTGGCAAATCTTTGTCATACGTTATCGCTATAGATGCCAAAGGTTGACGCAATGTAATCTCGAGTGACTTACGTACCGCATGTGCTCGTTCTACAAGTACACGTACTGTTTTCATGTGCTCAAGTGCCATCGTATCGACTACTTTCCCATCAGTCGTTGGCCACATCGTCAGATGTACTGAATCTGCTTTTTCATATAAATTCTGATACACGCGTTCTGCAATAAATGGCGTGAGAGGGGCCAATAACTGAGAGAGTACCGAGAGCACCCACCCTAATGTTTGCTGTGAGACTACGTCTGTTGCTATCCTGTCGCGACTTCTTCGTAAGTACCACGTAGAGAGATCATCGATACAATCCAAAAGTGTACGACACGTGGCAACCGTATCGTAATTATCCATAGACACTGTCGTCGATTCTATGGTTTCTGTAAGACGCGTGAGTATCCACTGATCCATCACGTGCGTGGGATTTGGTTTCGTCTTTGGTGGTTCATTCTTACAATACAGTTTATAAAACGCAAAAACATTCCAGAATATAGAGATCACTTTCTGATACACGTCTTTCACCCCTTCTTCTGAAAAATTTACGTTCTCCGCTTTCATCACGACCGACGCCAAAAGATAAAACCTGAGCGCATCCACACCATACTTTTCGATAAAAATCGTAGGATCGGGATAATTTTTCTTGGATTTGCTCATCTTGGTGCCGTCGGTAGCAAGTATCGTGCCTGTAGTCACGGCATTTTCAAATGTGTGTTTGCCAAAGAGCGCGACGGACATGACATGCAAGGTATAAAACCATGCCCTCGTTTGTGCGATGTATTCGGTGATAAATTGCGCAGGATGCGTTTGGTCAAATAGTTTTGTATTCGTCTTAGGGTACCCCAAAGATGCAAACGGCATGCTGCCACTTTCTACCCAACAATCAAATACTTCTGGTATGCGTTTGCCCTTGATCGTTTTCTTATCATCCACCCAGACCTCTATGTCATCGACGAACTCTCTGTGGATATCGGTAAGCTTTTCTATCTCTTTAGGGTCTACTGCCCATTTTTTAAGGTCTTCAAGCGATCCGATGATACGCAACGTGTCTCCACCTTTCCACACTGGCATGGGGGTTCCCCAATAACGAGAGCGAGAAATGTTCCAATCAGGAGCTCCCTCCAGTCCCTTACCAAATCGCCCATCCTTAAGATGCGATGGATACCAATTGATATGCGCATTCTCTGCGATAAGATTTGGCTTTATTTTTTGGATATTGATAAACCATGCGGGAACTGGTGCATGATAGAGTCTGGTCTCGCATCGGTAACAAACCGGCACACTGTGCATGCAATCTTCTGTATGATAAATCAATCCTCTGTTAGCCAGATCCTGATTGACGAGTGGATTAACTTTTATCATAAACATTCCAGCCCACGCACCGACTTCTGCTTTCAATTTGCCTTCTTGATCCACATGCTCCACGAGTTGGACATTATGCTTTAGCATCACGCGATAATCATCCTCACCATATACGGCGAGAGTAACGATGCCGGTGCCTTCTGCCTCTGTGACATAGTCATCAGCAATAACGACACCTGCACGTTCACCGTTTTTACGCGGATAGAAATCATAGTGCAATTCAAAGGTGAGTTTTTCTACGTCTTTTCCTTTGTATTCTTCGACGATCACATATGGTTCATCGGAGAGCATACCCAACGTATTTTTTCCTAAAATAAAATAGTCATCACCTTGCTTGACCTTCACGTAAACGAAGTCTGGATTTACAGCAAGCGCTGGGGTAGCCAATTTATTCCATGGCGTCGTCGACCATGCCAGAAGATAGGTATCATCAAGACCGACGACTTTATATTTATACGTCGTACTCGGACCTGACAATTCTTTGTAACTATTATCCATCGCGATTTCAAAGTTAGACAGCGGTGTTGCACAACGAGGACAATAGAGAATTACTTTGCGTCCTTCATAGATCAACCCCTTCTCATGGAGCGCTTTAAATGCCCACCAAATACTCTCCATATACGTCTTATCCATGGTCTTGTATGAGTGCTTAAAGTCGACCCAACGACCGATACGACGTATGACCTTTTCCCACTCTGTATCAAACCGCAAGATTGCGGATCGACACGCAGCGTTAAAATTGTTTATCCCCATTTCTTCTATGCCTTTTTTGCCACCCGTTAACCCAAGCTCCTTCTCAATCATATTTTCTATAGGAATGCCGTGACAATCCCAACCCCACGTGCGATCCACTCTAAACCCGCGCATAGTAAAGTACCGTGGCACGACATCTTTAGCAGTCGAGGCGAGGATATGACCATAGTGCGGCAGTCCTGTGGCAAAGGGCGGCCCATCGTAGAAGACGTAGCGCTTGTTTTCTGGTCGTTCTGATACAGATCTCTCAAATGCTTTCGTCTCGTCCCAAAACTCGAGCACTTCGTGTTCGCCTTCAGGGACATTATATTTGTCTTGGAAATTTGTACGTTTTAGATTCATGGTTCTCCCTATTATGCCACAAAAAAGACACTGGTACGATACCAAATGATTCATTCAAAGCACGTGGTATACGGAAGCTCCCTCTGCTATACTCCCTCTCATGAAAAAACTCGAAGGGGTTTTGTGCAATCTTGAAGGTACACTCGTAAATACCCGCTCACTTATTTTGTTGTCATTTCGACATACGTTCGAAAGACATGGATTAGCGCAACCCAAAATTCAAGAGATACTAGACGTTATCGGACTACCTATCGGCGCCTGTTTTCAGGTCCTTTCCAAAACACACGCGTTTCCCAATACCGAGAAATTTGTAAAAACGTACTTTCGGTATAAACAAAATAATCCAGAACATGCGACGTTATTTCCGCATACCAAACACACGTTACAATGGATGAAAGATGAAAAAATTCCTGTGAGTTTAGTCGTATCACAATCACGCACAGCAACATTTAATCTCCTGGAACATTTTGGCATCACTGGTATGTTTCATACCGTCATAACTCGCGAGGATGCTCAAAACCAAAAACCACATCCCGAATCACTTCAACGCGCACTTGAGTACATGAATGTACGTCCCTATCGTTCTATCATGCTTGGACATACACCAAATGATATTATTGCGGGCAAAGCTGCGCATTGTCGCCAGTCCATCGCAATAGCACACGCCGAGGTGAGTACTCCACTAAAGCGCGCTCGACCCGATCAGGTGATCAATAGCACTATCGCACTCATACCTATCATGAAACGAATTCTCCGATCGTAGAGAGAATTTCATCACGCTACCATCGTTCAAGCCACACATTTAAGCGGCACGTCTCTACACATTCATAACTGAAGTATCACAAAACAAAAATTGAATAGCTCGCGTTATTTCTTTTTCCAAACATACGTAGCTATCGCAAGAAGTACCATGCCAAAAATGGCATGCACGGTATGAAGGGGTGGCAACCCGATAGCTTCATGATTGAACGGAAAAGGTGCCGTATGAAAAAGTGCAAAATATACTCCAAGTAGTATCAGCGAAACTATCGAGACTGATTTTTTATTCATATCATCTATTCTAGCACTTAAATATAATTACACCTACGAGGAGAGTCCTCGTAGGCTATTGTAGAAATACAAGACTATTCAACCTCATTCCATCGTTTGCCAAGAACTGCTCCTCGAACAAATAGACACAAATCTTTACCTACCTTATTATCTCCACAACACCGAGGCTGAGATTTTTTGCCATGGAGTGCACAGAACTTTCCACGCAATTTTACACAGGGTTTTGGCATTGTATACCCACCTCCTGGTTCTGGTACCAGAGTTCCTCCGTCATCAGTAAGCATCTGCGCCTCTTGAGAACTGAAATCATAAATCACACGCTTGTCCTTTAATGGCTTACAGCACCATGCATCACAATCGTTAAGACATTCGAGTTTTATCATACAGGCCGTTATTATACCCTATAACAAATAGGATAGACAAAATGAGGCCTAGCTCCTTTGACGCAGAAACGCGGGGATTTATAGGACAGCTCAACCTCTCAAACCATGCATGTATTAAATCTTCAGAAAGAATATATCAGGTGAATAATCAACCCATTATGGCATTCTTTGACTTTTTTACTCAGCTAATGAAAAGCTCGCAAGGAGGCAGAAGACGAGTAGATCCTAGGGCAGTCGATGGCCAACTACTAAAAAAGGCAGAAACCGACTCAACTGTCTCGGTAGATGCTGTATACCTTAAAAATGATGGTGAAAATCAAGAACCCCGCGGCAGAGCCAGCGGGGTATGAGTTGAAGCATGACTTTG
>ERZ1292625.2570-Hain-H41-01um-R1-2570-length-16460-cov-5_pt1 | contig 16460 bp, 15 predicted proteins | sample MGYA00564400_ERZ1292625 | MGnify/ENA primary metagenome ERZ1292625 (study PRJEB36523, sample SAMEA6512639) | groundwater metagenome | collected 2019-01-08 | study: AquaDiva: Metagenomics assemblies of 32 groundwater samples | reverse complement strand
GGGGGAAAACGCCCGCGAACATTATTCCAAATGGCGCTTAATCGGGCGTCCGATGGAGGCCGCCATGGTTAAGGCCGCCGCGCGGGTCGGTATTTTGATTAATGAAGTAAAAAAGAAAGTAGAGTTACTGGATTATCTGCCGTTCACTTCCAAAAATAAATTCTCCGCTTCGTTATCTAAGGGCGACAGCGGCTTAGTGATGGCGGTTTTTGGCGCGCCGGAGATTCTATTGAAAAATTCCGATCTTCCGGAGTCGCGCAAGCAAGAATTGATTAAAGAAGTGGACAAAATGGCCTATAGCGGCGAACGAGTTTTGGGATTGGCAATCCGGAAATTTCCCGCCGACAAAGAGGTTTCTTTACGGGAGAAGAGTAATTTTGAGCAATTGCATTTCCTCGGCACGATTTCTTTCCGTGATCCATTGAGATTGGGAGCGAAGGAGGCAATCCAAAAGGTCCGTCAGGCGGGCGTGCGCACCATGATTGTGACCGGGGATCATCGTGGCACGGCCGAGTCGGTGGCGGAAGAGCTTGGTTTTCACGTGGATCGGGATGAAGTGATTGACGGAGCGGAATTGGATTCGCTTTCGGATGTGGAGTTGAAAAAGCGTTTGCCGATTTTACAGATCGTCGCCCGGGTTAGTCCGGAGGGAAAACTTCGGATTGCTAAAGCCTTCAAGGAATTAGGCGAGGTGGTGGCGATGACCGGCGACGGGATTAACGACGCGGCTTCTTTAAAAGAAGCGGATATCGGCATAGCGATGGGTTCCGGAACTGATGTGGCAAAAGATGTTTCCGATCTGGTGCTGTTGGATGATAATTTTTCCACGATTGTGTCGGCCATTGAGGAGGGGAGGCGGATTTTGGAAAATATCCGGAAAGTGATTGTTTATCTTTTCTCTTCTTTGTTCGGTGAATTGATTTTAATCGGAGGGGCGATCATTGTCGGACTAGACCTGCCTTTAAGCGCTATCCAAATTCTTTTCGTGAATTTTATCGCCGATACTTTTCCGGCTTTGGCGTTGGCCTTTGAAGATCACGGCGATTATCTTGGGCCTAGGCGTCGCAAAAAGGGCGTGAGTTTATTTGATAAAGAAATGGCTTTTCTGACGCTCCTAGTCGGTCTTCCGACCAGCATTATTTATTTCGTCCTTTATTATTATTTGGTCCAACAGGGATTTGAGATAGAGATAGTGAAGACCGCTATGTTCGCGGCATTCGCGGCATCTTCATTGTTCGTGATCTTTTCCGTCAGCAGTCTGCGGCGTTCGGTATTTACTCACAATCCATTCACCAATCCGTTGTTGCTGGGTGGCGTAATGGTCGGGCTGGGCGCCGTGTGGTTAGCGCTACACATTCCATTCCTTCAGGAGATATTAGGAACGGTCTCTTTACCGCCGATTTGGATCGCCGGCGTTATCGGTATGTGTTTGTTCAACCTCTTCGCGATTGAGGGCGGCAAGTTTATTTCCCGGCGGTGGAATTTGAGCGAACGCTAATTTTGTTCTATCATACTAACTAGTTCCCGTTTGAGACCAAACTTGAAATACCTTTTCTTAGTGGGATTTTTCGGAGTTTTGGCCGGCTTAACAACCGGACTAGTGATGAATGATTACTTGCTGGGGATTTTATTTGTTCTCTCCGGTATCGGAACCATCCTTTTTACTCTGCCTTTTCTGGCATTGCCCATCCCTCTGGATTTGAATCTGAAGATGACGGTTACTCACAAATGCGGCGATAAAGATGACGATGATAAGCAGGACTGGGGCCCGGTTGTTGGACAAGATGATGACGATGGCGATAAATAGCAGCTCCGACGTAACCCGTCGGAGTTTTTTATTGTCCGGCCTTGGCGGCCACCAGCCCGAGAATCTTTTTTACTCCGGCTGTCTTAAGGGCTTTAGCGGCTTCTTGCAGAGTCGCTCCGGAAGTACAAACATCATCAATCAAAATCACATTTTTCCCTTCTAAAGAGTGGGTGACCGCGGCGGTGAAAGCCCCAACCAAATTTTTCTTCCGATCCAACCAGTCTTTTTGTTCCGCCTGCGGAGCGGTGTGCAGGGTACGGATCAGAGCATCGGATACCAGCGGAAGCCCAATCTTTTTGGATAGAGATTCGGCGATCAGATGTGATTGATTGAAGCCGCGCTGACGGTGGCGCTCTTTGGATAGCGGCACCGGCACTACTATATATTCATCTAAGTCCAACCCGAGCCGTTTGCAGTAGATTGCCATGATACCGGCTAATAAATTGGAGAAGCCGGTTTTTCCCCTGTACTTCAAACGCCAGATGGCCTTCCGAATCTCCTCATTTTCATAATTAGTCGCCGCGCCTAAGATTAACGGCGCGTTTTTGTGGCAGATTTTCTTATTTTCCGGAAGACGGGCCCGGCAGACGGCGCAGAAAAGCGTTTCGTGGATTTTCAGATTTTCCGGCGGTTGTGACGCCGGGAACAGCAGATCCAGCAAAAGCTTTTTGATTTTTCCGGCAAGTTTAAGATAATATTCGGCCATGGCAGATGAGTCCTATCTTTGCATAGATATTGGCACGAATTCAATACGGGTCTTGGAAAAAGATTCCCTGGGCAAAGTTTTGCAATGGGGGATTTTGGAACGATCCGGCCGGGTTTTTCATTCCACCATTCAACCGATGCGCCCGGACGATGTGTCGCCGCTACTGGAGCGATTATTGGCAGAAATGTTTGTTCAGTCCCGCGAAGTGGTGATGTCTGTCGCCCCGTTCTATGTTTTTACGGTTGTCAGCGATACTATTGATCCGGCTTTGATTCCGGCTCGTCCTGGAGCGTATAAGATTCAGGGCGTCTATCTAAAAGATGGCCGTTATTTTTTTGGGGCTATTCCACGTGATGTTGAGAAGGCCTATCGGGAAGTGGCGCGGTTGGTTGGTTTACGTTTAATCCGGTTAGAATTAGCTAGTTTTGCCCTAGCCGATCAGTTTCAGGAGAAAAGAGGGAAGATTTTAATCGTTGATTCGGATCACCGTTGTACTACTTACACCGAGATCAAGGATGGCGTTATCAGCTATATTTTCCGCACCGACCTTGGGTCCGATTCCGGGGTGGCGGACGGTGCCCCGCACATAACTCCCTATGTGTGGGGTGTTATAATGAATACAGCGAAAGAGATTGCCGCGACCCGTGGGATAGATCAGCTTATTTTATCTAACTCTGTATTTAATATCGCCAATGGACTACAAAAAGTATCTCAACAAATTACTGACCGCTACCGTTGATGGGGGGGCCTCCGATCTGCACATTAATGTCGGCATAAAGCCGCATCTCCGCGTGGATGGTGAACTTTCCCCGATTCAAGACGAGCCGGAGGTGGATAACGATATTGCCAATGGCATCGTGGAGGCGCTTTTTAATCAGGAGCAAAAGGAGAAATTTCATAATGAGAGAGAATTGGATTTTAGTTTTGCGCACGAGAGCGGCGCCCGTTTCCGTATCAATGTTTATCTGGAGCGTGGCCACACCTCTCTGGCGGCCCGTCTGATTCCGGCGAAGATTATGAGTATTGATGAATTGGAAATGCCGCCGATTTTTCATGATTTTGCCAAGATGGCCCAAGGATTTATTTTGGTTGTCGGTCCGGCCGGGCACGGCAAATCCACCACCTTGGCGGCGATTATTGATGAAATTAACGAAACTCGCAACGAGCACATTATTACGATTGAAGACCCGGTAGAATATTTATTTACTCCGAAGAAGGGCGTGATCTCGCAGAGGGAGGTGAACACCGACACCGCGGATTTTCATCGCGCCCTGAAATCGGTTTTGCGGCAGGACCCGGATGTCGTGATGATTGGAGAAATGCGGGATATGGAATCCATCTCTATTGCCATGACTGCCGCCGAGACCGGCCACTTGGTTTTATCCACCCTTCACACTAATTCCGCGGCGCAAACTATTGATCGCATCATTGATATTTTCCCGCCCGAGAAACAATCCCAGGCGGCCGCGCAGTTGGCGGCAACGATTATCGCGGTGGTTTCCAAGCGGCTGATTCCCAAAATCGGCGGCGGCCGGGTCCCGGCTTTTGAAATCCTACTGATTAATTCCGCGGTGCGGAATTTAATCCGTGAGCGCAAAACTCATCAGATTGATTTGGTGATTGAGACGAACCTCAAGAGCGGCATGTTGAGTTTGAACCGTTCTTTGGCGCAGTTGGTGAAAGATAAAAAAGTTACCTTAGAAAACGCCGAGCTTCATTCCCTGAACCCGAACGAATTGAAGCTTTTGATAGATAAAATCTAATATGCTGGACGCGCTTGCTTATTTTGTCTTGGGAGCTGCCTTCGGCAGTTTTTTAAATGTACTGGCGATGCGCTATGAAGAGGATGGGCAGATTTTTCGCAACGACATCATACGGGGGCGTTCGCGCTGTTCTAATTGCCGGAAAATCTTGAGCTGGTATGAGCTGGTTCCGATCCTGAGTTTCGCTTTGCAGAGAGGCAAGTGCCGGGATTGTGAACATTCTTTGAGCTGGCAGTATCCCTTCGTGGAGATTTTGAGTGGCCTGATTTTTGTGTTGGTTCCAATGTACTTTTACTTCGCCCCGGTTTGGATTTTAATTTTCCTAACCCTTCTTTTGATAACCCTGATTGATCTTCGGCTTTCTATTATTCCTGATAGATTAAATATTTTTTTGGGAGTTCTGGGATTATCACTGGCCTATGTTCACGGCGACTGGGCGGGGAGGATTATCGGAGCTTTAGTGGGCTTTTGTTTAATAGGACTAGTGGTGCGGCTGAGCGGTGATCGGGGAATGGGGATGGGCGATTGGAAGATGTCTGCCGCGCTGGGCTTAATCGTGGGTTGGCCTAATATTCTTTTGGCTATTGCCTCATCTTTTGTTCTCGGCGGGCTCGTTTCTATAGTGCTGTTGTTGAGCGGCGTTAAAAAGGTCCATGCCACCATCCCATTCGGTCCCTTTCTGGCCATTGGCGCGGCTTTAGCGTTGATTGCCGGCGATCAGCTGATTAAGCTATACTTATAGATATGGATCAAGATCACTTTAAGTTGTATGGGAAATGGTTTTGGATAGGCGTGGTGGTGGCATTTTTGAACTCAATCGCCGGTTTAGTCTATAGCATCGCTTTGATAGTTGAGAAACCTCATAGGAAAGAAGGCCTGATTCTTTTAGGTTGGACTTTGCTGGTGATGGTGGTAATGACGATTCTGTTTTCTGCTTGGTATCCGAAAGCTTAGGTAGTGGCTAGGCATTAGCGATTAGTGACTGGTAGAATAGCGAGTATGGACAAGAAGGCCGCCAAAGAGAGGATTGAGAAACTTCGTAAAGCGATAAATAAATACCGCTATTCTTATCATGTTTTGGATAAGTCCGATATTTCCGATGAGGCGCTGGACGCTCTGAAAAAAGAGCTCTTTGATCTCGAACAGCAATTTCCCGATCTGATTACTTCCGATTCTCCAACGCAACGAGTGGCGGGCGAGCCATTGGCGGAATTTAAAAAAGTTAAGCACGCGGTAAAGATGATTTCTCTCAACGATGCTTTTTCCGAAGACGACATGCGGGCTTGGATGGAGAGGATGAAAAATTATCTCGGAGGATCCATCGGCCCCGAGTCGGCCGAAGGGTTTTATTGTGATTTGAAAATGGATGGCTTAGCGGTGGAGTTAGTTTATGAAAATGGTTTGTTTATCCAGGGAAGCACGCGAGGCGATGGCGAGTTTGGGGAAGATATCACCCAGAATTTAAAAACCATTGAAGCCATCCCTCTTAGTTTAGAAATTAGAAATTCGAAATTAGAAATTCCCGGACGACTGGTGGTCCGTGGCGAAGTTTTTTTAACTACCAAAGAATTTATCCGTATCAACGAGGAGCAGGAAAAGAAAGGAGAAAAGATTTATGCCAATCCCCGCAATTTAGTGGCCGGTTCCATTCGCCAATTGGATTCCAAAATTCCCGCTTCCCGGAAACTGAATTTTTATGCTTACGCGATTTCTGGCGAAGGGGATCAATATTTAAAAGATTATCCGACCCACGATTCCGCATACAAAGCGCTTCGGAGATTCGGTATCGCGCCAAATCCTGATGGTAGAGTGGTTAATTCTTTGGAGGAAATCTTTAAATTTCACTCCGAGATCGGAAAGAGGCGGGATAAGCTGGCATATGAGATTGACGGCATTGTGGTCAGCGTTAATGATCAAAAGCTCTATAAACGGCTGGGAGTAGTGGGTAAGGCGCCTAGAGGGGCGGCCGCCTATAAGTTCTCGCCTAAAGAGGCCACTACCATAGTGGAGGATATTAAGGTGCAGGTGGGGAGAACTGGGGCATTGACCCCGGTCGCCGAACTCAAGCCTGTGGAAGTGGGGGGAGTTACCGTCAGTCACGCCACTTTGCATAATGCCGATGAAATTGAGCGTTTAGGATTAAAAATCGGTGATACGGTAATCATTAGCCGGGCTGGCGATGTGATTCCTAAGATAAATAAAGTCCTGAAAGAGTTGCGGACCGGGAAAGAAAAAGCTTTCAAGATGCCGGCCAAGTGCCCGGTAGACGGTTCGGCGGTAATCCGTGATGGCGTGGCTTATAAATGCTCCAACAAAAATTGTGGCGCCCGCCAGCGGGAATTCTTGTACCACTTCGTTTCCGGTAACGGATTTAACATGGAAGGATTAGGTCCGAAAATTCTGGACCGTTTCATGGATGAAGGACTGATCAGCGACGCCGCGGATATTTTTACTTTGAAAAAAGGCGATATTGAAGTTTTGGAAAGGTTCGGTGAAAAATCGGCGGAAAATATAGTGAAAGAAATTGAAGAGCGAAAGAAGATTCAGATTGAGAAATTTATTTACGCGCTTGGAATTATTCACGTCGGCGAAGAGACCTCCAGATTGTTAGCACAATCGGCAATTTCTCTCGCTTCGCGAGATCTGGCAAAGCCAGATAATTCCGAATTTCTAATTTCTAAACCTTTGGATATTTTGAAGGCGCTTGGAACAATGTCCGTCGAGGAACTGCAGAGCATCAAAGACATCGGTCCGGCGGTGGCGAAAAGCATTTACGAATCTTTTCGGGATAAGCGGCATCAGGAATTAATTGCGAAATTAGATAAAGCCGGCGTTGTCCTTGAAATCTCGTCGTCATTGCGAGCGAAGCGCGGCAATCTCACGGGGAAAACTTTCGTGTTGACCGGAACGATGGAGGGAATGTCGCGGGAGGAGGCGAAAGAAAAAATCCGTTCGTTGGGCGGAGATGTTTCCGAGTCGGTTTCTAAGAAAACCGGCTATGTGGTGGCCGGCGCCGAGCCGGGTTCTAAATTAAGCAAAGCCGAAAAACTGGGAGTGAAAATTTTGAACGAAAGAGAGTTTCAGGACTTGTTAAAATAGATTTTATCTGTTAATATATCTTCGGTTCGTTCAAACAGAGGAGGTTGTTATGGATGGGACGAAGTCGTTGCAGAGCTATAGGAAGATAGAGTCAGCTTTCGCCGCCACCTTTCTTTCGGGCATGATTCTAATGGTAATGGGTCCTTTATTGATTTCGGTCTGTGGCGGCCTATTGGGTATTGATTCTTGGTGGGTACTCTGCCCGTTCATGCTGGGCGGTATTGCTATGGCTTTTGCCGGACCGGCTCACAGTTTTTCTCAAGACCGCCTAGTGAAAAAAGCTTATGACGATTTAGGTTTCAAAGCGGTCTGCTCCAACGACGGCTCTATGGTGGTCACTAAAGTTGTTGCGGGAACTGGCGCATTTTCTGCTGGTTTACGGAGCGGCGACATTCTGGTGTCCATCGCCGGTGACGCGGTGGGCGCCGGTTCTGGATTTGATTGGAAAATGGCGGATATCTATGAAAAGTTTTTAGTCCGGGGATCCGTCGACTTCGTCGCTCTTAGGAAGGGCGGTAGCGTTGCCACGATTGAAGGAGTGATAGAGAAATCATGAGCAACCTTGGCCTCGGAATCCTCGCTAGTTTTCTATTGCTCTTGAGTTGTTTTGCTAATGCCCTCGCTTACTTCGCGATCGCTACTGCCGAAGCGCGGCCGGGCGAGCGTAAGGCGCATTATTTGGTAAATGCCTTCTGGTCTTTGCTGAATGTCGGGATTGTCGCCCTGCTTGTTTCTAAGTGCTTCGCTTGAACCCCATATTTATGGGGTTTTTTGTTTAATAAAATTAGGATAGAATTATATGTAAATGAGCGATATCAATAAGAAATCCTTAAAGCATTTGGCCGACCTGGCGCATCTGGAGTTGACCGAAAAAGAGGAAGAGAAATTTTTAAAAGAATTGGAGAGTATTTTAGGCCACTTTGCCGAGTTGGAATCTTTGGATACTTCCAATGTGGCTCCAATGACCGGCGGCACCAGCGCCAAGAATGTTTTGCGCGGCGACGCGGATCACCAGTCAAGTTTGGCCGCCGCCCCGGTAGCGGATGCGTTTCCGGATAAGGAGAAGGGTTATCTCAAAACACCCGCGGTGTTTGAATGACGCGATACCACTATTATTCGCAATATTAAATCTTAAATTAGCATTATTCGCGATTACTCCATGCATTTACACGACCTGACAATAAAAAAATTTCACGAAGGGCTAAAGAATAAAGAGTTCTCGGCTTTTGATGTTGCCAAAACTTTTTTTGATTATATTGAAACTCGCGATCAGGAAGTCGGCGCTTATTTGAGTGTTCACAAAGATCAGGCGTTGAAGCAGGCGGAGTTGGCTGATATTAAAGTTGCTAAAAACGAACCGTTGGAATGGCTGACCGGCGTACCGATGGCGATTAAAGATAATATTCTGATTCAAGGTTTGCCGGCGACCGCCGGTTCCAAAATACTGGAAAATTACAAAGCGGCTTACGACGCCACGGTTATTACCCGATTGAAATCTGCCGGAGCGGTTTTTCTTGGTAAAACTAATTTGGACGAATTCGCCATGGGTTCTTCCACGGAGAACTCGGCTTTCAAGAAGACTCGCAACCCGCATGATTTGGAGAGAGTTCCGGGCGGTTCTTCCGGCGGATCGGCGGCCGCGGTGGCCGGTCATATGGCGGTAGCGGCGCTCGGTTCGGATACCGGCGGATCCATCCGCCAGCCAGCCGGATTTTGCGGCGTAGTTGGTTTGAAACCGACCTATGGTTCAGTGTCGCGGCATGGCTTGATAGCAATGGCCTCCAGCTTGGATCAGATCGGTCCATTCACGAAAACCGTGGAAGATGCCGCGTTGGTTTTTCAATCTATTGCCGGCCGGGATCAGTTTGACGCTACTAGTGTTGAGAAGGCATATGGGGAAGAGCTTTGGAATCCGAAATTGGAAGATATTAAAAAATTGAAAATTGGAATTCCGGAAGAATACTTCGGGCCGGGATTGGAACCGGAAGTGGTGAAGGTGATGGAAGAGGTGATGGCCTCATTGAAAAGTTTAGGGATAGAATTTAAGGAAATCAGTTTACCGCACACCAAGTATGCGCTTTCTTGTTATTACATAATCATGCCGGCGGAGGTAAGTTCCAATTTAGCGAGAATTGATGGTATTCGCTACGCTCCGGTTTCCGGAGTTGAGAGAGATGGACTGAAGCTGGAAGAGTTGTATCGCAAAAATCGGAGTCACGGTTACGGTCCGGAGACCAAACGGAGGATTATTTTAGGCACTTATGTTTTGTCCTCGGGATATTACGACGCTTATTACGCCAAAGCGCAAAAAGTTCGCCGGTTGATCGCGGAAGATTTTGAAAAGGCCTTTAAAGAGGTGGATGTGATCTTCACTCCGGTTTCTCCCACAGTGCCGTTTAAGTTCGGCGAGAAGGTCAGCGATCCGCTAGCGATGTATTTGTCGGATATTTTTACCATCCCTGTGAATATGGCCGGCCTGCCGGCGATATCTATTCCTGCTAAGATTAAGTCAGGTCCGCCTAGCGGACGGGCAAGTCTACCAGTGGGATTTCAGCTCATCGGTAAACACTGGCGAGAGCAGGACATTTTAGGAATCGGGCAGTTCTATGAGAAGTTGTCGGCTTAGTTATATATAACGGGATGCAGAAATACTTAGATTGGACCTTAGATATAATTTTAAAGATTCGCGCCGGGATTGGCGATTTTTTGGCGCCGAATTTATATATTTTTGAACTTTCCTCGCTGGTGATTTCCGCCGTCTTAGTTTGGGGTATTTTTTATACCGCCACCGAAAGCAATTTCTTTGTAAAAAGAATTGAGGAGTGGATGGATTGGTTGGGCTGGGGCGATGTGGGGAAAATGCGGCAGTTGAGCGCCTGGAAGAAAATTCTTCGCCGGATGCGTAAGGAGAGTTCATCAGAATGGAAAATCGCCATCATTGAGGCCGACCGGCTAATGGATGACTTGATACGTGTCTCCGGTTTACGGGCTTTAACTTCCGATGACCGCTACAAACAACTCGGTCCGGAAGATATGCCGAATTTGGTTGAGTTGCTGGAAGCTCATCAGATTCGCAATCGTTGCGCGCAGGATCCGGATTTTCAATTATCCAAAGAAGAGGCGATCCGCGTTTTACGTATTTTCAAAAAATCTCTTCAGGAGTTCGGACTACTTGATTAGGGACGCTTTTTGTTGTATTATATTTTAGGTTCATTGGGTTGAAATAACATGTCCAAAGCGGTTTGCGTTTTCAAGTGCAAAGGCAAAACGGAGATTTTGGATCTTCCGGCAAAGTTATTTGAAGAATTAATTAGGATGGGTGTATCCAGAAAAGAGCTATTGACCGACGTTCTTGCTCGGGCGTGTGAGAAATATGGAGTTTCCATAGAGTCGGTGGAGAGGTACCTGATTGAAGATTGCTAATAAACAAGACTCCCTATTTGAGGGAGTCTTTATTAATGCGCGGTGGACGGGACTTTCACTTCGCTTTTAGGCTGCCGCCTAAAGCTCGCCGAACCACTGTCGTAGCGCCCCGGCCCCCATCTGGAGAACCTTCGGGTTCTCCAATCTCTCCAACACTGGGCGCTACTTGGTTCGAGTCCCAGGCAGAAACAAAAAACGGCACAAGGCCGTATTTTGTTTCTGCGCGGTGGACGGGACTCGAACCCGCGATCTCCTCCGTGACAGGGAGGCGCTTTAGCCAGCTAAGCTACCACCGCATTACTGCATATCGTAACCCATTTTTTTGTTTATGAAAAGAGCTTGCTAAATCGTGTCTTGTGTTTAAACTTAAAACTGGAATTTTGAAATGAGGTCAGCCACGATGCCAAATATCAAGCACAAGATATTAGGTAAGGCCGACGGGAATTTTGATCCCAATCAACCCGACACCCGGCTGTTTATTGATACGTTAGACGCGAAGTTCGGCAATTTGGACGGCGCCGATAAATTCTTCTTCCCTCGCTGTAACTCTACTAACCGAGTCGTGGCCTGGAAGAAAGAAAATTATCAGCTGGATTTTGATTTTGATACTACCAAGAATGACGCGGACGGAATTATGATTGATCAGTTGCGGGTAGTCGGAATGCTGTTCAACGCCGACGACCCGACGATTTTTATCTACGAAGACAAGAAGCGGAGATTTTTCCTTTTGCATGGCGGATTCCGTTGTTTGGTGCCGGAGTTAAAGAAGGGGAAAAGGGAACGGGGCATCATCCGGTCAGCTTTTGAGGATTTTCAGATTGATGCTGGTGATTCCAAAGTTTGGGTAGGCAATGGAATCGGCCCATGTTGCTATGGCGCCGAACATTTGCCGGAAATGACGGATTTTTCCGCTAAAGTTCCCATCGGTCAGGCCACGCGGGGACTGAGGGCGGGCAAGCGTTCGGTTGATCTATATCAATTGATTTATCAGCAGTTGGTGGAAGGTCAGAAGGTAAAGCCCACCCATATGCAATTTGATACCAAATGCACCTGTTGCGATGGAATGCTTGAGCTGGACCCGAAGTATCACTCTGACTGCCGCAGTGGCCAGTTAGCCGGTCGCAACGCAGTTGGTTTCTGGATGACCTAACCGAGCACATAAAGTATGTGCTCGGTTTTTTATTACAGTTTTTTAACTAGCGCTTTAAATTGTTTGCCTCGATCCGCGTAGTCTTTAAACATATCAAAGCTGGCCGCGCCGGGGGAGAACAAGATAGTAGTTGGTAGTAAGTAGTTAGTAGTGTGGTTCTTTGCGAATTTATAAGCTTCATGAATCGCGTCTTTCAAACTTTTTACACTTTTAACTTTTATTTTTTCATTTTTTACTGCTTTGGCGATTTTGTCTTTATTCTCTCCCATTAAAATCACCATTTGCACGTTCCCGGATTTTTTAATCGCCTCCGCTAGTGGTCTGTAATTGAGATTTTTATCTTTCCCTCCGGCAATCAAAATCGTCGGGTATTTAGCGGAACTTAAAACCGCCGCCGCTGATGTTTGTGGATTGGTGCTAGCTGAATCATTATAAAATCTCATTCTCATGTTCTTGAGAACATGAGAATGAGATTTTATACTACGAACCAACTCCATCCGATGCTCAACGCCTTTGAATTCCCGTACTACCTGATGAATTTTTCCTGCCGGACATCCCAGATAGGCAGCCGCGGCCGAAGCTAGCACCAGATTTTTTTTCAGACCGAATGGCTCGCCGGCGAGCCCGATCTTTTTTCCGTGGCTGTAGCCGGCAATTTTTGAAGAGAGTTGGTTGTCTTTGAAATAAAACACGGTATCCGATTTTTTTTGAAAGCGAGCGATGTTGGCTTTCGCGCCCAGATATTCCGCCATATTTTTATGAACGTCCATATGATCGGGGAAAATATCCGTTATCAAAGCGATATGCGGCGATTTGGCCAGATCCCAAAGCTGAAAGCTAGAAAGTTCTAAAATCACTAGTGTATCCTTTTTTATTTTTGACAGTATGCTGAGTGGTGATTTCCCGATGTTGCCTGCCAACAAAACTGAGTGGCCACACTTTTTCAAAATATTGTAGAGAATCGTAGAGGTTGTGCCCTTGCCCTTGGTGCCGGTAACGCCGATGATTTTCGCCGGGCAGAGATCAAAGAATAATTTTGTCGCGCTGGAAAACTTCACGCCATGTTTAATTGCTTTTTGGATTTGCGGGAGATTCAACGGTACACCGGGGGAGCGGAAGACCAAATCAAAATCCGCCAGATTTTTCAGGTAGTTTTCCCCCTGTTTTTGATCCAAAATGGAAATCTCCGCCTTTTTGTATTTAGGGTCCGCCAGCCGGCGGATTTTTAGGAACTTCAGAAGGGATTTGCCCTCGCGTCCGTACCCTAATATGGCAATCTTCATTTTCTTTAGTATATTATAATGAAACCCAATGACTATTCTAGTTACCGGAGGGGCGGGATTTCTTGGTAGTCACCTTTGCGAGTATTTACTCAAGAAAGGGGAGAGGGTGATTTGCCTGGATAATTTCTTTACCGGATCGCGCGCCAATATTGAACATCTGACCGCCAATCCCAATTTCCGCTTGATGGAGGCCGATATCATCAATCCTTTTGAGATAGATGAGAAAGTGGATCAGGTTTACAACTTGGCCTGCCCCGCTTCGCCGGTGCACTATCAGTTCAATCCAATTCGCACTGTTAAAGCAAACACCATCGGCGTGATTAATGTCTTAGGCCTCGCTAAAAAGCATAAAGCGCGAGTTTTTCAGGCCTCCACCTCGGAAGTTTACGGCGACCCGTTGGAGCATCCGCAAAAAGAATCTTACCGGGGCAACGTGAATCCGATTGGTCCGCGCGCTTGCTATGACGAAGGCAAACGGGTGGCGGAAACTTTATTTTTTGATTATCACCGGTCGCATGGCATGGAAATCCGAGTGGCAAGAATTTTTAACACTTACGGGCCGAGAATGGCGAAAAATGATGGGCGGGTCGTTTCTAATTTTATCGTGCAGGCATTGAATGGAGATGACATCACAATTTACGGCGACGGCAGCCAGACCCGGTCATTTTGTTATGTCTCGGATTTAATTGAGGGATTTCACCGGTTAATGAACTCGGATACCACCGGACCGGTGAATCTGGGAAATCCCGTGGAATTCACTATGAAAGAATTAGCGGAAAAGGTAATCGCTCAAACTGCGTCAAAATCAAAAATTGTTTACAAACCGCTTCCGGAGGACGATCCCCGTCAGCGCAAGCCGGATATTTCTTTAGCGAAAGCAAAACTTGGCTGGGAACCGAAAATAGCTTTAGAAGAAGGACTGAAGCGGACCGTTGAATATTTCCGTAGTTTGTGATATTTTAGAAGCGTACTTTGAAAACGAAAGGAGCGGGTAATGACGCAGAGAACCGCCGTTTACGCCGGCAGTTTTGATCCGCTGACCAACGGGCACATGTGGATGGTTGAACAGGGCGCGAAGTTGTTTGACCAGTTGATTCTTGCCATCGGGGTCAACCCGGGGAAAAAGTGCGCTTTTTCTCTAGACGACAGATTTTCCATGTTGGCTCAACTGGCCTGCTGCTTTCCCAACGTTAATACGGATATTTTTCCCAATGAATACTTGATTCATTACGCCCGGAAGAAAAACGCGCGATTTATTTTGCGTGGAGTCCGCACCGAAAGCGATTTTGAATACGAGCGCGGCATGCGGAACGTGAACGGGGACATGGTTCCCGGTATCACTACTATTTTTCTGATTCCGCCCCGCGAAATCGTAGAGATCAGTTCCAGCATGGTGAAGGGTCTTGTTGGCCCGGAAGGTTGGGAGGCAGTAGTGAAAAAGATGGTTCCCGAACCGGTTTTCAAAAAACTTCAGGAGGCGCATCGTGCAAAAAAAGAGTCTTAAGCTTTGGGAGGAGTTATGGCAGAGGATTGGATCCGACGATCTTTCCTTAGCCAGCACCTCGGCTCTGATCATTATCTTGGCGGAGTACCAGGCCGCCGGGCGATTCTATCATACTTTCACGCACGTTGAAAACTGCATCGCGGAGTTTCAGAAAGCGCGACATCTGGCTGATGATCCGGACGTGGTAGAGTTCGCGCTCTGGTTCCATGACGTGGTCTATAATCCGGTGCTGAGGAACAACGAAGAGGAGAGCGCTAAGTTTGCCATGGAAATTGGAGACGAGGCCGGTATTTCCAAAGAATTTCTCCAGCGCGTCGCCGCTCTGATTATGGCGACAAAACACGCCGAGATTCCCGATTTTGACGACGGCCGGTTGATCGTGGATATTGATCTCGCCATCCTCGGTCAGTCAGAGGAAGTGTTTGATAAGTATGAAGAAGACATCAGAGAGGAATACAGCTGGGTGCGAGAAGACGTGTTTAGAAGCGGGCGAGCAGAAATTCTTCAGTCATTCCTGGATCGGCACTCAATTTATTGCACTCAGTTCTTTAGTGACAAATACGAAGCGCAAGCTCGTAGAAATCTTACTCTATCTATTGAAAAACTCAAACACCCCAACTAGGTGTGTTTTTTTTGTGAACCCAGCAGGAACAGGGGCATTCGCTTCGCTCAACCTCGAACACTTTCGCCGCACCCCGACCCCCGTCTGGAGAACCTTCTGGTTCTCCAATCTCTCCAACACGGGGTGCGGCTAGTTCGATTCCATGTAGAAATTAAAAGACCTCGGACAAGCCGAGGTCTTTTAATTTGTGCCCCCACATGGAATCGAACCATGGTCAACTGCTTAAAAGGCAGCTGCTTTACCATTAAGCTATGGGGGCGTTCGCTTACTTTTTAATAGTATACATTTTACTATATTTCCTGAAATTAGTAAATTCCTTGTAAATTTTTTTGTCTGATATATAATTAAATTCAATTTTCACGCGTCCCGTTAGAAGCAACTAATCTGGGTGATTGTGAATATCTATATGTTTAATAAAGTCGTAAATAAAAAGTTAATCTGTGTATCGCGGGTACGCCCAATGGGCGCACCCTGCTTCTAACGGGATGAGCGCGCGATCTAAAAATTTGCTTTTGCTTTTCTGTGTCCTGTTACTGGGAGCCACATCCGCCTTTTTCGTTTATCCAAAAGGTTTCGGAAAAAGTTTCTTACCATGGAACTTGGGTTTGGATTTAGTCGGCGGAAGTTATTTAGTTTATGAAGTGGATATGACGGGAGTGTCTTCGGCTGATCGTGGCTCAGTTTTGTCAGGTATGCGGGATGTAATGGAACGCCGGGTGAATGCTTTTGGAGTTAGTGAGCCTCGGGTTACTACCGCGAAAGTCGGTGAATCCCATCAGTTAATCGTTGAATTGGCCGGCATTAAAGATTTAGAGGAAGCGGTCAGGCAGGTTGGGCGGCCGGCGCTGTTAGATTTCCGGGAAGTAGAAGTTACCGGAGAAGGGGACAATCAAAAAGTCTCATTTTTGAAAACCGGATTAACCGGAAAATATTTGGTGAAGGCGCAAGTAGTTTCCAATCAGACTACCGGTCAGCCAATCATCGCGATTGATTTTAATCCTGAAGGAGGGCGGCTTTTTGAGACCATCACCAGCCGTAACATCGGCAAGCCGCTGGCGATCTTTTTGGACGATCAATTGATTTCCAATCCGGTTGTTCAAGAA